>OMAS01000138.1_pt1 | contig 47375 bp, 41 predicted proteins | sample 1674031 | NCBI WGS metagenome assembly OMAS01 (sample SAMEA103958138, study PRJEB25191) | human gut metagenome | biome: human-associated habitat [ENVO:00009003]; feature: intestine environment [ENVO:2100002]; material: feces | place: Germany | collected 2013/2015 | reverse complement strand
TTCCTTGGCCCAATGACCATTGATGTCGGTGAAGTTCGGGACAGGACTCTTGTAGCCTACGCCGTAGATACCAAAATGCTGTGCTTCAAAAATCACGGCTTTCTGGTCCGCGTCATAGCTGGACTTGGTGAGCCACTGCACCTTGCCTTTGTCGTTCACATAGACCGCATACAGGTTTCCGGCCTGTTCGTTTGCCGCCGGGGTATAGGGCAGTTTGACGGAAACCGTCTTGCCCTGCCAATCGGTGAGGGGCACTTCCTTGCCGCCTGTGACATAAACCAGAGAGACCTCATAGACCGGTCTTGTTCCAATCGCCGCTTTTGACTCAGCGGAAGTAACTGCTGCTTCGGAAATCCGCAGAATCAGATCCCCGCCCTTGGACTGGGCATTCAGCATCTTCAAGGTATCCAAGGTAAATCCGAAAGATGGCAGGCCGTTTGTAGTAATCTCAAACCGGCGTACCTTCGCCGTCACCAGCTTGTCCAGCGTCTGTGCCTTGATGGTGATGGAAAGCTTCTTTGCATCCGCCGCGTTCTGGTTGGGAACCGTTACGGCAATGCCGTTTGCGGTGTTTCCATTTTTCCTCGCGTCAGCGGTGGCCTTGTTGATTGCGTCCTGTACGGCGTTGCCGTCAATGCTGGTATTTCCGTTTTTATCCGGTGTTGCTGGTTTTGTCTGGCTGGTGGTAGGGATTTCCGGTTTGGTCTGATCCGGACTCTCTACAACCGTGGAGCCGCTGGAATCGCCGTTATCGGAAGAAGAACCACTACCGGAGGACGAGCCACCGCCAGAGGAACTGCTCCCGCCGCTGCTGGAATTGCGGCCAAATACGGCGGTCAAGGTACGGTCTGCGGTCAAGGTAAAGGAATAGCTTGCACTGATGCTGACCTCCGCGCCGTTCTCTGTCCAACGTGCAAAGTGATAGCCGCTGTTCGGGGTAGCTGTCACGGTGATTTTGGTGTTTCCATCAAATGTCCCGCCGCCGTTGACGGTGCCGCCATTCCCAGCCTTGACGGTGATCGTCCACTTTGTATAAGGCGTAGCGGTAATAGTGCCGTCCGATATGGTAACGGTTGTTTCCGCATAGGTGCTTGTCGCTACATTCCCCGTATTCGTACCTTTAGAGAGCTTCACAGTAAAGGCAAAGCTGCCGTCTGTACCGTCCCTGTCCGCTGCGTCGCCCTCGCTGGCCGCTGCAAAGCTGCCACCTGTCATGGTGACGGTATAGCTGGCGTCGTCTAAGTCCATGTTTGCAAGCTGCCCCTCAATCCATGCTTTGACTTCTTTCTCGGTGTTAGCGGTTGTCTGCGGGACAGTCCAATCATGATTTTCGATAGTGGATTTCGCCGCATTCACATCGTTCCGATTTCCAGTAGCCGGGTCTGGCGCAATAGAAACCTTGATTGTGTAATCTTCAGTTGTCTTTTCGTCCTCGGCTGTGACGGTGAATTTCCATTCGCTGCCGTCCGTTGTGGTAAGGCTGGAAACCGTCGCGCCGTCCGCCGTGGTAATGGAAACCGCGCTATTGTCCGTAGGCAGGGTAGATGTGCCATAGTTCAAAACAACGGTGATCGTGGTGCCGTCGATTATCCCAGCCTTTTCATTCACGGAAACCGCAGTTATGCCTGCGTTGGTGGAGAGCCACTTTGCATAGAAAACTTGATTATCTATGTCGGTATCGCTGATCCTTGTAACAGAGCTACCGGAAAAGCGGTCGTCTTTATACCAGCCTGCGAAAACATAGTTATCTTTGGTTATGTCTGTCGGAAGCGTTGCGCCCACGCCGTAGGTATAGCTGGTCACATCTTGTCCGCTGGCAATCGTGCCGCCATTAGCATACAGTTTCACGGTGTAGGTGTTGGCTTCAAAGATTGCTTTCACAGTCACATTTCCGGCTGGCATGGTAAATTTATCATTGGTGATCATTATGTTACCCGAAGTGGCCTGCCATTCCTTGAAGTGGTGTCCTCTATCTGGTATTGCGGTCAGTTGTATTTCTTCTCCTTCTTTTGCCGAATTTGGCATTGCAACAGCATTTCCATAACCGTCTGTCACCATTGTTACATTAAACTCACTCTGTTCTACTACGGGTTTCTTAACTTCGATCTCAAAAGACAGCGGTGTGTTTGCCTCTTCTACATAGCCTAATTTGGGTCGAATTGTAATGGTTACGGTCTTTCCAGCTTCATCGGCTGTTGGCGTGTATGTCAGGTGGTTATTATCGAAAGCAACAGTGCCGCCCGCTGTATTTCCTTCTTTATCAGTAATAGAGATAACTTGCCAGTCAAGATACGGCCTGTCCTTTTTATCAGCCAAGCTATAATAACCCGTATATTCATTGGGATCACCGCAAAGTTCTTTTTGGCTGACATACGGTATTGCTGCTGTATTTCCATCGGTCGAAGGAGCCGTTGCCTCCCCACTAATATTTCCCAATGTCCAGAGGAGCGTAGGTAGTTTGGCACAGTGGAAATACAGGCAAATATAATCATAGTTCGGATCATTGCTGATGGGAATAACCTCTGTTGCAGTAAATTGGTATTGAACGGCTCCCGTTTGCGGATCGGCTTTACTAATTTTATCCAAAGTCATGTTACTGTACTGATACTTCGCTGGATTTGTTTTGTAATAATCTGTTCCGGCAAAATATCCGGCAATTACATAACGCCCTGTCTGGGGTGTAACAGTAAGCGTATGGGTCGTTCCATACGCTGTTGAGACTCCGTCAGACACAGAATCTGTAAACTTGCCATTTTTCGCATTCATTCTAACAGATATTTTTTTGGTGGAATCGGTCAGCATAGGATTAGCCAGCCCGCCCAGCGCGGAAGCGGCTTCTGTGTAGAGTGAAAAATCAAGCTGGTCTAATTCCTCGTCGGAAAGCTGCGCCTTTGCCTCGTCTATGGCGTCAAGCTGCGCCTTGACTTCTTCGGCGTTATCTTCAGTGATTTCTTCTGCGTTCGGTAAAGCGTCGATCATGGCCTGTACGCTTGCCACCGTGACATCCTCCGCATTGGACGGGGTAGCAGTTTTAGCGTTTCCCTCCGCGCCGCATATCTCGCAGACATAGCCGCAGGGCGTTCCCTCAGTAGCCGGAGAATAGCCGCAATCCTCATTGTGTTCATGCTGGCAGTTTAATTTTCTTGTGACGCACCCACTTTCCTCGCTGCATACATGGGTACATTCTGTCGGCTCGGCTTCCTCCGCTTCGGACGGGGTGACCGTGTTGCCGGACACGCTCTCTGCCGGGTAGCACTCGTCTGTATGCTCATGGACACACTCGGTCACTTCCGTATAGCAATCGTTCGTATGTTCATGGGCGCAGGGCGTTCCCTCGATGCCCTCGGTATAGCCGCAGTCGGCGTTGTGTTCTGTGTGGTGTTGGCATAAGCCCCCCCACATTCTGATTTGAATTTTCCACCGCAAGTACATTTACCGGAAAAGTGGAGCATACCATCGCGCCCGCCATCAGCAGAGCAGCGATCCGTTTCTTTAATTTCATAGTCATCCTCCTGTTCCTGTGCTGATCTATCAAAAAACGAAAAAAAGTGCATAATTTCCCCTTTCCCTGTATTTTACGATACGGCATTTTGGGTGTCAATAGGTTTGGAGCGAATGAAGTGTGATACGGTGTGAATGATGTGTTTTCTCTTGCGCTGCCCGCCGCATTTTGGTACACTGGAAGCAGACAAGGGGAACAATTATGGCAAAGGAAAAAAGCAGAAGCCAATCAATTTAGAGGAAATTACCGCGATCACAAAAGAGCTGTTCCACGCCCACTACGCGGGGGATTTGGAACGGTAGTTTGACTATCTTTGCCCGGATAGTATCTACCTCGGCACCGGCGAGCCAATGCTCTTTGGCGGCAGCGCGATACGGGAACATTTCAAGGGCTTTGAGGGCAAGGCCGTCGATGTGGTGTCGGAGGAATATTATCCCGTCCCACTGGGCGAAACGGTGGCGCAGGTCTGCGGCCAGATTGCGGTGAGAAGAAGGCAAAACCAGCTTGGGGTCGTCAACCACTTTACCAGCGGCTGGCGGCTGATCGGCGGCGAGCTGAAACTGGTACATCAGCACTATTGTCGCCCTGCGGCGGTTTGAAGCGGAGCTGATTTCGGGCATCTCCATTCCCATTTCCGCTTTGACTTATACCCAGGTCAAGCGGGATTTACAAGAACTGATCGAGAAAAAAAAACGGACGGAAAGCGGGCAGCAACGCATACATCCATGCAAAGATGCAAAATGGCGAGCAGTGCCCTTGTGATCACACAGGGCGTCTTTGCTCGTTGGAGGCACATCCCCAATCCCCTAAAAATGTCATCTTCGATGCCAAGCTACGCCCACACTTTGTGTGTGCTGATTCATTCCAGATTTTCGAAAATAAAAAAAGAGGGGTAGTTGCAATTCTTTGGCTTTGCTAACTACCCCTGTGATTATCGCTGCTGTTGTCGTTTCTTTTTCAGATCCTCTTCCTGGTTCCAGCTCTGCTGTGCTGCATAGAAGGATTCCACATTTTGCTTTGCAATCTGATAATCCCGCATCTCTTTTTTTATTTTTTTGTACTCGCTGTAAGCGTTCTTTTTCTCGGATAACAGCCTGGCAAATTCTTCATTCAGATCCTTAACCTTCGGAATCTTTCCATCCGGCAATTTTGAAAATGCTTCCTTTGCTGCTTTATGAAGTGTGATTTCATCACGATGGGCTTCATAAAATTTCTTGCTGTAGCCGGATTTTCGGTAGGCGATATAGGTATCCCTGGTCTTGGAATAATTGATGATATGGGTTTTGATTACTTTGTTTACTGTCATCTTTTCTTCTGCGTCTTTGATGGTTTTTATAAGTTCATGATATCTGTCAGTGCTTCCATCTACCAATGCGTCCAGAGTTTTCTTATCATGGATGTCATGCTGTTGTAGAAAAAGAATGGACTCGGCAAACTGTTTTACATTATATTTTTTCGCCCATCTTACATAACCGCCGTTCTTTCCCTGTGCCATCTTTTCCTGAATATCCACAACCAAATCAAATTTTCTTTTCTCTGTTTTTGCCTGTTCCGGTATATTCGATTTTTCATTTTTCGCTGGAAGTGCCATCTCTCCGGCAATCACTTTTTTCAAATTTTCTTCTGAGAATTCTTCTCCCAGAGACCGGAACCGAATGAACCGTTTCTGCTCTTTTCCACGGATTGCTGTATAATTGCCGCGCTTGATTTCATATCCCTTGTCATTCATCATTTCCAGAAGATTGTTAAAATCTGCCGGATATTCGTGCAGACAATTCAGGATATCTTCTCTGATTCCGTCACGCATACTTGGACGTTCCGGGTATGTGGTTCGTTTCTGCCACTCGCTCGGTTTTGCCTTTGGAATGACAGACAGTCCATGTTCCAGACAGATAATATCGCTCAGTCTTTGAAGGGCGATTGCGGAAAACCAGAAATCCCGGAACTTCCGATCACAATCCAGATTGGTAGAATTAAAAATGATATGATTGTGAATATGTGCCCGGTCCGTATGGGTCGCGACAATAAAAGCGTGCTTACCCTTTGTAAATCTCATGCCGGTTTCATATCCTACCTGATTGGCTTCCTCCGGTGTGATTTCTCCCGGTTTGAAGGACTGGCGGATCTGATAGGCAATGACATCTCCTTTGGGTTGCCTCCACGTCTTATGCAGATATTCTTTTTTGCTCTGTGCAAATTCCAAATCCACGAAATCAGGATTACATTCATAAGAAGAAATATATTTTCCGTCTTCTGTCTTTTCTCCGTTCTTCGCATATTCTGTTCTGTACTTCAGACATTTTGCCACACTCATCCCTTTATTCTGATGCATTGCAATCAGTCTTGTTGCCGCCATCCCATCACCTACCTTACATGATTGCCGTCAGCTTATCCAGTACGTTTCTCATTTCCTGTAAAATTTCTTTCTGGATTCCTTTCAATTCTTCGATATCCTCATGATAAATGTTTCCTGTTTCATTTGCTTTTTTTGCGTACTGGTTCAGGTTATTTCCGGATATCTGCAAAAGTCTTAGGATCTCTTTCAGATCGGAGAGATCCATGACCAATACATACCCGTGAATTGCCATGCGTATCAGGTAGGCTGTCATGCTTTTGATTCCGGCTTCTGCCATTCTCGCCCTGATCTGTTCGATTTCCTCCGGTGTTACCCGGATGTGAATATAATTTGATCTCTCTACCATCCCATGTGCTCCCTTTCCAGACAGCATCCAGACACTTCGTCCCACTTTTTAATTTTTCTTGTTTTTGCTTTTTCCATTGCCGTCTGCTCCCCTCTCAAAATTCAGTTCAAATGTTGCTCTCTGATTTTCATTAACCGTCATGACAACTGTGGTATCATAGGTTTTTCCGGTCTTCTTTGACTTGCAGCCTTTGAGGGATGCCTTTCCTTCACTGAGAAGCTTTGCTGCGATTTGTTTTGTCATCTTTTTTCCAAGCGCTTCAAAAAATCGATTCTGCTTCCAGAGGATGAAGTCGCACTGCCTGTTCTCACAGGAATATCCTTTCTGCCGTTCCACCACATGACTGCCGCAGCATGGACAGATTCCGATTTCTTCCAATGTCGGATGCATCAGTACTTCAGCATCTTCAATTACTTTATAAGTTCTGACCAGCCCCGTGATCATTTCTTCGATTTCATTCATGAATTCTGTATCATGAAAATTTCCTTTTTCCACGTCCAAAAGTTTCTGTTCCCATTCCGCTGTCATGGAAGGAGACTGGATCTGTTCCGGCATAACCGTAATAAGTGCCACTCCTTTATGAGTCGGCAAAAGATATTTTGTCTTCTTATTTTTTCCTTTTCTTTCCACAAAGCCAATCCTCACCAGTTTCTCAATGGTTGCCGCTCTTGTGGCTGATGTTCCGATTCCTTTCCGCTCTACCTCGTCCGGCATCTCCTCGGCACCAGCTCTCTCCATTGCCGATAATAAACTGTCTTCGGTGAAATGTTTCTTCGGTGTGGTTTTTCCTTCTTCCATCTTCGGATTCTGTACCGGATAAGATTTTCCACTGGTCAGAGCCGCAATACATGCCAGCATTTCAGCATTCCCCTTTTTGTCCTCATTCTCATTTTCAGAATCTGTGCTGTCAGTGCTGCTTCCCATGATCCAATCCTGAATGTTTCTCCATCCTTTTTCCCTGATGTTCTTTGCCTTTGCCTTAAATGCGGTTCCTACACAGGTAAATTCCACATCCACTTCATTTCTCACTGCCGGATCTCCAAGTGCTGATAAAAGCCTTGCCGTAATCAGGCTTAATACCTTCTGTTCACCAGCTGGCAGCTCTCCAAATTTTGCATCTGCTACATTGGCTGTTGGAATGATTGCATGATGGTCGCTGACCTTACTGTTGTTGATTACCTGCTTTGGATGGATCGGCAGATTTTTTGTATATCCAAATTTTTCTGCCATCTTATCTGCTATGCCTGAAATCATTTCTTCCATGTCTTCGGTCAGAAATCTGCTGTCTGTTCTCGGATAGGTCACCAGTTTTTTCTCATAAAGGCTCTGGGTGTAGTCGAGCGTCTGCTGTGCCGTAAATCCCAAGAACCGGTTTGCATCCCTCTGCAATGCGGTCAGACTATAGAGCTGCGGTGCCTTTTCCTGCTTATCTGTAGGATCAATCTTTGTCACCTGTGCGGTCTTCTGCTCTTTCAGCATATTCAGGGCATTCTCTGCATCCTGTTTCTTCTCGAACCGATCTGATAATGCAATAATGCCTCCGCAGCTGATGGAAAGCCTGTAAATCGGTTCCGGTTTAAAGCCATCAATCTCAGCCTCACGCTGTACGATCATTGCAAGTGTCGGTGTCATGACTCTTCCCACATTCAGCGTCTGTCCATACAGGGTTGAAAATAACCGGGTTGCATTCATTCCCACAATCCAGTCTGCGCGCTCCCTGCAGAGTGCCGCCCTGTAGAGATCATCGTATTCCCTTCCATTTTTCAGATGGGAAAAGCCATCCGAAATCGCCTGGTCTTCCATGGAAGAAATCCATAAGCGCTCGAATGGCTTTTTGCATTTTGCCTGATGATACACAAGCCGGAAGATCAGTTCTCCCTCCCGCCCAGCGTCTGTTGCCTCCACCAGACTTGTTACGTCCTCCCTTTCCATGAGAGTCTTTAGAATGGCAAACTGTTTTCTCGTTCCAGCTGATACCTGATACTTCCAGTCTGTTGGCAGGATTGGAAGATCACTATATCTCCATTTCTCATATCTTTCATCGTAGCTTTCTGGTGATGCAAGCTCCACCAGATGTCCAACACACCAGCTGACAATATAACCATTGCCCTCCAGGTATCCGTCTTCTTTCTTATCCGCACCGATTACCTTCGCGATAGCCTGTGCCACCGAAGGCTTCTCCGCAATTACTAACTTATATGACATTTCACTCCTCCTTTTGTGGTAAAAAATAGCACTTTAACCTTTTTGGCTAAAGTGCTATGTAAATTTGTTATTAAATTGCGTGTAAATCAAATAAACTTGAATTTCTCACTTCTTCATTTTAGGTGCAATAAGCAACACTACTGTCACAAGAAAATATACACCATACATCAACCATGTAATAGTATTGTTCAATGGAAAACTCATTTCTGGATGATTCAATGCAAACATTATAAATACAATGGCTATAATCAGCATGATCAAACCGATAATCCTTGATATACTCTTTTTCATGTAAATCACCTTCTCGTCAAATTATAGTTATCTACGTATTCCATCATCATTAAAATGTTTTTTTAAAGCTTTCTCTGTCGGATAAATTGATACAATCATAATAAAGCATTGAATTGTCACAAGAATCAACCCTGCAAATCCAATCGTATTCTTATCACTATGATATAACGGAATATGTATCAAAGCAGATGGTATAATCATTATCCATCCAATTTTCCACCAAAGTCTTCCGCAGTAGTCATTCGCAAATTTCCATGTATCCATATTTTTCATTGAGCGAGTTGTTCTGTAGCCTGACATACTATTCATATGTTTTGGACAATGTTTCCACATCATTCTTCCACAAATGACCATAGCAATAGGAATTATCAGATCACATATTAACATAAACCACCAAAACCACATAAACCGCACCTCTCTTCACGCATCAATTTGTATAACAGTAGTCTAACACATGTTGATAAAAAGTACTATATACAAACTAATGTCCGTGATTTGCTTTCCATAAAAAGTTCCTTTCAAAAATAAATTATATTTTCTAGAGAGATGAGCAAAACGAATTGATTTAAAAGTTGGATTTGGCAGTTAGCTTTTGTAAAACCGAAAGAATGGGAATTTTTGCATGGATCGTGTTTGGCGTTTTTATTATGCTGTATCGGTTAAATCTGAAAGATGTATGTTCCATGCAAAAACGTATGGAACAGGGGAAACACCGGTTGACTTTCCGGGAGGAAATCGGACAGCTCCTTGATAAGAAATTTTACATACTTGTGCTGGCACTGCCGGTACTGGGGGTATGTGTATTTAACATTTTACCGATTGTATTTATGATCCTGATCGCATTTACAAATTATGGCGGGGATATTGTACCACCTCAACAGCATTGAATTATTTTGCCGGACTTGGTCTGGCATTATTACTGGATAAAGACTGTGTAAAAGGAAAAGCATTCTGGAGGGCCGGTTAATCCAGCTTATTGCAGCCTGTGGGAAAAGTGCCATTGGATTTCTGGATTTGGATGCGAAATGGAGTGCAAGGCTGATCGGACTTTTTGTGAATTGCTGGATCAGCGTTCCATCCATCATGTTACTTGCAACTGGAAATCTTTCTAACAGGGATGTTTCTTTATATGAAGCTGCAAAGATCGACGGGGCAGGCAGATGGAAACAGTTCGAAAAACTGACAATGCCTTTTATGCTGTTTTCCACGATGCCGGTTTTACTTGGACAGTTTATCGGAAATTTCAATAACTTTGGTATTTTTTATTTCCTGAGAGGAGGACACATTTCAATGAGTAAAAAGTGGAAATTCGGCAGAATGATGGATACAGGCATAACATATCTGATTCTCACCGCCGTAGCATTTGTGTTTTTTTCCCGTGTCTCTGGCTGATCCTGGCATCGTTTTCAAAATCGGGAACCATTTATTCATTTAACGGTTTTTTCCCAAAAGAATATAGTTTTGCAAGTTTTCAGAAGCTTTTTACTGATACGACACTTTATAACTATCCGAGATGGTTTTTTAATACACTTTTTGTGGCAGCGGGAAGCTGTATATTAGGGACATTTCTTGTGATTTTAACTGCATATACAATGTCAAGATTTACATTTGCAGCCAGAAAACCAATGATGAAAATCACGATGGTACTTGGAATGTTTCCATCTTTTATGGGAATGATCGCAGTTTATCTTCTGATGACGCAGTTTAACCTGATCAATCATTTGTGGGGCTTAATCTTGATTTATGCTGCAGGTGCACCGATGGGGTATCTGACACAGAAGGGTTTTTTTGATACGATCCCAAAAGCAATTGATGAGGCGGCAAGGATCGACGGTGCAACAAATTTTCAGGTGTTTACAAGGATTAATCTGCCATTATCAAAACCGATCATTGTATATACGGCGTTGCCATCTTTTACATGGCCGTGGAGCGATTTTATTTTACCGAAACTTCTGCTGAAAGAAAAGGATCTTTACACCGTTGCAGTTGGACTGATGAGCTTAGATGAAACGGAGTTTGCAAGATTCGCAGCCGGAAGTGTTTTTATTGCAGTTCCAATCGTTATCCTATATTTCTTTCTTGTAAAAAATATGGTGAACGGCATGGCGCAGGGAGCGGTAAAAGGTTAGATACGGTTTACAATCAGTTATTGTTGAATCCGTTTTTTCATGTTAAAATGGGCGCAGGCATTGCAATGACATTTCCTTAGCAGTTTAAGGGATGACAAGACTTTTCGGAAGAAAGTGCCTGTGACAGGATGTTTACGAAAGAAGACGGAGGAACGGTATGAGTAAGGGAATCGCGGGAAAAAATAACTGGGCATTGTTTTTACTATTGCTGGCAGGGATCGTACTTGGAGGTTTTATCGGAAGCCTTGCAGCGGGAGTGCCATTTTTAAGCTGGCTGAATTATGGGCAGACATTTGGATTTGCAAATCCAATCGTGCTGGATCTTGGAATCCTGGTCATTACATTCGGACTCAGTATCAAGATTACGATCGCAAGCATTATTGGTGTATTAATCGCAATTATTATTTATCGGTTTTTATAAAAAATAAAAGTTTAAAATGCAGGTACAGATGGGGCGCCTGCATTTTTTAATGCCAGATGATTGTTCATCAAAACGGACTGTGTTATAGTAATAAAAAATATCACAAGGGGGGAATTCGGGTGAAAAAATTATTATTAAAGAATGCAGTGATGCTGGCAGTCGTTATATTCTGCATTGGTTCCGTCAACTGTTATGCAGCCACCAGTACGGGGATCAATGTCAATTATCACAGCCAGAAGGAAATTAAGGATTACCTGAAAAGTAAAAAGGTAAATATTGACGCAGAGACGACCTACAGTAAGAAGGCATCGGATGTAAAGCCGTATCAGGCGGGTACGATCAGTGAGAGCAGTCAGAAATCAGCATTAAATACCATGAATGCGATCCGTTATATTGCAGGAATTGATGCAGTGGGGCTTGATTCTTCTTATACCAAAATGGAACAGGCGGCAGCTTTGGTTAACTCAGTAAATGGAACCTTATCACATTTTCCATCAAAACCGGCAGGAATGGCCGACAGTCTTTATCAACTGGGGGCGTCCGGTGCATCCAGCGGAAATCTTTCCTATGCAAGCTGGAAATGCGGACTCGGGTATCATCTGGTAAAAGCATGGATGAATGATGGTGATGATTACAATATAGACCGCGTCGGACACAGAAGATGGATTTTAAATCCGCCGATGGAAAAAACAGGATTTGGCTGGGTATATGGATCACATGGAACTTATGCGGCGATGTATGCATTTGACAACTGGTATGAACCGACGGATTATTATGGTGTGGTATGGCCGGCCCAGAATATGCCGGTAGAGTTTTTTGGCAGCAGTTATCCATGGAGCATCAGCATGGGGAAAGATGTGGACAAATCTGCTGTGAAAGTGACTCTCATAAGGCAGTCGGATCAGAAAAAATGGGCTTTTTCAGAAAAGAAAGCCGATGGCTATTTTAACGTGGAAAACAGTAATTATGGACAGAAAGGATGCATTATTTTCCGTCCGGAAAATCTGAGTTATCAGCCGGGAGATACATTTGAAGTAAAAATTACAGGACTTGACCAGAAAGTATCTTATACAGTGAAATTCTTTTCCATAAACAGTTCAGCGGAGTCAGATGAAAAGCAGAAAGAATCGAAGATCACGGCGAAAAACATCACAAAAACCTTCAGCACCACAACATTTTCCATCAATGCGAAAACGAATGGAAAAGGAAAAATGACGTATAAGGTTGCGGACGAAAAAATCGCTGCTGTAAGTAAAAAAGGTGTAGTTACACTTAAAAATTATGGAGAGACAAAAATTAAGATCCGTGTAGCTGCAAGTGGTAATTATAAGGCGGCTGAAAAGACGATCACGTTGACGGTAAAGCCGGTAAAAGCAAAAACGGGTTCGCTGAAATCGACTGCAAAGGGCAGTTTTGCGTTAAAGTGGAAACAGGATAAGAAGGCGACCGGCTATATCATACAATATTCTACCGATAAACGTTTTGAAAAGAATGTGAAAAGCACAACAGTTTCAAGTAACAGGACGACATCGAAGAAGATTGGAAAGCTGAAAGCCGGTAAAAAATATTATGTCAGAATCTGTTCCTATAAAAAATCCGGTGTAAAGAATATAAAAGGCGCTTACAGTGACGTAAAAACCGTAATAACAAAAAAATAGACAAGAAAACGATACTTAGATGATATAAAATTTTTTGTGGAAAATGAATAATTGAACCTGAAATCCTGCAAAAAATGGCTTGTTACACTGTGAAACTTTAATAATTTAGTGAAATAAAGAAAAAAATATTGCACATGGATTCATTTTATAATAAAATAAGTGTGTCAAAACGAAACCAGCGGGAGAACCGTTAGGAGCATGCAGTGTAAAGCACATTGTATGGAGTATATACTAAATTAAGTAAGGAGAGATTGTAAAATGGGATACGTTGATGAAGTACTCGAAGTAGTAAAGAAAAAAAATGCAGATCAGCCTGAATTTTTACAGGCAGTAACAGAGGTTCTTGATTCCTTAAGACCTGTTATTGATGCAAATGAAGAGTTATACAGAAAGAATGCAATCTTAGAGAGAATTACAGAGCCGGATCGTCAGATCATGTTCCGCGTTCCATGGGTAGACGACAATGGACAGGTACAGGTAAACAGAGGATTCCGTGTACAGTTTAACAATGCGATCGGACCGTACAAGGGCGGCTTAAGACTTCATCCGTCTGTAAACCTTGGTATCATCAAATTCTTAGGATTTGAGCAGATTTTCAAAAACTCACTTACAACACTTCCAATCGGTGGTGGTAAAGGTGGTTCTGATTTCGATCCTAAGGGCAAATCAGACAGAGAGATCATGGCATTCTGCCAGAGCTTTATGACAGAGCTGTCAAAATACATCGGAGCAGATGTTGACGTACCTGCCGGAGATATCGGAACAGGCGCAAGAGAGATCGGTTTCATGTTCGGTCAGTATAAGAGAATCCGTGGTTCCTTCGAGGGAGTTCTTACAGGAAAAGGACTTACTTATGGTGGATCTCTTGCCCGTACACAGGCTACCGGATATGGTCTGTTATACCTGACAAACGCATTATGGAAAGATCACGGCATGAGTCTTGAAGGCAAGACAGCCGCAGTTTCCGGATCTGGTAACGTAGCTATCTACGCAATCGAGAAAGCACAGCAGTTAGGCGTTAAAGTTGTAACATGTTCTGATTCTACAGGCTGGATCTATGATCCGGAAGGAATCGATGTTGCATTATTAAAAGAAGTAAAAGAAGTAAAACGTGCACGTCTGACAGAGTACGCAGCTGCAAAATCATCTGCAGAGTATCATGCAAAACAGAATGGTGAGCACGGTGTATGGCAGTACAAAGTAGATTTAGCTCTTCCATGTGCTACACAGAACGAGTTAGACCTTGAGGATGCTAAGATGTTAGTTGCAAACGGTGTTACTTCCGTAACAGAGGGTGCTAACATGCCTACAACACTGGAAGCTACCAAATACTTACAGGAGAAAGGTGTTCTCTTTGTAGGTGGTAAAGCTGCCAATGCCGGTGGTGTTGCTACATCTGCACTTGAGATGAGCCAGAACTCCGAGAGACTTTCCTGGACATTCGAAGAAGTTGATGGAAAACTCAAAGGAATCATGGAGACGATCTACGCTAACATTTCTGACGCTGCAAAGAGATACAATGCAACTGTTGGTGGACAGACTGACTATGTTGCCGGTGCAAATATTGCCGGATTTGAGAAGGTTGTAGATGCTATGTTAGCTCAGGGTGTTTGCTAATCAATTAGCAGATAAGTCCCGATTACAGCTAAATAACGATTGAGAAATGTCCCCGTATATTGCTGGAAACGGTAGTATACGGGGGTTTTATTTGTATTAGGGGTAGCTAGTGCAGATGTTGTAATTATGCACAAAATTTTCAGAAAAGAAATTGCTTTGTTTGACATAAAAAGACGGTGTTCATATAATAATAGTACCCAGACAGATAAATCTGTCTGGGTGCGCTGGCACCTTAAAAATCTGACATTTTAGCCAGTTCGTAGGCTGGCAGGTTGGGGAGCAACAGAAAAACTCCACAGTTAAGCCGCACATGGAGAGGCGGACGGTTGGCAGACAACCGAAAATCAGCATTAAAAGAAAAGAGAAAAGGTTGTCCGAAAGGGCAGCCTTTTTCAAGTTAATGGGGTATGGATGGCAAAGTATGACAAGAAAGCAGCTTTAAAGATTATGATAGAAGCTGTAAAGCAATACGAAGAAAAACTGAATGATAAACAGTTTCTAATCATATATCGGGAAGGGAAAGATATAAAGACAGTAAATGTAGGATTTCGGGATATGAACTTTTTACATATGACTGGTGTGAAAACAAGATTGTCTGCACAACAATTTTATGCGGCTTGCCTGGAATCAAAACTTTCTGAGTATGATTTTGAAATTGATAATAAAGGAAAAGTGCAACAGAAATTAATGGTGTTACCATATCTGGCGAAGAACCAGAGTATGCATGAACTTAGGGTAAGTGATGAAATATTTGAAATGATTTTAGTGGATGAGGAATGAAAATAGTAAGGTTATAACTCCCTTGTTGTCCCACCCCCGAAATGGTAGTATAATCAAAATACACAAATCAATAAACAAATGGGGGCAACACATATGAACATTTTATTTTTTCTGACACCGAAGGAAGACGTAGCACATGTGGAAGAGACGGACACCATGCGTCAGGTGCTTGAGAAAATGGAACATCACGGTTACACAGCCATTCCGCTGCTTGGTGTGGAAGGAAAATATATTGGTACGATCACAGAGGGAGATCTGCTCTGGTTTTTAAAGGACCGCAATTTCCCGGATCTGAAACTGCTTGAGGATATGCCGATCACGTCGATCGAGCGTAGAAGGGATAATCAGGCGGTAAAGATCGATGAATCCATGGAGAATCTGTTTGACAAGGTAATGAACCAGAACTTCGTTCCTGTTGTAGATGATAAAAGGGTATTTATCGGAATCGTAACCAGAAAAGATGTTCTGGCATACCTTGGAAAGAAAGCGGCTGCTCAGGCGTAATGATAAACCGTCCGTTTGCGGCGCTGATAAAAAATCGATAAAAACAGTGTCACAAACTCTGCCACCGGGATTGCGAGCCACACACCGGTCACATCCCAAATGACTGGCAGTGTGAGGAGTGACAGCAGGATAAAAACAAAGGTTCTTGTAAAGGATATGATTGCCGAGGTTTTACCGTCTGAGAGTGCCGTAAAGAGAGCGGATGAAAAAATGTTATAACCGCTGAACAAAAAGGTCACACAGAATACCGAAAAACCGCTGACGGCAAGGTCATAAGTCGCTGTTTTTCCACCGACAAACAAGAGCACGATCGGCTCGGAGAGCAGGTTACAGCAAATAGTAATTATAATAGAAGAAACGATCACGAAGCGTCTGCAGATTTTGCAGACGCTTTTCAGTCCGCCTGTATTTTTTGCACCGTAATTGTAACTGATCACAGGTGCAACACCCATGGAAAATCCAAGAAAAAGCGCATTAAATAAAAATTGGGAATAAAGCAGTATCGTGATTGCAGCAACACCGTTTTCGCCGGCAAGGCGCAGCATGATCTTATTGAATGCATAAGTGATCACGGCGTTTGCAATGTTTGTCACCATTTCGGATGCACCGTTAAAACTTGCAGCGGAAAGGACACTTCCATGAAAATGAAATTTTGTAAAATAAAGATCTCCCTTGACAAAGAAAAAGTAGAAGAGTCCCACGACTGCCGGGATGAGCTGACCGATACCGGTAGCTAAGGCGGCACCCTCAATGCCAAAGCCGAGAGGCGATAAAAATACATAGTCCAACACGGCATTTGCGATACCGGCACTGATGACTAACGTCATGCCAATGTGCGGTTTTCCCGCTGTCACGAAGAACGTCTGGAACAGGCTCTGCAGCATGCACGCCGGGGCAAATAAAACAACGGTAAAAAGATATGCCTTGCAGTTTGCAAGTAACGAATCATTTGCACCGAGAGCGCGGCAGATTGGTTCTAAAAATAAAATCGTCAGTATCAGGATGACAACACTCGCCACAACACCGGTAAACACGAGCATGGAAAAGTTATCTTTTGCTTCATCGTCTTTCCCTTCGCCCATTTTCTTTGCAACGACGGCGCTTCCTCCGGTTGCGAGCATGACGCCGATGGCGAGTACGATATTGATGACCGGATAGACGATATTGACTGCGGACAGCGCATTATCTCCAAGAAAGCGCGAGATAAAAATCCCGTCCGTGATTGTATAACAGGACATGAGTACCATCATGACCATGGATGGTAATGCGAATTTTAATAAAGTGACAGGTGTGAATTTCTGACCAATGGACTGTGCCATAATGGGTTCCTCCTTTGAAATATTTTTAAATGTTGTGTCAGCGCGGATGGAAATTGCGGTTTTGAGACACAAATGCTATCATAAACTATATTGTTACCATATAGTCAAGAACTTTTTTCGTGAGGGGAGATTAAAAGTGGACAAAAGTCAATATCTGACAACTGGTGAGCTTGCAAAGCTCATGCACGTCACCAAAAACACTTTATTTCATTATGATAAGATCGGCTTGTTTTCGCCGGAGATCGTGCTTGATAACGAGTACCGTTATTATTCGATCCATCAGATCGAAGTGCTCGAAGCGATCATTATGCTAAAGGAACTTGGTATGTCTTTAAAAGAGATCCAGGCCTTTTTAAGTGACCGGACTCCGGAAAAATTATTGGAGCTGTTTGAAAAAGAGGAACAGATTCTGGCAGAAAAAATCCGGCTGTTAAAGGATCGCAGGCAGTGGATGGAAGAAAAAAGTAAAAAAATCAGGGCATATTTAGAGAAAGAAAAAGATGAAATATTTGTCTGTGAAAAACCGGGCAGATATTATCTGATGGATGCATTTTTAGACGTTTCGGAATCAGAATTTGCGGAGCGCACAGCGGAATTGATCAATTTTTATGAGAACAACAGCAAAAGCATCTGTTATGAGATTGGTTACATCCAGTATGCAAAAGATGTCAGACGGCAGATCTATGCAAATTACAGCAACGTAATATTGCTGATGAAACATAAGCCGGGCGGCATGTCCTGCCATTTTATGCCTGCGGGGAAATATCTGACAACTTATTTTAAAGGGCACTGGAGAAACATCGGGGAGGCTTACCGGAAACTTCTTGCTTATGCAGATGAACATCAGATTACACTGGCGGAAGAGTTCCTGGAAGTTTACACGGTGGATCAGCTGATGGCGGAGACGGTGGAGGAATATGTGACGGAGATATCGGTGCGCATCTGCGGGGGAGATATGGATGAACTGTGAAGACTGCTGTTTCACTTAATCATAGAGTGTTCGCAGAACGTGTATTTTATGGTTGGAAATATGGAAGATTTTCTTAATTTAGACGAAGGTTTAACAAAAACAAAATGAGATAAGATATAATAAGACTGCCGAGCGAAGCGAGTATAAGGCATATAGCATGAAAAACTATCTGTGTATGTCCATTATCACAAAAAAATCCTCAAAAAACGCGGATTTAAGGGAAAATTATGGGTATTTTCCGAGCAAAATTTTCATATATACCCAAAAGGTAAAAATGAATCGTGATTGAAAGGAAAAATGATGGAAAAGAGGAGGCAAAATATGAAACGAACAAGTGTAACACGGAAAATGGCATTGATTTTAGCAGCGATAGTTCTTATGACAGCATCAGGCTGTGGCAGGCGGGAAAATGCTGATAAAGAAGACAATAATATTACCATATATAAAAGCAATGAAAATGCAGATGGTTTTGACACAGAAACGGTATCGCTCGATGCGCTTACGCCTGAAAATATCATGGCTGCGCTGATCGATGCCGGTGTGGTTCCGTCGGATGTGAAAGTGCTTGATTTTAAACAGGAAGAGGATACCATAACGCTTGATCTGTCGAAAACATTTGAGGAATATGTAAATCAGATGGGAACGGCAGGAGAGTACGCGACAGTTGGAAGCGTAGTCAATACTTATCTGGACGCCTATGATGCCAAGGCAGTGTCTCTTCTGGTGGAGGGAGGAACCTGGAGCACCGGGCATGCAGAGTATGAGACTCTGCAGGGGAGGTATACATACGATGCGCAGGAGTAAAATAACAGGTTTGCTGCTTATCATGGGAATGTTTTTGGCAGGATGTGGAGCAAATAGCGGATCCGCCGGTATAGAGGAAGATGCCGTGATGCAGGAGCTGTATGATCGAAGTGAGATTGCAAGAGGATACACAGATCCAATTTTTCAGGAGTATTTAGATCAATATGATTCGGATTGTGAGATCAAAGAGACGTCGTTTGGTTTCGAACCTGCCGAAACACCGGCACAAGCGCAGTATTTTGTGGAATATCAGTACAGTAATGGTGTCAGCGACGATTTGAAATATTTTTATCAGGTTCAGGTGGATGACAATCACAACTGCATCGTTTTAAAAGAAGGGGAAGGTCAGGCAGAGATGGAAACATCGACAGAGGACGCGGAGATAGAATGGCTGACACAGTAAAAGGAAGTGTGCAGCCATCCTAATCCGATATTTCATCATAAGAATAAATAAATTCTGTTATTTCGCAGCCTTATGACCGGAATCTGCGACCATATTTTCCGCATAACCGAGAGCTTCCACAATATTCGGAAGGAAATGTTCTTCCCCGATCAGCTCGATAAAGTGATCTTTTTTCATAACGGACATCGGCTGTTCGTTGACATGTGAGAAGATCAAAGTGATATGTTTTTTCTTCGCACGGGCAGCAAGGTCACGCAGGGAACGCATTGCACTCGCATCGATTGCCGGAACACTTCGCATACGGATAACGATGACTTTGGTTGACTTGTCACTGGTAATTGTAAGAATTTCATCGGCTGCGGCGAAAAACAGCGGTCCACTGATCTCAAATACACGGATTGAGTGTGGAATGTCGCGCATTTTCTCGGCTTCGCCAGGGGTCACATCCGGCTCATCTGCATATTTCCAGGCAGTGACATCGGCAGTTTCTGCCATACGTTTCATAAATAAAAGTGCGGCAAGTACGACACCGACTTCGATGGCAACGACAAGGTCAAAAAATACAGTCAGGAAAAATGTTGCAACAAGTACGATCATATCACTCTTTGGAGCAGTTTTGCACAGATGGAAAAAGGAAGTCCAGTCTGCCATGTTCCATGCAACGACTAAAAGCACTGCGGCTAATGTTGTCATAGGAATTAGGGAAGCAAGCGGCATTAAAACAACTAAAATAATGCTTAAAGTGATACAGTGTGTGATACCTGCGATCGGGGTACGTCCGCCGTTTCTTACGTTTGCAGCAGTACGGGCAATCGCTCCGGTAGCAGGGATTCCGCCAAACAGGCCGGAAAAAATATTTCCAAGTCCCTGACCGATCAGTTCGGCATTTGACTTGTGGGTGTCACCGATCATACCATCAGATACGACTGCGGAAAGCAGGGATTCAATACCGGCTAAAATCGCGATCGTAAATGCCGGGGAGATCAGTTCCTGTACCAGTTTATAGCTGAATGCCGGCATGTGGAAAGACGGAAATTCGGAGGAAAGTTCTCCGTAAACACTTCCGATCGTGTTGACCGGCAGTTTAGCAAAATAAACGATGGCAGTTGTCACGATAATTGCGATCAGGGATCCCGGCAGTTTGTCAGTTACTTTCGGCCACAGAATTAAAATCACAAGTGCAACGGCACCGATTGCGACGGTAACCGGATTGATGGTTGTGATATTTGCAGCATAGGCGCCAAGTTTTTCAATAAATTCAGAAGGAACAGCACCCATATCAAGTCCAAGAAAATCTTTGATCTGTCCGACAAACAGGGTGACTGCGATACCACAGGTAAAACCTGTCGTGATCGTATAAGGAATATATTTAATCAGGGAACCAAAATGGCAGAGGCCCATAATACATAAAATGATACCTGCCATGATTGTTGCGACAATCAGTCCGTCTGTACCGTAAGTGGTCACGATGCCATAGATGATAACAACAAATGCGGCAGTTGGTCCGCCAATCTGTACACGGCTTCCTCCGAAAAAGGAAATAAAAAATCCGGCAACGATCGCAGTGTAGAGTCCCTGTACCGGACCGACACCGGAAGCGATCGCAAGTGCGATAGAAAGTGGAAGAGCAATGATCGCCACAATGATACCGGAAAGGATATCTTTGATGAGCTGCTCTTTTGTGTATCCCTTCATTACGTCAAATAGTTTTGGTCTTAGTTCGTTCATAGGTCTTTTGTACTCCAATTCTTTCCTAAGTATAAAAAGTATTAAAAATTTATAAAAACACAAATTAAAATTTTAGCATGTTCTTAACATGATTGCAAGGTGAATGGCGCAAAAAAGTAATCCATGGTATAATAAGACTGCCGAGCAGAGCGAGTGTAGATCACGATCATGAAGCCGGGCTTCATGATATAATAAGACTGCTGAGCGAATCATAGTCTATACTTAAGGAGCAGCATGGAACAGAAAAATTCCTACGAAAAAATATATGACATTGTAAAACAGATTCCACGCGGTACGGTTGCAACCTATGGACAGGTGGCAGCGCTTGCGGGCAACAAAAGGTGGGCCAGGGTGGTCGGCTATGCGCTGCATGTAAATCCGGATCCGGAGGGAATCCCGTGTTACCGGGTAGTAAACCGTGAGGGGAGAGTTTCGGAGGCCTTTGCATTTGGTGGCGAAAACAGGCAGATCGGACTTTTGGAAGCGGATGGCATAGAGGTAAAAGACGGATGTGTTGATCTCTCAAAATATCAGTGGCGCAAAGAGATATTTTAACGAATACTTTAATTCCTATTGACATGGTATGAATAGTCGGATATACTTCTAATACGATGATAAAAGAATCGTTTATTCATAAGTTTGCGGCTGCGCTGCATCCGCAAGCCTAAAATATGAAAAACAGCGCAGAAATGAGGAAAATATGAGAATATCAACAAAAGGAAGATATGCATTACGCCTGATGCTGGATCTTGCACTGAATAATACCGGAGAGCCGATCAGTTTAAAGGATATTGCGAGACGCCAGGAAATTTCAGATAAATATTTAGAGCAGATTATTTCCGTTTTAAATAAGGCAAAATATGTAAAGAGCATTCGTGGTGCACAGGGAGGATACATTCTGACAAAAAGACCGGAAGAATATACCGTCGGAATGATATTACGCCTGACAGAGGGAAGCCTTGCACCGGTGGCATGCGTCGAGGATGAAGATACCTGTGATAAGATGAATGACTGTGCAACAGTTCTGGTGTGGAAAAAAATGAACGAGGCGATCAATCAGGTTGTTGACAGTATCACACTCGCAGATTTAGTGGACTACGAGAGACAGCGTGCCGGCGAGTATGTAATCTGAATTTTATGAGAAAATAAGAAGCGTGGGAATGGATTGATCCGACACAGTGGAAGTAAAATAATAAGCCGGAATTTATCAGTCTGACACAGTGGGAGTAAAATAATAAGGAAGAAAGAAATGGAAAAGGCAGTGGATTTTACGAGACTTGAAAAAAATATCATCGAGGTCATACAGGAAGAACAGATAAAACTTGGTTACCGGAGTGAACTGATCCGGTTATATTATCCGATTACCTCGCTGAACCGTTTCTTCCATACCGATGCAGCAGAAAAAGAGATGTCAGAACTGCTTGCAGAATTTTCAAAAAAGACGGTGCAGACACTTGGCGGGGTGGAAATCTCCAATAAAGGTGAGCGTTTCTGTATTGCAATTCCGCCGAGCGGTGTCGATTATGTGCATGAACACACGAACGGAAGTGAGTTCATTGCCAGTTTTATAGAAACAATCGGAAAACATGGCTGCACGATAGACGAGCTTTTACAGCAGTTTCACAGATATTCAGATCATGTACATGTAGAACGGACGACACACGGGGAATTTGATTATCTGGTTTACTTTGAGGATGGGGTGCCGGATGATTACCGTTACTGCATCACGGATGAGGGCTGCCATCTGATCTATCATCGTTTTACACCGGAAGATTATGAAGATTTTCAGTTTTAAATACAGAAGATTAAAATAAATCAATAAAATTGATAAAATCACACCTTGCGGAACTCGAAAAAGGTATGTTATTATGTAAAACAGAAAATGAAATGCAATGAAAAGGAATAGTAACAGCGGAATGGAAATCAGAGAGCTGCCGGAAGGTGCGAGGCAGTCAGAGTGAAGTTGTGAACTCGCCTTGGAGCTGCCGGCTGAAGGAATCGGATGTATTATGAATGAGCAGATGATACTGGGTAGGCTTGGACGGATCGCCCGCCGTAAGAGGGAAAAGGCATGATAGTGCCGGATGAGTGCATGCATGACGATACAGGTCATTCATGAAACAGAGTGGTACCGCGTGAAGAAAATTTTGCGTCTCTGTATGACAAAACCACACAGGTTTTGCATACAGAGATTTTTTGTATCATGAGAAATTATTATGACATTTTTTCTTACACAAAAAGCTCTCCGGACAGAAAACAGAAAGTGACACACAGAAAATAGAATCATTGTTAAAACAGGATAAGGAGAATGAATATGAATTTTGATGTTGCAGAAAAATACGGAAAAGCATATTTTATGCCGCCGGAAGTTACATATGACTGGGTAAAGAAGGATGCGATCGAAAAGCCGCCGATCTGGTGCAGCGTGGATCTGCGTGATGGCAACCAGGCACTGATCGAGCCGATGAGCTTAGAGGAAAAAATTGAATTTTTCCAGATGCTTGTAGACATTGGATTCAAGGAGATCGAGGTTGGTTTCCCGGCAGCTTCAGAGACAGAGTACAATTTCATGCGTGCCTTAATCGAGCGCAATATGATCCCGGAAGATGTTACCGTTCAGGTTTTAACACAGGCACGTGAGCACATCATCAAAAAAACATTTGAGGCAGTCAAAGGCGCACCGCACGCAGTGATCCATCTTTACAACTCCACCTCTGTTGCACAGAGAGAGCAGGTCTTTAAAAAGAGCAGGGAAGAAGTAAAGAAACTTGCAGTGGATGGAGCGATTCTGTTAAGAGATCTTGCAGCACAGACAGATGGAAACTTTACATTTGAGTACAGCCCGGAGAGCTTCCCTGGAACAGAGGTCGACTATGCCGTGGAAGTCTGCAACGCCGTACTGGATGTGTGGAAACCGGATAAGGAACACAAAGCGATCATCAACATTCCGACTACGGTTCAGATTGCAATGCCGCATGTATTTGCATGCCAGATCGAGTATATTCACAAACATTTAAAATACAGAGATAACGTGATCTTAAGCGTACATCCGCACAACGACAGAGGCTGCGGTATCAGTGATGCTGAGTTTGGTGTATTAGCGGGAGCTGACCGTGTGGAAGGTACTCTGTTTGGAAATGGAGAGCGTACCGGAAACGTGGATATCGTGACACTTGCAATGAATATGGTATGCCACGGCGTAGATCCGAAACTTGATTTCTCCAACATTGCAGCAATCCGTGAGAAATATGAGCGTTTTACCAGAATGAGAGTTTATGAGCGTACTCCGTATGCCGGAGATCTTGTGTTTACTGCATTTTCCGGTTCCCATCAGGATGCGATCTCAAAAGGCATGGCATGGAGAGAGGCAGGAAAGAGCGGCGGGCGCTGGGATGTTCCGTATCTGCCGATCGATCCGAAGGATGTCGGAAGAGAGTACGAATCCGATGTGATCCGAATCAACAGCCAGTCCGGTAAGGGAGGAGTTGCCTTCGTATTAAAACAGAACTTTGGCATGTCCCTGCCGGATAAGATGAAAGAGGAAGTCGGTTATCTGATCAAAGGTGTATCCGATCACAGACACGAAGAGCTGACACCGGATATGATCTATCAGGTATTTACCGGGAATTACGTCAATATCAAAGATGTATTTGATGTGGCGGAGTGCCATTTCGAGCAGAAAGACGGCATTGCCGCAAGTGTGACGATCGAGCAGAACGGTGAGCGCAGAGTGATCGAGACAAGCGGAAACGGACGCCTCGATGCGGTCAGCAACGCAATCAAGATGTATTTTGGCATCAGCTATGAGCTGGCAACCTACCAGGAGCATGCAATCTCAGAGGGATCTTCCTCAAAAGCAGCGGCTTATGTGGAGATCATCTGTCAGGGCAGACATTTCTGGGGCGTCGGCGTGGATGAGGATATCATCAAGAGTTCCATCGCAGCACTGGTTTCTGCTGCAAATAAGATGGCAAAAAGCGAAAACATCATTGAGGGCAGAGATGAACGCATCATGGAGATCATGAATTACATCCAGAATAACTATGCGGATGTGACGATGGATGTCCTGGCAGAAAAATTTGGACTTTCCAAACCGTATCTTTCCAAATATATCAAGGAAAAATCCGGTATGACATTCCAGGATGCAGTGAAGGCTGCGCGGATGAAAAAAGCGAGAAGACTGTTAAAAGAGTCAAATCAGACGGTGGAGTCGATTGCAGCGAGTGTGGGATATGAGAACGTGGAGCATTTTAACCGCCTGTTCAAAAAGGCGTATGAGATGACACCGGTACAGTTCCGCAGACAGTATAAATAAAAAAACAAGAGGTGCTTCCGGAAATCTGTTCCGGTGAGCACCTCTTGTTTTTGTGATAACAGATCTGTTTAAAATATGCACAGATTGTTGTTTGTGAAAATGATGTACTAATATATAGATGTATATATATCAGGTTATTTAATATGTTTTTTGATCGCATCAAAACTTTCTTTGCTGATGACATGCTCCATACGGCATGCATCTTCTGCTGCAATTTTCGGGTCGACACCGAGGCGTGTCAGCCAGTCTGTTAAAAGTTCGTGACGCTCATAGATCATTTCTGCAATTTCACGGCCGGAATCGGTCAGATAAATATATCCCTCTTTCGTAACGGTAATATTATTTTTTTCGCGTAAATTTTTCATTGCAACGCTGACACTTGATTTTTTGAAACCAAGCTCTTCGGCGATATCAACGGAGCGTACGACCGGGTTACGTTTGCTCAGTACCAGGATGGTCTCTAAATAGTTCTCAGATGATTCGTTTACCTGCATAAAAATACCTCTTTTCTGTCTATATGGTGATCACCTGACAGGAAACGAAATCCCATCAGGGAAAATGTGCCCCGCCTAAAATATATTGATAACAGTATATCATAATTCAAAGACAACAGCAAATTTTATTTGTATTTTAGCGGGTACAGAACCGGAAAATGGATAAAAATTCCTTGCTATGCAGAATGCGTTTTGATATAATACATCCATAGCACAATTTATATGAAAATCATGTGAGAGGTAATATTGTTCACATGCAGAAATGGAGAGTACTATGTTAGACAGTGCGGACGGGGACGCGGATCCTTACCCGAATCAGAATAACAAAATGAAAAGATCAATATTGAAATATGAGAAAGCATAACTGCCGTTTGGAGAGACAAACAGGTGCAGCTATGCTTTTTTGCGTGGAAAGAGAGGAATTATTTTTTTATGGGAAGTGACTCATTGTTTTTTATCATTATTGCGATATGCCTGATCATGTCAGCATATTTTTCGGCGACGGAGACCGCATTTTTGTCGCTGAACCGGATCCGCATGAAAAATATGGCAGACAAGGGAAATAAACGGGCGGCGCTGGTGCTTGAACTGGAAGAAAAGTACGACAACCTGTTGTCAACGATCCTGATCGGAAACAATATTGTAAATATTTTATCTTCCTCCTTAGCAACGATCCTGTTTGTAAAAATGCTTGGGGATGCGAAGGGGGCCAGTGTTTCAACGATCGTTACGACAGTTCTGGTTTTGATCTTTGGTGAGATTTCACCAAAAAGCATTGCAAAAGAATCACCGGACAAATTTGCACTGTTTTCCGCACCGATCATTGTTGTTCTGGTAAAAATCCTGACACCGGTTAATTTTGTGTTTGCACAGTGGAAAAAACTGCTGTCACACATCTTTAAGTCAGAAGAGGAGCCGGGAATCACAGAAGAAGAACTGCTCACCATTGTGGATGAGGCACAGGCAGGCGGCGGTATCGGAGAAGATGAGCGTGTACTGATCCGCAGCGCGATCGAGTTTGATGAGCTGGAGGCAGTGGACATTTACACACCGCGAATTGATATTGTCGGTATCCCGGTGGATATGCCAAAAGATGAGATCGCCAAAATATTTGCGGACACCGGATATTCGAGACTTCCGGTCTATGAGGAAAATATTGACCAGATCATTGGTATTTTATATCAGAAAGATTTTTACAACTTTATTTACCGTTCGGATGTGACGATCCGTGACTCAGTGCGACCGGTTATTTTTACACCGAAAAATAAAAAGATCGATGATCTTTTGCGGGAACTTCAGCAGAAGAAACTGCACATTGCGGTTGCGATGGATGAATACGGCGGAACGGCTGGAATCATTACGCTTGAAGATATTTTAGAGGAACTTGTCGGTGAGATCTGGGATGAGCACGATAAGGTCGAGACAGAAATTGAGCGCATCAGCGACAATGAATATCTGGTTGCCGGAAAAACAAAAGTGGAAAAACTGTTTGAATGTTTAGACCGCGAGGCAGAATTTGATGTGCAGACCGTCAGCGGCTGGGTGATGGAACTGTTTGAATGTATACCGAAAGCCGGAGATTTTCATACGGATGAAGAATTTAAACTTGAGATAGAAGTGACAGAGATGTCCGGCAAACGGATCGAGCAGGTGAGGATACGCGACCTGCGGGAACCGGAAGAGGAAGAAAAAGAATAAATCAGAATATGTATTCTGGTATAAAAAACTGGGGACTAGAACCCCAGTTTTTTTAATTCCTCCGAAAACTCTGCGAGCAGCAGCTTTCTGGAAAGCACAGCCGCGTAAAAGCCGTCAAGCGCCTGCTCATAAATGTGCTGATACTGCACGAAGTGAAAACGGATGGTATCTTTCCAGTTGTCCGCGGTAACAAGACGGTCTTCCTCAAGGTGATAGTCAAAGAGGTTGCTGCGCAGCTCATAAAGTGCTGCATAGCGGAAGGATTCGGATAACAGTGCCAGACAGGTATCGTGGTCCGGCAGTCTGGTGAGTCCGAGCGCACCGAAACGTTTCTGCACGGCAAAACGGGAAGCCGTTCCACTTAAAAGTCCCGGAACTTCGGCTGCGAGCAATGTCTCAAGGTCAGTCTTATAATAACCAAGTGTTGCGTCAACAAGCGTGTTGGAAAGTTCCACGAAAAATGGCTGCAGCATACAGTTTTTCGTTTCAAAATATTCATCCATGAAATCGTAAAGTGCTGTGTCGTCGCCGGTGAACTGGTAACTGTCATGGTAGGCGGTGCCAAACTGTGGAAGCAGTGAACCGAGTGCTGACGGATATCTCGTCAGAGCCAGATATAAAACGGCATAAAACTCCGCACCGCTGCCGATCAGCGCATCCAGACGGATATCAGCATCGTCCAATGCAACAGAACCAAGTACCGGATATTTTGTCAGAATCAGGTCATCAATGATGGCAAGCTCATCACCTAATGCAAATTCGTCAAATGCATTCTCTAAGATGCTGATTGCGGTATATAAGAAAAAGGCGTCAAAACTGTCCTCCTCCGGTATCGGACAAAAATAAGGATCCAGAGCCAGATAATCGTCGATCAGGGAAAAGTCGAGCGCATCTTCCATTGGAAATAACGTTTCTTTTATATAAGCGGCAAGTGTATCATCCTCTTTTCCTGCAAAGGATAAAAAGCGATAGACTGTGTAGGTCAAAATACGTTTTACCCCGTACTCCGGGTGTGCGTGCATATAATCCGGAATCAGTTCCGGTGAAAATAACTGGTTCATAATAGTCTCCATTCCTGCCCCCGATTTTGAGGCATCATTAAATTCTATTTGTAAAACATTTACTGCAAAATATCATCTGTCAGAATATTAAGATATTTGTTGCGTTTGACGATTTATTATAGCATTATATAGGAGGGTTGTCACTTGATTTAAAGGGAAACGGATTGTTCTTGTTTTTGCACAAAAAAATACAATTCCTATCTTGACAATAGGAATTGATGATGTATAATACTTATATCATATCAACAAACTAGGAAATGAAACAGAATGGTGATGGATACACACAGAATATACGGACTTTCCGCTAGTATGAGCAGCATATAAAATGGATAAGATAAGGATAAAGAAAGGAACGATATCATGGCAAAATTAATTTATTTAGATAATGCAGCAACCACACAGGTATATCCGGAAGTATTAGATGCAATGCTTCCATATTTTACAGAATACTACGGCAACCCTTCTGCAATCTATTCTTTCGCAGGGGAGAGCAAAAAGGCTGTCGATGAGGCAAGGACAAATGTCGCAGCACTCATCAATGCAAGAACTGAGGATATCTATTTTACCGGCGGCGGCAGCGAGTCAGACAACTGGGCATTAAAGGCAACTGCAGAGGCATATGAGTCCAAAGGAAAACATATCATCACAAGCAGGATCGAACATCATGCGATTCTTCACACCTGTGCATATTTAGAGCAGAAAGGTTATGAGGTAACTTATCTGGATGTTGATGAGGATGGAAAGATCAGCCTTGAGGAATTAGAAAAAGCGATCCGCCCGGATACGATCTTAATTTCCATTATGTCAGCAAACAATGAGATTGGAACAATCGAGCCAATCAAAGAGATCGGTAAGATCGCACATGACCACGGCGTATTATTCCACACGGATGCGGTACAGGCATTTGGACATATCCCGATCGACGTGGAAGAGATGAACATCGATATGTTAAGCGCAAGCGGCCACAAGATCAACGGACCAAAGGGTATCGGTGTGATGTATATCCGCAAAGGCGTTAAAATCCGTTCCTTCATCCACGGCGGTGCACAGGAGAGAAAACGCCGTGCAGGTACACACAATGTTCCGGGTATCGTCGGAATCGGTACAGCGGCAAAACTTGCAAAAGAGAATATGGAAGAGCGCAGTGCAAAAGAGATCGCACTCAGAGACCACCTGATCGAGCGTGTATTAAAAGAGATCCCTTATACCAGATTAAACGGACACCGCACAGACCGTCTGCCGAACAATGCAAACTTCTGCTTCCGTTTTATCGAGGGAGAGTCCATGCTGATCCTCTTAGATCAGGCAGGTATCTGCGGTTCCAGTGGATCTGCATGTACTTCAGGTTCCTTAGACCCGTCCCATGTACTTCTTGCAATCGGTCTGCCGCATGAGATCGCACACGGTTCCCTGCGTCTGACTTTATCCGAGAAGAACACGATGGAAGAGATCGACTATACCGTAGACGAGTTAAAGAAGATTATCGAGCGTCTGCGTGGTATGTCCCCATTATATGAGGATTTTGTAAAAAAACAGAACCAGTAATCAGGATTGAAAATTGAGCGTAAAGAGATAAAAAGGAGAAATCAGATATGTACAGTGAGAAAGTAATGGACCATTTTAATCATCCGAGAAACGTTGGAGAGATGGAAAATCCAAGCGGTGTAGGTACCGTTGGTAATGCAAAATGCGGCGATATCATGCGAATGTATCTTGATATTGATGATAACGGCATCATTCAGGAAGCAAAATTCAAGACATTTGGATGCGGTGCAGCCGTTGCAACCAGCAGTATGGCAACCGAACTTGTAAAAGGAAAAACGATCCAGGAAGCACTTGAAGTTACCAATAAAGCCGTTATGGAAGCATTAGACGGACTTCCACCGGTAAAAGTACACTGTTCCCTGTTAGCAGAGGAAGCAATCCATGCAGCACTCTGGGATTATGCAGAGAAAAACGGTATCAAAATCGAAGGACTAGAGCGTCCGGTAAATGATATCAGCGAAAAAGAAGAGGAAGAAGAATACTAGAAAAATATCAAATGAAGGAGAAGAGATCTATGGGCAAGAAACATTTGAGCGAAAGAAATCTGGGTTTTGAAACATTGCAGTTACATGTAGGACAGGAGGAGGCAGATCCGGTTACAGATGCGAGAGCAGTGCCGATCTACGCAACCTCTTCCTATGTATTCCATAACAGCCAGCACGCAGCAGACCGTTTTGGCCTGAAAGATGCGGGCAACATCTACGGAAGACTTACCAATCCGACCGAGGATGTATTTGAAAAAAGAATTGCAGCATTAGAGGGCGGTGTTGCCGCACTCGCAGTTGCATCCGGTGCAGCGGCGATCACATACACGATCGAAAACCTTGCACATGCAGGCGATCATATCGTTGCAGCAAATAATATTTACGGTGGTTCCTATAACCTGTTAGAGCATACACTTCCGGACTATGGAATCACAACTACTTTTGTTGATCCACTCGATGTTTCAAACTTTGAAAAAGCGATTCAGGACAACACCAAGGCTCTTTACATAGAGACATTTGGAAATCCAAACTCAGATGTCAGCGACATTGAGGCAATCGCAAAGATCGCCCATGCGCATAAAATTCCACTTGTTGTGGACAATACATTTGCAACCCCGTATCTGCTCAGGCCGATCGAATACGGCGCAGACATTGTTGTTCATTCTGCAACAAAATTCATTGGCGGACATGGAACCGCAATCGGCGGTGTCATCGTCGACAGTGGAAAATTTGACTGGGAGGCATCCGGTAAGTTCCCTGCCATCACGGAACCGAACCCGAGCTATCACGGAATCAGTTTTTCACAGGCAGCAGGCTCTGCAGCATTTGTCACAAGAATCCGTGCAATCTTACTCCGTGACACCGGAGCAACGATTTCACCGTTCCACGCATTTATGTTTTTACAGGGACTTGAAACATTGTCCCTGCGTGTAGAACGTCATGTGGAAAATGCATTAAAGGTTGTAGAGTATTTAAACAATCATCCACAGGTGGAAAAAGTACATCACCCATCCGTTACAGAGGATAAAGAACAGCAGAAATTATACAAAAAATACTTCCCGAACGGCGGTGGTTCAATCTTTACCTTTGAGATCAAAGGGGATGAGCAGAAGGCAAAAGATTTTATTGATAATCTTGAGATCTTTTCCTTACTTGCAAACGTGGCAGATGTGAAATCACTTGTCATTCATCCGGCTTCTACCACACATGCACAGTTAAATGAGGCAGAGCTGGCAGAGCAGGGAATCTACCCGAACACGATCCGTCTTTCCATCGGAACAGAGAATATCAGGGACATCATTGAGGATCTTGATGAAGCATTTAAGGCAGTAAAGTAGAAATAAGTTCCTTATTTTTACTTTGAAGTCTGCAAAAAGCATTGCAGACTTCAGAAATGAAAAATTTCAGAATAGGAGAGGAATATCATGGCAAAAGTTTATCAGAGTGCAACAGATTTGATTGGAAACACACCTTTATTAGAGGTAACAAAATTAGAGAAAAGCAAAGGACTTGAGGCAAAAGTTCTTATAAAACTTGAGTATTTTAACACATCAGGAAGTGTAAAAGACCGTGCTGCATATTACATGGTAAAAGATGCAGAGGAGAAAGGTCTTTTAAAGGAAGGTTCCGTGATCATTGAGCCGACTTCCGGAAACACAGGTATCGGTCTTGCTTCTATCGCAGCAGCAAAAGGATACCGTATCATCTTAACAATGCCGGAAACCATGAGTGTTGAGCGTCGTAACATCTTAAAAGCATACGGTGCAGAGATCGTTTTAACAGAGGGTGCAAAGGGAATGAAAGGTGCGATCGCAAAAGCAGAAGAGCTTGCAAAAGAAATCCCGGGAAGCTTTATCCCATCCCAGTTTACCAACCCGGCAAACGTACAGGCCCATTTCGAGACAACAGGACCGGAGATCTGGGCAGATACAGACGGTAAGGTAGATATCTTTGTTGCAGGTGTTGGTACCGGCGGAACAGTTACCGGTGTCGGACAGTACTTAAAATCACAGAACAAAGATGTAAAAGTTGTTGCAGTTGAGCCGGAGACTTCTCCTGTTCTTTCCAAAGGAACAGCAGGTCCTCACAAGATCCAGGGAATCGGTGCAGGATTTGTTCCGGAGGTATTAGATACCAGGATTTATGATGAGGTATTTCCGGTAGCAAACGAGGATGCATTTACAACCGGAAAAGAGCTTGCAAAAGCAGAGGGTGTATTAGTCGGAATTTCCTCCGGTGCAGCTTTATATGCTGCAATCGAGCTTGCAAAACGCCCGGAAAACAAAGGAAAAACAATCGTTGCCCTTCTTCCGGACAGTGGTGACCGTTATTACTCCACAGCATTATTCGCAGACTAAAGAAAGCGTATCGCCTGAAAAACAGGTAATAGCCTTAAAAATAAATCATAGACAAAAACAGGCAAAAAAGTGTCACATCGTATGGTGTGGCACTTTTTATTTTGTGGCAAGTGTGCTAAAATTACATTTAATACATTATAATCTTTTAACATAAAAGAAATCATTATGGCATAAAGTGAGGACACAGATGGAAGCGAAAAGACAGGATATCGGGATGGATATAGATGAAAATAAAAAAGATACACAAAATAAAACCAATACACAGGATAAGACCGATACATCAAATAAAAAAGATAAGCCGGATGGATCTGAAAAAGAGGAAGCACAGAAAAGTACGTCGGCATCGCGCGAGATCCTAAGCTGGATACTTACGTTTGCACTGGCGATCGGAGCAGCATTTCTGATCAAGAATTATCTGATCATCAACGCAGATGTGCCGACAGGCTCCATGGAAAATACGATCATGCCGGGGGACCGCCTGATCGGAAATCGTCTCGCATTTTTAAAGGATACACCGGAGCGCGGGGATGTTGTGATTTTCCATTATCCGGATGATGAGGAAGAACTTTATGTAAAAAGAGTGATCGGACTGCCGGGGGAGGAAGTCCGCATTGACGATGGAAAGATTTATATTGATGGAAGTGAAACGCCGCTGGAGGAAGATTATTTGAAGGAAGAATGGACGGTGGCAACAGGACCATATTTATTTGAAGTACCGGATGACTGTTATCTGGTATTAGGGGATAACCGGAATGACTCCTGGGACGCGCGTTACTGGGATAACAAATATGTAAGTATCGATAAAATCCTCGGTAAAGGAGAGGTCATTTACTGGCCGCTGCAGGATATCGGAAAAATCAGATAGCAATCAAAAATGCATAGATTTTAAATGGAAGTGTTTGGAAACAGGCATTGTATGAGATCGGACACAGGGGGATCAGACATGATAACATTTCTTTCAAAGTTTTTTATTAAAGAAAAAGAGGATAAAGGAAAGATCAGACAGGAGTATGGTATTCTCTGCGGTATGGTCGGAATCTTTTTAAATATTCTGCTTTTCTGTGGCAAATTTTTTGCAGGAACGATCAGCCATTCGATCGCTGTGACTGCGGATGCATTCAACAACCTGTCAGATGCAGGATCTTCCGCTGTTACGCTGATCGGATTTAAGCTGGCAGGAGCAAAACCGGACTCGGAGCATCCGTTTGGCCACGGACGGATCGAATATGTATCGGGACTGATCGTTGCGGCAGCAATCCTTTTGATGGCGTATGAACTGATCAGGGATTCTATTATAAAGATCATTCATCCGGAAGAAACAGAGTTTTCCGTAATGGTGGTTGTGATCCTCATTATTTCGATTCTTGTAAAACTGTATATGTATCTTTATAACAGTGGGGTTGCAAAAAAAATTGACTCTGCTGCCATGAAGGCAACGGCAACCGACAGTCTGAGCGATACCTGCGCAACAGCAGTGGTACTTGTGGCAGCTTTGATCGGACATTTTACCGGAATCTATGTGGATGGCTATTGTGGTGCATTAGTTGGTGTATTTATCATGTTTGCGGGCATCGGGGCTGCGAAAGATACCTTAAATCCGCTTTTAGGGCAGCCGCCGGAGGAGGAATTTGTGCAGAAGATCGATCAGATCGTAATGGCACATGAGGAGATCTGTGGAATCCATGACCTGATCGTACACGATTATGGTCCGGGAAGACAGATGGTATCACTGCATGCGGAAGTACCTGCGGAGGGCAATATCTTAGAGATCCATGATATTATTGATAATGTTGAAAATGAATTAAAAGAAAAGTTAGGCTGTGATGCGACGATACATATGGATCCGATCGTGACATCGGATGAACATGTCAGTGAGATGAAAGCAGCGGTAATATCTATTATCAAGGGAATTGATGAGCGGATCAATATGCATGATTTCCGCGTTGTAACGGGACCGACACATACGAATATTATATTTGATGTCCTGATACCGTATAAGTTTCAGATACAGGATGATGAGCTGGCAGCACGTATTACATCACAGGTAAGGGAACGTCTTGGAAATAATTATTACGTGGTTATCAAAGTAGATCATTCCTACGTGTAAAGGAGTCGGGCAATTCAGATTTTTACAAAGGAGAAACGTATGCAGACAAGTAACAAAGAACTGATCCTGCTGGTAGATGATGATCCGGGCAATCTCAAAAGAGCACAGACGATTCTGGGGGAAGAATTTCGTATTTCTGCGACTACATCTGGGAAAATGGCATTGTCACTTCTTTCAAAAGTGACACCGGATCTGATCCTTTTGGATGTAAATATGCCGGAAATGAACGGATTTGAAACACTGAAAAAGATTCGGGAACTTGAAAATGGATCTATGATACCGGTTGTGTTTCTGACCGGTGATAATGATGCTGAAACAGAAACAAAATGTTTTGAGGCAGGGGCTATGGATTTTGTCGGGAAGCCGTTTGTTTCCCAGGTATTAGTCAGCCGTGTGAAACGAATTTTAGAGAACAGACAGTACCAGAATCATTTAGAAGAGATGGTCGCCTCGCAGGTTGCGGAAATGACGCGTATGCAGGATGAAGTGATTACCGGTATCGCCAACCTGATCGAGAGCCGTGATGGCAGTACGGGACTTCATGTAAAAAATACCCAGAATTATGTACAGATACTGACAAAAGCGTTGAGGGAAAAGGGGATGTATCCGGATATCCTTGATCATAATTATGAGCTCAATACAGTAAAGGCATCGGTACTTCACGATATTGGAAAAATAAAAACACCAGATGCGATTCTTTTAAAACCGGGACGGCTGACGGACGAAGAGTTTGAAGTCATGAAACAGCATACGGTAGCCGGGTGTGAGATCATTGACCGGATCATCGGAAATGTGGAACATGAGGAATATGTGGATATTGCCAGAAAAATAGCACGATATCATCATGAAAGATGGGACGGTACGGGCTATCCGGATGGATTATCCGGGGAGGAGATTCCGTTATGTGCAAGGATCATGGCACTTGCTGATGTTTTTGATGCATTATATCAGGACCGGTGTTATAAGAAAGCAATCCGTCCCGCATCTAAGGTGTTTGAAATTATAAAGGAAAATAGCGGCTCTCAGTTTGATCCGAACCTTACAGAGATATTTCTGGAATTGCAGCGGGAAATTACAGACATAAGTGAATGAGAGGGGACGTTATGATAAGAGAAATCAAAAAGGACAGGGCGGGAGTGATCCCGTATGTACTTTATTTCATATATACTGTTTATATGGTAGTGGCAGCAGTTTATTTAAAATGGCCAAGCTGGGTAGCTGCGGTGATAATTTGTGGGCTTTTGGCGAGTATCGGACTTCGGATGCTGTCAGGACGGTACAGCAGACTGGCGAAGTTATTTTGTTCTGTTATGATATGGATGAATATTATTTTATATACGGTATTCACGGACGGTTCGTCTCTTACCATGGCAACAGTAGCAGCAAGTGTTGTGATGTTGTCTCTTTTTGATCTGATCGAGATCAATTATATTTCGTTGGTAGCAACGATCTTTTTGTTTTGTCTTGATACATTCCTGTTAGATAAAGTAAGTTATGATAATCCGATACGGGAAATGGAATTTTTTATGCAGTTTTTTGCGATCATTATTCTCGAGATCATGGAAAATAAACAGTTAAAAAACCGTATACAGCATGATATGGAATTCAATGAGACAATGCGTGAACTCGAGGATGCCAAACAGGCAAAAGATGATTTTATGGCAAATATTTCGCATGAGATCCGTACACCGTTAAATTCTATCATCGGAATCGGATCAGAATTACTGGATGCGAAAGTGGATGATACGACAAAGGAACAGCTGTATGATATTACAGTTGCGGGCAGGAATCTGATGTCTTTGGTATCAGATATCCTGGATTTTTCAGAACTTGAAAATGACACGATGGAGCTGGTGGAAGAACCATATAACATTACGTCTGTGATCAATGATGTGGTTAACATGGCACATGTGTGGAATAAAGAAAAGAATCTTGAGATCATTGTGGATTGTGAGGCGGATATTCCGAATAACCTGCTTGGAGACAGTCAGAAAATATATCGCATTATCTTAAATCTCATCAACAATGCGATCAAATTTACAGATGCCGGTGGTGTCATTTTGTTTGTCGGCGCCCGCAAGGAATCATACGGCATCAATCTTATGGTAAAGGTGAAAGATACCGGAATCGGGATGAGCGAAAAAAATATAGATGCACTGGAAAACACATACAATCAGGTAGATACGACCCGTGACCGGCGTGCGGGGGGCATTGGCTTAGGTCTTGCAATCTCACGCAAAATGATTGCAAAAATGAATGGACATATGCACATTGAGAGTGTTCCTGATGCAGGTACGACGTTTTCTATTATCATTCCACAGAGAGTACTGACGGATATGCCGCTTGTATCCGTGCGTGATGCCGGAGATAAAAAGATCATTTTTTATATGGATCTCGAAAGATACCGTTTCGGACAGCTTCGTGACGGATATCTTGAATGTATACAGAGGATGGTCGATCAGCTTCATGTAGATGCCGTGCGCTGTTCGACCATGCATGAACTAAAAAACCGCATCGATCATGAAAATTATCAGTTTTTGTTTGTTGCGGATGTCGAATATTTTATAGATCAAAGTTATTTTGACAGCCTGACTGCAAAAATGAAAGTTGTTGTCATGGCAAACCGGGATTGTGATCTGCAAAAAATCGGACCGGAAGTTCTGCTTATCTATCGCCCGATGCATGTATTCTCGGTTGCAACCATTTTGAATGGAGAAAAACTTCAGCAGGACGCATACGACGAACGGTGGCATCATGACAGATTCCGTGTAAAAGGAGCCAAAATTCTTGCAGTGGATGACAGTGCCATGAATTTAAAAGTTGTTTCAAGTCTGTTAAGCCATTATGGCATCACGATCGATACGGCATTGAGCGGTAGTGAGGCAATTGATAAAATCAGTGACAGAAGCTATGATCTCGTGTTTATGGATCATATGATGCCGGAAATGGATGGCGTGGAATGTATGCACAGGATTCATGAATTACCGCAGTTCCGTGAACGGAAAATACCGATCATTGCACTGACAGCCAACGCCATAGGCGGAGCCAGAGAGATGCTGATCAGGGAAGGATTCGATGATTTTGTTGCGAAACCGATTGAAAAATCTGCGATGGAACGTGTCCTTCGCAAATATTTAAGCATGTTTATTGAAAAAGATACGGGAGAGGAACAGGTTACCTGCGAGACAGAAGAAAGCAGTGGGTTATCCGGACAATTCAAAGAAGGAAGGAAAGAATTTGAGGCTGCAGGAATTGACCGCCGGCTTGGGCTTTCCTACTTTGACAATAATGAAGCGGATTATATGGAGATCGTGCAGTGTTTTTATGAACAGGGAAGAAGTCAGATCCAGACATTACAGGAGCTGTATGATAAAAAAGACTGGGAAAATTATAAGATCAATGTACATTCCCTGAAAGGACAAAGTCTTACGATCGGTGCAAAAGAGCTTTCAAAAAGGGCAAAGAGGATGCAGGAGGCATGTGAGCATGGGGATGAAAATTATATTATACAAAACCATACGGAGCTGATCGCAGACTACTGTTCGATCCTTGATGGGCTGTCTAAGTATGTGACGGTGGGGGAAGAAAAAAATCCAGTGCAGAAACTATCGGCAGCAATCGACAATTTTGACCAGGCAGAGGCAATGAAGCTGTTAGAGATGATAAAAAATGAGACGGGCAGTTCGATGGCGGATTCGGATGCACAGTTGATCGCTGATATGGAAGCCCAGATTGAACTGTTTGATTTTATCAGTGCTGCGGAAACATTAAAAAAATGGGGAGGTGCGGACAATGAGTAAGCTGAGTGACAGAATTATCCAGGTACTGATCCGGAAAGATGTTTCAATTCATGCACAGTTATTCCGCTTTATGTCGCTGCTTGGAACGATCGCGATGGCAGTGGGGGGAGTTTATACGCTTGCCGAGGGAATGGAGATAAAAAATGTCGCAGCATTATTTGCCGGGGCGCTTTTTATGGGCATGCTTTTCTGGGCAGGAAATAAATTCCAGCAATATGATCTCTGTTCTTTCATTCTGATGTCAGGGCTGAATGGAATTTTTCTTCCAGTTACGTTTCTGCGCTCCGGAGGCTTAAAAAGCGGTATGCCGCTTTGGTTTGTTCTTGGTTTCATCTCGCTTTTTTTCCTGCTGCGGGGGAAAAGTCTTGCCGCGGGAACTGTTATAACGATCATTGCGGATGCGTATTGTTTTTACACTGCATATGTTCATCCGGAACGGATCACTTATATGGAATCGGAATCTGTAGTTTATGGGGATATTATCGTGAGTGCGGTCATAACCATCTTTCTGACCTGTGCGTTTATGTTTATCCAGATCACACTCTCTGAATATCAGAGAAAAGAAAATGAAAAGCAGCAGGCGGAGTTAGTTGCCGCAATGAATACACAGAGCCGTTTCCTTGCAAATATGAGCCATGAAATCCGTACGCCGATCAATACGATCATAGGATTAAATGAAATGACACTTCGGGAGGAGAATCTGTCAGACGATATTATTGAGAATGCCAATAATATCCAGAGTGCAAGTAAGATGCTTTTGTCCCTGATCAATGATATTTTAGACCTGTCCAAAATTGAGGCGGGAAAAATGGAAGTTGTTCCGGCGCGTTATGAGACAGGAGAATTATTCAGTGAAATTGTAAACACGACCTGGATCCGTGCACATGAGAAAAATCTGGAATTTTGTGTCAATGTATCTGAAAAACTGCCATCCATGCTTTATGGCGACGAGATGAGGATCAAACAGGTTTTAACCAATATTTTAAGTAATGCGATCAAGTATACGCAAAAGGGATCCGTCACGCTGTTTGTGGAGAGTGAGCAGACGGGAGCGGACGAAATCCTTTTAAAAATGGCTGTGATCGATACCGGTATGGGAATCCGTCAGGATGATATGAAATACCTGTTTGACAGTTTTAAACGGGTCAATGAAGGCAGCACAAAAGGAATCGAAGGAACAGGCCTTGGACTTTCTATCTGCAGCCAGCTTGTAAATCTGATGGGTGGTCAGATCACGGTTGACAGTATTTATCAGAAGGGATCTACATTTACGGTTACGATACCACAGAAAATTGTAAATGCAGCACCGCTTGGAAATCTCAATTATAATAGTTCATCAAGACATCAGAGATCCTCCTATAAAAAGAGTTTCGAAGCACCGGAAGCAAAAGTTCTTGTTGTGGATGACAATGATATGAATCTGCTTGTCGCTAAAAAACTGCTTCGGGAAACCAAAGTCCAGCTTGCATTGGCGCATAGTGGAATGGAATGTCTGAAGCTGACGGCAAAAAATAATTACGATGTGATTTTTATGGATCACATGATGCCGGAGATGGATGGTGAAAAAACCATGGATCTGGTGCGCAACCAGCAGGGTGGATTCTGCCGCAAAACGCCGATTATTGCATTGACGGCAAATGCAATGTCAGGTGCGGAAGAAAAGTATCGTAAAATGGGATTTTCCGACTATCTTGCAAAACCGATCAACGGAATCCTTTTTGAGGCAATGCTGCTCCGTTATCTGCCGAAAGAGCGCATTGAATATATGATCGATCCGGATGAAGTCAGTGAGATGGACGGATTCCGTATTCTGGGCCAGAAGAAAAAGCAAAGGCTGATCGTCAGCACGGACAACGTTGTGGATCTGCCGAATGATGTGATCCGGCAGCTTGGAATACCGGTCATGCATTATTTTGTAAATACGGAATACGGGCATTACGAGGATATGGTGGAAATCCATTCAGACAGTCTGCTTTCTTATATTGAAAAAGATCAGTATGCCAAGTCGGAAGCACCGACAGTCGGGGAATATGAGACATTTTTTGGAAATCTGCTTGAGGAGGCGGAACAGGTACTGCATATCAGTATTGCTTCAGAATCCGGAAAGGGATTTGAGAATGCAAGCCAGGCGGCAGCCGGATTTTCCCATGTGCAGGTGTTTGATTCTGGTCATTTGTCGAGCGGTACAGGCCTGATGGTTATGCATGCAGCCAATATGGTGCTGAAAAATAAGGATCTGGATGAAATATTACAGAGTCTGGAAGCAATACAGCCTAAAATACAGACAAGCTTTATTTTAGACAGTTCAAAACAGCTCTATCGCAGTGGACTTTTAAATAAGCAGGTATGGAAAATGACAGAGATGCTGCAGTGTCATCCGGTTCTGGCATTGCACAAAAAGAAAATTGTACCGGCAGCGATCTTTTTTGGAAATACACAGGATGTTTATAAAAAATATATACACGCGCAGATGGCGCGATGGTCGCCGATTGATCAGAAAGTCTTATTTATAACATCTGCGGGTTGTTCGAAAGAGACGAAAGATATGATTTTAGAGGAAGTGCAAAAGTATAAAAAATTTGATCAGATCTACATGCAGGAGGCATCAGCAGCGATTACAAGTAACTGTGGAGCCGGCTGTTTTGGACTTATTTATATGCTGCAGTAAAATTTGGTCTGAAAAACAGTATTGACATTTTAAGAAAGCGTGTTATACTCAGACACATAAAAATAGAATATGATCTTCAGGGCAGGGTGTGATTCCCTACCGGTGGTATAGCCCACGAGCCGTAAGGCATGATTCGGTGTAATTCCGAAGCCGACAGTATAGTCTGGATGAAAGAAGATATGGATAAGCAGGATTTAAAGGATCGTTTTAAACGGTTGGTAAGATAATGCATACATGGCTCTGAAATAGTTTTATTTCAGAGTCTTTTTATTTGTGACAATAGAATGTTCGCGGAGCGCGTATTTTATTGCTGCAAAAATTAGATATCCTGCCGGATATCAGAAACGGAAAAAAGTTTCGCATGGTATCCCGGTTTTTAAAATATGTCATTTTAGAAATCCCTAAAATCCGGTTTTAAGAAGCTCTGAACGATCGTGTTCAGAGCTTCTTTTTATGGCAATAGAATATTCCCGGAGCGTGTATTCTATCGTCATGAAGCAACAGAGATTGCAGATTTTATCTTGCAGGAAAGAGAAGGTATTCATGCAGCAGGAAAGATATATGCGCCGGGCAATGGAACTTGCAGAGCTTGGCAGAGGATGGACAAAGACAAATCCGGTGGTCGGTGCGGTTCTTGTAAAAGAGGATAGAATCATCGGGGAAGGCTATCATAAAAAATTTGGCGGACTTCACGCAGAGCGGGAAGCGCTGGCGGATTGTAGGAGCAGGGGAGAGGATCCGGCAGGAGCAGATCTTTATGTGACATTAGAACCGTGCTGCCATTACGGGAAAACGCCTCCGTGTACACAGGCGGTCATAGAAGCCGGGATCAGCCATGTGTTTGTCGGGGCGAAAGATATCAATCCGCTTGTGGCGGGAGGCGGAATCCGGCAGTTAAGGGAGCAGGGCATCCTGGTGACGGAAGGAGTTTTACAGGAGGAATGTGAGTACCAAAATCGGGTATTTTTTCACTATATCCAGACAAAACTGCCATATGTGAGGATGAAATATGCGATGACACTGGATGGAAAAATCGCGTCGGCATCCGGAAAATCGAAATGGATCACTGGGGAGGCGGCAAGAGAACAGGTACACCGCATGCGACATGAAATGACCGGAATCATGGTTGGGGTAGACACGGTAATCGCGGATGATCCAATGTTAAACTGCCGTTTGCCACAAACGAAAGACCCGGTCAGGATCGTTTGTGATACGACACTGCGGATACCGCTTAAGAGCCGTATCGTGCAGACCGCAGAGGAGCAGAAGACCATCATTGCAACCTGCTGTCAGGATGAAGCAAGGATCAGGGAATATCAGAAATATGCATGCCGGATCATAGTGACAGAGCGTGCGGATGGAAAAGTAGATTTAAAAGAACTGATGCGGCAGCTTGGAGCAGACGGGATCGAGAGTGTATTACTTGAGGGCGGTGCCATGCTGAACTGGTCGGCGTTAGAAGCCGGAATCGTCAATGAGGTGTATGCGTATGTGGCACCGAAACTGTTTGGCGGTGCAGATGCCAAAAGTCCGGTTGCAGGAATGGGCGTGGATCATCCCGATGATGCGTACCATCTGGTCAATCAGAGGATACAGCAGGTGGGGGAGGACATTCTGATCACCGGGGAGCTGAAAAATAAATGAGAGGGAAATAGATACATAAGGTTTGAACATACTGTAAAAAGGCAGGGAGGGGAGGAAATTTGTTTACAGGAATTGTGGAAGAGGTCGGAAGAATCATAACAGCGGACCGGAAAGGCAATTCTGCCAGACTGAAAATAGAGGCAGAAAAAGTATTGGAGGATATCAAAATTGGTGACAGCATTGCCGTCAACGGAATCTGTCTTACCGTGACATCTTTTGGAAAAAACTATTTTACCGCCGATGTGATGCACGAAACGCTGCGGAGGTCATCGATTGGAGAAGCAGCGTCAGGCAGCCCGGTGAATCTGGAGCGCGCGATGGCGGCGAACGGCAGATTTGGCGGTCATATCGTGACAGGACATATTGACGGAACCGGAACGATCTGTGAGGTCAAATCAGACGAAATCGCGATTTGTTATTCCATGAAAGCACCGGAGAAGATCATGCACTACATTGTTGAAAAGGGTTCTGTCGCGGTGGATGGGATCAGCCTTACGGTTGCAAAAACGACACAGACGAGTTTTATGGTGTCTGTCATCCCACATACGGCGCAGTGTACAGTTCTTGCATACAAAAAGGCGGGAGATACGGTAAATCTGGAAAATGACTGTATCGGGAAGTATATTGAACATTTTTTGAACTGGGAGAAAGAAAAAACAACGGAGAGTAAGATCACGAGGGAATTTTTATTTTCTAATGGATTCTGATAAGAAAACAAAATGCAGTTTTTGGCACGGAAAGGAAGAAGTACAATGAAGAAATTTGATACAGTGGAACAGGCATTGGAAGAATTGAAAAAAGGAAAAATTATTCTTGTGACAGATGATGAAGACCGTGAGAATGAAGGGGACTTTATCTGCGCGGCAGAGTTTGCAACGACAGAAAATCTGAATTTTATGGCGACATATGGAAAAGGGTTGATCTGTATGCCGATGTCAAAGGAGATTTGTGAAAGATTAAAACTCCCGCAGATGGTGGCAGACAATACAGACAACCATAAGACCGCATTTACCGTATCGATCGATTATGCCGGTACAACGACCGGAATTTCGGCGGAGGAACGCGGCATGACAGCAAGGCACTGCATCAGTGAGGATGCAAAACCGGAAGACTTTCGCAGACCGGGACACATGTTTCCTCTGCTTGCAAAAAAGAATGGTGTGTTAGAACGTAACGGTCATACAGAAGCGGTCGTTGACCTGATGCGTCTTGCGGGCTTAAAAGAATGTGGACTGTGCTGTGAAATCATGCGTGAGGACGGAACAATGATGCGTACAACAGAACTCATGGAACTTGCAGAAAAATGGAATATCTGTTTTATCACGATCGCGGCAATTCAGGAGTACCGCAAAAAACATGAGAAACTGGTAGAGTGCGCAGCAGTCGCAAAACTCCCGACAAAATATGGAGAATTTAAAGCGTATGGTTATCAGAATATTTTAAACGGGGAACATCATGTTGCGCTGGTAAAAGGTGAGATCGGAGACGGAGAGGATGTGCTGTGCCGTGTACACTCCGAGTGCCTGACGGGAGATGTATTCGGATCCCTTCGGTGTGACTGCGGGGAACAGCTTGCTGCGGCAATGGAACAGATCGAAAAAGAAGGCCGCGGAATCCTGCTTTATATGCGGCAGGAGGGAAGAGGCATCGGGTTACTGAACAAGCTGCGCGCCTATACATTGCAGGAGGAAGGAATGGATACGTTAGAGGCGAACCTTGCGCTCGGTTTTGCAGGGGATGAGCGGGAGTATTACATTGGAGCACAGATCTTAAAAGATCTCGGCGTAAAAACACTGCGGCTTCTTACCAATAACCCGGATAAAGTTTACCAGTTAAAAGATTATGGCATGGAAATCAAAGAGCGCGTGCCGATCCAGATGAAGGCGACACCGTATGATCTGTTTTATCTGCGGACGAAACAGGAAAAGATGGGGCATATGCTTCGTTTTGAATAAGAGGATAAATATAATATTAAGTATCTATGGTGTCAACCTGACATCAACATTATAAAAAAGGAGATAAAAAAATGAACGTTTTAGAAGGAAAATTAACAGGGACAGAGGACATTAAAATTGGGATCGTGGCAGCGAGGTTTAATGAATTTATCGTGTCAAGACTGATCGGGGGTGCACTTGACGGGTTGAAGCGCCATGATGTACCGGAGGAGCAGATTGATCTGGCATGGGTGCCGGGAGCGTTTGAGATTCCGGTGATTGCAGAAAAGATGGCGGCAAGTGGAAAGTATGATGCAGTGATCTGCCTTGGGGCAGTGATACGCGGGGCAACGAGCCATTATGATTATGTGTGCAATGAAGTTTCCAAAGGGATTGCAAGCGTTTCCTTACAGAGCAAAATTCCGGTTATGTTTGGCGTCCTTACGACAGACAATATTGAACAGGCAATCGAGCGCGCAGGCAGTAAGGCGGGAAATAAGGGGTATGAATGCGCTGTGGGTGCGATCGAGATGGTGAATCTGATGCGTGTAATGGAAAAGTAAAGAAGAGACCAGGCGGGGCCAGATGTTTCTGGATTCTAAGCTGCCTTAAAAATGGTTCGTTCCAGGATTCTAATTAAAAGGGAGCATCCCAAAGTTTGTGTAAACCTCCAAACTGATGTAAGATAAAATTACTCAGTTTGGAGGTTATTTTTATGGCAAGAAGAAAAGACAGCCCACAAAAAGCAGCAATGAGAGAAATTTGAAGAGCGTCTGAACGGACGCAACCTGTAAAACCAGCTTGTTTTGGGCAGGTCTTATTGACATGCCCAAAAACTCCTGTATAATGCAGATATGGGCAGAATCCGGAAAATCGACTCTGCCCATTTGTAACTATTCACAAATCTTATATCAGTTTTTAGCGTTTACACAAAACTTGAAACGGTCTCGGGGCTGTCAAACTATCTGATTAAAATCAGCAGTGTCTCAGCTCCTTTTTTATAGATTTTTCTATATCTTGAATGATTGCAAAACTGTATTACTGACTCAAGGTTCGAACCACATCCTTATATCGTTCCGATTTGCTTACTTTATCCTCTTTTGTGACACCGTAATATCTGTATATATCTTTATAGATACTCTGAAAGTTTTTAACCACCTTTTTATTTCCACCAGCCCCACCGCCAATATATGCATATTTTTTTTCGATAACAATATACATGGTATCATTGATATCATCAAATGCTTTTTTGAATTTATGAAAGTCAATATCAAATTCTGTCGAAGGGATTTCCATTGCCCTCTGCATTCGCTCCTCGCTTTGCCTGATATAAGCCTCCACATCTTTTGGCGATTCGCTCTTTAATTTAGGACATGCAGTAGATTCTCCTAATAATTCTGGAGCATATTGAATGATAAAAGAGGCTCTCATCTGCTGATATTCTTCTGGAAATTCTTCAGCATCCTTATCGACTTCAGCAAACCCATATCTATTTACGATATACTCTATTACTTCATCCAAACTATGACTTTCACATGAAAGGGTTTTATCCACATAGAACCGCTTAATTTTATTTTTTGCTCTTTGAATTTTCTGTTTTAGAGTAAGTTTTGCATTTTTCTTAAAAAAAATGGAGGTCGGTCCATCGGCTCCTCCAATAACAGAAACTGCGCTCGAGCTTTTTTTCATAAACACCTGTCCTATTCAAAATAAAATTTATCATCCTAATAAACTGGAAGTTTTCTATTGTTCTTTATACTTCCTTTCAATGCACAAACTATAAACTGCCATGATTACTATTGTTTCTATCATTACGCCCAATACTGACAGTAAAATAAACGGAGAATTCTGTCCTGAAAGCAGCGGCAATCCCAATGCAATCAAAATCACTCCATAAATAACAAACAACTTACCAACAGCACGATTGTAACCCGCGATATCATTTATAGATATAGGTTTTATGTTTGCCCAAAAGCCAACCACTTTTCTTGAAAAATATGCGCTTATTCCAAGCCCAATGATAATAACGCCACCAATCGCCCATATAACAAACCCTATAATATTTCCAATCATAATATCCCTCCCAACAAAACCCGTCCCGCTAATTAGTTTTATTATAGCATATCTATGAGCCTATTCTACTCTAATATTATTTTTTGTATATTACTAGTTCGTCAAACTAGGGAAACGCTGATTAATTAGCTTTGTTTTCAGCATTATCCCAGTTTGTCAAG
>OMAS01000121.1_pt1 | contig 49134 bp, 25 predicted proteins | sample 1674031 | NCBI WGS metagenome assembly OMAS01 (sample SAMEA103958138, study PRJEB25191) | human gut metagenome | biome: human-associated habitat [ENVO:00009003]; feature: intestine environment [ENVO:2100002]; material: feces | place: Germany | collected 2013/2015 | reverse complement strand
AAGGACTTTTTCAGTGCCCTCCCTGGGCTAGGAGCTTCTGCCCTTTCAGGGCGTGTGGCGAAGAAGAGAATTCTTCACTCTTCACTTTATTGTCCTCCCAGTCTTTCGAAGAAGGTGATGATTTCTTCGAAGGTCTTGAATTCATCGCTGCCGTATTCTATCGTCGTACCCATGAAACCATCGCATGGGCTAGGGTCGATGAAGTAATCGCCGTAGAGCAGGTTCTTCTGGTTGCAGAAGATGATGTGGTTGTAGGCTGGGGTAGAGAGATATTCCTCCACCCAAGTCTGTACCTTCGCCATGTATTCATGGTCGTTGGTTGGCGCTGGGGCTACGATATATACGTTGTAATGCTCTATCAGCATCTCGTAAGCCTTGTGCATCGAACTGGTTGCCTTCATGTAACTGTCGTGCAGAGCATCGAAGTCGATGTATACGATAGGGCGCTCCTTGCCGTTCTGCTTGTCGTCTATCCATCGGATTACCGGACAGAGATAGTGGAATGCTACCTTGTCGATAAGGCGGTGCTCGCCATGGAATGGGATGGCGAGCGGATAGTGCTCATGGAAGAGGTCGAAGGTATGGACCAACGGATCAGCATCTCCGAAGAGACCGTAAACACGTTGCTGCTCCTCGGGAGTAATGTCCTGGAAGCAACGCTCGGTAAAGTCACGGTATTCCTTGATGAGGCCTTTGGTAACCATCAGTTCGTTCACTCCGTCCTTTCTCGGGTTCTGGAATTCCTGCTTGCCGGTCATGCTGCTCATAGTATCGCCCATCTCGAAGGCAGGGTTTACGAGGATGCGGTCGAATCCTTTCAGCAGTTCGGTATACATGCCTCCCATCGAGGTACCGATGATGAGGTCGGGCTTCTCAGTCTCCGCCATCTTCTGCAGCATTTCTATGCCCTCTTCCGGATGTACCGGGATGTCTTCAGCCACGAGGGTGGCATTCGGCATCAGTTCCTGCAACATCTTTACGGTGCCGCTCTGTGCAGAAGAGAGGAAACCGTGAACATACATGATTTTCTTGCCCGCCATGAGGTCGGGGAATTGTTTGATATATGGATTCATATTCTTATAGTTTTATAGGGGGCATCATATCATGCTCCCTGAACATCTTATTCATTTCTGCTGCAAAATTACGCTAAATTGCAGACAAAACAAAATTATTGGGCGATAAACTTCCTTGTTTGCGAAAAAAGTAGTAAATTTGCACCCAATAACCATATTATAAAGTTCAAGTCATAATGGATTTACTGAAAGAAAGAATTATGCAGGAGGGCAGATGCTTTCCTGGTGGAATCTTAAAAGTAGACAGCTTTGTAAACCATCAGATGGACCCTATTCTGATGATGGACTTAGCTAAGGAATTCGTGCGCCTTTTCAAGGACATCAAGTACAACAAGATTATTACTATCGAGGCTTCGGGCATCGCGCCTGCCATCATGGTAGGTTATCTGACCAATCTTCCTGTTGTGTTCGTCAAGAAAAAGCAGCCTAAGACTATGGAGGGTATGATTACCTCTGTGGTTCACTCTTTTACAAAGGACCGCGATTATACGGTTTGTGTGAGCAACAGTTATCTTACTCCTGAGGACCATGTTATCTTTATCGATGATTTCCTTGCCAATGGTAATGCGTCTAAGGGCGTGATGGACCTTTGCGAGAAGGCTGGTGCCAAGATTGAGGCGATGGGCTTCATCATCGAGAAGGCTTTCCAGCATGGTGGTGACTTCCTGCGCAAGGAGGGAATCCGTTATGAGGCGCTCGCTACCGTAGAGAGCCTGGATGATTGCAAGATTGTCTTGAAGTAAAATCTTTTATATATATTAAAAGCCGCCTGTAACAGGGCGGCTTTTTTCTTACTTGACGATATCAGCGGCATAGATTCCCATCGCCTTGTAGCCTGCCGGATTCGGGTGGAGCCAGTCGTTGCTGGCATATTCCCGTTTCATCCTTCTGTCATCATTCGGGTCTTGAAGCAGCTTGGCGAAGTCTAAAATGCCATCTGCGTTCTTTGCCTGACTTCGAATCCAGTCGTTTACATAGAGTCGGGCTGCTTCGTGAAAGTGGCTGTAGTAGCCGGCACCCTTGAAAGGAGTGATGGTGCCCAGATAAACTTTCATCTTCCGTGCCTTCGCCTTCCTCATCATTCCCTGTATGCTCTCTATAATCTGGCGGGCTACTGTTTCGCTGTTGCCGCTCTTGGCAGCACCTATGTCGTTGATGCCTTCAAAGATAATTACCTTCTTTACGCCGCTCTGCATCAGAATATCTCGGTCGAAGCGTTCCTTGGCGAGTGCCCCGAAACCGCCCGGCACGGTTACCCGGTTGTTGCCGATGCCCAGGTTCAATACGCCCTGGTTGGTTATCTTATGCTTCAGCTGCAGCATCTCCGACATCACGTCGGGCCATCGGTTCTGGGCATTATCCGTAGAACATTTGCCGTCGGTGATGGAGTTGCCCATGATGGCGATGGCACTCATGTTGTTGCTCATCGTATACACATCGATGCCGCTGATGTTGTACCAGTGGTTCTCGCAGAAAGCCTTTTCAAAGTTGGAGTGGGCATTGGTTACTCCCTTCATGATATAAGAGGTGGTACGTGAGCCCATGTGAACGGTAGGCACATCGGGAGCCGAGATGTAGTTGATGGTGATGGCTACGCGCTCCAGGTTCTTGAGATTGAACTTCAGCGCATCGCTCACTATCTGCCTGCCGGCAGGAATGGTAGCTTTGTAGCTGTTGCTGAACTTGAAGTATTGGGCCGATTTGGCATCAATCTTGAAGGAGTCTTTGGCGTGGGCGATATAGATGGAGCGTATCACTACGGGTTGCATCGAGTAGATATTGCTCAGTTTCAGTCTTATCACGTCGCCTCCCACGCTTACTTTTACTATCTGGCGAACCGAACGGTTTGTCATGTTGTTATTATAGGGCATAAACGCTTTCACCACAGTCTGTGGTGCCGTAGCCCAAGTTCCAATCCATGTTTGTGCCGCCATCTGTAGTGTGTATGTGCAGATGAAGCATAGTATCATTATAAATCTTTTCACCTTGTTGTATTTTTAAATTATAATCCTTGCGCCCGATGAGCCGTCTCGTTATGCATTATCTCATAAAAAGGGTCGATGCCATTAGAGGCACCGACCAATTCTGTTTATAATGATTTGATATTTTCTTCCGATAGCCCTGTGAATTGCATGATTTGCTCTATAGGCAGACCAGCTTGACGCATTTTTAGGGCGATGGCATTTTTTTCTTCAGTTTTACCTTCTGCTCTACCTTCTGCTCTACCTTCCGCTCTACCTTCCGCTCTGCCTTCTGCTCTGCCTTCTGCTCTACCTTCTGCATGCCCTTCTAATCTAGCGTTTCCAAGAACGTCATTTTGAATCATGATGGCATTGACATGTTCATCGTAGGCGTGCCGTTCGGCATTCGACATAGAGTAGTATTTCAGCTTCTCGCGAGCTTCTTGCAATCCTGGTGCTTTCGTGTCAGGATTGATGACTCCGTTTTTGAGGTAATCAACCCATTCCTCCAATGGAGACTTGGCAACCTTGTTGAACTCATTTACGCGCACTAGCATATAGGTTGGGAATATTTCGGCAGGCGACTTTCTCACGATTGTATCTTTCTCCTTAGTACTGATGATGAGTTGGTCTTGCGTATGCAGGCCGATAAAATTGTTTTGTCCTACATAGATATAGTCCGACCCTTTGCCAAGGTCAAAATAAAGTATACTAATGGAATATACCTTTTTTACTTCTTTGTAGGTGTTGCCGAGATTGATATGCTCGGTAATAGCCTTTGCCACCCCATAGAGTACGCGCTCCAGATAATACAGCTCACTTGTGTTCTGTATCTCCACGATGATGATGTCCCCTTTGCTATTTTTCGCCTTGATGTCAACTCTGTTAAACTTTTCGTCGGCTTCCTGTTGATTACCCTCGCTTTCCAATATGTCGATAATCTTGATAGGCTCACCGATAAACACTGTAAGGAATCCTTCAAGTACTCCAAAGTTAGCCTTCTGACGAAGCAATCGTTTGATTGCCCAATCGAATCGAATGTATTTATCTTTTAGCTCTTCCATATAGATTTCCTCCTAAAATTAATATTCGGTTGCAAAGTTACGCTTTTCTTTTGAAAGAAGCAAGGATTTTTGGGAAAATGTTTGAGTTGTAAAACTACTATTGTACTGTCAATGAGTTTATACTTGTACAACAGTAGGCTTATGGTTGTACAACTAAAGGGTATACAGTCGTACGACTAAAGAGTGTGTAGTTGTACGATAATGGGGTGTTGCCACTAGGCTCGGCAGACCTGCTGACTGCAGTCGGCAGAGCTGCTGACTAGGCTCAGCAGCTCTGCTGAGCCTAGTGGCAACCTTCGAGAAGCAGTCTCCTTCAACTCGGGAAGCAGTCTCCTAAAACTAAAAGAGACGTCTCTTTAAACCCAAAGAAACGTCTCCTTTCGCTTATTCAATCATCTCCTTTCGCTTATTCAATCATATTCTTTCGCTTATTCAAACATCTAAATACGCTTATTCAATCATAATCTTCTGCTTATTCAAACATCTGAATACGCCAGCAGAACTATCTCCTTCCTCCGGAAGAGCCGGGAGCTTTATAGAACTTACCTTTCTGGCGGGAGATGAAGATGCCGCCTTGGGCAGAGGTCTTATCTACTTGCTGACCATTGAGATTATAGATAATCTCTTTCTCATCCTTCTTATGAAGGGTAGGAGAGGCGATGGATGTTGTACCAGGAGCAATGGCGAAGCGGATGGAATGCTTGCCCAATGCCAGATTATCCTGGTTGTTCTGACTAACCATCTCTTTTGGCAACCAGGCTCTGTTAGCTGCCAGCGTAGAACCGGTATACTTGTAGAAACCGATTCCCCAGGTACTCTTGTATGACAAAACGTAACCCTTGTTGTTCTCAACATGAATCGCTTCATACTTCGGATTACCCTTCAGGATGGTAGCTGCCTTACTTTCTCTCGATGTAGGGTGGAAGTAATATTCGTCGCCTACCGGACCGTAAACCACATAGCCTTTGTTGGCATTGATGACCGTAACAGGAGTAAGCGTCATGGTGAGGTCAGAAACCTTGGTCGTCTCGTCCTGGAAATTGTGAGCTGTAGCAGCATACGCTGTTACTTTCTCGGGAACCTTGGCATTGAATGGCAGGCAGATGGTAGACCAACCATAGTCAACACCATTTTCCTTAAATTCTCCCACCTTTTTGATTTCCAGTTTGTAAGGGTCTACCAATACATATTCTATAGCCTTGGTAGCACTTCCCAGTCCGCCACGCTGGTTGGCAGCACGTATACAGTAGAAGCCATTACCATAGTCATTGAGATTAATCTGGTTCTCTGTCGTGTTTGCCTTGTAGATCCATTTGCCTGTTTCCTCATCCAGCTTAAAGATAAAGTAGCAGAGCGCCTCTTTCTGGTCTTTCCACTGCAGAAGATTGTCGTTGGTAGAGATGCTGTCTTTCCAGATGATATGGTTTTCCGTATCTATCTTTTCATTATCCTCCAACTCTTCGTCTTTTTTCGATAGTAATCCCGATTCTGCATCTATCTGCTTGCAGAGTTCCTGAGGTTCGAAGGCATCCGTACCACCCATCACGTTGCGGATGTTGTAATCTGATGTATTGGTCAGAATGCAGTCGTCGGAACCAGGGGCAGGTGAGCAGGCGGCAAGCGAACGGGTTCCCAATGGGATAGGGGTATCTGACTCATCCACACTGTTATATTCGTGGAATCTTACTACCAGTCCTTTTGTCATGTTGTTCCAGCCATAGGTTCGTGGCTGGGTATACATCTTGGTATTGAGGAATGTACATGCCGGCGAATTGTTCCAAGGACGTGCCAGTGTCCAGTCATTGCCTTTGAACTGTGTTGGCTTGTCTGTCTCCGGTCTGATGGTACAGTTGTTGAAGACATATCCCCATACCTGAACTACTTCAGTATTAGGAGCTGCGATGTTGTTACCTGTTCGGTCACGAACGATGAGATTACATTTTTCAAACCAGATGTCACCGTTTCCGCAGATCCAGTCTACCACACCCCACAGGTCACAATTCTCGAAATAGCCGCGATAGTCAGGACTTGTGTTGTTAGAGTAATAAGTATCCTGATAACTCTTGAGTGCCACATTCTTCAGAACACTTCTATTGCCTTGGTCCCAGAATGCTACCGCACGACCTGCACCGCTGGAACCACCATAAGCTCCCCAATAGTTAAATTGGTTCTCCAGGGTAAGATCCTGAGCATAGAAGTCGTTTGTTTTATTCAGTTGGATGGTTGCCGTATAGCTGCTACCTTCCACTACCGGATGGTTCCATATCTTAACGCCTTCCTTGCTCTGTCCGATAAGCGAGATGTTCGACTTTGTGATTTCCGTCATGTGGTTATTCTGTCCGTTCATATCCGGGCGAGAATCACCATTTTCGTCTACAGGCGCCTTGTGGGAATCCGTACTGCATGAAATCGTCGTATTTCCTGTCAGCTGATATTCGCCATCCGGAACGAAGATATAGTAACGGTGATCCGTCTTGGTATTTTCGTTTGCCGCCTTGATGGCTGCATCCATGTCTCCATCCTTGCCTACGATAAAGTTGAAGTTGTGTCGGTGATAACGGGTATCGTCTTTTGCCACATTTAGGATAAGGGTGATTACTGGTCCATAAGCACCTCCGTAGATGTCTCCGGTTGGCTTAATCGTTAATTCTACTTCTCCTTCTGACGGTAAATCCCAGTATTTGATGATCTGTTCCTTGCCGATGGCTGTAGAAGAACTGACGGTTCCTGACGCATTTTCATACGTGAAGTTGGTAGCTTTCATCGGACGGTTGAACTTCAGTTTGATGGCGCCACTTCTTGGTACATCGTTGAGTTCGATGTTATTTCCGGTATAGGTTGTGCCATTTACGGTTAACGAATTTAATGTAGGAGCATCCGAAGGCGTATTAAATATGAATTTGATAGGGTAGGTCTCTACGATGATACCACTCTGGGTCTTGACGGTAGCCACGCATTCTGGCGAGAGAACGGTTGCCTTGGTCACTGTAACCGTACCATTCTCTGTGGCAGTACCAGTAACCGCTGGTATCGTATCATGGTCATTCACCCATGGACTTACCCTGAAGGTGACGCATTTCTCGGTACTATTCATCATTTCCTGAATCTCAGTAGCATCTAACGTCTTATCCTTGCAGGTCAGTGATTTGATGGTTGCCTTAGTGGCGGTTTGCGGCTTATATGTTACACTGAAACTCTTGCTGTATGCACCTTTTTCTTCCAGATTGAATTCCACCTTCTGGATGGAAGATGCACCCGTGCAGGTTACCGAAGCTTCTTTGTTGCTCAGCGTAACTTGGGTTCCTGCTATCGTCAACTGCTTATTGTCTTCCGTTGCTGTCCATTTTGCCACACATCCAGGTGTTGATGGGAATTCAACGATAGAGCCTTGGTTTATCTGTATTCGTTCCGGATGATCCACACTCGATACGTTGTTGAATTTACCTTTACGACCATCCAGGGTTATCTTGAGGTCCATGCTCAGCTTCTTACCATTTTCATCCTCCGTCTCCAATTGGGTAACGAGAATACCCTTTGTTCCCTCATAGTTGATGGTTGGTGCACCATCGCTTTTAGCGAAATTCCAGGTAGCCGTAGCCTCCTGTTGGAGGTTGAGGATATTGAATTCATTCGGCTTGAATACCGGGAACATACGGATGAATTCCGTTGGAGCCTCGTATGATTTACCTATCTTATATTCATATCCTGCACCATCCACCCAATGGTCGAGCGTATTACCTTCGTAATAAAGGGTTTTATTCTTTGGAATGACAAACTGGTCACCATGTTCCACCCATGTAGCCTCCGGAGAAGTACCTTCTGCTTTATCTCCGGCATTGTAGGTGATGTAATAGGTATTCTTCATCTCCTTGAAGCAGACTTGCAGACGGCGGTGGGTGGTGATGTCGAATTCCAATTCATACTGGGTTCGGATACTGTCGGATGTAAGATAGCATTCATTTCCCGACTGATCTTTTCCCGACTGATTTTTCTCTGCTTTTCTGAGAACGAAGACTGTAGAACTGGCTGTACCCCAGGAACCATCTAGATTCTGCGCAACAGGCGTCGTGGTGGAAACATCATCAAATCCTACCATGTTTACCGTACCGTCATCATTCATCTTCAATACGGCAACCGGTTCTCCGTTTGTATCCAGTTTGTCTGGGTCAAGAATCTTATCCAGTTCATATCCTTTCTTTCTGTTGAACGTCATCTTGACGCGTTCACCCTTATGGAATGCCAAACCGCCATCTTCCAGTTCTCTATATTCGTGGCCTTCATCCGTTGTCACCGGTTTGATGTCTTTCTTGTTGATGATACCACGTAACTCATCATTGGTTTCTGTATGAAGATTAACCCAGTTGGCTGCAAGTGTACTGAGTTCCAGCCATTGGTAGTAGGAGTAGTCATCGCCAATCTTGATGGCAGGTCGGAGGGATGGATTCTTTGTAGTATGTGTATAGACATACATATACGATTTTGCTCCGTTTTCTTCTTCTTCCAAAGAAGGCAATCCCGCTTTCTTTCGTTCGCTGTTGGTGCGTTCTCTGTCGAGCGTAGGAACAGAATCATCTATTGTTGTAGTAGTAATCTTGGAATACGACATGAGGGAAATCTTGGTACCTGTACCAGATGGAAACCAGAGGGTTGTACCCGGTCCGAAGGCGCACCAGTTGTCAAACTGTCCGTTTCTGATATATCCCTTTTTGCCAGTGTCGCACCAGAGGGCAACATCTCTCCAGTGTGGCTTATCCTGTCCACCTTCGCGTACCTCCACCCATACTTTTGTGGTCCAGAACACCTGTTGCTCCTTTCCGATATTCACGGTTTGAGCGCATACCTTTCTGGTTTCTTTCGCTGTAGGATCATCATATTCCTTCACTTTTCTGGCGAAGTCATATCGGATAACAGGGTTGTTGGTACGGTTTTCCTGAGTGGCATTGTTCATTTCGAATACTGGAACCAGATTGATGGTTTCTCCTTCTTTACTGAAAGAATAGGTTTTGCCGAGTTTGTATATCTGAGTTTTGTCGTTTTCTTGTGTCCAGTATTTGAGGGTATAATATTGCTCAACAGCATTTCCTTTATTATCAATGCTCTTGAAGAGGGTATAGTTGGTAGGGATGGTAAAGGAGCGGACGTTATTGATGGAATTTGGCGTTACGCTTATTGCATTCTTAAAATCCTTTTTCTGTCCTTCTCCATTAACCAGTAATCCTTCAGGAATTACAAAGTTAACGTTACCTGGGTGTCCCTGGGCAAAATGTGCAGTGAGGGTTGTTTGGTTGGAAGTTCCTACCGTGAATTCGTAAGAGATTCCATTATGTTGGGTTCCATTCTCTTCTTTCCAGTAATCAATCATGTAGTCTGTAATGGCTTCACCCGTAGCTTTCACTTGGGTTCCTTCTGTATACCAGCATTCTATCTGTGTAACTTCTCCCTTGTCATTATATTTCTCGTTATAGAAATTATCATATCTAGGGGATAGAGATACTGTTCCGAGGTTTGGATCGGAAGGTTTGATGGTAATCTTGTGCATTTCTTTTCGAGTGTATTTCACCTCGATATTGTTTATACCATCCTTAACCTTATATTCATAAGGTATGGTGGTATATGTGGTGCCATCAACAACAATTTCTTTGAAATCGTAGCCATATTTAGCCGTAGGAGTAATGATTACCACATCGTCAACCTTAAAGCGTGTACCTATGTTGGCATGCGAAGTTGCGGTTGGATCTTTCAATTCAACCTTGTAGTCGCCAGCATTTATAGCCTTTTCGTTAGGGAAGTTTTTAGGGTCTGCATTGGTGATGGTATTATTGCATACTACATTTGGCAACAATGGATATGTTGCCGTGATAGATTCGAAATGCCAATGGTCGTATTTAGAACCTTTATTTACGAATGTTGTTAGGGTGATAGTAGGCTCGTCTCCTTTGTAGGTAAAGGTCATGGTTTTACCATCTGCTGATAGTTCTGCATCTTTTAATGTCAAGGAATCCTTATTGGCTGTATCTTTCAGTTTTATCTGAACGTTGTTGTCATTAGTACCAAAGATAGTCTGTAGGTTTCCATTATCGCTATCTACTTTTTCTGATGCTTTTATAGATACCTTCATGCCATAGATGGCAGGTAGGGTGAAGGCAGTTCCATTCCTTACTACCGCGCCTTTGCCAGGTAGTGCGTTTATGCGGTTGTCGGTATTATCAATCTTACCTTTCTTTACATTTATATAAAGAGCCACATCCTGCGTCTCCGTAGTATTGTCATCTATGTATATATCGACAGGACGAGTATACGACAAATCCTTTTGTGCGTTTTCTTGGAAAACATTGAGCGTAGGAGCCTCGGTATGGTCGAATGGCCATACTATTTTTGTCTCCTCGTTGGCATCATATAAATGATAGGTGTTCTCCTTCATCTTTGGCTTGATATGAGTAACATCCTTGGTAAACTGATATGTCTTGCCAGGAGTATAGTCGTTGGTACCATCTGTCCATGCTACGAAGGTGTAGCCTGGAAGAGAGAATCCGTTGCCTTCTGGCATCACGGCATAGCCATCGTTATCACACTTTATCTTTGATGGGTATTTGCCCACGATGCCATCTTGGGGTGAAAAATCAAGAGTTCGCACCTTCTTTTCTTCACCATCATAATTACCATAGATCTTAAGGTCTACGATATAGGCGTTTTCACCAAGTGTGAAGTTCTCAAACTTAATTTGACAGTTAGTGCGGTTTACATCGATAGTGAGAGTTTCACCTTTTGAGTTTCCAATAGTTTTATTATGTAGCGCAACCCAGTCTGTATCATTATCTCCTTTTACAGATACCTTGATACCACGTTCTTTTCCAGTAGCTGCTTGGGTAAGTACAATCTTTGTGATACTCTTTAATCGAGAGGTAACAGCACTTGGCTCAGCTTTTTTATATGCTTCTTTTTGCTTTGCTGTTATCATGTATCCTGTATAGGAAGGAAATTTAGAGTTTGTTCCCTTAGGGTCTGCACCCACACCATTTAGCGTGAAGATTAAGTCTTCATCGCTGAATTGTGTCTTTAGTTTCACCTCTTTGTTTACAGTCACCTTGCGGTCTATATCGTCCCAGTCGGTGAAGTCGGTAGAATATAGCAACTTTTCTTGGCTTGTTTCATTTTGTGCCCACGCACCACATGCCCATACCGTCATGAAAAGTAGCATGATTGCATATAGCAACTCTTTTGTTATTATCTTATTCTTTATATTCATATATCGAGTGATTTATCTTGTTGTTGTCTTTATTATTTTCAAATACATAGTCCGCATTCATTCTCTATGCCTTCTTGGCAAAGTTCCTCAGCAACGAAGTTGAGGAGATGAAAGCGAGCATAGCTGGTGGTCATCGGTATCTCTTGCCCCATGCAGTCATAGAAAGTCTGGTGGGGTAGGTCGTGGACAGAGAGCACAAGCATTTGTCCTTGCGAACAATATATACGACGTTCCTTCTCGGGGTGCCATTTGTCGCTAATAGGTATTTCCTCTTGCTGTATGTTTATCACGTTGCCTCCGTTTTGGAGTACCGACCACATTATGTCGGCTTCACCTGGCGATATACCAGGAGTGACAATTACTACACCATCGGCTGCAGCATTGAGTATAGCTTGCTTTTCTTCTCTGAAGTCTTGCGTCAGATGGTATGGCTCATGCGTAACAGGATGATTGCGGTGGCAGAACACCTGTAAGCGGTCGGGCTCTTTCAATAAGAGCATATTGCCATATCCGCTATATCTACGACCTTTTATGGTAAGCATCATTGTACGCTTCATGAAGTCGTGGCGCTCGTTTTCGAGTATTCCAAAGAATGGATTCTCTATGACGTAGCCGATACGGGTGTGTAGCTTTTGTTCCGTATGGCATATGCCGATGCAATAACCTGGTTGCCATAGCGATGGCTTCTCGGTAGATGCTTTTCTTGCTATGCTGGCTGCAGCAGAGTTCCATTGTATCTTGCCTTCAGCCTTTAGCATATGAAGCGAGCGAGAGGTTGCTCCCATAAAGGAGCGGATTATTGTGCCGATAGGTCTGTTCAGCTCGCCCCTTACAGCTATTATAAAGTGGATATGGTTGGGCATTATCGAGTAGCATACCAGCTCTATCTTTGGCTCTACTTGCGGCATACGCTCTAAGCTCTCCTTCACCTTTATTCCTAATGGGCTAAGCTCTATATGCGGAGCGCCAGGCTGAGATAGGGCTGGTAGCGGAAAGTGGGTGCGAGATTTGGCGGATGGCGTAGAAACGCCACCGCACGAGGATGGCTGCTTATAGCTGGTAGGGGCCTTATAGCTTGTTTGCATATCGCTTGCTTGCATATAGCTGGTTGGGGCTTTATCGCTTGCTTGCATATAGCTGGTTGGGGCCTTATCGCTTGCTTGCTCCTTGTGGTCTGTCGTTTCTACGACAGGCTTAAGTACAAAAGGCATAGCCCCCGTGCCCAGCAGCGCATGGCGGTAGTAATAAGCATCGGCGCTCGCAGCCTTTACCTCTTCTGGGTGTTCCTTCATCCAGCCGTATATGGCTGCGCTGCTACCAGCAAGGGTGCCAAGAAGCTTTTGGCTACCATTTATATTGAGCGTTATCATATATGTACCAGGCTTACGGCTATCTTTCCACAGAGGCCAGCGTGTCATGCGGTGCTCTGTGGCATAGCGCCAGCCTACGCCATCTATATAGATTAGGCGTTTGCCGTTTTTAGTGGTTGAATATGATGGTTGCTCAGCCATAAGTATTCTTTTAGATATTTGTTTTATCAAAATATCTGTGATATTTAACGCAGAAATTTATCTCTTATTTATTGTACCATTATCTTTGTCTTGCCGAAGATATATGCTCCTTGCTGGAATCCGCTATATACAGAATTACCTGGTATCACATCGAGGATGCGGTAGAGCTGTCCTGTTATAGTGTATACATAGATGGTAGTAGAGATATTACTCTCTATTCGCACCTTGTTATTGGTAAGAGGGCGAACAATTAGATAGCTACCTGTAGCCTCGTCCTTGTCTGCCACACCTATCTCTGGTATTATCTTGTCAATGCCTGTAGACTCAGCAATCTTTATCATATATGGAGCATAAGACATGGCTTTTGCCTTAGTAGTCTTTGCTGTCATATATGTACGGAACGGCATCACGCTTGTAGCAGTAGAGGCTTCAGAGATGAAAGCGTTACCTTTGTCGTTCATACTGTAGATGGCATCCTTCTTGATATCTTTGGCTGTGAATGTACCGCAATGAGTGTAGCCATCTTTTGTTGTAGCCATTTGCTTAGTAACAGGGATTGTTATCGAGCCATACGACGTTTCCATGTTTTCGTAACCATAAGCATTGAAAGCAATAGTCTGCTCAGGTTCACTCTTGCCAAGGATATCGTTGTAGAACTTGCTTGAGAGGTCGAACTCATAATAGCCCTCGCCAGGGAAGCGTACTATGTATGGCACCTCAGAGGTGAGCAATGGGTAGTTGCTGTAGGTGTGAGGGGTGGCATAGTAAGGGTTGGCGTCCTTGTTGTAGAGGCGGGATTCATAGGTGTCTATGAAGAATGGGGTGGCGAAGGTGTAGGAAACACCTTCGGACAAGGATGGAGATCCAGAGCCTGCAGATGTAGAGCCAGAGCCTGCAGATGTAGATCCAGAGCCTGCAGATGGAGATCCAGAGCTTTCGGCTATAGGCATGAAGAGACCATCGCTGGTTAAGCCTGGGCGCTGGAATGTGGCAGCTATATCTGTACCATTTTTGTCAACAGTTGTAAGACCGCGAAGCCAGTACTCATGGTGTAAGGTATGAGTATTTAGAGATGGTGTTGATAGCTCATCAGCAGTTGGTGTGCCGTAGAAGTGAGTGATCTCACCATTTATAGATGCTACAACCTTATGAATGGTGAATGGTAAGCAGATTCCTTCCCAAGCGCCAGTGTTGTCGTTTGCATATTGCTGCGGCTTGCGTACATACCAAGCACGGTTGGTAACGGTGAATGGTAAAGGCGCACAGAAGTTGTTGTTTTCACAGATACCGCCTTCGCTATTCTTATTATCTGCAGTGCGCTCCACGAGGTGGAGGAAGGCTGTAGTGAAGCCTTCTGTATTTGTGAATACATGATGTCCCTTTATCAGCGACTCTCTTGTACTTTCGTTGTATCTGAGATAATTGTTTACTACATCGTAAGCCTCGGTGTCGTTGTCTATGTCAACATTATTATTTGTATATACCAATAGATTCTTGGTGACATCATCCTTTACGCTGAAGTCGCTGAATACCTTAGCATTGTCATCGACAGGAGGGTAGAAGATACCATTGATTTTTCCTGTGGATTTGCTGATATCGCCTTTACAGGTGAAGTCGATAGCAGTGATGCTTGGTTGATGTACATAGGTAGTCATGGTGCCACCTAAGTAGTTGTAAGCATTGTAATGGAATGCGTCAAGCTTGGTGTCGCCATAATAGCCAGCTGTGCGGTATACACGGTTTGTCATGTAGCAATTCTGATGAGACTCTATAGCCTGTGGGCATGACTCTGGTGTGGCCTGCAGCTTTTGCCCCCAGAAGATGAAGTCGTTCATGATGTTGGAAGCAGCGAGGGTGGTGGCTGCATGGTTGTCATCGAAGAGAGGCTCGTAGGCGAACGGCGTAGAAACGCCGTCGAACGAGGATGGGGTTGATGAGGAGGCTGAAGATGAGGCTACTTTTACTCTTGCTTTATCTATGTCGTGGGCTTGATTATGGCGGGTTTCTGCCTGCTCGTAGTTAGGAAGGTCGCTATCAAGACCTGTACGGAGGAAGGTGATGCCTGTGTTCTTACCGGTGATTGCATCAGTACGGTTGGCATACTGGTAGTCGCCATTTGCATAATAGTCATAGACATATTTTAGAGCCTTCATGTCGTCAGGCTTAGTGGCATCATTGCTATAGCGAGCACGGAGGTAGTACTCGTTGAGGTCGTAGGCTACACGGCCGTATTTGAAATCATCAGAGGTGTAGTGGGTGTCGGCAGAGCCATCCATGCGATAGACGATAGGAGCGAATGGCGTAGAAACGCCATCGGACAAGGATGATGAGGCTTCACTTGATGATGGGGATGATGATGGATTTTGCTCGAAGCAGCAATGGTAGGCGCCACCATTGGTGCTGCCTTTAGCTGCGATATTACCGCTCTCAAGACCGAGGTTATATATTTGACCTTGGTTCTCTGCGAGGAGAGACTTATCTTGAGGTAAGCCATGGATGACATGACCATTACCATGGAAGATACCCCGGAAGATGCCTGTGCCACAAACGAAGTCGCTTGGTACAGTAAGGTCTTTTTGGAGCACAAATTGAGCGTTGGCACCATATCGAGGAACTTTGCCGTCTGCGCCTATGGTGTCAATGAAGTTGATGAAAGCTGTGAGATCGCTTAAATCAGAGATGTAGATACGAGGTTCTGCAAATGGAACCGTTGTAGTACCTGTAGCAGCATCCTTTTCTTTTTTAGCACGCTTAATAGCCTCAGCAAGATGAAGGTCGAGACCTTCCTTGTGAGGATTCATGCGGTGGTAGTTATGGATTAAGAATTCATTATCGTTGTCCATATCTACTGTGAAGATCTTATCCAATCCATTCATGGTGATACCAAGCTGCACACCATAGCCATTCATGAAGTAGTAGGCAGGGATATCCAGATAGTCGTTAGTCTTATCATATTTACAGTTCTTGAAAAGACCTTCGGCAGTCTTGGCGTCACCTTGCTTATATGTGTCGTAGCCTGTTGCCTTATTAGTGGTATTCCATTCTGTCTTGTCTTCGAATTCCCACTTACCATCAGCATTCTTCTTACGCTTACCAATACGCCAATAGTAACCATTAGCAGAGAATGCTTGGTCGGCAGCGATGGTGACATTATTCTTTTTCAAGCGAATCATTTCGCCAGGCAAAGCACAGTTGTCAACAGTAATATTACCATTGATATTCGGACCCTGCACATATTCTATGGTAAGATAGATGGTGTAAGTGTAGATACGTTCTACCTCACAGTAGTAGTTGGATGTTCCTGCTACTACGTCTGTGATGCTGACAGGAGCATAGCCATCTTGGGTGGTTGCATCCTTTTTAAAGATTCTCTTAGGGTCTATCTTGGTGTATTCTCCAGCAATACTGTTCTTGATATAGTAGACTGTGCCGGCAGATAGCTTGGTTCCTGGTGCTACCTGTTTGTAATCATTGCCTTCTTGGGTGAAGAAGTCGGATGAGGCCACCTTACTGATGATAGGCTTGTAGTTGCTCTCATCTGTATATTCTTCGTATGCACGTCCCTTCAGTACAACGGTGGCAAGACATTTTTCAGAGAGATGCTTCTTGAAATAGTCGGTTGTCGTATTGTTGACATGGTCTGTCAGCTGGAATGAAATCTTGGCATCACCATCTGTCAGTTCGGAAGGGAGCTTTTGGTGCATATAGTTCTCATCATTGAATTTTCCATTCATTGGCAATACGGCAGCGAATCCGTTACCATCATATTTCTCTGAAGAAGAGGCACCGATGCAGAGCTTGTATTTGTCGGATACGTCCTGATTGTCCATATCCACATTGCCTTCTGTTCCGGCTGGCCGATAGTTGCGTTCTTCCAGGTCGCAGCTGTATTTATTGTTATCTTCAGGATGTCCGCTGCGCATCTTCCAGCTCTGAATGGTTACAGGCTGGTTTGGCTTCAGTCCTGAGAGAACGGTGAGACCGTCCTGGTTGTCACTGAAGAAGGTCATCTGGTCCTTGTAGGTATAGCCGGTGATGTGGGCATTGTAATAGTAGTTGAAACCTGTTACATACCAATAGTGAACATCAACCTTGTCATCCGGATTTGCTTTTCCTGCTTCATCCATACCATAGAATCCGGTAGGAAAGCAGTCGTCAACAATGAAGCGGTTCTGCTTGGCATCGTATGGGAAGACGAAGTTTCCGGTGGTTTCCAGGAAGCCTACCTTGTGTCCGGTTTCTCCCTCTGCCGTTGCCCGTTTATGCACATTGTCGGCATATACATAGCCGCCACCTTCGTCTTCACGGACGTCGATGAGGTTCATCTCCACTACGCCGTAGATAGGACCGTAGAAAATATTGTCGATGACATTCTTCTTGCTCTCATCGTATAACTCCTGTACGTTCTGAATCTTGAGGGCGTAGCCTGAGGCGATACCTATCATGTTCTTTGCCGTACCGTCATTGCGCTTCTGGAAGATAGGGTCTGTGTTGGTCTTCGGGTCGTATTTGTCGATGTAATCCTGTTTAACATCCATATATGACTTGCCCTGGAAGTCGCCATCAGCAGGTACCATACCGGTATTGTTGCGCCATGGTTCGGTGGTAGCATCGTTGAAAGAAACATTCGAAGTTATGGCTCCCACGTAGTGTATGTTGTTGGCAAGACCCATGTAGTTGCGTGCACGCTTTGTGGATTTGTCCTGCAACTTGTTGTCGGTCAAGGTTATATTCTTGGCAAACATCTGTATCTCGCCCACACGAGCAATAGAATATGGAGTCTTGTTTGTTACGTTGGTGGCATAGTCGCGAGCACCAAGTACGTTGAAGCAGTTATCCTCCAAACGTAGAATATCCATACGCTGGAAGGTGTTTATAATCTTAGGATTATTTATAGTTGTACCCGCAAAGCCATATCCTGTGAGGTCAGCACTACGGAATCCCTCAGCATACGACTGGTGACCATCGCCAAAGATACCACCCTCGCTGTCATACACATATATATTTTTGTCTGTTCCTTGTTCCTCAGGCTTAGCATATTCTTCTCCATCTCCATAGAAATAGTGATCCTGAAGCGAGATATAACGATAGTTGCCCTTTTTGTCCTTATAGTAATAGCCGAAGAGGTCTGTACCCTTTGGCAATACTATCGACTTCATCTCTTGATGCGAGATAGTGATATGGTCGCGAGTAGACGATGGGGCGCTATTGTCGGCAACAAGGATAGTGGTATTTCCACCAAAGCCCTTTGTTGTCTTATTAGGTAGCTCATCCAATCCTACCAAATGAGTGTTGTTGGTAGTGAAAGCTTTATCGATATTGTATTTATCTGTATACTTCAATACGGTAGAGTCGTTTGCCAATACCGAAGTACCTTGAGCCACAGAGTAACCGCCTCCATATATAGCCTCACCAATTTGAATGTTTATGTCATCCCATGTAAGAGGAGCTAGTGGAGATACACATTTCTCAAAACAATCAGTCTTTACGAATTTTGCAGTAAGACCTTGCTTACCTATAATAGATTCATAAACAGCTTGCGAAATGATATCGCCAGCTATGAGCTTGATATTCTGCTTAATAGACTCAGAGGCAAGATTTGAGAGAATAGCACCTGTTTCTGTATTGCCTTCATGGTCTATATACTTATTGCTCTTATCTGTACGATCCAAGAGATAGATGCCCGACTGCTTGTCTTTCACCTTATAATATATAGGATATCCCACCTTAACCTGTGTTGATCCCCATACATAGCCAGAGTAAGAACCACCAGTAACAGCCTTGTAGATATGACCATTTAATACATCAACGTTAGTAACACCGATAACATTTCCCTGCTGGCCACCGCCATATACGAAGTTGGCAGAAACGCCAGATGCATTAAATTCTCCAGAAGAAGATGTTGATGGAGCTGAACACTTCAATCCTTTAGCCACAATAATGTCAGTATTGCCATATACGTAGCTCTCCATACCATAGCCTCCACCATATACATTCAGAGTTGAATATTGAGGCTTAGACGAAAGGAAGTCGTTAGAATTGTCGAGCTTTTCTTTCGACTTACCTCCAAGCATGTCGCTCTGAAAATCTATTACAATATCACCACGTACTGTACCTGCTTGATAACATCCGCCATAGACATTTCCGCCAATATAAGCATTGTTGTCTTCCTTAGGCTTAAACTGGTTCTTGATAGTGAGCTTTATGAATGGGTATTCTGAATGAGTGTTACCAAGAAGATAGCCACCCTCGTGAGTAACCAAATCCTTATAATTATAGTTAGCATTGTTGCAACCGCCCACAATCTTGTTTGTTATTACAAGACCAGCAGGGAAGGTATAGTCAATAACATTACCTACCGAATTAGGATATACACTCATGTTGCCACGGTTGCCACCGCAGCAGAAAGTACCAATAGTACAGTTGGTAAGTCCATCGCCACTTTCACTTCCATTCCATGTCAGCTGTCCCTGTATATCAGTCTCTACCGACTGGAAATAAAGGTCGAGTAGGTGAGGGTATACAAGTGGGCGCTGTGCATTTTCTGTTGAAAGATATATGGTGCTGATACCCTTGTTTGAAGGATCGTTAATCCAGTCGATGGTATCTGCAAGATTAAGTTCCTTTCCGTTTTCTACATCGCCATTCAGCTTCTGGAACTTGTTCATGAAGTCATTGTCCTCTGATTTGGCGAAGAGTTCATCTCCGTTGCAACCCATGAAGACACTTCTAATATTGACATTATTGCCAATATTTATCTTTATGGCTCCCACTTGGTTATCAGATTTCTGTACAGAAGCAGAGTTTCCACCACCATATACATCACCGTCAATAGTGATCATATCAGAAGTAGAGTTACCCTTGATGTTGATATTTACCTTGTTTGTGATAGGGCGCCATGAGTTTATGTTCACAATCTTTGCAGCATCGCTTGCTGCCATGTATGAAGGCATAGTCTCACGCATAGGCACAGTATAAACCAAAGGAATAGTCTCTGATTCTGAATCGTTAGGGTTTACAGGATAATATTCGTTTACAGTAACCTTCTTGTTGCCCTTTTTGTCGAGAGCATACAGATAGTTACCATTGCCAGCACCATATACGTCGCCATAGATATGACCGCCATAGATGTTGACATTGGTACCCGTACCGCCATTATCCTTGAAATATCCATTGCTGTCGAGCACTATGTTTATAGCTCCCGATACGTCGTTGCCACCATATATGTTACCATGAATATAAATATCATCATTACCAAAAGTAGAAGTCTTACTATCTTGTGAACCGATGACGACTTTAGTTTCTTTCTCCACATCACCCATAAATCCACCACCAAAGATGTCGTGGCAGTCTATAGCCTTGATGTTTATGTCGGTAGCCTTTACAGAACTATAGAAACCACCACCAAACACACGACGGCAAGAAGCACCACCTGCACCATTGATATGTGTAGTTCCGTTTACCTGTCCAGAGAATCCTCCACCCACGATATCCATCATCGAATAGTCGCTGAAGAAGTGTTTATATTCTTCACCTTTTATGATGTCATTGCCTTTATTTATGCTTCCGCGAGCCTCCATAGCCACTTCGATATGCGAATCGCTGAGCACAAATGTCTTTTCACCAAATCCACCACCAAATACACAGAAGTGAGGAGAACCCACCTTATTAAATATCTCCTTCCACTCATTTGAGCTGAAGAATTGGGTATTAGAAACTCCCGACAATAGCTGAGTGTTATCATGGAGCAAACCTTTCTCAAGTTTTATATATGTATTACCGCTGTTCTCAACAAGATTGCCATCTTTGTCTCTTTCGCCTACAACGCAAGTCTTGTCGCCACCACCATATATATTATGGTTAACTTTAAATTTCTGTGTTGCCGGAATATACTGAGGAGAATAAGTCTTGTCACCAACGATAGTTGCTGGTTCCCAGTTGCGCATTGTTGTTGACCAATACGAGGTGAGCATAGCCTGTCCACCTGTTATGCTCAAGTTGGTATTACCGGTAATGTTGGCAGAGGTATTAGTCTCTTCGTCTCCCCATCCTCCACCAAAGACGTTGTAATATAGCGCACCATCTTTGATAGCAACAAGAGTGTTGCCATATATCGTACCATTCTGACCTCCGCCATAAACACTGTTCATGATGTTTGGCATGAGGTCTTTGTTTACTGTAGCATCAGGATTACCCAGGTATTGTCGCTCAGAAGGGTTGAGGCTGGTGCTTGTATATTCTGTAGTAGAGCCTGTAGCAAATTCATTATATGGATATGTCATCACAGGTCTACCTGTAACAACACATGCATTGCCATATATGCCACCCAACTTGGTATAGTCACCACATACGTCAGCCGTACGGCCCTTTCCTCCTGCAAATATCTTTGAGAATATAGTGCCGCCACGAACATTTACAAACGAAGTGAAGTTAGAAGGAGTAAGGCTTTTAGCTACATCAATCTTTTCAGCTGTAGCCTTTTGGCTATCCAAGCCCACGTTAGCCACGTCGCCACCACCATATACATTACCCATGATTACGGTGCGGTCGATAACCAACGGAGGTACACCCACGTTTTCACCATATACATGCACCTCGGTCTTACCCTTAACTCGAGCCATGTCAGGGAAGTCGATGATGCTGCCAGTCTTAGAATCTAAGCTAACGATATTGTCGCCACTTACTCGTATTGATTCTATACCAGCACCACCACCATATACATTCTTTGCCACGTTGCCCGACTTTATAAACACCTTTGAATTGCCGCCAACGCTTCCGAAGTCGTATTGATTATCTTTATCTGTAGTTTCGTTTAGTGTGCCATAAGGCATTGCTCCAAGTCCACCACCATATATATTATAGCAAGCCAACTGGTTGTTGGCTTCTACATAAGTGTCTTCATCAACATATCCAGAGAAACCACCACCATGAATTTCTTGGAATGTAAAGCCTGGAATACCGAGAATCCAAGCCATACGAGTGTTATAGTAGCGGCGGAAGGTGTCAGCATCATCGCTTGTACCATCCACGCTTCCATAGTATAGCTTCTTGTCTTCCTTCGATACAGCCATGTAGTCAATATACAAGTTTGTCTCGAAGTTGGTATATTTCAATCTGTCTTCCTCTTGGCTTGCATAGCGGAAGGATTTTCCATCTATTTTGTTAGGTGTACCATTCAATTCTATCATAGCTCCTGTCTGGGCATACACCTTAGCATTTCTAACCTTGGTGTTTGCACCATATCCGGCACCAAATACCGAGAACTGTGGGTTATTAGAATTCTTTTCTGCAAGATACCAGCATAGACCTTGCAGAGTGGTGAAGTCTAATATATCGAGCGATTTGCCATTGGCACCAATGATCTCAGTAACAGGCGAATGGTTTATTTCCACTATTGCCTCTCCTGTACCATCACCTGTACTATTGCCATCTATACCATAGCCTACATAGCAAGCACGATTACCACCACCAAAGATATTGTGGTTCTTTGAGAATCTTGCAGAACCGAAGTCTCCATCTGTCATTTCAAAGAATTCCTTTGTATCTTTATTGTTGATAATTCTGCTCATAGCAGCCTTAGCCTTGGCATTAGTAATCTCGCCAAGGGTGTTAGCATTATGTATGGCGTATATGATATCCTTAAATTCATCAAGGTTTTCACACACCTTCTCATTATCAGTCTGAACGTCGAGCCATGTAGTGATGTTACCGTTCTTGTCAGCCTTGCGGTCCCATAGCCATGCACCACCATCTATCTGCACCTTGGTGTTGCCAAGAATGCAGGCATAGGTACCTTCGTTCTTTGTATCCTTCTTGCCAAGCACCTGCTCAAGTGTCGACGATGCTGTAGACTGACCACTATTGTCGTCAGTCTTATCGTTGGTGATAGGAATATCGCCATAGCCTCCACCAAAGATGTTGAGTCCGAGCATACCGCCTTCGACATGCACAAGAGTATTACCATCAACAACGCCGTAGGCGCAACCACCATATATACGGTTCCATACCATAGGTGTGATACGCTCCATACCCGCCTCGTTGGTATTGGCAATATGCAGTATGGTATTACCATTTATTCGTCCTACCTTATTATATTCAGGAGCCTCAGCCTTCTTCAGACCCTTACCTCCTGCAAATATTTTACCAAAGATGTTACCGCCAATGATGTTGACAAACGACTTATAGTCTGTTGCCTTATAGCTAATAAAGTTGCCGTTAGTTTGGTCGAAAGTAGAAATGCTCTTAGGCTTGTTGCCATAATACTCTACTTTATTTGTATGAGTTATATACGAACCAATATTAGCCATATCGCCACCGCCATATACATCTCCATATACATGAGCGTCATCAGATATCTCTACCTTTGTGGTTTCCTCAACCTTTGCTACATCAGTGAAATAGGTATCATTCTTAGGCTTCACGCCTGCGCCACCGCCGAATACATCGCCATAGATATTTCCACCTTTTACGTATACTTCGGTATTGCCACCAATCTTACCAGTATTGTTATTGCTTGTAGATGTAGGGTCACCAAAGCCACCGCCATATACACGATGAATGAAAGTCTTGCCGTCTATTGTTACTTTGGCGTCGTTATCCACAGTACCTGCATATCCGCCTCCTAATACAGCCAAGATTGTGAAGTTAGGAATACCCTTCGAATTGTCGAAGACATTCATTTCGCCTTTAGCGCGTAGTGGAGTCTGTCCCTTAGATAGCTGTTCTGTGTCGTCTTCTATCTCAGCATCGTAAACACCATAGTCGCCCTCCACATTCACTGTCACATCGGTATTGCCTACAGTAGTGTTCAAACCATAGCCACCACCGAATACCGAGAAGTGTGGATTATTATTGTCGTCGTATGCAACCTTCCATTCCGTCGTTTTCAGAAGCGAGAATGGGGTCATACCTTTTTGAATGTTGAGAGTAGCCTTGCCTGTTACTTCGCATGCCAAGTTGCCACCACCATATATATTATGAGGATTTAGGAATTTGCCATTAGCAAAGAATTCTGCTTTATTTGTATTCCATTCAATGAAATTCTTTTTTGTACTGTCTAATTTTCTGTTCCAGATTACGTTGATAGAGAAGTTGTCTTCCTCCTTTTCCTTATCATTAATCTGCACACCTTGGTCTTTAGCCAATGATACAAAGGTGTTGCCCGTTACGTTGGCATAGGTATACAACCCTTCGTCGGCAATGGCATAGCCTTTGTCGTCTGTTATTCTACCTTTACCGCCACCAAATATTTCGCCAGCAAAGTTGGCTGCATACATATTAATATGTGTGTCGCCTTCTACCTGTGCCAAGTTGCCACCGCCATAGATATCGCCATATATATATGGAGCCACCTTGGTAGATCCAAAGAATGTGAGGTTGGTATTACCCACTACCTTTCCTACGAGTTCTGGTTTCCATGTGTTGTCTTTAATATCATAGTCTGTATCTGCACGCTTTGTTCTACCATTACCACCAGCAAACACGTCGGCTCTAATGTCAGCGCTGTCGCTAATAATAACGTTAGTTCCTTTCTTCACTACCGCCATGTCACCGCCGCCATAGATATTCTCAAAGAAGGTTCCACCGTTAATCTTAACAGTAGACGAGCCATAGAGGCATGCCATGTTTTCGAGGGTGTTGATTTTGTTTGAGTTTGAGTTTAAGAGTTTAGCATCAGCCACACCATATCCTCCACCGAATATAGGGCAATGGAAAATACCGCCATTAATGGTCAATTCTACGTTGCCGTATATCTTACCGAGGTCTGTATAGTCACTTGGTTTACCATAAATCTTATTATTATCCTTTTTAGCATAGAAATAATCTGTTCCGCGTCCACCAGCGAAGATACCGTTTTTGCAATAGAATTCGCCACCGTTGATAGTCATAGAAGCTACGGTTTCTCCTGCTTTTCCGTATATGTTTCCACCCACTTTACTTGGGATTCCTCTATGTGGCCAAAGGTCTAAGCTCATATATCCGCTACCGCCAGCATAGATGCCATCGATAGGTTTTGTAGAAGAACCGAAGATACCACCTTCGATAATGATGTTAGTACTTGTTTCTCTTGGGTCTATGTCGGTAAATGTGCGTGTGCTGCTGTTGTAACAATGATACAAGCAGAGCTTATCTTTGGCAGTAGCATATCCACCAAAGTTTATCACCGACTTTGTATTAACATCATTCCAATATGGTATGCGAGTATCTGGTGTATTATTGTCATCATCTCCGATACCATTCATACCGCCAGCACCAGCACCATAGATGCCACTAAATATCATGTCTTGATTACATCCTATTGGAATCAAGAATGTTCCGCCCTTGATAGTTATAGTGCTCTGTCCATAGAAAGGATTTTCTACTTCCTGATTATCTCCGAATCCACGACCTGTACTACCACCATAAATCTCAGTAATCTCTACTCGGCTATTGATATCTTTGGATTGTTTATTGTTTTCAGATTGTGCAGGGTCTATAAGGATGTTGGCGCGACCCATAAAGGTGTTGTAAGGAGCATTATTATAACCATTGACATTTCGTTTTGCACCCAAAGAACCATTAACAACACGACCTATCTTTCCACTCTTGATTATGATGTCCACATCGCCCACCATAGCTCCCTCATGGTTGCCTGCAAGGATGACGGCTACATCAAGAGTTGGAGTATTATCACCGTTGCCCGATGTGTGTTTATCATTAAAATCTCTGTCTATATCAATATCTATGGTACATTTGATAGGCATATTTGGGCTACCCATTAGACCATTTATATTAGGTTGAGTCTGACGTCCACCTACGCATATTGTAGAATAGTGTCCCGACTTAATCTTTATAGAAAAGCCTTCATGTCCATGTGGTAGCGATTCATCCATCTTTTTCAGATTATCTCCTTCCCAGAGATTACGAAAACGGGCATCGTCATTAAAGCCACCAAAAATCTGGAATGACGTAGATTTAGCACCATAAATAGTACCATCTGCATCGAACATATCCTTGTAATTAATCATCTGTATTCCTTCACCCATCTCCAGGTTATAAAATTGGCAATACAGGATGTCATATTTATCACTAACATATTCGTTTCTCTTGAAGGTGAGATGCTGGAAACGGGTATCTCCATAAATAGGTAAGCTTTCATTTCTATTACCTCCTCCTTTCATCTGCATAACTCCATGATAATCTACATCGTTCCAACTACCCGTTATGGTTGCATTCTTAAAGAAAGGAGAGGTACTCTTCTGAGTCTCCCAATCAGCACTTTTATTGAATGTTACAGATGTGAAGCCGTTGCTACTATTGTTAGTAACATTATAATCACTCATTCCCATCAGCACGATGATGTTATCATCCCATGTACCTTCCTTTGCCAGCTTGGAATAAGCACCATTCCAGGTCTTCACTGCTGTCGCTGGAGTTAAACCGTCATTGCTGTCGTCTCCGGCATTGTATGTTGTCGAACCTACAGTTACTCCTGCAGGGCATATATATATCACGCTCTTTACATAAACCAGCCAATTGTCTAATAACACAATCCCATCTTGGCTTTTCACAACAACGTGGCATTTCAATTTATCATTCTTGTCAAGCTTACTTTTATCATAAGTAGAGGTTGTGCTTACAGGACGCTCTTCATAATCATTCTTTACCCAAGAGTAGGTGATATTGAGATAATCGTTATTGTTCCAAATGTTGTTGGTAACACTTACAGAGATGGTATTTTCTCCACTATTGCTTATCAGCTTAGCCTCCACTCTCACCGCTTCTATCTTGATGATACCAGAGCGTGAGCTACCATCCGCCAATTCTGCATACACATATTGATCGTAGTCTTTTCTTGGAAGGGTAAACGGATTGGAGGCTGTATCCTTGTTCTGCAACTCCCAGATTTTTTTGTCGGCAGAGGTATACCAGAAATACTTCTCGTTTGCTGCATTGCCTTTTACTGTTTCTGCTGTTATTTCTGCATTAAAACCTCGTTTCACAGCAAGTCTTGTAAAACTGAATTTGAAGCCTATACTGTTGATATAGGTCCACACGCTCTTGCCATCGATATTTTTTTCTGCTATATATGAGTTGCAGTTTTCGGCAAAGATGTTAGCAAAGTCTGAAAGAGGCTGCTTTGTACCATAGTTCACAACGTTGGATGTTGTCACGCTAACAGCCTCGGTATAATACCATGTTGATGAAGTGCTGGTAATATTGTTATTATTAGCATTATTACCAATCACTCCACCTACATAGCAGTTGTTACTGTTGATGGTTGTTTCTATCGAGCCATGTACATAGATATTAGTAAGCGGAATGGCATACGAACTACTGGTCTTTGGTGCGCCATAGCGTCCTATGCCTTCGGCCATATAGCATTTATCTCTAAGCGTAGCATTGCTTAACATCTTTATCTCTACCTGAGCCGAAAGATTGAATAGTCGGGTTATATGGTTGTCTTCAAGATTACCAATGATACCACCAACTCTGAATTGTTTTCTTTTGTAGCTTTCGTTGTTATCTGTAATGACGCTGTTGCGAACGATGATATTGCTTACTTCTGAATATCCTGTAGTAAGTACCTCACCAACCAGTACGGCGACATTGCCGCTTTTTTCTGTTTGGTTAGTATTAGGCTCTTTTTCTATCAGGGCATGGTCCATGACGAGGTTGGTAATTCTACAGAAGTTTGCCTCATTGTCTGCTGTTCCTTTGATAGCAGAGAACAATCCCCATGTACTCCAACCATTGTTTGTGTCTGTCCATAATATACGCATGTTGTCGATGGAATATCCATCGCCATCAAACTTGCCATTGAAGTATTTTTCTTCATAGTTTGTTGAGCCGATAGGTATCCATAGAGCTTTGTCGAGATTTATATCATTACTCAGCTTGAAGTATTTGCCAGCTGTTGCTGTTCCTTTATTCACGTCATAAGCCAACTTTGCCAGTTCCAAGTCGTTGCTGATGATATATGGATCTGTCTCACTACCAGAACCTTGTGCATAGTTGTCAGCATAGAGGTCGATAGAATAATATTTTGGATTGATAACAAAGTTTTTGGTCATAATCACCTCTTGAGTCTTGCTATCAGTAATAGTTACCACACCTACGCGTTTCTTATTACTAAGCTCAAGACTGATACTTTTGCCACCCTTTGCAGGAGTAATCTCTTTATTGTCTACTTTCCATGTATAGGTATAATCTGTTTCTGGTGAAATTCCTTCTATGCTGAACGATACATTATAATCATTGCGATTATAGTTCTCTACAACATAAACATCCAGATTATTATTCATAGAGATGTTATTGTTGTTGAAATACCATGCAGTCTTTTCTTCAGTAAGATTATTTTTCGTGATAAACTCATTGGCAATCTTTGCAAATTCACCTTTGAAGGCTGCATCAGTCTTCTGGGTTCCCAGGTTCTTTCCACCATCTACGTTCTGGGTGTAATACCAGGTAGAAGCATATTTATTGGCATTACCTTCGTTTTGACACTTGGCTGTGATACCACCTTTGTTGATGTTTTTATTTGTTTCTGAATTTGAGCTTTCGACTTTAAGCCCATTGCCAAAGAGATAGATGTTGGTAGGCTCTATGATATTACCGCCTCCATTCATGTTATAGCTAAAGCGACCGAAACCCTGGGCAATACAGAACTTATTGTTAAATATGCCTGTATTCTTCAGCATATTTATCTTTGTATCAGCTGCTATGTTGAAGATTCTGAAAGTTTCGTTCTTATTGTCGGTCTGTACATTTCCTGTTATACCGCCAATTTTGCTTTCATTGTTAATCTCGTATGTTTCATCGTTATCCTTTATTTCAGAGCCACGGATAATGATGTTGCTGAGTTCTGTATTGCCGTATATCTCACCAGCTACTACGCCCACGTTATAACCGGGACCATAAGGTTTGAATCCTGGCTTCTTTTCTACCACGGCATTCTCGATGATGAGGTTTGTTACGGTAGTAAGGTTAGTGCTGCTTGAACCTTGGAGTGTAGAGAAGAGTCCCCATGCACTCCATGCATCAGTTCCTTCCCATTGTATATGCATATTCTTGATGACATGACCATTGCCATCAAACTTTCCGAAAAACAAACGGTTGTTGCCATTGCCATTGCCGTAGTTGTAGTATTTACCAATAGGCATCCAGATACCGTCACTCAGGTCGATATCGGCAGTAAGCTTAAAGTATTTGCCAAGGAAAGCCTGCGATGTGTTACCATTGTTTACATCACGTGCCAGTTTGGCGAGCTGTTTTGCCGTAGCAATCTTGTATGGATTGGTCTTGCTTCCATCACCCCCTGCATAGCTTTCGGCATAGATATCTATGGAATAGTATTGGTTTGTTGTCTGAGCCCATAAGGTTTGTCCACACATGAGCCATAGGGTCAGAATGCCAAGAAGTATTCTGAATTTTTTGTTTTGTGTATTGTTATCTTGTTGCTTTTTCATGAGTCTTCATTTATAAGCGATTCTTTTTTTCTTTGTTCTTATGTTTCTTCGTGGTATAGGTCATGAGGGTATTCTGTTATTACTGTATCAGGAGATGCCCCGTATAGGCATCCTGGTCAGCCAGTACATAGAGGTATCTTGGCTGGATGAGTATATTGATGTTGTAAATCGCTGCCGTTTGGGCAGGATTGAGTGTTTCGAAATATTTATTTCCCAGGATGATGGTAGAGGTTACGTCCTGACGGGTAACCGGTTCTCCCTTTTCATCCTTCAGGATTACATCGTAGGTGACGGCAATGGTGGGTACGAAAGAGGCATCGGCGATGGCATAGAAGGTGGTGCCCCAACGGTGATACTTACTGTCGTCAATATCCATATATTCTTTGTATTCCGGAGTAAATGGGGTTTCTGAATTTTTTGCCAGCTTGATGGCGTTTTCTTCCGTTATATTTACCTTCTTCAGATCGCTCCATTGGATGGCTTTTGCCGTCCACTCATTGTTACTCCATGTGTAGCTGCGGCTTACGTTGCCTCCTGTTGCCAGACCTTTGCCGTAAATCTTGACACCCTTGATGCGGAAGTGGCGGATGGCATTCATCTTCTGGTCCAGTTGGAAGTTGAGGTTATAGCCCGTCAACGTCTGGTCGAAGAGGAAAGTAACTACTCGTTCAAAGGTTGCATCCGAACCTCCTGCCGTTGTACTTCCCTTATGCTCCGGTTTGGCGCAGATAATTGGCGCCTGCCTTAAATCTTTCTGAGCAAGGATAGGGGATGGGTTGCCATTGACTGCTTGCATGGAGAAAGGAATCGTCAGGAGATAGGTGCTTTCTGTTGCCGATTGCTTACTGAGGGTTGCAGATTCAGAATGCGGCATATATCCGAAGAAGTCGAAGTTGCTGTTTGGGTAAGCATCCCATCGCTTTTCTTCCTTTGTGCTCCAGGTCTTGGTCGATGTATCGTAATCTACCTGGATATTGTCGAAGATGGCGTTGTTTTTGCCTCCTGTCTCTGTACCAGTGGTTTTAAAGCTATGAGAGGCAAAGTTGTAATAGCCGAAGACGCCCATGTTTCGTGGGTGCATTCGCTGAACCGGATCATAGCTTTCATATCTGTCATCCGCACGTGTCGTCATCTTTTGTGTCCGTGCAGCAAAGGTGATATATCGGTAACTGTCGGCGTGCTGGATAGGCAGGTCGTTGCTTTCGCAGGCAGTGAGACTTGCGAGGAAGGCAAAGAGGGGTATCATCAGTTTTTTATTCTTCATAATGAGTCATGTGGGGCGTTACCAGTCTTCGGTACCGCCATTATTTTTAATGGGAGTTTCCACCCATTTCTCCACCTGCATATTGGTGAAGGCAATGTTGGTTCCTGCTTCTGTTATTTTAAAGATGTATGTATATTGGTAGCCTGCCTTCCATTGCATATATTCTGCCGGAATGGTGGCTGTAGATTTCTTTCCGTCTATGATGGCGCTGATGATGTAAGCGCCCTGCGGTGTGTCACTGTCTCCCAATGGTGGAACGTAATACCATTTCTTTCTTTCTGTAGCCTGATGATTCAAATCAGTATCTTCCTCGTAAGGAATGGTGAATTTGAGGGGTTCTGTTCCTGTTTCTGTAGTTACCCATTTATAGGAAGCTTTGGTTCCTGTTCCTGTAATAGGGTAGCTGACGATGATATTTCCCTTTGTAGGTGAATGTTCATCGTTTATATTTTTGAAAACAATATCGGTGATAGAGATTTTGGTATCTTTCAGATAATTGAATTTGAATCTTACCTTTGTGATAATAGGAGCAAAGGTGAGTTTTACGCATGCCCCGTATTTCCTGTTTTCGAAGTTCTGGTTGTCTGACAGCCAGAGGTCTGAGATATATGGGGTGGTAACTGCGGTGGCATCCTTATCGTAAGTGAATGGGATAGAGAAGGATGCATCGTTTGTTGTGGAACCTTCTATCGATGTAGGTTCCTGGAAAGATGGGGCTGAACTGTTATCGGCTGCTGTCGGGATGCTATAGGCGAAGAAGCGATAGCTTGTAGCGGAATAGTCCCAGTATTTGATAGTTTGATTAGCGTTCAGTTTATCGTTGTGAATACCCACGTATTCCCAATCGGCAGTATTGCTGGAGGTAGTATTGGCGGTTTGTTGAGTCCAGTTGACGATATATCCGTTCATCACGTTTTGGGACTGGTCGAATCCGCTGGTGTAATTTCCCTCTGTGGTTTTATATCCCCATACTTTGAAGGTTTTGGAAATAGTTTCCAGTCCTGTTTCTTCATTAGCACGGGTAGTAGGTGCATCTTGCCATGTTCCGCTATTTCCTCCGAAAGAGATACTTACTCCCTTCGGTTCTTCCGGTTGAGTAGGCACATCCGGTTCTTCCTGCCCAGATCCAGCGCAGGAAAAAAGACATAGAGCCATGAATGGTATGGTCAGGATGCGATATAATTTCATTTTCTTCTTGCTTTTTATCATAGGAGCCGGGCAGGGAACATTCAACCCCGTCCGGCTGTTGTCTTATAATTGTTCTTTATATATCATGTCTTGAATGATATGTAAAGAGGGTATTCCCGTTATGGGAGAGTCTTACTGTGTACCTTGATAACCTTGTAAGACTTGATATTATCATTTTCGTATGCGAATACGTATATACCTTCTTCTGTTGGTGTAAACTTAAAGAAGTTGCCATTAACTGCTACGCCATCAACAGCATCATTAGCATCTATCTGATCAACGAAGCGAGAATCAAACACTTCGGCTGTATTTTTTTGTTCTTCAGTAAGAGTCTTTCCGCCGAGAGTATTATTGTTCTTTAATATAGCCTCAGCTTCTGCCTCCGTAAGGCTTTTTGTTGTACCTTCTGCTACAGACAACTTATACAGTTTAGCATAGTACTTGTAAGAAACTGTTTGACCTTCTTCTGGTGTGATTTCTTTGTACAATTTTTCGCTCGTACCATTTGTACCACTTACACTCACATAGATATTTGTTTTAGGCAAGTATTCATTATTGATAGCATCCTTTGCATAAGTAGTGATAGAAGGAGTTTCAACTGTAGTGATTGTCTCCTGCTTGCCAGTCTCTGTTTCTGTTACGATTGCATCGAAAACGATAGGGTAGAGACCCGGTGTGCCGCCACCAGTAGAACCATTGGTCTTATCTGAAATCTTGAAGATATAAGTATAAGAGTAGTTAGGTTGCCACTGTGTATATTCTGAAGGAACTGTAGCTGTAGCACCTGTTACCTTAATTTCCTCGTTACTACCATCTGTAGAAACCAAGGTGTAGTCAACCTTCAAAGTCAGAGCTCCAATCTCTGTGCTTGGAATTACAGTTGTGTAATTTGTAGGAAGTGAAGCGTCGTTAGCGGTACGACCAATATAGGTTGTTCCTGCTTCTTCTTTTGCTTCTTCTTGCTTTTTAGAAAGATCTCCGAATTTGATGTTTTCTACATTATTTTGTGCTTTCCACTCTACCTTAGCCTTGTTATAATCAGTTGCACCAGCTCCGAATGTGATGGTTGCTTTACCTTCACCAGCCGGAATTGAATTAGTTGTTGCATACAAACTTGGAGTTTCTGTTGCCGAAGTACTTGTGTTAGAAGAGTAGAACTTCACATCTTTAACAGAGTAGCCTGGTATAATCTCAAAAATACCCATGCGAACCTGAGACTTGAGAGCACGGAAGTTAAATTGAACAGCATTCTGGTACTTAATGTATGGAGTAGTACCTTCTGACTTTGCTGTAACACGGTCAGAGATATAAAGCTTAGCAATGGCTTCTACACTACCTTCTATAGTGTACTTAGTTGCCTTTGATTCAATCTGAGAAATCTTTACTTTGCCAGATCCTATGGTTGTAGCATTCTTATCAACCTGATTCTCGTAAGGATTATTTTCTGTCTGAGAAGTTAATTCACCCAAAGAGAAAGCCGCAAAGTTGTACTCATCTGCAGAGTAGTCCCAATATTTGATGGTCTGTGTAGCTTCAGCCAAACTTGAATTTTTATTAGGAGTAAGACCAACATATTCCCAGCCTTTTTGGTTTGACTGAGTAGCAGCGTTTATTCCTATCCACTTAACATCGTAGTGGTCATAAACGGTGTGAGTCGTACTACCTGTTGTCTTGTCTCCGAAAACTACAAAGTGGGAGCCAAGAGCGGTAGCTGCATCTTGTCCAGTCTTTTGGCCTGCACGAGTAATCTTACCCGTTCCACCACCAAAATTAATCGCCTTATTGGCACCATTCACAACATTTCCGCCTTCTGTTCCTACGAAGTCATCGCTAGAGCAGCTTGCAAGGGTCAATGCAGAAGCTGCAAGAAAAATATATTTTTTCATATACATATAAGTTTGATAAATCGATAATGTTAAATACTAATTCTTTAATTCTAATGTTTCTTTTTTCTTGTTTATTATATTATTTGATTAATAATCATCATTTACATATCAAACTCCCATTGCTTCTCTTCGAAATCCTTGACTACGGCATCAAAACCGGAACCACCAGGACGAACAGGAACAGGGACTTTCGTCATGTCTAAATCTATCGTGATAACACCACCTCGGAAAAGACGACGAACCTGGTCGGTTACATCAAAGACCAATGTGGAGTCCTTACCATTATAAAACTGCATCTTTACATCCAGGTAATGCCGGTTGTTAAGGTCGGCATCTCTTACCTTTGTTAAAGATTCAATATATGAACGGGTGTCTAAACGGCTGGGATTCAACTTCGGCATACCGAAGGTCAAGACCCTGCCTCCAATGATATCCACCTTCTCTCCATCCTTCATTTGCTGGTCAAACTTCATCCTCATATTATAGTTTACCGTGATGGCATCCCTTCCGGTAACACCGGTATTCAGATTCACGCTGCGCGCCATGCCACTCAGGTTTCCGCTACCATCAATACCCGTCACGATGCGGGTATGCTGACGGTTGTTGTGGAGGATAATCTGCGTAAGATAAATATAGGTAACTGGCTGAATTGTCATTTCCAGGTTCCTTACCCAGCAGTTGCGATTCTCATCAAATACAAACCCGTCAAGGTTACGGTTGATTTCAATACCCTTTTCATATCCCGCAAACAGTTCTTCCGGTTGATAGAAGGAGTTGCTGAATTGGGGAGCATTGTATTTTGAGGGAAACATCGTCTGTCCCGTATTTGCCGTTACATATTCGTAAGTAGAAGATTCATCTATGCGGACGCTTTGAATACCATCCGCTGTCTGGATGTCGTTCCACGCCAGGATATCCCAGAAACCGAAGTCGTAATTGGCTGTCAGCTGTTTTGACTGTATCTGGTTCTTATAGGGTGCTTCGTGCGCACCATATTGCACATCCTGAGTGAAGTATCTTCTTATCTCGAAAACAGATGGTTCGGTAAATCCGATTTTTCCGAAGAGTTTGTTGTCATCATCGTCCCATCCGTATTTCCATTCCGCCTCCCAGTCGTATACCACATCATATTTGAATTCATAATCCCAGAGCACTTTCAGCTCCAGGTCTATCTTCGGCAGATCCATTGTTGTTTCCTTGCCGCCCTGATGCAGATAGAGATTCGGCTCACGTTCGCAGCCTGCAAGCAGCAGAACTGATGAAATGAAAAAGATAGCAGTAACCGTTCTGTAAACTTTGTGGCTTACAGAACCCTTGAAGAGATATGTTAACTGCTGAAACTGATTCATTATTTACTTTCTTTTGCTTTTTCGGTAGAGGATATCGTAACTCAAACTCACCTCCAGTCGGGTTGGTCCTAACCACGTATAGCGATGTTGTCGCTTTCTGAAGTCTTTGGCATCTCCATACCATTTGTAATAATATACCTGTTTGTCTTTATCTCCATCCACCGGGCAGAGCCACTGGTATGGGTCATAGCGGGTATTGAGAAATCCTGCCTGCAGACCAATGTCGAGCCGCCAGTGTTTGGAGCGGTCTAGCGGTATCGCCCAACCCAGTCCCAGTCCGGCTCCCCATCCTTCACCTTCCCATCCTCGTTTTTCGTCGAAGCATATATTATATAGGAACGCGTGCGCGTAAGCACTTATGAAGAAACCCCTGAAACCCGTTTCACCGCTTTGCAGGTAATATCGGGTATGCAACTGGTAGTTGCGCAACTGGAAATATTTATGCTCTTTGTAGTTTCGCCACCAGGGTCCCTCGAAACTGGCACCGTATGTGAAATGTCCGGACAGCGGATAATACTCAAGAGCCACGTTGGGGATAGGGCAGAAGCGGTCGTAGCCCGGCATATAGGCGAAGTCGTAGAGCAGATTGGTCTTGATGCTCAGCAACTCGCGGCGTTTCCTGCCTGTTTCAGCCGGTTTCGCTTCCAGTTGCGGTATTTCCACATAGATGTTGGGCTTAGGAAACGGCAAGTCCGTATGGATGGTTTTTGCCTCGGGCAGCTGGTTGGTATTTACAAGCTGTTCGTCTATCGGCATGATTCTGACGGCACGCAACTGTGGGAAATATTTCTTGAGCAGATAATTCCAGATTTTACCTCCTTCCAGTCGTTTCAGTTCCGCTTTCAGCTGGTCACCTTTTCCGTCATGTTTTCTGATGATGGTCTTTACTATAGGCAGGTACTTGTCGTGCTCCATCTGCATCAGCGAGAGGAGGAGCGGATAATCTTCCGGCACCACATCATATCTGATGCGCTTGGTGTTGATACCGTATCTGCCTAGCAAGGCATCCATGGAAGCCTTTCGGCTCCGGGCAAGTCGCACGTTGTTGGGAGTAGGACCTTCTGGTGACGCCGTAACACGCCCAAGAATGATGCCCCTGTCTCCAAGTGCTTCCAGTTGGGGAATCAGATAATTGTTAATCCAATTCTTGTCATTTTCGCTGATGTCAATTTTGTTCACGACAAAGACAATAGGGCGCGAGTTATTTATGAACGTACTGTCAGTGGTTTTCACCTGGGCAGATACATTCATCGTTGCGCATGTCAAAAATGAGATTAAAACAATCTTTCCTTGCACTTTTTCTTTTTAACTAGATTACGTTTGGTTTATTCTATAATATATTCCAGGAAGGCTGTAGGTAGATAAGCAGTAGCCATGGTAAAGCCGCCGTCGACGATGATGGCAACGCGCTGCTGTCCCTGATACCGTGCCACTCTTCCTGTCAGTCCCTTAAACTTACCATCTATCACCCTGACCATCTGTCCTTCCTTGAACTTCTGTACCTCTTTTGGTACATAGAGGATATCATCAGCTTCTGATTCACAGATAATCTTCAAACCCTCAATCTGTTTCTGGGGAACAATCAGAGGAGATTTCGTAATCCTTGCCCCTTCATGCATGTGTCGGTAATAGAAGCGGAGATATGGCAGATTCACATTATCATACACATAACTTTTGATTTCCTCTTCGGTACCGAAAGCAAAAAAGATGTTGGGCAGTCGGGATTCCGTTACAACCTTACGTTGTCCTCTTATTTCTTTCATCACCTTGATGGTAGGGTAGAAAGCAGAAACGCCTTTTGCTACGAGGTAGTCGTAGGCTTTCTTCTCTCTTCCGTAGGTAGTTCGGAGCGCATACCAGTTCTGTTGTTCATTAGAAATTTTTGTGATAGATTTTGTTTCCGCAGGTATACAATGGGTGGACACCCCTGTATCTGAGCAATCCGCAAGAATCTTGTTTTTAGCTTCGGGGAGGGCGCTGGAGATAAGTCCAACGCAAGAACCTTTATCTGCATGCTGAGTGCAGTTTTCCTTCTTCATTGTAATTGCTTTTATATATCAACCTATTCTAGACAGAACCCGGTTAGCGGATGCAAAGATACATATTTTTCCTGTTATAATCTCTTAAACCTTGGAAAATATTCAATAGCTGCATTTTTTTAACGTGTTTTAAATAAAAAATCCTACCGTTCTGTTCCTTTTTGCTACAAAATATGTTCGTTTTCTCTGTTTCCGAACCTTCGTTAATACTGTCTGTTAACTGATGAAATCAGGCTGTTTTTTGTATTTTTTTACTTTGGATGCAAATTAAACCATAAAAAAATGTGCTCTTTCAGAAAAAAGTGTTACCTTTGCAACCGCTTAGAAGCATTTATATAAAATAACGTTATAACAAATTTATGAACTTTACACTATTTATCACCGTTTTGCTGACGGCTGTAACCTTGGTGGTGGCTGCTTATGTCATCGCGAAGTTAATCGGTCCTCGTTCATACAATCCGGTAAAGGGTGAACCTTTTGAGTGCGGTATTCCGACACGTGGCAGCTCATGGTTGCCATCACACATCGGCTACTATCTCTTCGCCATCCTTTTCCTGATGTTTGATATCGAGACAGTATTGCTTTACCCATGGGCAGTCGTAGTTAAGCAGTTTGGACCTATGGCTCTCGTGAGCATCGGGTTCTTCCTGTTGGTATTGGTATTTGGCCTTGCATACGCTTGGCGGAAAGGAGCATTGGAATGGAAGTAAACAAAAGAGCCTCTATCAAGAGTATTCCTTACGACGAGTTTAAGGACAATGATACCCTCGAAAAGATTGCGCAGGAGCTCAATGAGGGTGGTGCTAACGTGGTAGTCGGTTCGCTCGATGCTGCCATTAACTGGGGACGCAGTAACTCACTCTGGTCTTTGACCTTCGGTACTTCTTGCTGTGGTATCGAGTTCATGGCTGTAGGTTGTGCACGTTACGACTTCTCCCGTTTTGGTTTCGAGGTAACCCGTAACTCTCCACGTCAGGCTGACTTGATCATGTGTGCCGGTACTATTACCAACAAGATGGCACCAGTGTTCAAGCGTTTGTATGATGAAATGGCTGAGCCTAAGTATGTGGTAGCTGTAGGTGGATGCGCCATCTCTGGTGGTCCGTTCAAGAAGAGCTACAATGTGGTTCGTGGTATCAGCGAGTTGGTTCCTGTGGATGTTTACATCCCTGGCTGTCCTCCACGCCCTGAGGCTATCCTTTATGGTATGATGCAGTTGCAGCGTAAGGTAAAGGTTGAGAAATTCTTCGGTGGTGCCAACCACAAGATGACTCAGGATGAGAAGGAGCTTTCTATGAGTAAGGGTGGTCTTCGCGGCTTGAGCAACGAGAACCTCTCTGACAGCGAGAAGCTCGGACACAAGGAGCCTATCATCGTAACTGAAGTACCTGAGGATTTCGACCCTCAGAAAGGTCTAACTGATTAATATAATAAGGTATAAGAACATGAAACTGAATAATATTGAATTGAGTTTTGATAATTTCGCCTCTGAAATGGCGAAGTTGAAGAACGAGAAGCATTTCGACTACCTTGTTACCATCATCGGTGAAGACTTCGGTGAGGAAGGTCTCGGATGTATCTATATTCTCGAGAATACTCAGACCAACGAGCGCTGCTCAATAAAGACCATCGCCAAGAAGGTGGATGGCAGTGATGTGATTCCTACAGTTATTAACCTTTGGAAGGTAGCTGACCTTCTGGAGCGTGAAGTCTTCGATTTCGTCGGCATCAAGTTCCTGGGTCACCCAGACATGCGCCGTCTTTTCCTCCGCACCGATTTCCAGGGCTATCCATTGCGCAAGGACTTCGATATGAGTCCTGAGGCAAACAAGTTCCCTTGCACCGATGAGCCAGAGGATGACTTCACCGTGGAGTATTCCTTGAGCGAGGATGGACATCTCGTTGCTACAGAGAAGCGTCGCTTTGATGAGAACGACTATGTTGTCAACATCGGTCCTAACCACCCATCTACCCATGGTGTGCTCCGTCTTCAGACTGTTATTGATGGTGAGACCGTGAAGCGCATCTATCCACACCTCGGTTATATTCACCGTGGTATCGAGAAGATGTGGGAGAACATGACCTATCCACAGACCTTGGCATTGACCGACCGTCTGAACTATCTTTCTGCGATGATGCACCGCCACGCATTGGTAGGCGTTATCGAGGAGGCGATGGGTATCGAACTCTCAGACCGTATCCGCTACATCCGTACCATCATGGATGAGTTGCAGCGTATCGACTCACACTTGTTGTACCTCGGCTGTACCGCACAGGACTTGGGTGCCTTGACCGCATTCCTTTACTGTATGCGCGACCGTGAGCACGTATTGAACGTGATGGAGGAGACAACCGGTGGCCGTCTGATTCAGAACTACTACCGTATCGGTGGTCTGCAGGCAGATATCGACCCTAACTTCGTTCAGAACGTGAAGACCCTCTGCAAGTATCTCCGTCCGATGATTCAGGAATACCTCGACGTATTCGGTGACAACGTGATTACTCACAATCGTCTCGAAGGTGTAGGTCCAATGAACTATGAGGATTGTATCAACTATGCCGTAACCGGTCCTGCCGGTAGAGCATCAGGTTGGAAGAACGATACCCGCAAGCGTCATCCATACGATATGTACGACAAGGTAGAGTGGAAGGAAATCACCCTTACCGGTTGCGATTCAATGGATCGTTACTATGTACACATCCAGGAGTTGTATCAGAGCTTGGACATCATCGAGCAGCTGATCGACAACATTCCTGAGGGTGAGTACTACATCAAGCAGAAGCCAATCATCAAGGTTCCAGAGGGACAGTGGTACTTCTCTGTAGAGGGTGCCAGCGGCGAGTTTGGTGTATATCTCGACTCAAAGGGTGACAAGAGTCCATACCGTATGAAGATGCGTCCGATGGGTCTCTCACTCACAGGAGCCTTGGATCCAATGCTCCGTGGTCAGAAGATCGCCGACCTCATCACTACAGGTGCAGCAATCGATTTCGTAATCCCTGATATTGATAGATAATTATGTTTGATTTTAGTATAGTAACAACATTCATCGACAATCTGCTTCGCCAGACCTTGGGTTTGGGCGACTTCCTGTCGATTCTGATAGAGTGCGTGCTCGTGGGTATCTGCATTTTGACAGCATACGCCCTCATTGCTATCGTACTTATCTTCATGGAGCGTAAGGTGTGTGCCTACTTCCAGTGCCGTCTCGGCCCTATGCGTGTAGGTCCTTGGGGTATCTTCCAGGTATTCGCCGACGTGCTCAAGATGTTGATCAAGGAGATCTTCGCTGTAGATAGAGCCGACAAGCTGCTCTACTACATGGCACCATTCCTCGTGATCATTGCCTCTGTAGGTACTTTCTCATTCCTTCCATGGAACAAGGGAGCACATATTCTTGACTTCAACGTAGGTGTATTCCTCATCACAGCCGTAAGTTCTATCGGCGTGCTGGGTGTGTTCCTCGCAGGTTGGGCATCTAACAACAAGTACTCTGTGGTATCTGCCATGCGTGGTGCCGTACAGATGATTTCTTACGAGATGTCTCTCGGTCTCTGTCTGATTTCTGCAGTAGTTCTTACCGGAACCATGCAGGTAAGCGGTATCGTAGAGGCACAGACTGGTGCTTGGAACTGGTTGATTATCAAGGGACATGTGCCAGCTATCCTGGCTTTCCTGGTGTTCCTCGTCGCAGGTAACGCTGAGGCTAACCGTGGTCCTTTCGACTTGGCTGAGGCTGAGAGTGAGTTGACCGCAGGTTACCACACTGAGTATTCAGGTATGGGCTTCGGTTTCTACTACCTGGCAGAGTACCTCAACCTCTTCGTGATTTCTGGTATCGCTTCTACCGTATTCCTCGGTGGTTGGGCGCCATTGAACATCGGTATCGAGGGCTTCGACAATCTGATGAACCTCATCCCAGGTTTCATCTGGTTCTTCGGTAAGACCTTTGCTGTGGTATGGCTCCTGATGTGGGTACGTTGGACATTCCCACGTCTGCGTATCGACCAGATTCTGAAGTTGGAGTGGAAGTATCTGATGCCATTGTCACTGGTCATCCTGATCTTGATGACAGTATGCGTAGCATTCGGATTCCACGGATAATATTATTAAGGAGTTAAAGGAGTTAAAGAAGTTAAGGAGTTAAGACAATAGTTCTACAACTTGAAACTTCTGTTATTTCTTAACAAATAAACAAAAAATAAAAGTATGTCTAACAATTCATATTTCGGCGGTATTGCTGCGGGTTTGAAGACCCTCGCTATCGGTATGAAGACTACCATGAAGGAGTACTTCACACCAAAGAGCACAGAGCAGTATCCTGAGAACCGCAAGACTACACTCCACGTATCTCCACGTTTCCGTGGTCGTCTGGTCTTCGTTCGTGATGAGAACGAGGCTTACAAGTGTGTGGGTTGTACATTGTGTGAGAAGTCATGCCCTAACGATACCATCAAGATCGTAACCGAGATGGTGGAGGATCCAGAGACAGGCAAGAAGAAGCGCAAGCTGGTAGATTACCAGTACGACTTGGGCGACTGCATGTTCTGCGAACTCTGTGTGAACGCATGTAACTTCGGTGCAATCAAGTTTGTCAACGATTTCGAGAATGCAGTCTTCGACCGCAACAAGTTGGTGATGCACCTTGACAAGGAGGTTTATAAGGGCGGAAGCCTTCCTAACCTCATCGATGGTGGTGCCCCATTGGAAATCGGTAAGTTTAACACCAAGACTAAGTAAGGAGGACTTTAGACAATGATAACAGCAAATTTGTTTATGTTCGTCATCTTGGCAGTAGTCATTCTTGGCTCAGCCATCATGTGCGTGTTCACCAAGCGCATCATGCGTGCGGCAACCTTCCTGTTGTTCGTACTCTTCGGTGTAGCTGGCATGTTCTTCCTGCTCGACTATACTTATCTGGGTGCAGCTCAGATTTCTGTATATGCCGGTGGTATCACCATGCTTTATGTCTTCGCTATCCAGTTGGTATCAAAGCGTACTCTCCAGGGTCTTGTGGAGCATGTCAAGGGTAGCAGGATTGTAGGTCGCGCACTCGTCTGCCTCGTTGGTTTCGTAACCTTGGCAGTCATCGTGTTGAAGAATCACTTTATTGATATGGCTGCAACCGTAGCCGACACCGAGGTGCCAATGGACCAGGTAGGTTCTGCACTGGTAGGTGCTGACAAGTATGGCTATGTATTGCCATTCGAGTTTATCTCTGTATTCCTGTTGGCATGTATCATCGGTGGTATCTTAATCGCAAGAAAGGAGGATAAGAAATGATTCCAGTACAATATTTCTTCGTGCTCTCAGCACTCTTGTTCTTCATCGGAGTCTATGGCTTCTGTACACGCCGTAACCTCGTTGCCATGCTCATCTCCATCGAACTTGTATTGAATGCAGCCGACCTGAACTTCGCTGTGTTCAACCGCATCCTCTTCCCAGGACAGTTGGAAGGTTTCTTCTTCACATTGTTCTCTATCGGAGTAGCAGCAGCCGAGACAGCCGTAGCGCTCGCTATTATTATCAACGTTTACCGCAACTATCACAGTGACCAGGTGAACAGTATTGAAAACATGAAATTCTAAAAGACAATGGAATACAATTATGCATTTTTGATACTTCTTCTGCCATTCCTGAGCTTCCTGGTTCTGGGACTTGTGGGTATGAAGATGAAAAGACCGGTAGCGGCACTCATCGGTACCGTATTGATGGGCTGTGTATTCGCGATGTCTGTCTATACAGCATACGAGTACTTCTTTGCAGTGGGTCGTGATGCCTCAACAGGTATGTACCCAACTGTTACCGTATTTAATTTCACATGGTTGAAGTTTACTGAGTTGCTCACCTTCAACATCGGTTTCCGCCTGAGCCCAATCTCTGTATTGATGCTCATCGTGATTACCACCGTCAGCTTCATGGTTCACATCTACAGCTTCGGCTATATGGCAGAGCGTGATGAGAACTACAAGGTTGAGGAATATGAGAAGGGTATGCAGCGTTTCTACGCTTACCTGAGCCTCTTCACCATGTCAATGTTGGGCCTGGTAGTAGCTACCAACATCTTCCAGATGTATCTGTTCTGGGAGTTGGTGGGTGTCTGCTCATACCTGCTCATCGGTTTCTACTATCCAAAGCATGCTGCAGTCCATGCCAGCAAGAAGGCGTTCATCGTAACCCGTTTCGCTGACCTCTTCTTCCTCATCGGTATCCTGTTCTACAGCTTCTATGTAGGAACCTTCAACTACGACTTGAATGCTCAGCCAGAGCTCAACTCTGCTTTGGCAGGTGCTGCTTGGGTAATGCCAACAGCGTTGTTCCTCATGTTCATCGGTGGTGCCGGTAAGAGTGCGATGTTCCCATTGCACATCTGGTTGCCAGATGCGATGGAGGGTCCAACTCCTGTTTCTGCGTTGATCCACGCCGCTACCATGGTTGTAGCCGGTGTATATCAGGTAGCCAGCCTCTTCCCAATCTGGGTACAGTATGCTCCTGAGGCTTTGCACTATGTAGCTTACATTGCAGCCTTCACCGCATTCTATGCAGCAGCCGTAGCTTGCTGCCAGCGTGATATCAAGCGTGGTCTGGCTTTCTCTACTATCTCTCAGATTGCCTACATGCTCGTAGCGCTCGGCGTTTGCTTTGCAGTAGATAACCACCATGGTGGTTTGGGTTACATGGCTGGTATCTTCCACCTGTTTACCCACGCTATGTTCAAGGCGTTGCTCTTCCTCTGCTCTGGTGCCATCATCGTCATCATCGGCAGCAACTTCAAGGATTACATGGGCGGTTTGCACAAGTATATGCCTATTACCAACATCTGCTTCCTCATCGGTTGCTTGGCGATTGCAGGTATTCCTCCATTCGCAGGTTTCTGGTCAAAGGATGAGATTATCTCAGCTTGCTTCCAGTTCTCTCCATTCATGGGCTGGTTCATGACAGTGGTTGCCGGAATGACAGCATTCTACATGTTCCGTCTCTACTATGTCATCTTCTGGGGACAGAGCTACTATGAGCTGGATCCAGAGAACCGTCGCAAGCCACAAGAGGTTCCTTTCGTGATGTGGGGTCCATTGGTATTCCTCGCCATCATCTCTTGCCTCTGCGGTCTGATTCCATTCGGTCACTTCGTATCTGCTACAGGTCAGAGCTACGATATCCATATCGACATGAGTGTGGCAACAACCTCTGTTATCGTTGCTATCATCGGTATCGGTCTGGCTACTTACATGTATGCTCCTAAGAAGACTCCATTGGCAGACGCTTTGGCTAAGAAGATGCCTAAGTTGCACAAGGCAGCCTTGAACCGTTTCTATATCGACGATGCTTGGCAGTTCTTCACCCACAAGATTGTCTTCGGTTGCTTCTCAAAGCCAATTGCATGGTTCGACCGTCGCGTTATCGATGGTACCTTCAACTTCATGGCTTGGGGTACACAGGAGGCAGGTGAAACCATCCGCCCATGGCAGAGTGGTGATGTTCGCAGCTATGCTATCTGGTTCCTCACCGGTACCGTAGCATTGACATTGTGCCTGCTCGCACTTCTTTAATGAAAGTCTCACAATTAAGTAAATAGAAAAGAAATGAATTTAAGTATATTCGTCATAGTACCACTCCTGATGTTGCTCGGCCTCTGGTTGGCACGCAACGACAAGCAGGTTCGTGGTGTGATGGTAGCAGGTGCCAGCGTATTGCTCGGTCTCTCCATCTATTTGGTGTTTGCATTTCTCGAAGCTCGTGAGACAATGCCAGCCGACCAAGCTCCGATGCTCTTCACCTACTGTGTGCCTTGGTTTGAACCATTGCACATCAACTATTCACTCGGTGTGGATGGTATCTCAGTGGTGATGATTCTCCTGACTTCCATCATCGTGTTCACCGGTACATTTGCTTCCTGGCAGATGGAACCAATGAAGAAGGAATACTTCCTCTGGTTCACACTCCTGAGCATCGGTGTATATGGCTTCTTCATCTCTATCGACATGTTCACCATGTTCATGTTCTATGAGGTTGCGCTGATTCCTATGTACCTCCTCATCGGTGTATGGGGTAGTGGTGCAAAGGAGTATTCAGCCATGAAGTTGACTTTGATGTTGATGGGTGGTTCAGCCCTTTTGGTTATCGGTATCCTGGGAATCTTCTTCTACAGTGGTGCTCAGACCTTCGAAATCCTCGATATCGCTCACCATACCAATGGTGCTCATGCGATTCCAGAGAGCGTGCAGAACGTGTTCTTCCCATTGCTCTTCATCGGTTTCGGTATCCTCGGTGCGCTGTTCCCATTCCACACATGGTCTCCTGATGGTCACGCCAGTGCGCCAACAGCCGTATCTATGTTGCACGCCGGTGTATTGATGAAGCTTGGTGGTTACGGTTGCTTCCGTATCGCCATGTTCCTCTTGCCAGCTGCTACTCACGGCTTCTGGATCAAGGTGTTCCTCGTACTGACTACTATCTCTATCGTATATGGTGCTTTGTCAGCTTGTGTACAGACCGACTTGAAGTACATCAACGCTTACTCATCAGTATCTCACTGTGGTATGGTGCTCTTCGCTCTCTGTATGATGACCGAGACAGCCGCTACTGGTGCAATCCTCCAGATGTTGTCTCACGGTTTGATGACCGCCCTCTTCTTCGCCGTTATCGGTATGATTTACCATCAGGCTGGTACACGTGACGTACGTTACCTGGGTGGTTTGATGAAGATTATTCCATTCCTCTCTGTAGGTTATGCAGTAGCTGGTTTGGCTAACCTCGGTTTGCCTGGTTTCTCAGGTTTCGTAGCCGAGATGACTATCTTCGTAGGTGCCTTCCAGAATGCAGATATGTTCCATCGTGTATGTACCATCATCGCATGTACCTCTATCGTAGTAACAGCGGTTTACATTCTGCGTTGTGTTGGTAAGATCCTTTATCAGAAGGTTCCTAATCCTAAGTTGGAGAAGCTTCACGATGCTACCTGGGACGAGCGTATCGCTGTAGCAGGTCTTATCGCCTGCGTTGCAGGTCTCGGTATGTTCCCACTCTGGGCAGAGGAGATTATCATGGACGCTGTCGGTCCTATCTTTAGTGTAATCATGTAATAAATATCAGAAGAAATGAATTACAGTCAATTTTTAAATATGATTCCAGAAGCTACCCTGATGGTAGTTCTGTTGATCACTTTCATTGCTGACTTCTGCAGTTCCAAGAGCGCAGACCGTAAGTGGTTCAATCCTCTGGTATGTCTCTTGATGGTGGCTCACATTGTCATCAATATCTTCCCAACAGAAGCCACAGAGGCATTTGGCGGCATGTACACAACAGGTCCTGCTGCCGGTGTCTTGAAGACCATCCTGGCGCTGGGTACCCTCATCGTGATGGTACAGGCTAAGGAGTGGTTGAGCCGCAAGGACACAGCCTTCAAGGAGGGTGAGTTCTATATGCTGATTATCTCTACCTTGCTCGGTATGAACATGATGGTTAGTGCCAACCACTTCCTCCTGTTCTTCCTCGGTCTTGAAATGGCATCTGTGCCAATGGCTTGCTTGGTAGCATTCGATAAGTACCGTCACAATTCTGCTGAGGCAGGAGCTAAGTTCATTTTGACCGCTACTTTCTCTAGTGGTGTGATGATCTACGGTATCTCTCTGCTCTATGCTGCTTGTGGTACTTTGTACTTCGATGATGTAGCAAAGGTTATCTCTGCATCACCATTGACCATCGCTGGTATGGTATTCTTCTTCAGTGGTCTCGGTTTCAAGATTTCCTTGGTTCCTTTCCACTTCTGGACAGCCGATTCATACCAGGGTGCACCAACTACTGTTACAGGTTACTTGTCAGTAGTATCTAAGGGTGCTGCAGCGTTTACTCTCTGCGCTATCCTCATGAAGGTGTTCCAGCCAATGGTAGAGTACTGGACCGTGTTGCTTTACATTGTGATTGTACTTTCTATCACTATCGCTAACCTGTTTGCCATCCGTCAGAGCGACCTGAAGCGTTTCATGGCATTCTCTTCTATCTCTCAGGCAGGTTACATCATGTTGGCAGTGGTAGGTAACTCAGCGATGAGCGTGGGCGCCCTGACTTACTATGTATTGATTTACGTAGTAGCCAACCTGAGCGTCTTCACCATCATCTCATCTATTGAGGAGCACAACAACGGTACAGTTCAGATGGACAGCTACAATGGTTTGTACAAGACCAATCCACGTCTGGCATTCCTGATGACCTTGGCATTGTTCTCATTGGGTGGTATTCCTCCATTCGCCGGTATGTTCTCGAAGTTCTTCGTGTTCATGGCAGCAGTTGGTACACACGACATCCACACCACATTGGGAGCCTGGGCATACGGCGTAGTATTCATCGCGTTGGTAAACACAGTTATCAGCTTGTACTACTATCTGCTCATTGTGAAGGCTATGTTCATCAAGCACAGCGATAATCCGCTTCCTACTTTCCAGAGCGCATGCTCAACCAAGTTGGCACTTGCAATCTGCACCGTAGGTATCGTAGCATTCGGTATTTGCTCATTCGTCTTCGACTGGATTTCAGTTGCAGTGAATGCGTAAATCATCAATAATTTATAAAAATCCCAGCAATCGGTAAAAGATTGCTGGGATTTTTTTTGGTATTGTCTGAATTTTGCAGTAATTTTGCACCCCGAAAGAGGCATGGTGCCTCAAGTAATCAATAATAAATATTAATTAATCAATATAAAAAGGATGGATAAGTTACCAATGAATGATGTTCCGATGCTCGTAAGCGCCATCAACTTCCTGCTTCGTGACCACGAGTTTGAAACACTCGATGAGATTTGTAATCACTTCAATGTGAACCGTGCGGCATTAGAAGCCCAAATGGCTACCCAAGGTTTTGAGTGGTCAGAGCAGCAGAAGAAATTCTGGTAAAACCCACACGCCCAGAAATGTATAGTCAGCACGCCCTGAACCAACGGTCACCGGCCGAAGGGGAAAGGTAAAGGGCAGAAGCTCCTAGCCCAGGGCAACACCCTGGGTAAATATAATTGCATTAAAAAAACGCCCTGTAAGGGCAAAAGCTATAAAAAAATATAAATTGTAAATTAATTATGACTCCTCCTCGACCCTTGTGGAAGTCTGTACAAGACTATGTTTTGATTGCGATAGGTATGATATCCTACGCTATTGGATGGAACGTGTTCCTCTTGCCAACCAATGTAACAGCAAGCGGACTTCCTGGTATCTCCAGTATTATCTATTGGGCAACCGGTTGCCCTGTGCAAATTCCGTATTTTATCGTCAACGCCACCTTATTAATATGTGCGTTCAAGATTTTGGGAGCAAAGTTCTGTGTCAAGACTGTTTATGCCGTTATAGTGGTAACCATCCTGACCTCTTTCTTCTCCAGCCGTTTAGGTGATGTTCATCTTTTGGAAAACCAACCTTTATGGGCTGCTTTCCTGGGTGCCGTTTTCTGTGGCTGCGGAATCGGACTCGGTTTCTCGGTTGGTGGAAGTACGGGTGGTACGGATATCATTGCAGCCATCGTCAACAAGTATCGCGACATTTCTCTAGGTAGAGTGATTATGATATGCGACATCTTCATCATCAGTTCCAGCTATCTGGTGGTACACGATTGGGAGAAGGTGTTATATGGTTATGTAGTTCTTTGCGTTCAGGCATTCTGCATCGACCAGGTGGTAAACAGCAGAAGACGAAGCGTACAGTTCTTTATCATTTCACAGAAGTATGAGGAGATAGGCAAGCGCATCAATGTAGATGCTGATAGGGGAGTAACGGTGGTGAATGCCAGCGGTTTTTATTCCGGTCAGGATGTGAAGATGCTGTTCGTGCTGGCAAAGCAGCGCCAGGCTCCAGCTATCTTCCGTCTTATCAGCGAGATTGATCCCCATGCCTTTGTCAGTCAGAGTGCCGTTATCGGTGTGTATGGTGAAGGTTTTGACAAGATTAAATATAAAAGCAAAAAAGAGCACGGAGTTTAATATTCCGTGCTTTTTTGTGTTATAACGAAAAATTCCCCAACCTGCTAGAAATAGTAGATTAGGGGATATTTGTTATGATATTCTGTTACTGAACTTTCGCTTTAATTTTGCAGCGTGAATAATAGAGTATCTACGACTCTTA
>OMAS01000104.1_pt1 | contig 51724 bp, 37 predicted proteins | sample 1674031 | NCBI WGS metagenome assembly OMAS01 (sample SAMEA103958138, study PRJEB25191) | human gut metagenome | biome: human-associated habitat [ENVO:00009003]; feature: intestine environment [ENVO:2100002]; material: feces | place: Germany | collected 2013/2015 | reverse complement strand
TATCACCATATAATCAAGGGTCTATACGCCACCTTTTCATCGTGGCATATAGACCCTTGTCGTTTCCCGATTGTCATTCTCCGAAGAAGTTGGTTCCTGTTGTAGAACTTCCTTTTGTGGAACTGATGGAGTTTCTGCTATCTTGTTCTTCTTTTTAGAGAGGTTTATCCCCAATCTTACTCCACTTTCCCAAACAAAGTTGTTCTTATGCAGATGCTCTGGCATTCCATCCATACGTTCGCCAGTAAGACGGGTCAAACCGGAATAGATGCCCAATTTCAGGCATGAGGTCAGTTGATAACCAACCTGCAAGTCTGCGCCATAACCCAAATGCCAGTTGGTAGAACCTTTCATCACCTTAGCATCATCGGCTATAGTACGGATATCAGCCTTGGTCGTTACTGCATATATATGAGGTGTAACAGCCAAATCCCATCGGCTGTCAGCTGTTTGATGGAACAGTCCAAGGAGATGAACGTTCACTCTTGCCCCATATCTGCCCATTCTGACATGGCTTTCCAGATTGGCATATTCCCAACTGTCCATGCCTAAGACACCTGCGTTGTAAAGCATACCGTCGCTACCCAACCAATAGTTACGTTCTATGCAACAGTCTTGTGCCGACAAGTTCATTTCTCCATATTTAGCAGATAACTCAGCCGAGAAGATGGAGTTAAAACGATAGCCCCCATATAAGCCTGCAGCCCAACCGAGACGAGTCTTGTCATGTCCGAAGCTTGAGAAAGTAGAGAAACCGAAAGGCATTCCACCCTCTACTCCGACGTACCAGCCTTGCTGCCCCGTCTTTCCATCTTCTTTTACTTCTGCTTTCGCGAAAGAAAATGGAAGAATAAAAGTAAGCAATGCGACCAGTAATCGTTCTTTTCCAGTTAAGTAATTTCTCATATTGATCTTTTTTTTATAGAAAATATACTGTCTTTTTCCAAAGAGCAACATACTTTTTCTTAGTTAAAACTTCATTCATATCTATTATGTTTTGATTCTAATTTACAGTATTTTAAATCCTTCATGATACAGATTGTAAAAAAACTGGTGCAAAGTTAAGGCTTTTTTTGAAAGTGGGGGGGGTGTAATATTTGTTTTTTCAGGTATGCTTTTTTGGTTTTAGGTGTCTCATTCGTGGGCAATGCGACATCTTGTTTGTATTCTTTAACGTTTTCAGACTCTATTCAAGCCCAGAATCTGTGTAAATCTTTAGCAATAGATAACCAAGAGAATACGATTCTCTCTGTGTTATTTTCAAACTCTGTTATGGAGATTTTGTCATTTGCTAAACTGAAGTATGCAAGAACTGCACCATTATTATCTTCAATAACATAACTTACAGCTAATAACTCTCCGCGATACAACTGTGACTCATTAAGGATGAAGTCATTTAAGTCTTCATCTCCACAGTTAAAATTAGATATTTTGTCATCAATATCTAATCGTCGAATCTTTAACGGTTCGCAAATTTCTTCATTATCGTTCATAATCAATTTACGAATAAACTCATGATATAATTATAGTCACGATTGATTTCTTCCATCTTTTCGCGGCTTTCCTTTGGAGGATTTTTCATCCTTGCCTCAAAAACTCTGGCGTCTTCACCATAGAGTATCGGTGTTTCTTTTATAGGTCTTGCCATATTTCTTATTATTTATTGATTAATTAATCTTCTGCAAAGATACGCTGAAAATTTATAACTTCCAAATTTTCTGGCGTTTTTTTGAAAAAATATATCCATAATCCCTGAAATGTAAAAATCCCCCATCCCGCTTGAGGAAGCAGGATGGGGGATAGTTTCTTATTTCTTCTTGAGCCCCTTGTATGCAAGGAAAGCTACAATAACAACGGCAAGAGCCAAGATGATGTAACCGAGCTCATGACTATACTTTAATGCCTGCTGATATACATCTTGAGTTGTTTTATAGTCTGTATATTGGTAAATACCCCAACCGATGGTTGCTAAAACAGTATTCCAAATGCCAGCACCGATTGTGGTATAGAGCAAGAATTTGCCTACATGCATACCTGCCAAACCGGCTGGAATGCTGATTAACTGGCGAACAGCTGGTACCAGGCGCCCAAAAATAGTGGATGCGGCTCCATGCTTGCGGAAAAACTCTTCTGCAACTTCTACCTTTTGGCGGTCTATCAGGCACATATGTCCGATGCGGCTGTCGGCAAAACGGTAGATGATAGGGCGGCCTACCCATTTAGCTAAATAATAGTTGATAAGTGCACCGATATTGGCACCAATGGTGGCAAATACGATGACCAGGATAAACGACATTCCGCTATCAGGATCCATGGCTTTCCATGCTGCAGGCGGAACAACCACCTCTGATGGGAATGGGATGAATGAACTCTCGATAGCCATGAAAAGGGCTACTACCCAGTAATTTAAATTGTCGAGTATCCAAAGAAAAAGCTCTGCTGTATTCATTTGTTATCTTGAATCTAAATATCTGTCTCAGCTGTTGAAACTGAGACAGATATAGGTGATTTATTTATTCTGTTTTGCCCATGTATCCTTCAAACCAACGGTTTTGTTGAATACAGGTTTTTCTGCAGTAGAATCAAGATCGGCCATGAAATAACCGATACGCTGGAACTGGAGATATTCACCTGGCTTCTTGCTGGCTGCATATTCCTCAACATAGCAGTTAGGATAGTCGTGGAAGCTATCCGGGTTGAGCAACTCGTGGAAGTCACGTTCATCAGCAGATGGATTTTCTACCACAAAGAGACGGTCGTATTCGCGCACCTCTGCCTTTACGCAGTGATCAGCTGATACCCAATGCAATGTACCCTTAACCTTACGGTTGGCACCTTCCATGCCGCTCTTGCTGATAGGATCGTATTCTGCCTGAATCTCAGTAATAACGCCATTTTCGTCCTTTGTGCATCCCGTGCACTTAACGATGTAAGCATTCTTCAGACGAACTTCTTTACCCGGAGTCATACGGAAGAATTTTTTAGGAGCATCTTCCATAAAGTCAGCACGCTCTATCCAGAGATTCTTAGAGAATGTGATGGTGTGTGTGCCATCAGCTTCATTTTCTGGATTATTGATTGCTTCCATTTCCTCTGTTTCACCTTCCGGATAGTTGGTAATTACGAGTTTTACAGGATCAAGTACTGCACTCACACGACATGCTTTCTTGTTCAAGTCTTCTCTAACAGATGCTTCGAGTAAGGCCATATCGTTGAGAGCATCGAACTTAGTATAACCGATACTGTCGATAAACATACGAATACTCTCAGGAGAGTAACCGCGACGGCGCATTCCGCAAAGAGTAGGCATACGTGGGTCGTCCCATCCGATAACCAGTTTCTCATCAACCAGCTGGTGAAGCTTACGCTTGCTCATTACTGTATAAGTGAGGTTCAATCGGTTGAACTCAATCTGACGTGGACGATTGTCGTTTAATACATCTGCAGTTCCGTCCTTCTCCTTCAAGAAGTCGATGAACTTATCGTAAAGCGGACGGTGAGGTACAAATTCCAATGTACAGATAGAGTGGGTTACCCCTTCAAAGTAGTCACTCTGTCCGTGAGCGAAATCATACATAGGATATGCATGCCATTTAGTTCCTGTACGGTGATGAGGAGTATGGATGATACGATACATGATAGGATCGCGGAAATGCATATTTGGATTCGCCATATCGAGTTTTGCGCGAAGCACCATGCTGCCTTCTACGGCCTCAGGAGTATTCATCTTCTCAAACAAAGCTAGGCTTTCTTCGATTGGGCGATCACGATATGGGCTAGCAGTACCCGGAGAGGTAGGAGTACCCTTCTGCTGTGCAATTTCTTCAGCAGTTTGTTCATCAATATAGGCATTGCCCTTCTTGATCATCCAGACAGCAAAATCCCAAAGCTTCTCAAAGTAGTCAGAAGCATAGTAGATATTACCCCACTTGAAACCGAGCCACTGGATGTCTTGAAGAATATTCTCTACATATTCATTGTTTTCCTTGCTAGGGTTAGTGTCATCAAAACGAAGATTGCAAACACCATTATATTTCTCAGCAACACCAAAGTCCATGCAGATAGCTTTGGCATGGCCGATATGCAGATAACCATTAGGCTCTGGCGGAAAACGCGTCTGGATTCGTCCTCCGTTTTTGCCTTCTTTGAGGTCTTCCTCAACTAACTGTTCTACGAAAGAGATACTTTTCTTCTCTTCCAAATTGTTTTCTTCATTAATTGCCATAATTCAATAAAAAGAATAATTTTTAAATTTATGGTGCAAAGATACAAATTTAATTGTAAGTACCGAAATTATCTGGCAGATAATTTTGTTTTGGGAGCGATAATTCACAAAATATGTTTTTAAACATATAAAAAGATTCGTTTGTTTCGAAAAATATGTCTACCTTTGCATCGTTATCCTGAATACAATCTTTTTACCTTAAATGAAACTAATACCAAAAAGAACGCCTTCGCTGTGAAGCGAGGGCGTTTTGCATTTTATACCAGGTTCATATTCTATTACTTTTTGCGGAATGTTTCGTTCTTAATAATGATAGAACCTTCTTCTGTATCGAGTGTTGCCTGCTCCTGAACATCGGCATCGAGACCCTTGCGGCTCAGGATAATCACAGCTGCTTTACCTTCTGGCTTAGCTGGCAATTCCCACTTGTAAAATTCCTTATCAAGGCCTTTTACTTTAACAGAGAAATCACTGTTCAAAGTAACACTGCGCTCACCATCTGCGCTCTTATATTCACCGGCTGCGGCAGCCTGAAATGCAGAATCGGTTACAACTGTCTGTTCTGCCTGAGCTGGTGCTGGTGCCTTTTTCTCAGAACATGCTGTGAAAGCTATCAGGCCCATAGCAAATGCAAGAATTGATAATTTCTTCATAATCTTTAAATTTTATATGTTAATAATAATGTTAATCTAAACCATTTTTATAAGCTAACTCTTTTTATACATTTGTTTATCTCAGTGGTATGTTATAGAAAGACAGTATTCCACTGGTACAAATGATTACCCAAATAGAAACGAGCCCCGTAATTATAGGGACGCTTGCAAATCTGATGTCGTGGTTGGGCTTAAAACGTTCGGTATGCTTCCTTAAAAAATACTGAAATATATAATAATATAAGGTGGCATAGAGAAAACCAATGAGGGTACCAATCAGAATGTCGCCAAAATAGTGTACACCGAGATACATTCGGGAATAACTGGTTATCAATGCCCATAGGCATAAGAATATCGTGAGTTTGCTCCGGCGAACCAGATATTGTGCAAAGAAGGCCATGCTCCATGCATTGGCTGCATGAGAAGATGGGAAACCATATCTGCCACCCCGATATCCTTGAACAACATGTACCATCGGACTGATAGGATTATCAGGATTGCTGGGACGCATTCTTGCTACTAATGGCTTCAGAATTCCTGATGCAGTCTGGTCTGAAAACAAGATAATCAGAGTGATAACAACTATAGTGCTCATCACAACCTTGACAGGAAAATTCTTTAGCAGTACAAAGATAAAACTGGCATAGAACGGAACCCATACAAAACGGTCTGAGAAAATCATCATGAAGTAATCCCAATACACGTTGTGAAAACCATTGAAAAACAGAAAAATCTGCGTATCAATCTGTTCTATTTGATGAAGTAATTCTATCATAGTCTTTCTTTATGAAATTCTGTAATGTTCGCTTTCTTGTTTCTGAAAATCTGTTGCCCTGTCGTTTGGGCTATTTTGCACTCAAGTCATCGTACAACTTCTGAAGATAAGCCATGCCTCGCTTCAGGTTATAACCTTTTTTGCCTTTATCATAAACAACCTTTTTGGATTTGTTGTCGTAGATGATAGAGTTCTCCTCTGATACCATGCCGAAAGCATCGGGTACATCAAAGAATGCAAATTTAGGCGTAGCATCACTCAACATATTCTTGCTGAACAAGAAGTCTTTGTGAGGAATGCCTAATTGTCCGAGCAGTGTAGCTGCTATATCATGCTGACTTCCTATGAGCTTAACATTCATTGGGCGAGCTATTGCTCCACCGGTCATGATAAGTGGAATCTGATAGCGGCTGCGGTCAAAGTTGTCAAGATGTTCTTTGTATGCGCCAACATGATCGGCAACGAGTAATACCAAAGTATTTTTCCATCTAGGCAATTTGCTGTATTCACGCAGAAGATGACCTATGACACTATCAGTGTAAGCAAATGCATTTAAACGCTTGTCTTTCAGTCTGCTATATGGTACATCGAATGGCTCATGACTGCTTGATGTCTGGAATACTCTCAGCATAGGCTGTTTGGCATTCTGTTCTTTCCTGAGGTCTGCAAGCAGCCTGTTGGCTACGATATGATCGTGTACTCCCCATTTGCTCAATTTGTCTTCTATAGGGAAATCACTATCAGAAATGATTCTCTCATAGCCCTGGGAAACCAGCCAAGAGCGTTGGTTGGCAAAATCAACATCACCACCATAATAATATGCATTGCCGTAATGCTTAGCTTTAGCCAATGAACGTGCCAATGATGGTAATTGTGCAGATTTTGCCGGGTAGCGCATGATGCTGGTTGTAGGTTGTGCAGGATAACCGCTCAAAACAGCAACCAGACCACGATCCGTGCGGAAAGTGTTGGAATAGAATCTTGGGAAGAAAATTCCCTTTTTGGCTATTGAGTCCAAGCAGACTGCTACGTCTTTATGTGTTCCGACGGAAGGCATGATGTCGTTGGCAAAGCTTTCCATAATGATAATAAGTATATCCGGCTTTCCGTTTTTCCGAGCTTCTTCATTCAGGAGCGGGTAGGTATTCTGGTCGCTTGAACTTACCATTTGAGCAAAGAGCTTGTTAGCTTCTTCTTCTGACATGTATCGGTATTGCGATGCAAAATCTTCCTGATGGGTAAGTGATTCAAACAGGCTGAACATCGGATTGACGGCAGCATGGTTCAAAAACGCATTTTGGCTGAAATATGCCTTTCCTGTGTTTGTTGTAGATACAGTAAATCCTCCTCTGATAGGGATGAAGAGAAGGGCAGTAAGCAGCAACAGAATAAGAGAATGGCGCATACGATGATGCTCTATGTCAGAGTAGCATGTTCTACGACCACTGCCGAAATCTCCAAAACCATAGTTGCTGTATCTGCTGGAATAGCGTTTCTGGGTATGAGGCATGCGGAGTGCGAACCAGACGGCTATGATAAGCAGCACAGTGATGAGGAGAGCAAAAAAGATGTAAAGCCCTCCAACACTTGCAAGTGCATCCTTTGGCGAAGTAAAGAAATAATATAATGGTGTGCTATCTAGTGGGAAGTTCCAATATGGATATAATCCTGCATTCAGTACGAATGTAATGGAAACCAGGAAAGATGCCAGTATAAAATAAGCATTCAGAATGGGACGTATAATCTCCTTACGAAACCAAATCATTGCGATGAGCAACAAACCCGGTAGTGCGGTGAGGTAACCAGCCATAGAGAGGTCGAGTGATAAACCGTACCACATCACTGTAGGCATTTCGCTCCAGATATTATCGATAGGTTGTGTAGTAGAAGCCTTTTCCAATATCATGAAAAATGGTTTCTGAATACTGAACAAAATGACAAACGTAAAATACGTTTTTATAAACCACAATATTTGCTTCATATCTATGCTTCTTGACTAATAATTATGATATACTCGGCTTTGAGCTTGAAAATTAATGCAAAAATAACCATTTTATTTCATATAAACGACTTTTTTGTGTTTATTTTTCAAAAAAGTGAGAAAAAATTTGGTCGTTCTAAATAAAAGTTGTACCTTTGTTGTAATAAATTTTATAACATAACTATGGCTAAGTACAATATTCAACCTAAAAAAGAAAAAATAGCAAGATATCAATCTATGCTGAGTGAAGAAACTAAGGACCGCCTTCGCGACGAGATAATCCGTGTTCTTGTGACTGAAAGAAAGTACAAGGACCCAGACTATAGTTCCAAGAAACTTGCAGAGGATTTGAATACTAACTCTCGCTATATTTCTGCTGTATGCGCAACTCGATTTCATAAGAATTATGCCGAGTTGGTGAATGATTATCGAGTAAACGATGCTATGTCTTTACTTACCGATAAACGTTATGCAAGAATGAGTGTAGAAGGTATCAGCGAAATGGCTGGTTTCAATACCCGTCAGAGTTTCTATGCTAATTTCTTCAAGCGAATAGGCGTTACTCCCCGTCAATATCGTGCTAATCATTTTAAGGGATTGGAGTAAGTTTAATTGTTAATAACTAGAACATGAAACAAAAAGGAGGGTGTATCATAAGTTAATGATTCACCCTCCTTTTTGTTTTTACAAACTATTGCGAGTTACCTCTTGAAGTAGTTTCTCAATGCCTGGTGGCGGATACTCCTGTTCAATCTGCGTATGGTCAGATTTCGTATCTGGCGAACTCGCTCGCGTTTGAGCCCCATATCTTCAGCAATTTCAGCCATCGTTTCCTTAGGAACACCTATACCATAGAATTTGGTGATGATTTCTTTCTCTCGTGGCAATAAATCTGCAATGCTTTCTGCCATCTTTTTCTTCATCATTTCTATATTCAGGGTATCATCTGCAATCTTTACATCCGGATCGTTTAATATGTCTAATAGGGTATACGGATTGTTTGCGCTTAGTGGCGCATCTACAGATACAGCCTTGTCTGCGTTTCTTGGGGCATATTTCTTCTGGTCTTTCGGTAAACGATAAAGTCCTGATTGTTTATCGATGGCCTGTGATATAGCCTTGTGAACGAATGGACCGGCATACGCCACAAAATCGGTGTCCCGGTCGGCTTGGAACTTTCTGGCTGCCATAAGCATTGCCAGCGTTCCTTCGCTAACCAAGTCATCAAACTCAACGCCTTTACCTTTATACTGGTTGGCTACTGATTTTACATAGTTTAAGTTCTCACTAACTATCTTGTTTATTTCTTTTTCTGTCATATTCAATAATTCTTTTTGCAAATATACATAGAATAATTCAAAAAAGCAAGTATTTTGCGCATTTTAACCAATCATTTTGGTTTCCACATATTATATATGTTTCTATGACTTGCATAAAGCTGCGTATGGACAGTATTCGCAACGATGCTTATCATCTGTAGGTCGGAATGGCTGGTCCTTGTCAAAGATGTTGGCGATGAGAACTTTCAGTTGTTTCATAAACTCTTCTTCGTATACATCTATGCTACTGATGAGTTCCTTGCCCATTTTTAATGTCGGATCATAATCTTCTGCTCCTGCATTTTGTATAAACAGCAAGCCTGGAGATACGGGCTCTTGAGCTGGATTCAGATTCCTGTTGTGTCTTACAATAATCGAGTAGAGCATAGATTGTAAATAATAATCTGTATGCTTGTTGAGCATGGATGGATCAAACACTTCGCTCAGTTCTCTTGGACGTGTTGTTGAAATACGTCCTGTTTTATAGTCTATTACGCGGATTCGTTCTGCAAGATTATTGCCATTTGCATGACCGTTAGCTGCAACAGCGTCCAGTCGGTCGATAAAACCTCCTATTGACAGAGATAAATTGCCGATACTTGTTTCTACTTCGACGTCAGTTTTTACAACCAGCTCTAATCCGAGTATGGTGAATGGAGCCTGTCGCATATCTATCGTGACAAGTTGCCGGATATATCTTGCTATTACTTCTTTGTTAATCAGTTGCAGACCATTATATTTTGGACGATACCCTGCAGCGCTAACTTTAAAGAGTTCTTCTCTGAACGCCTGATCTACCAGGCGATAAACAAGCGATTCATCTTTTAAGGCTTGCTCTAATTGCTCTTTTGATACAACGATAGGACGAGTCAGTTTGAGTTCTCCTTTACCGTCTGTTGTCAGAGCATCGCTGCTTGCTAATCCCAGATAGAACAGCTCTGCTGCCCGATGGAATATATTTCCAAATACTTTGTTGTCTACTTCGTCCTCATCCATTTCATCTGGCTCAATCAGTCCTTCTACATATTTATAGTAGAATTGCTTTTCACATCTCAAATATGTATTCAGAAATGTTGGCGTAAGCATTTTCAAATTCTTGAGCTGGCTGAGCGTATGCAGTTTTTTCTCTATTGGTTCATAAGTAGGACGCAGTGTGTTTTGTCCTGCGACCAAAGAAAAGCGCTCGATGTCATGATGGCTTTCTACCAGGAGTTGTAGCATAAAACGGCTCATCTCACCCGATTGGCCATCTTCTGTTGCGTTATTGTAACATAAAGTGATGTCGTGTGAGCGTTGGAGCAGACTGTGAAAATAATAGGCGTATATAGCTACTTTGTTATCTACCGTAGTCAAGCCATATGCCTTTCTCAATGAATAGGGAATAAATGAAGCATCGTTCACACCTTTCGGCAGTTTCCCTTCGTTGCATGAGAGTACTAAGATATGTTCGAAATCAAGATTTCGAGTTTCCAATACACCCATTACCTGTATTCCTTCTGCAGGTTCTCCGTGGAATGGAATACTTGTAGATTGGATGAGCTGTTGGATGAGTCGTTCCAGAGTGATGCAGTCTACAGCTAAGTCTCCTGTCTGGATGAGTTCTTGCAGACGGTTCAATAAGGTATAAGTTCTGAAGAGCGATTCCTGGAATAAAGGATCGTCCTGTTCTTTACTATTCACACCTATTGTCTTCAAAATATCCAGCAGATACTGGATGAGTCTCAAGTTGTATTCATTTTCTGTTGCAGTCTCACCCAAATCTTTGAAAAGCAGTGACAAGCCTTCATCACCATCCATGCTTAGGAATTGGCGGGTAGGGTAGAACTGCTTCTGCTCGTCAAGAGCGCTCAAGAGTTTGCTATAATTTTGAGAAATATAGCGTGTGTATGGATGACGGAGCGCCATGAGCACATTGTGTAAGCGATAGTTGTTACTATGCTTGGGGTGACCTACGCCCTGCAACTTGATGAGTTGTTGCAGCAAGCTGTAGAATGGTGTCTGTTGAAGCGGATAGCCCAAGGTTATATTATATGCTAACTTGTCGTTCTCAGAATAATCTGGCAACGACTTGATGTCTTCGTTTGTAGGAAGACTATGTATTACACTTTGTAATAATCCTTCATCGGCTAATACTATAGCCACTTTTTTTCCATATTTATAGCGTTTCTTTTCTTTAAGCCATTGGTTTACATAACGGGCCTGGATGTTTTCTGTAGATGCCGAAATGTATGTAATGTCTTTATTGTTATCAAAGTTATGATAAATTTCACGAAGATCATGAGGAGGCATATCATTCAATTCGTTAGGATAATATTTGAGATATTCACGAATGTAGTGACCTGCCTCATGATTGTTTTGCATATAATAGTCATCGTAGTCCCAATAGAAATGTGCTTTACCCTCTTTCATCAAGCGGTCGCAGAGTTTCCGTTCTACTACTTGCATCATATTAAAACCGACAAAGAGATATTTCTTGTGTTGGAATTTGATATTTTCATCATTTACAACTTTCCTGTATAGAGCCCCCTCATAAGCTAATCCTTGTTCTTCAAGACGCATGTTAAACTGCTTATAGATATCAAGAAAATGGCTCCATAATTGTAGAAATCTCTTTTTGAGTTCTGAGTTGTGATCATCGTTGAAATTGCTGAAAAATTTCTTAATCAGCGTTTTCTGTTCTTCTGTAAGATATGAGATGTCATCAAGTTCATGTATATTGCTAAGATTGGCAAAGAGTTTTTCTGCTTCTGCCATGTTTTTATCAATATCGTCAAAATCTGTGATAAGAAGTTGTCCCCATCCATAAAAATGGTCGAGGGTCTCATCAATACCAGTGCAGGCTACGAATGTTTTATGTAAATCGCAAACAAGTTTGATTGGGTCTCCAACTTTCAATGTGCTATGTTTGCGAAACAGGTCGCTGATTGTTATGTAAGATGGCGACCAGATAGGGTGATCAGTCAAACGGGCCAGACTCTCGTTGAGGAAAAGAGCGGCGCGTTTGTTTGGAAACACGACGGCAATGTCGCTGAGATTGTTTCCGTATTTCTCGAGAATATCTCTTGCTACATATTTTAAAAATGCTTTCATATCTTAATGGACTTTTCAATGTTTGCAACTGTTCTTTTTGTTGCCCTGTTTTTTTGAAAGGGGCAATAGAACCATATTATTTTATTACTTCAACTATTCTGTTAGGGTATACATACCATAGATAACCTTTTACTCGGTGATGTCCCATGCTTCTTAATAAACCGATGTATTTTCTAACCTGTTCATGGTGTTCTACTTTCTGTTTACCGAATTTGAAGTCTACCACGATGGTTTCATTTTTTGAGTTTTGCATCACGCGATCTGGACGGTATTCAGCCACTTTTCCATTTTCAACTGTCAGGATAGAACATTCATTTAGTATGGTCAGTTCCTTATCAAACCATTTTGCGACCTTTGGTGATTCAAGTCTTTTCCTGATCATCTCCTTTATTTTCTCTGGTGTGAGGTCTTGGTCGTATAAAAGTCCGTCTAACTCCAACTGTTTCAGGGCTCCATCAATATCATCAACCGTGCGTATTGTAGAAAAGAGGCTGTGCAAAATGGTACCCATTTTGATATAAAACTTCTGTTGTTCTTCAGTTTCATCACGCTTTATAAAGTCACGGCTCTGGTTACTTTGTCTGAATTCTGGCATTTCAGGCGTAACATTTATTTCAATTTCTAAAGGTTGAGAATAGGCTGATAGCACGTTTGTATCCTTCTTCTCGTTTGATTTCTTGGAAGAATCAGGTACATATATTTCATTATAGCAGAAAGATATGTCATCTGTTTTGGCATCAGAACCTATTCCTGTTAACTCCATCTTTACATCATTAGCTTCAAGTCGACTGGCTACCTTGTCGAGTACGGATTCGATAATGGCAGAACGATATGCACTATTAGCTCGTTTGCCAATTACAATCAGGTTATGACTGGCACGTGTGAAGGCTACATAAAGCAGATTCAAATTGTCGACTATGTTTTGCAGATGTTCATGATTATAATCTGCTTCATATATACTTTGCTTCATCAGTTTGGCACTGAAATCTATAGGTACCAGTGGAAGCTCGTTGTATGGAGCTTCTTGCGGTGTGCACCAGATCGTGTTGGCTTTTTCTAGTTGCCAGTCACAGTAAGGCATGATAACATGATCGTATTCCAGTCCCTTACTCTTATGTATAGTAAGGAATCTGATACCTCCATCGCCATCGCTATGAATGCTTTTTTCGTGAATACGGTTATCCCACTCTTTCAGAAATCCAGTGATATCACTACTGTTATCTGTGAGATATTTACTTAAGCAATCATAAAAAGTACAGATGTAGGCAGTTTGCTTGATCATGTCTTTTATTTCGCCAAGTTTAAGTTCTGCAAAAAGGCGTTCTGTGAGATCGAACAGTGGCATTTCCAGATACTCAGAACGATTGGTCAAAAGTTGTTCCGGCATATTTCCTGCTACAGAATACGTGTCACAAAACTTGTTGAGAGTTGCTAATGCAATATTGTCATTTGGGTGTACCAGTATGTAGAGAGCGTTAACCAATGTGCATACTGCTTGGGAGGCATCCAGCCTGAATGCCTCATCTGAAACCAACGGATAGTCGGAATGGTTCATAAAATACTCAGCAATGTCCTGTATGTTACGGTTGCTTCTTACCAGGATTGCTATTTTGTTGCAAGGAACACCTCTTTCAACCAACTTGTCTACAGTGTCCAATGTTGTTTGCATCATTCTGTCTTCAATATTTTCACCGCCCAGGAGCTGAATACTGATAGAACCATTAGGATTAGAATGGTGGACTGGTACTTGCTGGCAGACATCGCTATATGCGTTTTCCAGCTGTTTACATTCCTCAGGACATATATCTTTCAGGTCTTCAATCTCCAACTTTACTGCTTCTGTGAAAAAAGCATTGTTAAACTCAATGATGTTTCTATCAGAGCGGTAGTTGGTACCCAAAGTTTCTATGCTTACTTTTTTCGCGCTTTTATTAAATTCTTTATCGATATTATTGAGCAGTCTCCAATCGCCGGATCGCCATCTGTAGATACTTTGTTTTACGTCACCAACAATGAGGTTACCTGCATCTTCTCTACTCATGGTTTCTTCGAGCAGCACTTTAAAGTTCTTCCATTGGATGGTGCTGGTATCTTGGAACTCGTCTATCATTATATGGTCGAGTTGAGTGCCAATCTTTTCAAAGATGAATGGCGAATCGCTATCCTTTATAAGTGAGTTGAGCAAGGTCTGAGTATCGCTCAAAAGGAAACGGTTTGCCTCTCTGTTCATATCCCTGACTTTTTTATCTATGCTTCCCAAAAGGCGGAGCTGATTAAGATGCTTTATGGTCAGATCGGTACTTTTGAAGATTCGGGTGAGTCTTGGACGATTATCTTCTGCAAACAGCAGAATAGGGTAGAGCACCGATTCTACATAATTGAAGATATCAGTACAATTTTTTACATCAGATTTTTTGACCCATGCTTCCGGACTTTCCCGACATTTACAGAAAGTATCATTATGTAGATCATCATCACTGTATTTGCCATTTTTCAGCTTGTTGAAATAGCTCCAAATGCCTCTCGTTTTTCCTGCTAAGTCGTCTGACGTAAAGCCTTCTTCTTCAAGGGAATCGAAAAAAGTAGCAGCAATTTCTTTAAGCTGCTCTTTTGCCTTATTGTGCATCTTTTTCATTCGGTCGGTAAAATCCTTGAAGAAATCTTCTTGTTCCATCAATTCTGTCAGCTTGTCGGAATGAGCTTTGTAATAATCCTTGAATATGTTCTCACCGAATTTCTTGATCTGTCCTATGACATTCCAACTCTTATCATCATCAATATTTTCTTTGATATAATCCATAATCCAGAAAAGTAGACGATCGGTATCTTCAAGACTTTCTATAAGTTCATCAACGGCATGCTGTTCTATTTGATAGTCATTGAGTTCTATCCGTAAATTGGCAGTCAGATCAAGTTCACGTGCTAGATTTCTCAATACACTCTGAAAGAACGTATCGATGGTCATAACCCGGAAATAGTTATAATTATGTATGAGCAAATGCAGGGCTGATTCTGCATTTTTCTGAATTTGTTTGGATGAAAGATATGGCAAAGCCTGTTGTATTTGATTTACATAATCGTTTGCTTCTGGTAGTCCGTGTGCAATTTCGTATAATTTTCCTAAGATACGCATTTTCATTTCTTCAGTAGCTTTGTTGGTGAAGGTTACTGCAAGAATGGTTCTGTAGGAAGCAGGATTAGCTATCACGAGTGTCATATACTCGCGAGCCAAAGTAAATGTTTTACCTGATCCTGCACTTGCTTTATAAACAATTAGTTGTGAACTCATATTTTGATTTTTTTATGATGTTATTAATATTGTGCCCTAGAAATCATGTTTTATCCATGCTTTTATGAATATTACCAATCTCTAAATAGTTCAAAACCGAAGCGACAGCCTATGCCATTAAACTTCGTGTTTTTAAAGGCTGCAAAGAATCCTAATGTAATAGCTCTTGTTGTTACTCCATATCCCCATTCTGTATATGGGTGTAAATGGTTTACAACAAGACAGCTTACATACAGACGCTCTGCTTCTATATATTTCCCAATCAGGGGGAGCCATGCAGTTGCAATCATGGGAGCTTCATAAGTGAAATTTCCGCGAACGTAATAATCACTGGCATTATACCATTGGGATGGCAGTAATTCGAATTCTCCACTCCAGCTATCATTCCAGCCTCCAGGAATATTGTCGTCATGGAAATTGGTATAGTCAACGAAGTCCCAATGATCACCTTTGCGGGTATAAAAGCCAGCTCCTAACCTTATAGAATATGATTGACGGCGTGATGCTTGAAAAATAGTTTGTGCATCTGCTTCTACCCGTTCGTAGTCTATATTTGAACCTAGTAGGTTTTTCCATCCCTTTTCATAGTCTATTTTAAAGATAGAGCCTTTCTTACCCCATGGTAAGAGTTCTAAAGCTACAGCTGGTGCTACTGATACATATTTGCTTGGATTATTAAACAGTTTATAGAAACTTTCTACTACAGCTTTTCGTTGATGTGAAACTAAACCTACTTCAAAACCGACATAGTCGTTGAAACTCCAGTGGTTAGTTAGACGAAGATAATCATCTTTAAACTCTGTCAGTTTCCTGTTATTAGCATCAATATCTGTTGAGATTTCCGGTAATGACAATCCTGGATATTCTGAGAATAGTGGGTTTAGAAAATCGTTATCTTCAGGTTTGCTGATGCCTAACATCTTTCGTGCAACACGATTATTCGATATTCTATTGCCGTTACCGATTTCTAACTTCAGATATCCATTGTGCTTCTGGTTATAGTTGAATGTCAATGGTATATTGAAATAAAATCTGTGTTGTTTCATACTGTAACCTCCTTTAAAGCGAAGCCCCAATTCCAGATTTTCTGTAAACCTGTAGCCACCCTTCAGGTCAAACTTGTATACAATTCCTTTTCGCTCGGAGTATCCCATATAGAGTGGGTTGAGAATAGGACTGATACGGAAGTAGCCTTGGTTTTGCTTACCGAAGCCTTGGAAAATCCTGTTTAATACATTGTCACCGATAACATCCCAAAGTATGTCTTTTGCAAAGTTTTTCTCTGGTATGTGGTTATTCAAGGAATCTGTTATTTGGTTCCTTTTTTCGTAGAATTTTTTATATATGTCAGCCTCATCTTGGTTTAACTCAATAGGGCGCACTTTTGCCATTAATGCAGTGTCGGCAACATTATTGAGTGAATCACTTAATATTTTCGGCAGTCCGTATACAGTTGTATACATGCCCGTTATCTTGTTACCCATAAAACTGAAGTTGGCTCTCATGCTGCACCTTGCAGGAGAAAGTGAACCAAATCCGTCTTTACCCATAATGATCGAGATATAGAAACGGGTCATATCATATTCGCCCTCAAAGTCTACCATGCTTATCTTTCCGCTTTGGGAATCAACTATGGCACGTGCTTCAATAACTTGGGTGTTTTTGAGACGTGGATATACGTAGACTTGTGCTTTGCCGAATGGTAATTGGGTGACGGCATATTTATAATATCTGCGATTCTTATAGTGGAAAGGAGAAAGAATATTAGTTTCGAAAAGTGTTTCTCCATATACCGTTGGAGTCATGTATTTCAAAACTGATGACAATGTGTTTCTTCTATGCGGAATGGTGCTTATGTTCAGCAAACGCTTGGCAACTGGTCTGCCATTTGCGTCTAGCGTCATTTGGTTATAATACTCGCTGATGAATCTCCTGCCACCGCCATGAGCCACCGCATACATTGTCGGTACTAGCATGAGCGTTGCATTACGTTTGTTTGTTTTGATTTGAAATTTAGTGTAGGCATAACTCTTGTGCTCAGCTCTACCTGTTGTGTCAACAGATTGTGCATATTTAAATACCAAACACATCACCGAGTCACTAAAGGCGTCACTCGGTGACATTCTTCTTGCATGTGCTGCAAAAGCCATCATGCAGAAGATAATCGTCAAAATGATGTGTGTTTGATATTTCTTCATTTATTATGAGTTAAGATGTTACTTGGCAGAAGAACTATGCCAAATATTTTGGGCAACAGCTTTCCTAACCAAGATATTTCATAAGGATTCCTATCTTCCCGGATTCTCTCAGTTTGGTGATGCTTTTTTCTCTTATTTGGCGAACTCGCTCACGGGTGAGCCCCATTTTATCACCAATTTCCTCGAGCCCCTTTTCGGTTTCTCCAATTCCGTAGCATGCGCAGATAATTTTCAGTTCGCGATCCTTGAGGCAAACTTTTAAAACCTGTCTTAGGTCTTGTGCCATACTTTCATGGTCAACCTGCTTGTCTGTTCTGGCATCGTCTCCGCTTGCCATTACATCTGCCATAGAGTTGTCATCGTCATCACTAAATGGAGCATCGATGCTTACATGATGACCACTGGCAGCCATGCTCTGAGAAATCTTGTCCTCGTCAACACCCGTTCTGGCAGCAAGTTCTTCAACGCTTGGACGACGTTGGTTTTCCTGCTCAAACTTATTAATTTCCTGGTTTACCTTATTGAGTGATCCTACCTGGTTGAGAGGAAGTCGAACAATTCGGCTTTGCTCTGCTATTGCCTGTAAAATACTCTGACGAATCCACCATACAGCGTATGAGATAAATTTGAACCCTCGTGTTTCGTCGAAGCGTTCTGCAGCCTTGATGAGTCCGATGTTTCCTTCGTCAATCAAGTCTGTCAAGGTGAGTCCCTGGTGCTGATATTGTTTTGCTACCGACACCACAAAACGTAAGTTGGCTTCAATCAACTTATTCTTTGCTCTTTCGCCAGCTCTACCTCCCTTGCGGATAGCTTGAGCCAATTCTATTTCTTCATCAATAGAAACCATTGGGGCTCTACCTATCTCTACAAGATATTTGTCGAGGGCTTCACTGTTACGATTGGTTATACTCTTTTGTATCTTAAGCTGTCTCATTATCTTTCCTCTTAGTTACACATTGCACAATTGGCGCAAAGATAATAAAAATATTGATACACGACTAGAATTATAACTTACTTTAACGTAATTAACCTAACTTACTCATTTAAAGGTTATTTTACGGTCTTGTTCTTAACAAAACTTTGAAAAGCGTCATCGTATCCGTTAAACACGTTGATGTCTACCTCTCCATGTATTCCTGCTACTCTTCCGTCGGGGCAGAGTTGCCAATATACCAATCGGATGTCTGGTTTATACTCTCCATATCGTGCAATCCAAACCTGGTAGTTATGTTTCAGATCGGGAGCCTTTGGCAGATAGCGATTTACGAAAGTTTGGCTGATGTAAAGAATAGGCTTAACACCGGTTGCTCTTTCTACAATTCTAAGCCAAGTTCTAATGCGTGCAAACAATACACCCGACCCTCCCATTTTCTTGATTTGACTAGGAAGCGGTTCAACATCAAGAACTGGAGGAAAATCGCCTTTCCTAATGATACTGTGTTTCAGAAAGTGTCGTGCTTGTTCGGCAGCAGGTGTTATGGTGGTAAAGAAGTGATAGGTTCCAACCTTGTAACCATGTGCTTTTGCATCACGATAATCTTTTCTATAATAAGGATTTAACAGCGATTTACCTTCTGTACTCTTGATATAGATGAAGCGAATCGGGAAGTTTACTGTTCCTGATATGGTCTTTTTGCTGAGACGTCCAAGATGTGTTATGCGTAAACGGTTCCAGTTGATAGCATATTTTTTTCTGCCTTTTCCATGCTGGTATTTGCTCAGATCAATGCCATAAATACGTTCCGATGTATATACGAGTCTTTCGCCTTTATAGCGGTCATTTTTCCATTCGCCTATTCGTAAAGGCTTCTTGGGAGCAATGCTGAATCCGAATCCTTCACGTTTTCCGTGTTTCCAGTAACCTTCATAATAGGTTCCATCGTATCCTTGCCAGCATCCATGACCGTTTGGTTGATAGATACTGTCGGTTGTACCCCGATAATATCCTAGAGAATCAGGTAAGAGGGTATAATCAATAGAGCGTCGAAGTGTGACTCCATGAGCTGTTGCTAAAGATGCTGCAAGTTGAGGTGAAATAGCTTTAACCCCTTCAGGAGTTGTTTCTGAGGAAAGTTGGAATGTGTGGCTTTCTTGTGCAGTTTCTCCATTCATTGCTTTGATGAGTTTGCATGCCTGACTCTTCCATTTTCCGTTCTCGTCTCTATAATAGGCTTGATATGAAATGGAGCGTTTCAACTTGAAATGTCCCTTTTTCTGTACATGTTTCAGGGAATCAATCAGTTTCTTGGCAGAATCGCGTAGTTCAAGTTCGTGTTGGGTATAAGCGCAAATAGAGTTGTAGCCTGCATCCAGGACAGAATGAGAGTGAATATAATAGTTCAGTTCTCCAACTTTCCATTTGGAGTCTCTATACAAACTGTCTAAAGAATCAACTTTCTCTTTAAAGATGCTATCCGCATCTTTGCCAAGATAGTGATTCCGGCTGATGCTGTTGTTGTAGCAGGCGGCAAGTCTTCCTTCACATGAAGGAATCAACGCCCAACGATTCATAAAGTTGGCAGCCAGTGTCGTAGTGTCTTCGTCGAATCGGAGTATTGTTTTTCCATTTTGAATTAATTCGTAGTGACTGTATACTTTTATGTTTGCTTTTGCCTTGTTCACTCTATCACTTGATGGGTTCAGACAATAATAGCTCCATGTGCTGGCGGCAGCCAACAGAATGAGAACTAAACTTGTGATATATGATATTTTCTTTTTCATTTGATGATGACCTCCAATATTTTCTTGGTGGTTTCGGTAATCTTTGTTTTTTCAGACGTACGTTCGCCGATAAGCCAGATGATTTCACCTTTACTATCAGTTAATACATGCTGTGTCTTCTTTTGTATATAGTCAAATTTCCTATCGGTCATATAGTCACTCAACAGTTTGCTACCCTTCATGCCGAAAGGTTGAAATCTATCGCCTTCTTTTACCAGTCGGTAGGTGAGGGGAAAACTGACTTTTTCAGCATCCAAAGTGATACATTGCGATTCTTTGCTTGGCATGAAGTCACCCATATGCGAGAAGATTCTTATCTTGATTTGGGTTCCTTCGTCCATGTTGTAAATGCCTTCTTCTGGCAGTCGGAACGCTCTTTGCTCCTGAATGTTATTCAAGTCTTTTATGTTAGAGATCAACAGCTGTTCTCTGTCGATGACTATCATATAGTCTTCGTTTTTCCAAATTTTACCGACACCACGATCCTGACTGAAGAGGCTTTCACAGATGTCATCAATGACATTGCCATGAAAACCATATCTGCCTAATTCTTTATGGAGTATGAATTCCGGACTTGGAGCATTCATGACAGATACTTTAGGGATATATATAACTTTCCTATAAGAGTCGGTTATACTGATGCTATCCATGCTCTCAAGTATACTTTTCGCTTGGCGTATGTATTTGGCAGAGAGAGCGATATTTTCACTTGCTGCCGGGTTGATACTTTCCAAAAGAGGTACTACATGATGGCGAATTTTATTTCTTAAAGCATCGTCTTCCAAATTTGTTGAATCTGTGACAAAATCTTGCTTTTTTTCTTTTAGGTATTGCAATATATCCTGTCGGCTGATGCAGAGAAGAGGGCGCAGAATATTTCCGTTTTTGGGGGCGATGCCTGCTAATCCGTCTACTCCGGATCCTCTTAACAGATTCAGAAGTAAAGTTTCTACATTGTCATCGCGATGATGGGCCACACAAATGCCTCCTGCATGCAAGTCTTTTACTAATTGGGCAAAATAGCTGTAGCGTAAGTTGCGTGCAGCCATTTCGATACTTACCTTGTGCAAATGGGCATAAGCATAAGTATCAAAATGGATTCGAGACAAACTGATTCCCTGTTGTTGGCACAGATTTATACAAAATTGCTCGTCTCTGTCACTCTCTTCGCCGCGAAGGTGAAAGTTACAGTGCGCAGCAGAAATATTCAGTCCTATATTTTTCAAGATAAGCAATAGGGCAACGCTATCGGCACCTCCGGACAAGGCAACGATGTATGGTGTTTGCCACTTGAACATACCATGGTGAATAATATATTTTTTGACGATATTTTCAATTTTGTTCATTCTGCGATACTTTAAAAGTATATGATGTTTCTTATTACTTTCTGTTTTTCAAAAAGTCTTCTGCCCGCTGCAAATCTTCTGGTGTGTCGATGCCTACAGTTTCTACATCTGTAGTACCAACTTTTATCTTGTAGCCATTCTGCAGCCATCGAAGTTGTTCCAGACTCTCTGCTATTTCTAGTGAGCTTTGTGGCAGTTTGGTTACCTCTTTTAAAACTTCTTTGCGATAAGCATAGATGCCCAAATGTTTCAGATAAGGAAAACTCTTGAGCCATTCTTCCTCTTCCTTTCCTCTTACGTATGGAATGATGCTGCGAGAGAAATACATAGCAAAGCCTTGATTGTCTACAACAATTTTTGGACTATTAGGATTTTTTACAGCTTCCATACTGGTAAAAGCTTTTCCTAAAGTGGCAATTTGGGTTGTTGGGTCATCAAAACACTGGCAGATGGTTTCCAGTTGACTTTTGTCAACAAAAGGTTCATCTCCTTGAACATTGACAATAACATCCCAGTCTCCACCAATTTTTTCGATTGCTTCTTCTATGCGGTCAGTACCGCTCTTATGATCCTTGCGCGTCATAACAGCTTTACCGCCAAATGCTTCTACGGCATTGAAAATTCGCTCATCGTCTGTTGCAACATAGGCTGCTTCTAGACAACTTGCTACTTTCTCATAAACATGCTGTATCACTGGTTTGCCATCTAACATGGCAAGTGGCTTTCCCGGGAAACGTGTTGATGCGTATCTTGCTGGAATAATTCCTATAAATTTCATAATCTTCTATATTTAAACCTGTTTACTATTCAATTCATGCGATTCGTTTAACTTCAAATAAAAAAGTTGCACTTCCGCAAACGCAAAAGTACAACTTTATTTTGTATTCACCAAAAAACTTTTTGTTTTTTTGAAAAACCTCAGAGAATATTTAATGTTCTCTCAATTTTTTTATTCGTATCTGATAGCCTCGATAGGGTCGAGCCTAGCTGCCTTCTTTGCAGGATACCATCCAAAGAAAACGCCAGTAAATGTACAGACTGCAAAACTCATAATAATGCTCCAAGGCTCTATTTGGGTGGCTATATGGAAGCAAGAGTTCAGACTGAGCGATAAACTAACGTATAGGGGGCAAGTACCAAATCATCCTGGTCCATACCCATACTATTGTAACCTTTCTTCTTCAATACACCGATTACTCTGAATGGAATGCTGTTAAATCGCACAACTTTACCGATAGGATCGCTGCCATCAGGGAAAAGATAGTCAACTACTGTCTGTCCTAAAATACAAACTTTAGATGCAGCCTTAATATCTGTATCAGTAAACATTTCTCCATCTGCCACTTTCAGTTGTCGGATGGAAAGATAGTTCATAAAAATGTATGTATACCTATTAATGATTTGCAATATGTTTTCGGATGTTAATACCAATCTTTCTCTTTAGATTCTGCCGTTTTGATAGAATTTCAACATGTTGATATTCAGAATGGTAAGATACTTTGCCTGAAGTTCGTTCTGCTTAGCCTTCAGAAGATTATCTTTGCCAGTTCTCAATTCTACGATGTTCTTCAATCCCAGTTTAAACTGCTCACTTAACAGATCGTAGCTAGTTTGGGCACTCTCGCTGCTCACCTTGGCAGCCTTAAACTGGCTTTGGTTTGTATTAGCCTGCAACCAATAGTTTTCGATAGTAGAGTAGAGCTTAGTTTGCTCATTCTTTATATCGAGCAAGATGCTTTCACGCTGAATGAGTGCTTTATTGACAGAAGTCTTGGTCTGTCGGTTATCAAAGAGAGGAATACTGATACCGATTCCACCACCCAGGCTGAAGTTGGTTTTCATCTGACTGCCCCAACCGTTTTTGTTCATGGATGTGGTGCTGGTCGTAGCTCCTGCATTTGCGCTGATGGTTGGCAACTTTCCTGCCTTTGCAATCTTGATGTTCAGATCGTTCTGGTCGAGTTTGTTTTGATAGCTCAAAAACTCAGGGCGATTCTGAAGCGCAGCTGTATAGACACTGTTCATTCCTGGGATAGAGGCCAGAGCCATCTGGTCAGTTGTGCTTGGAATAGCGATGTCGAAAGCTTCTTCACTGGTTATCTGCAGGAGTTCCTTCAACTGTCGTTTATAGTTTTTAACGTTACTTTCAGCCTGCACGATGTTAAACTCATCTTGTGCTCTCTGTGCTGTAAGTTGTGCTAAGTCTGCTTGGCTCATCTTGCCAATTTTTACCATTTCCTTACCACGCTCTTCGTTTTGAACACTCGACTGATAACTTTCTTTGTTTACGTTGATAGCCTCTGTAGAGTAGAGTATCTGTACGTAAAGTAGAGCTATCTGTTCTTGCAGGTTGAGGGCTTGTGCTGTCGAATCGAGTTGTGCCGCTTCCTTTGCCAGCTTGTTCAGTTTCACCTGATTTCTGTTTTTGTTTCCGTTCCAAATCGTATAATTGCCCATCACGCTATAGCTGCCATTGTAATATACCTTGTCGATGGAAGCTTTGCTGAAACCTTCTCCGCTGATTCCATTAGAAACCCAAGGCGTATAGTTTACACTTTGATTGGTGCTGGCAGAGAGCGATGGCAGAAGCGCTGACTTTGATTGCAGATAGTCCTCCTGAGCTGAAGCTTTTGTTAGTTGAGTCTTCTGCAGTTGAATGTTGTTAGCCAGTGCGTAACTGATACAATCCTGCAGTGACCATTGCTTAGCTTGTACAGCGATAGGAGCCGACATGATGAACAGCGCTACCGCCATGTTTTTAAAACTTGCGTTCATACTCTTTTTACTTTTTGTTTTCATCTTTACAGATTTCTTTGCATCTGTTCTGATTAAATGTGGATTAATGTTCTTACTTTCCATAATTGCAAATCTTAATAGGATACATTATTTTTAGCTTTGACGTAAGCGTCGCCTATAAAGTTGCAACTGATATGTGTTTTTGATTAAAAACGTGATGATAGGTTTAATATTCTCATTTATCTTTAACAATCCTTTTCACAGTGAAAGATTTCTTTTGCTTTTCCACATTAATTTATTTATATTTCTCAAAAAAATGTTTCTTCTTTCGTTATCTTCGCTGAAATTGTGTAACTTTGCAGAAAAATTTTAAGAAAGGAATAAAATAAATGCCGTTAAGATTACCAGATAAGCTTCCAGCTATCGAACTGCTGAAGCATGAGAATATATTCGTGATGGACGAAAGTCGTGCGCATAAACAGGAGATTCGTCCGTTGAAAATCTGTGTGCTCAATTTGATGCCCCTCAAGATTACGACAGAGACGGATCTCGTTCGTCTTCTGTCGAATACTCCTCTTCAGTTAGAGGTTTATTTCATGAAGTTGAAAAGTCACACGCCAAAGAATACTCCAATAGAGCACATGATGATGTTCTACAAGGATTTTCAGGAACTTTCCAAACAGAAGTTTGATGGAATGATAGTTACCGGTGCCCCTATCGAAACAATGGCTTATGAGGAGGTAGAATATTGGCCTGAAATCAAAGAGATTTTTGATTGGGCCCGTACCCATGTTACTTCAACACTCTATATCTGCTGGGGTGCCCAGGCTGGTCTTTATCATTTCTATGGTGTTCCTAAGTATCCTTTAGAGAAGAAGATGTTTGGTATTTTTAAGCAGAAGCCTCTCGATTTGTCTCAGCCAATCTTCCGCGGTTTCGATGATATCTTTAATATGCCTCATAGTCGCCATACGGAGGTAAGACGTGAGGATATTGAAAAAGTGCCAGGACTTGACATCATTGCCGAATCGCCTGAAAGCGGTGTCAGCATTGTGATGGCCAGAAACGGCCGCGAATTCTTTGTAACGGGTCATCTTGAGTATGCGCCAAACACGCTGGATAAGGAATATAAGCGTGATATGGGCAAGCGTGATGATGTAGAACTGCCAAAAAATTATTATTATCATGACGATCCGAACGAAGAACCTCTGGTGACATGGCGTGCTCATGCCAACCTCTTCTATAGTAATTGGATCAACTATTATGTTTATCAGGAGACTCCTTACAATATTGACGAAATCAGTTAATTTGTGAAGGAGTTGGATGATTTCGAGATCGATTTCTTATGCAAACATTAGAATTATTGGCACCTGCCAAGAACTTGGAATGTGGTATTGCTGCCATTGATCATGGTGCAGATGCCGTATATATTGGTGCACCTCGTTTTGGGGCACGAGCAGCAGCAAGCAATTCGCTGGAAGATATCAGACAGTTGTGTGATTATGCTCATCAGTTTGGAGCAAAGGTTCATGTTACAGTGAATACTATCATCTATCAGGATGAGATGTTGGATACGCTTAAGATGATTCAGCAACTTGATGAGATTGGTGTTGATGCACTTTTGCTGCAGGATATGGGTGTGCTTACTGAGGTGAGGGCGCAGAATTTGTGGAGTAGGGAATTGCATTCCAGTACCCAGTGTGATGTAAGAACTCCAGAAAAGGCGTATTGGCTTACCACGTTAGGTTTCAAACGTGTTGTTCTGGCTCGTGAGCTTTCGCTCGATGAAATCAAGGCGATCCATCAGGCGATTCCTGATAGAGAAATAGAGGTCTTTGTACATGGAGCGCTCTGCGTAAGCTATTCGGGTGTATGTTATGCTTCAGAGAAGTGTTTCGGGCGCTCTGCCAATCGTGGAGAATGTGCACAGTTCTGTCGTATGAAGTTTGATCTGCTCGATTCCAATGGTCAGGAGATAGAACATCAGCGTTATCTGTTGTCGCTCAAGGATCTTTGTCAGCTTGATCATCTCAAGGATCTTGCTGATGCTGGAGCTACTTCGTTCAAGATAGAAGGAAGATTAAAAGATATCAACTACGTCAAGAATGTGGTGGCTGCCTATAGCAGTCAACTCGATGCAATCGTAAAAGCTGAACCGCGTAAGTATCGCCGTGCATCGGTGGGACATGTTCAATATAATTTTACACCTAATCTGAAGAAGACTTTCAATCGTGGCTTTACCCATTATTTCCTGAATGGGCGACAGCCGGATATTGCTTCTTTCGATACCCCGAAAGCTATCGGCGAGTTTGTGGGCAAGGTTAAGGAAATACGTGGCAACATTTCTTTCAACGTAGCCACAGTAGCCAGCTTTAAAAATGGCGATGGACTGTGTTTTATCAATGATGACCGTGAGTTGGAAGGCTTTCGTGTGAACAGAGTAGAGGGCAATCGCCTCTATCCGTTTGGAATGCCTGAACATTTGCGTCCGGGCATGGCTCTTTATCGTAATAACGATCGGGCTTTCGAGGCTTTGCTGGCTCGTAAGTCTGCTGAACGTAAAATCTATATTGTCATCGAAATGGAGCCTGTGATGGGCAATGAGTTCAGGAAAGAGCCACAGGGTGTAAAGGCTGTTGTCAACATCATGAAGACGAAAGAGGTTGATGGTGGCTTGATTTATCAGGTGGCTGAGGTGTTTAAAGAGTTGAAACTCGAAAAGGCGAAACGCCCGCAGGGCGAAAATATAAAGGCTCAGATGAGCAAACTGGGCGATACGATTTACGAAGCTTACCAGGTAGAACTTCTGAAGGGAATGGAGACATACTTCGTTCCGAACAGTATTCTCACTGCTATCCGGCGTGAATTGATAGATAAACTTACCAAGGCAAATCAGAAACAGCTTGATAAGTCGTTGTGGGGTGGATGGGATAGAACCTTGTTCAACAATGGTTTTGGATTCAGTCAGCCTGGTGAGCACCGACTTACGAAAGAGGAATTTACTTGGCAGCCGGAATATGGAAAATGGGGTTATCTCTATAATATAGCTAACTATGATGCAAGAGATTTTTATCAGATTCATGGTCTGTCGCCAGTAGTTCCGGCATTTGAGTTGGGTAATAATATTCCTTCTGCATGGGATGCTAAGACCCGGGAAGAATATGATGAGAATATAGAAAAAGACAAGGCAAACCGAAGTATGCAACCTAAGTTTACCAACGAAAAGGGAGAATCGCTCCTGATGCAGTGCCGCCATTGTATCCGCTATTCGTTGGGCTTCTGTGTGAAGCGTGGAGGCAAGAAACCATCCTGGAGAGAGCCTCTCTTCCTGCAGTTGGGCGACGGTCGCCGCTTCCGTCTGGAGTTTGCGTGCAATGAATGTCAGATGAACTTATATAGTGAAAAATAAATGAAAAAGAAATGGACGATACAGATTCTTTGTATGCTGGGCATCCTCTTGATGTTCAGCAGTTGTTATCATCGCCGTGCTCATCACCAGATGCATGCAGCTATGGTAGAGTACAGCAATAAACAACTCGATTCCATTTCGTTTTCTACTACCCATCATTATACTAACAAATTCAATTTTCTGGTATTCAAGGATTCCCTGGAATTGATAGCGCAACAGCCTGAAGAATTTTTGAGCAATTTGCCTATCGACTCCTTCGCCGTCCGAAAGAACTGCCTGCTGGTGGTTACGGATATTCGTATGGTTCCTCAGGATTCTATAGATTCAGTTTGGGTGCAGTTGGCAACAGAAGATAATCAGTTTGGTTGGACCCGTGAGTCCCGTCTGCTGCCGAAGGTTGTGCCCGATGATCCTATTTCAGAGTTCATTATGACCTTCAGCAATACTCACTTGCTCATCTTCATGGTTATCATTATTCTCATAGCCGTAGCCTATACAGTTCGTAAGATTTTCCATAGCAATGGTAAACTGGTTCATTTTAATGATATTGATTCACCATATCCTACAGCCTTGGTGCTTATTGTTTCGATATCAGCAACCTTCTATGCAACCATTCAGTTGTTTTTGCCAGAAGTATGGCGTCATTTTTATTTTCATCCTACGCTCAATCCTTTTGCCGTACCGCCTATATTGGGCTTTTTCCTGGCTACAGTCTGGGCGATACTGATAGTAGGATTGGCTTGTGTTGATGAGGTGAAACACCGTTTGCCAGCAGGTGATGCAGTTCTGTATCTGGGTGGTTTAGTGGGTGTTTGCGCCATTGATTACATCATTTTCAGTGTTACTACCTTATATTATATAGGTTATTTGTTGCTCGTAGCCTATATATGGTTTGCCATACGGGTTTATCTGTTTCCTCATAAATAAGGATAGGGGGTGCAGGAAAAAATATGTACCTTTGCACCCGTTATGAAAAGAATAGTATTTTATAGTAAAAAGTGCGTATGCATTGGTTTGGCAGCAGTAGCGTTGCAGGCTAGTGCTGCGGATAACGAAAGGGCTACTTGCTCTGACCTGTCATTGGGTATGAGTGAAAAGTTTGCAGAAGCTAACGGCTTGCTGGCTGATAGCAGCCGAGTTTATGACATTGATGAAGTTGTGGTTGTTTCGCAGCCTAAGGAGAATTTCCGTCTTCGTCAACAGCCTCTCAGCAGCACTTCCTTTGGTTCTTATCAGATGCAGCGATTGGGGGCTCGCGATTTGCGTGAACTTTCCTGCTATGTTCCTAACTTCGTAATGCCCAACTATGGCTCGCGTTTTACCAACGCCATGTATGTGCGCGGTATTGGAAGTCGTATCAACAGTCCGGCTGTAGGAATTTATCTTGACGGAATTCCATTGTTGAGCAAGGCTGCTTTCAATCTTCACCATTATCAGACCAGCCGTATAGATATTCTCCGTGGTCCACAGGGAACACTCTATGGTCAGAATTCTGAAGGTGGTTTGGTGCGCATCTATTCACGCGATGCTTATGATAGCAAGGGCACCTACGTTAATCTGGGATTGGGTTCTCATTTCTACCGTAATGTAGAAGCGGCTCATTATATGAAACTTTCACCTCGTGTCGCATTAGGGGTAGCTGCTTTTTATGATGGACAGAAGGGATTCTTCCATCGTGCAGGAACCAGCGATTATGCCGACAGTTATGATGAGGCTGGCGGTAAGTTTAATCTTAAGTTCCGTTTTGATAGAGGATGGAGCATGGATTTGCTAGCCAATTACCAATTTGTCTATCAGCATGCATTTCCTTATGGTCAGTTGGATTTAAACAGTGGCAAGGCTGCTTTGCCAAATACTACATTCCCTGGGCTTTATCGCCGCAACATGCTGCTTTCGGGTGTCAATCTTCGTCATGAAGGAGTGAAATGGGATTTTGCTTCTACTACCAGCTATCAGTTCCTGGATGACAATATGAAGATGGATCAGGATTATCTTCCTGGAGATTATTTGAGCTTGCAGCAAGACCAGTTGCAGAATTCTATCACTCAGGAGTTCACATTTAAGAGTCGTCAGCCTTTCTTCGGTTTCTGGCATCTTACACAGGGTGCATTCTTCTCCCATGTGTGGTTGAAGACAAATGGTCCTGTAAAATTCGGTTCAGCATTGACGAAGCCTATCAGTAACGTTATTCAGCAGCAGATGCAGCAGGCTATGCTGGATAAGGGGATGCCTCCGGCAATAGTTAATGGGATTTCGGTCAATGTAGATATGGGAGCTCCGGGGGTGTTCCATACTCCTCAGAGCAATTTGGGTCTCTATCACGAGAGTACGTTTGATCTTTCTTCCCGTCTGAAAGCAACGCTTGGTTTGCGTTACGATTTCATGCATACAAGTATTCATTACGATACTTATGCTTATATGGCGATGACAGCTAAGGTGATGGGCAAGGAGGCTACTCGTACTTTGCGCTCTATACTCGACCGCAAAACGAGTGATGATTACAACCAGCTCTTGCCAAAATTTGGCTTAAGTTACAAGTTAGATGAGCAGGGTAGCAATGTTTATGCCACGGTGAGCAAGGGCTATCGTGCAGGCGGTTATAATATCCAGATGTTCAGTGACATCTTGCAGACCGAACTGAAAGCTAATAGTCAGAAGGCGATGCAACACGATTATGACGTTCCTCATACCGATGAAGATTATGATAGGGTGAACCAGACTATTGCCTTTAAGCCGGAAACCTCATGGAATTATGAGGTAGGAACGCATCTCAATCTTTTTGATCATCGTCTTCATTTCGATTTGAGTGCCTTCTATATGCAGGTTCGCAATCAGCAACTCTCTGTGATGGCAGGAACCTATGGCTTTGGCCGAATGATGGTTAATGCAGGTAAGAGTCACAGTTGTGGTATTGAAGCCGCGCTCAAGGGTCAGGCTTTCGACGGTGCTTTTGATTGGGGTGTAAACTATGGTTTTACACGCGCCGTATTTGATGAATATACTGATGGTGAGGGTGATAAGGCAGTGAATTATAAGGACAAGAAGGTTCCTTATGTTCCCCAGCATACGATAGCAGCCATGGCTGACTATCATTTAGGACAGTTTACCTTCGGATTGAACATGAATGCGCAGGGCAAGACTTATTGGGATAATGCCAATACCTACAGCCAGAAGATGTATTTCGTGATGGGTGCTCATTGTGATATTGATTTCAGCAAGATGAGCATCAGTATCTGGGGTAAGAACCTCACAGATACTAATTACAATACCTTTGCTGTTGATAATGCAGCAACAGGAAAGAAACTGTATTTTGCCCAGCGTGGCAATCCTTTCCAATGTGGTGTTGATCTGAAATTCCACTTTTAGGATTAAATAGAAAAGGAGTTCCGGCATTCTGAAATGCTAGAACTCCTTTTCTTTTTAATCTCATTTATTTCCTTCCTTTATTTTAATTCTCCATATCCTACCAGCCGGTCGGTGCGGTCGCTCTGAGCCCGATAGTAAACCAGTACATTGTATTTGTTCTGGGTCTGGTAGAAATTTCCTTCTGATGGGAGCAGCCTGATGCTTCCGTCCGCCATCTTCATGAGATACTGATAACTGTAATAACCTTGCTTCATGAAGAGACGTGCGTGATAGGTTTTCGTCATTTCATCATATTCCATCCTATATTCGGGGAGGAAACGGCCGTAGGTCCAATCTGCGTTCAGATAAACATCGCCTGGCAGTTTTGGAGCTTTCAGGGTAAAGTGAATCTGTGCATATTCGCAGGTGTTGTTGTTTTCTACGTTGTCGCTGTTGCGGATATAAAACGAACCTTTGGCAGCTTCATCATAAACGTAATTGGGGCGAGGGCTGTCAGTCATTACCTTTACCTGATAGTCGCTTCCATCCCAATCTATAGCGTCTATTCCCATGGTTGGATGATCGGTGTCCAGAAATTCAAACTTTCTGTATTCGTTGCCCGCATCGAAAATCAGAGCTCTTACATGCTGCCAACTCATTTTCCCCGCACTCAGGTAGTCGGGTTTAGGGTTGATGACGGCATTGTCCCATCTTCCGTTCTGAAGCACTACGATGTTCAGCTGGTTGGGATGAGTGATTCTCAGCTGGCTGTGATCCAGTTCCATTTTCAGTTGCTGATGGTCCTTCTGGATATCTATATCTGTTGTTGAAGTAGCTTCTAACTTGAGTTTAACCAATGGCTGAGGCTCTGTAATCATCCAGCAGGCTGTAAACATTTTGCCTTCTTCCTCGTTTTCCGCATTGTCGTCATAAACCGTCAGTCTGTAGTTGCCGCTCATGGTAAGTTGGCAGTCGGCATTGGGAATTGCCAGATGATAATGAGTATAAGGATGATTGGTGTTGATGGATTGCTCTACATCTTCAATAATCTGGTTGCCGTTGAATCCTTTCATATAGTCGCTTTCAAAGAGCGAAGAAGATACGTTCCAGTTTGCATCACAATGTTCAATCTTGTATCTGTATCGGTGATAATCGTGCGTCATGTCGTCAAAATCGATGTGGATAGGTTCTCCGCCCAGTGACGATACTGGGAGCGATAACCAGTTGGTTCCGCCTACAACCTGTAGGGTTCTGATGCGCTGGTTGAATATCTCGTGCTGCTGCGCCCTGGCAGGATAGGTAAACAGAAAGAGAAGGGAGATGACAGTGTATAATAGTTTCATATGGCTTCGTACGTATATATAAAAAAATAACTTGCAGTGGCCTTTTGGTAAAGAACTAAATGCAAGCTTAAACAATCTAAATTAATACATGAAAACACTTTTGTAGTCGATAGGGGAATCGAACCCCTATGCCAAGATTGAGAATCTTGTATCCTAACCATTAGATGAATCGACCAAGGGTACATTTTCCAGACGATAGCTTGCGGAAGGTGGGGGATTCGAACCCCCGGTACGGTAACCCGCACGGCAGTTTAGCAAACTGCTGGTTTCAGCCACTCACCCAACCTTCCAGTCGGATTCTTAACCGAATCAACCAAGCATCGTTCTTAAATGCGAGTGCAAAGGTACTACTTTTTTCTGATTCTACCAAATCTTTTTGCAATTTTTTTTCAATAAAAATGCATTTTCTTCGTAACTCCCACATTATCAGGGGTTGTTTTCTTTCAGTATTATGAGTGTTTTAATTCCTAAAACGAGCAGAGGCGGATTTCTTTCTCAGAAATCCGCCTCTTGTAAAAGAAAGGGCCGCTCGATGATGTGATGAAACTCCGAATGTATAAACATTTGAGAGTCCTCCGCCTTTGTAATCCACCGGCTTTTCAGCTTACCTGCCTGCTGCAGTTTATATGGCCCGCCATGAGCAAGAGAATGTCCTCTCGGTTTCAATAGTGTAATTTGATGAGTATCCCGATCGAACCGAAACGACCCTTATTCCTTCTGGCACCCATGCATCATCACGATGCAATGGTGCAAACATCTTAGTCATTATTTGATAATGCAAAGATAATGCAATATTTTGAAACTACCAAATGTTTTAGCTGTTTTCTTCGAATATTTTTTCGAAATATTTTTTCAGTTCCGTTTTGTCCTCTATGATATTGCGCAGTTTGTTGAGCGCTTTCTCGTTAGGGGAGTTGGGAATCCATAACCTGATGTATCCGTTTCGTGAATATTTTTCGTCCATGTGCTGGCTGAAGCGCTCCCATTGCTGCTCCTTGTCATCATCTGGATTATTTTCTTTGCCATACTGTATGGCGCGCAGAAAAATTTCGTGAACATCAATATCGCGATCGGCTTCTGCCACAATCTTGCCATAGATGCTGCGAGGCTGACGGCTGGATGAAGCCCGATGGTCCTCAACAGCTTCTTTCATGATTTTGATCTGTTCTTTATTGAACCAGCGCTTCAGTCTTGAATCTGCCTGCAGAATCTTACTGCTGGTAATATGATGAATGGCACGCGGACCGCTCATCCCCAGGTCGTGGTAAGCGGCTATTACATACACCATATCGATGTCGGCTCCGGTTACAGGAACCAGTTTCAGAGAGTTTCTGATGACTCGGGTAACATGTCTGAGCCCATGACTTTCGCCAAAGGCATTATATTTGGGGAGAATCTGTTTCTCCACAAAGTCCATGATTTCGAGATTTACCTGTTGTTTCATAGATATTCCTCCACTTTGTTTATATAATAAGGTACGCGCGTACATTATTATTAAGATGTTATTGTTCAATTCGCCATTCCGATAATGATCAGGGATGATACAATGCCGAAACAGAAGATGTTCAGAGCTGTTTTGCCTAGAATTTTGTTCAGTTCTCTGCCTTCGCCTATCTTTTTCATCTCCATATAGGTTCTGTTGTGCAGAATGATATAGAGTGCTGCAAGCGGCAGGAACATGCTGCTGGCTTCATGCTGAAATACTTCGTAGGTGGTTACACCTATTATGGTAATGATGCCCAGATTGCCCAATGCGCAGTATAACCGCTCGGCATTCTTCTTTCCTATGTGAACCACAAGGGTCTTCTTGCCGGCTCTCAGGTCGTTGTCATGATCGCGGTAATTGTTCAGAATGAGCAGCGTATCAACTACCAGTCCGCAGGCTACAGATACGAGAACCGCTTCCATGCTTACTCCCTGCATGGGTTCGGGCATTACGAGATAGTATGTGCAGCATACGGGTACAATGCCGAAGAAGAGCAGTACCAGAAGGTCGCCCATGCCCAGATAGCTGAGACAGGTAGTATAGAGAAAACAGAAGACTACGCAACAGATGCCTACGATAACCATTTCCCAACCTCCGAAAAGAACCAGCGGAAGTCCTATGCCGCAGCCCAGAAGAGTAGTGAGGATGATTCCCCATTTCATGGCTCCCAATGTTATCCAGCCTTCAGCGCAGGCACGTTTCGGTCCCAGTCGGGTTTCGTCGTCATTACCATGTTTGAAGTCGAAATAATCATTCACCAGATTGCTGTCTATCTGCATCACCCATGCAAAGAGCAGGCAGAGTAGGGCTGGCAATGTCTGTATCTGCTGAGCGTCTTTATAAGCCAGCGCAATACCCAATAAAACAGGAACAGCCGCCGCCGTCAGAGTCTTCGGGCGAGCGGCTAGATACCATGCTTTTATAGAATTTGTTTCTATCATATTCTGAAAAGATTAAAATTGAATCTCCTGAAATTCTTAAGGAAAACCAGAAAGATTAATTGAAGAAGTTCCAACTTACTCCAATGCGGAACACTCTCTCGTTCATCGGATAATGAGGAGCGAAGAAGTAGTTCTTGTCGCCCTGTCCTGCATTGATGTGGCTCATCATTACGAAGAAACGGGTGTGCTTGATATGAACGTTGGCGTAAACATTGACGATAGGATAGTTGCCTATCTTTACGTTGTTCTCGCCGTTGCCCTGTACCGTATACTGTCCCATATAAGGTGAATAGTCGGGAGCTTCATAGCTTGTAAAGTAGCGCATGTCAGCACCCAAGTCTACGTTCAGCACCTTTACTACCTTGAACTTGATGTAGAGATTGGTGTAGGCATTGAAGGCTGGTACTGGCAGAACACTCTCCTTGCTCGAATGCTGGTAGGTAAACTGGTTTTCCCAGTTCAGAATGCCCAGTCTGAAGTTCTGCTCCAATTGGGCTGTCAGCAGGTTGATTCCTCCGCTTTCCTGCATCGGCGTTACCATGACTCCTGTTCGCAACCCTTCTTCTGTAATGTCATAGCTCTGCGAGAAGTAGGTGTAGTTCTTGATTTCATCTACAGCCACTCTCAGCTTGGTGCGTGTCTTAGGGAAGGAGAGCGTACCCATGATGCGGGTATGGATGGTCTTGTCGAGATCATTCTCCCACCACAGATGGCGGGCGTGATAGTTACGGTAATAGAACGATGGGGTTTCTCTATGGAAGAAAGCATCGCCTCTTACCTGAAGCGTGTCGCCCAGGAATGGGATGTTCACGTCTACATTACCATCTATGGCAAGGGTTCCAGCGTCAACACCCGTCAGTCCTATTTCTGCTACGGCATTGTAGTGGAGGGTCTTGCCTTCCTGCTTGCTCAGCTGTCCGCCTACGCTCAGCGCATGCTCGTTGTATTTTTCGAAACTACCTTCCATGGTTGGCAGTTCATAGTGACGGAGGTCGTAGCTGGCGAAAGCCTTCAAGCCTGCCTTTGCCCATTTATTAAAACCTTCGAGCATGGTAATGGCGAAGGTATTCTTCATGTGCCAGTGCTTGGTCTGGTCGTAGATGGAGTCGCCGGTCAGCCTGCCTGCATCGTAATATTCATTCAGATAATAGTCGGCTGGGGTCTGATAAGCTTCGTAAATACGGCGATAGTTGTCAAACTTTACCGTATGGATGAAGCTCGTTACCGGAACATATTCGCTCTTGTAGAAAAGCGAGTCTTCGGCATTTTTCTTCTGGATGGCCAGCAGACTGTCGGCAGCAGCTTTTCCGTTTACTGCGATTCGGGTACTGTCGTTCCTGATGTTCTTTGCGGCTGAGCCTTTAGCCGGTTCATCGCCTGCAATCCTGGCTCCGTCAGGACGGCCGCTGAATTTAGCTCCCTGCTGTTTGTCGTAGGATTTCTCATCAAATTTCTTGCCTTGTTCCTTGGCTTTCTTTCTGGCTTCTTCCTTCGCTTCCTCTTCAGCATTTTCCTTTTTCGAAGCCATGGCAAATTTCTTTGCCTTGATTTCTTCTTCTGTCATCTTTACCTTTCGGCTGAAACCTACGTTGTAGCGGTGGGTAAAGAAGATGTGCTGGTTGTCCAGTCGGTTCCAGTTCTGTTCCAGAACGGTAGGAATTTCATTGGTGGCAAACGATTCGGTGTAGATTTCCGGATGTTTGATGTAATCATCGTTGGTAATACCGCCGTTCTCGGTCATCTTCTCATGATTGGTACTGAAGAGGAGATGTGCCTGATAGCGGTCGCCCAGGTAAGATGCCCACATGGTGTATTTAAAGTGGCTGGTACTCTGGGCGTTATAATATCCTCTGCCATACTTGTAGTCGAATCTGAAACCGGCGCCTAGCCTTTTGTTGGCATTTACTGCAAATATGGCCTTGAAGTCGTCTTCTCCCGTCACCTTGTCGCCGCAGCTGTTCAGGGTTATGTTCGTGATGGGTGAGTAGGTGTTGGTGAAGTGGAAGTCACTTACCGGATTTACGATATAGTCGTAGGGCTCTGTAAAGATGAAGTTGCCCTGCGTGTTGCGGCGGTCGATGAAGATTCGGTTCAGTCGGGCAGTACCCATGTTTCCGAGGGTGTTGTATTCGCCTCTCAGTCCTTCCGTGAAGGTTGTGTTCATATACATGTGCTGCAAAGTGTCTACTACCGCAGCCTTTGTGTCGCCGAAACGTTCGTCTACAGTCCATACCCTGATGCCCTTCGGAATCTCTTTGTCTGAGCCCAGTGAATCGGTGTTCACCTTGCGGTTGGTTTGAGGACGGAACTGCGAATCTTCGTTATAGTTAAAATCGTTTTGTGCCGCAACCGGGAGGGTTGCAGCACAAAATAGGAGTGATGAGAATATAATTTTCTTCTTCTTCATTATTTCTTAAATAGTCGGATACATACTTCGGCAATCTTGAGCACTACACCCACGATGAGTACGATGTAGGCGATATTGCGGCTTTCTTCCAGCTGGGTCCAGAGTATTACCCCCACGATGGCGAGCAGCATGAAGGCGATGTTGAGATAGTTGCGTACCTTCAGCATGTTGTTCTGGTCGCTGTAGGCCAATGGGCGGAGCCGGCGGTGCTGAGGTCTTACGGCGTAGCTGGTAGGCTGCTTCTGTTCAGTCTGTTCTGCGCCCTGCTCAGCTGTAGGCTGGGCTGTAGCGTTTGCAGGCTGCTGTGCCTCGTTCTGTTGTATCTTGTTGTCTGTATTCTGATTATCCATTTTTCTTCAACTTATTGTTTTACTAATGCAGTTAACTCTGCGAATATCTGGTCCTTGCGGTCGATGGTGCATCTGCGGAACTTTCCGAAGATCTTAGCCAGGTCGTTCTGCTTCTTGTTGAGCGCAATCTTGTCGCTGATTACCTCTTCTGCAGGTTCCTTGAAACCGGTGCTTCTTCCTTCCTCGTAGTTGTAGATGATGCGGCAGAGCGAGAGATTCAGATGATTGTCTGAAATCCTGGCTATCAGCTGGTATTTGAATTCCGTGCGGTCGAGCGAGATGAATGACTGGCTGAAGACGAGCCATTCGTCCATCGTGTTGGCGATGACGTGTTCAGTATCGTTTACCAGTGCTACCCGGCTTGCTATGTTCTGCTCGTTCTGTGTCAGTTCACTCATGTATTTTAATACGATGTCGTAAATCTGCTTGGCAGTTTTTCCGTTAGCATCCGTATCGAGTGTGAATTCTATCTTGTTTTCATCATTATATGTGATGGCGCCTGCCAGATATTTCATGTCCACTTTGGCTGTTGTGCCATTTGCCAGCTTGTTGGCAGGCTTGGCAGCCTCCTTTGGCTTAGCGGCTACGGCAACAGGAATCGCCCATCCCGTGGTTGATGTAGTTGGCTCCTTGGCGCTTGCAGCGTTGATGCTGTCTGCCTGAGCCTTCAGTTTGGCAGCCTGTGCTTTAATCTTAGCCACTTCCAGTGCCTTCTTGGCAGCTTCCAGCTGTTTCTGTGCCTGTTCCAGCTGCTGCTCTTCAGTCAGCACGGTTTGGGCCTGTGCAGTCATCAGCGGGAGGAGCATAAATATGGGGATGATGATTTTTTTCATGTCGAGTTGTTTTTATGAAACTGTAAAATGACGGTTCCTGTAGGGGAACTTAGCGGAAGATGAGGGATTCAAACCCCCGATACCCGGAAGAGGGTATACCGGATTTCGAGTCCAGCGCATTCGGTCACTCTGCCAATCTTCCTTTTTATTTTATCAGATGCAAAAGTAATACATTTTTTGCATCTGACAAAATATTGCTGTTATTTTTTAACTATATTAACCCCGCTTTATAGGATTTTATACTATAGTTTTTTACTGTTGCTGCAGGAATCTGTCGGCCTCGATGGCAGCCTTGGCTCCCGAGCCTGCGGCAACAACACCCTGGCGGTAGATTGGGTCGGCCACATCGCCTGCTGCGAAAACACCCGGAATGTTGGTTGTGGCAGTACCTGGCACTACTTTGATGAAGCCCTGCTCGTCGAGATCTATCTGTCCCTTGAAGAGGTCGGTGTTAGGCTTATGTCCGATAGCCAGGAAGAATCCGTCGATGCTGATGTCAAACTTCTCTTCGTTGGCTTCGCCCTTGTGGCGCACGAGATGAGCACCTTCTACGCCGTTCTCGCCGAAGAGCCCCAGCGTATTGGTTTCGAACAGAATCTCGATGTTCTCCTTGTTCTTTACGCGCTGCTGCATGATTTCTGAAGCACGGAGATAAGGCTTGCGTACAATCATGTAAACCTTCTTGGCAAGTCCGGATAGATACATAGCCTCTTCGCAGGCAGTATCGCCACCGCCCACTACAGCTACGGTGCGCTTGCGGTAGAAGAATCCGTCACAGGTAGCGCAGGCAGAAACGCCCTGTCCGCGATATTTCTCTTCATCGGCAAGACCCAGATATTTGGCAGATGCACCTGTAGCGATGATCACGGTTTCTGCCTCAATCTCGTTGTCGCGCTCATCTGTAAGATGAAATGGGCGTGAACTGAAATCTGCCTTCACGATGCTTCCGTCTCTCATTTCGGCTCCGAATCGGGCTGCCTGTTCCTTCATGTCCATCATCATCTGTGTTCCGTCTACGCCGTTAGGATAGCCCGGAAAGTTTTCTACCTCTGTGGTGATGGTGAGCTGTCCGCCCGGTTGCATACCTGAATAGAGTACTGGCTGCAGATTGGCTCTGCCGGCATAAATGGCAGCCGTATATCCTGCAGGACCGCTACCTATAATTAATGTCTTTATCTTTTCCATTTTTATCTTATAGTTATATTTTTGTTTCCGATGGCTCGAAATGAGCCATTTTCTTTGCAAAGATACATCAAAACAATGAGAAATCAAAATAAAAATACAATATTTTTCTTTTCTTGCATAAATTATAGCTTTCGTTTGAAGAATTATTGTTATCTTTGCACCCGAAAATAAGATGCTCCGGAAAGAACATCAATTAGAAGAAACGAAAAATATTTACTTGATATATGAATCAGATTAAGAAGATTGTACTGACGGGTGGACCTTGTGCGGGCAAGACTACCGCTATGGTTAAGGTGATTGAACATTTCTCCAGTCTCGGCTATAAGGTCTTTACCATTCCCGAGGTTCCAACCATGTTCACCCAGGCAGGCATGAATTATCTCACCTCCAACAAGGATTTTTTCTTCGAGGGCGAGAAGGCTACTTTCCAGACTCAGATCAACCTGGAAGACAGTTTCCAGCGCATGGCTGAAACATTGCAGCAGCCGGTCATCATCGTCTGCGATCGTGGTACGATGGATATTTCTACCTATCTCACTCCCGATTTCTGGCACCGCATCATCTCTGAAGAGGGTTATACAGATGCCCAGCTTCGCGACCGCTATGATGCTGTGCTGCATCTGGTGAGTGCTGCTGATGGTGCCGAGCAGTTTTATACTACAGCCAACAATGCGCAGCGCCTGGAGAAGGCCGATGAAGAAGGACTGAAGATAGCGCGAGAGTTGGACAAGAAGATTGTTTCTGCATGGAAGGGTCATCCTCATCTCAGGGTAATCAATAACCACGAAGATTTCAACAACAAGCTGAACCGTGTGCTCAAGGAGATAAGCAATGTGCTTGCCATTCCGCAGCCGATAGAGGAGGAGCGGAAATATATCGTGAAGCTGACGGGCGAGGTTCCTAATGCGATAGACAGCGATATTGTTCAGACTTATCTTACGGGTGAGCCGGGCAGCGAGATTCGCCTTCGCCGTCGCGGTTTTGAGGGAGGCAAGTATGTGTATGTTCACACCACCAAGAAACGTCTTTCAGACAATGAGCAGATTGAGACCGAGCGACAGATTAATGCCAATCTTTACGAGAATATGCTTCAGCAGGCAGATCCTTACCGCCAGCGCATTCATAAGCATCGCAAGAGTTTTATCTGGAAGGGCCAGTATTTCGAGCTCGACGAGTTTCTTGAGCCGGTTTCCGACCTGATGATTCTTGAAACCCGCGGCATTTCTGCCAACGAGAGTGTGAAGTTTCCTCCTTTCATTCAGGTGCTGGAGGATATTACGGGCAACAGCAAATATTATAATTATAACATAGCGCTGAAGCGGTAAAATCAGCCGAAAATGTAAAAAGTTACGGAGATAATTCATATTCTCCGTAACTTTTTACATAAACCACTCACTTTGGGGGTTATTGAGTTTCATCATTATTGTGTCATAATTATTTTATCTTCAATGTCCGCAGGTATTCCTTCTGTTCGGGCGTGATTCTGTAGCTCTCGATGGCCTTCTGATCCGTGTAGGAATAATATCTTCTTCATGCTCTAATCTTCAATGTCTTGTTTACTTTGTGTCTATTATCTTGTAGCAGAGATATTTGGGGGTACTAGCTTATCTTTCCACCCTTAAAATGCATCTCAAATGTGACCACGAAAGATTTTGCACGCGCGCGTGCAAAACTTCAAGCCAAGGGAATCTTGAAGCGTGAAGGCGGTAGAAAAAGTGGTAAATGGATAGTTGTAAACATCTGAATAATCCGAAATCACTTTTATTGTATTGGAAATTAATATTAATAAAAATAGTCGCTTATGAGCAATGATAAATAGTTATGAGCCGGACTTGTTATTTCTCTTATTCTCAGTGGCATGAAATAATTAAGCAAGCTTTGTGTTAGGCATTGAGGGACTTTTGAAAAACCGAAATCCTTAATGACCTTAATGACCTTGACCTTAATGACCGGGGAAATGATGGTTAGAAAAAAAAGAAATTAGTTAGTGCAGAAAAGCTGCACTAACTAATTTCTTCCAAATTCTTAACTGTTTACTAATCACAATCTGATTCTTCCTACCCCCGATGCTTATCTTCTGCCGCATAGGCATAAGAAGCGGAATTGTCCTCTGGCAGTTTATATGGAATAACCCCATCAGCTCCTTCCACATCCTGCCCGTTGTTTTCAAGTTCTGCGATGCAGGAACCTGTAGCAAAGAAATACATGGTGATGATGATGTTGATGGCAGCATCAATCTCCTGCTCAGAAGCTGTTGGAGAAATGTGAGCCTCCTTGTTGCGCCATTCTTTGATAATCAGCAGATATTGGTAGAGAGTCTGATATTCCGACTTCTCATTATATTTCAGCCTCCACAATGGGCGAATTGCATAAATCACATCTTTCCATGTCACAGGGGAGTCTTCAAAGCGAGGAGCCACCTCTTTGTTCTCCATCAGATAATAGAGCTTCTTGAGATAAGCTTCAAACTTGGTGACTAACAGATTGAATGCCACATGCTTATCTACTATCGTGGCCTGCTTGCCATAGAGGTTGGTAAAGGCTCTGTTGATAAACAGTCCTACGCCGTCGAGCGAGGCAAGTGTCTTGGTATTCAGCACGTAGAACACGCTGTTGATGACTTCTTCCTGAGGGCACATCTGTTCTGCCACACCCGAAAGGGTGGAGTGGAGAATATTGCGGATGCTGATTCTTATATGGTCAATGTCCTGCTCTTTAGTTTCCTCGGCAATATTATCGTCAGCAGGTGTTTCTTCACCAGTAGCAGGCGTTGCTTCCTCGGAGGTTGCTGGGGTTGCACCATTATCCATCGTAACGTCGTCGTGGAGCCACGCCAGCAGAATGCGCTCGCGAGCCGCAGGGTCCAGAATGAACTTGCGCAATATCTGGTCGGCCTTTGGCATTACCAGGAACGGAGGACAGGCTGAGCCGGTGATGCGCACCAGAAATTCACGGGTCTTCTGCAGGTCGAGCGTAAGCTTCAGATTCTCAAACCGGTTGAACTCGTTCAGATTCTTTTCGTTCACGTTGCTGCTCATGATGTTGATGAGCTGGCTCTCGTTTACTCCGGTGGCTTCGCTCAGATTCATGATCTGCTTCTTCAGCTCGCTGATCTGATATTCGGCAATATAGTCGTTGATGGTCTTTCCCTGTTCCAGATGCAGGTCGCCGCTCTGTATGTCGTGCAGGATGATGAGCGCCGTGCGCTGGTCTTTCTGCGAGAGTGTGGCAAAGGTCTTGCACAGTTCCTCGAATGCCTCCTTGGTCATTTCGCTTCCCGGACCTTCCGTATAGAGGTTCTTGATGAACTTCTGGAATTTCGAGTCGATGTAGTCTGCATTGATGGTTCCCGTACCCGTCTCCGTAATATAGGTGTCAATGGTGTATTCCCATGCTTCCTTTGGGTCGCCACCTTCGCCACCTCCTTCAAAGAGTTCACGATAGCGCTGCAGCAGAATCTGATAAGTCTGCTCGTCCAGTTCCATCTTCACCTTTGTATAGGTGTTGCCGTGCTGGAATTCATATTCGCTCTTTTCCCATACGAAGCCCTGCAGCTTGGCAGCCTCCAGCAGATGGGTCATCTCGCTGAAGCATTTGGCAAACATATTCCTGTCTTCACGGCCGTCGGGCAACTTTTCGAAGTGCATGATCTTGTGCGAATGGAAGATGTCGCGGATGGTGAGGAAGCGCTGGTTGATGTTGGAAAGATTCTTCTCCAGCTTATCCACAAACACGCCTAATGGACGGTCCACATACACCTCCAGCGCATCGTTGATGTTCTGTTCCATGGTATAGGGCTTGGTGTAGTACTTGATGGTGCCGAATGGCTTGTCTGGACCGAACAGGCGGTTGGTGCGTGAGAATGCCTGGATAATGTCCACATACTTCATCACCTTATCTACATAGAGCGTGTTGATCCATTTCGAGTCGTAGCCTGTAAGCATCTGTGTCACCACTATCAGCAGGTCTATCTGCTGGCTGTGGTCGTTTTCTATGCCGATGTACGGCTTCTTGTGGGCAAGTCGCTTCGCCACGTCCTTCTTGTACTTGGCGTAGTTGGCAAGCTGATAGTTCGTGCCATACTTGGCATTATAGTCGGTAAGCATCTCCTTGATTGCATCCTCGCGCACAATGCCGCCGTCACTGTTGTCGATGTTGCTGTCGAAAACAGCCACTACGTTCACCGACGGATGATACATCCTGAACAGCCTGTAGTAGGCGATGGCTTCCGGAATGTTCTTGGTGGCGAGCATGGCGTGGAACTTGCCGTTCTTGCTCAGTTTCTCGCGGCTCTTCATGATGTCGTTGGCCACGGCTATGTGGTGCTTGTCGCACTCGTAGATGTCTCTCGGCAGATAAGCCTCAATGCCCTTCACCGGCTTGCCGTTCTCGGTGTAGGTTTCCTGCATCTTGAGCTGGTTGACAAAGCGGTCGTAGATTTTCCCGAACTCCTCGTTCTCGCTGATGAGCTTCAGATATTCTTCCGTGGTTTTGGGAGTTGTGGGATTGAAGGGATTCTCCTCCTTCAGTCTGAGGTCTATCTGATGGAACGCCACCAGTTCACGCAGTTCGTCATCGTCGTAGGTCTTCACCATGTACGGGTCGAAGCCGAGCACATTGCCGTCGGGTATTCCGCTGGCGATGGTGTATTTATGGAGCATGTCGCCGAAGAGGGTCTCCGTGGTGATTTCATGCTTGGCATTTTCCTCAAACACCGGTGTGCCTGTAAAGCCGAAGAGCAGAGCCCTCGGGAAGGTGTGCTTGATGCTGACGAGCATGTCGCCGAACACGCTGCGATGGCACTCGTCGATGATGAACACGAGGCGCTTCTGGCCTATGCTGTTGATCAGTTCCTGGGTGATGGTTCCGCCGCCTGAGATGGAGGCTCCCTCTTTCAGATTACTCATCTTCTGGATGGAGGTTACGATGAGGCGGTCGTCGTTGTCGGTGCTCTTCAGCTTGGCGAGCAGCACAGAGGAATCTACGGTGTCCTGAATCTCGTCGCCCTCGCCGGCAAAGCCGCGGTATTCGTCGAGCGACTGCAGGGCGAGTTCTATGCGGTCGAGCAGGAATACCACCTTGTCAGCATCACCGCTTTCGGCTATCAGCTGCGCACTCTTGAAAGATGACATGGTCTTGCCCGAACCCGTTGTGTGCCAGATGAATCCGCCCCGGTGCAGATGGTCGTCCCAGTTGGTTTTCTTCACCACGTCGCTTATCTTGCTCACGGCAAAATACTGGTAGCTGCGCAGCACCTTCAGGGTCTTGTCCTTGTCGTCGGCAATGGTGTAGAATCCCACCATCTGATGGGCCATAGGGATGGAGAGCAGATTGGTAGCCACCTGCTTCCAGTCGCTCATGATGGTATTGTTGAAGTCTTCCCAATGGAAGTAGAACTGCTTCTGGAATCGGTCTTCCGTGCCTGGGTTGGCAAAGTAGAGGGTTTCTTCGGGCGTCATCGCCACATAGATCTGCACCATCGAGAATATGCCGTTCTGGAAGATGCCCTCGTGTACGTATCTCTTGATCTGATAGCAAGCCTGACTCACGTCTATCTTGCTTCGCTTCAGTTCGATATGGATTACGGGCATTCCGTTGATCAGGAGCATCATGTCTCCCCGTCGGTCGCCCAGCATCGAGTCGGCAGTCTTGAATTTAGGCTGTCGTGCTATCTGGTAGCGGCTCTGTCCGGAAGAGATTTCCATAGGGTCGAAAATCTTCAGATACACTTCCTTGCCGAAGTTGTTGGTGTCGGCTTCATTGTCGCGCTTGATGCAAACCTGCTTGCCGTTGATGAATCGGTTCATCTCGTAAGGTGAACTTATCATGTTCACCTGATCCATCACCTGCTTCATTTCCGAGGCGGTAAGTGGGTAGTTGCCCAGCTTGTCTATCTCCCGGTTGTTGCCGTAGATGATGTCAGCCCAGTTCTGCACCAGTTGCTCTTCGGTAGGATTTTTGATCACCTCGTTCCAACCGTGGTCGAGGAGGTGATGGGTCAACGCCTCCTCAAAGGCGAGTTCCTTGATGAACCCTTGTATATTGTCTGCCATAATTTCTAATGTTTTTAATTGTTGCTTGGTTGATGATTAACGATTTCCCAATGTCCGTTTTTATCAGCTCCTACCCAATAAACAAAATTCTTTTCTTGTAGTATAGTTAGTTCACGTTGAATAGTCTTTCTGCTTATGCCTAAACGGTTTGCAAGAAACTTAGTATTTACTGCGACATTTTCCGTGTTTACTGCGACATTTTCTGCGTTTACTGCGACATTTTCCGCGTTTACTGCGACATTTCCCGTATTTACTGCGACATTTCCCGTATTTACTGCGACATTCTTTTCTATTAAATCAAGAATTGCTCTCTGTCTTTCAGTAAGTTCTTCTGTGACATGATCTGCGACATTTATCTTTTCAGAATTATCCTTTATTGCTATGGATTCTTCTACAAATTCTGCCTTTAATATCGCTTTAAGGATAAATGCGTCTGTATGAAAATACGGAATTACCGCTCCACGGCTTTCCAGTTCCTTACAGATACGGTCAATTCCCTCGCCAAACTCCTTCACATAGTTGTATGCTTTTAGGAATTGGGCAATCTTTGGGTTGCGTGAGAAGTGAGTATGTCGGATATTCTCTGCTCTTACCAGTCCAGGCAGTCTGCCAGGAGACTCAAACACCAATCTGTCGTCGAACATCTTTATTTGGATTTCCGTTCCTTTGATGCTATAGTCTCTGTGGCATTCGCTATTTACCACCATTTCCTGAATGGCAAACTTGGGATAGTTGCGGTTGGTGACAAACTGTCCGTTTTGTCCCAAGAAAGAATGCTCACGCACTTGTGTTTCTAGATATTCCACAGTCTTTACTATCTGATTCAGAATAGTGCCCTCGAACGTTACATCTTTCACTACGTTCATTTCCGTACCAACCTTTTCCTCAGTTCCTTCATATCTGATGAATCTTGTTCGGGCACGTGGGAAAAAACGTTGTGGTCGCTTACCGAAAAGCAGAATGCAAGCATTGCTTACCTTCTGTCTTCCGTCAGCTTCTTTCACGAAGTCGTTGTTCTCATAGAGATATTCCAGGGCAGACTTACTGTAGCCTATTATTTTGATATATTCGTTAACGGCGTTCATGTCAACGTCATCAATCGTAGCTCCGTATGCACCTTCGTCCTCATAGTTTCTTTCTCCTTTGTCGTACATCAACTGCATGCGCTCGTCGAAACTCAATTTTCTGCTTTTGTCGCCAACACGCATAAAAGCTTCGTCTGCCTGGTTGGTGTGCAGATAACTACTGGCTGGAACATACATCAGCAATATTCTATTGTCGTTGCCCTCGCTGTCTATGCATGCAAGGTATTCGTACCTAACCCTTACAGAAGGCATACAGAAATCCATAGGCACACGGAGTAGCTCGTTCAATTGCTTGGTGTATTGATCAATCCCCTCAATACGTCTTGTCTTATCAGATACTCCAATGGCAAGCACACCACCATCCGCATTAGCCATTGCCACTATAGGTACGGCCAATGCTTTAGGGTCTATATGTATGCTCTTACAGTCGAAGGTCTGGTCTTCTTTTCTGCTTCTTATTTCATCTATTGTCATGATGTTATATTCTTTAAGTATTATACGAACATTTTGTCAAGACACGCAGACTTGATCTGCTTCAGCTTCTCCAAGCGCTGAGACTGGAGGGAGATTTGGCGGTCGAGATTCTTAAGATACGAAGCAATTTTTATTTGTTCTTCTTTGGAAGGAACAAGAAATGACATTTCCTTGAATTCATCATAGCTAATCGAACGTCCGTCACGTATTCCATAGGTAATAAGTTCAAGTCGCTTAATAAACTCTTTAGACATGAAAACATATCGCCAATAGTAATCGTGATACAAATCTTTATTCTTAAAATCTATTATCGTGTATGCTGGTGACGCAATACCTTCTATTTCTGAATGAGCAAAACCGCCTTGGAAAGAACGAAGATGAATCACAAATTGTCCTGGTAGTATATGCTTGTATGTTGCTTCATTAGAAGTGTCATGGAAAATATTATAACCAATAGATTCACGTGTAACCATTCCTCTGTCTTGTGTTGCAGAAAGAACCGGTAAGTCTGGGCGATTCTTTTCGTTAAAGGTTTTGAATATCGAATCAGCTTTCACTTTCTTCCATTCCCCCTTAAACCCCTTGAATCTTATTTTAGGCACAGTTTCCCCTTCCTGCGGAAACATAGCCTGCAGGCTTGCCGCCTTCATCTGCTTTAATGAGGCAAGACGAGAGGTAGAGGCGGAAATCTGAGAGTCGAGAGTGGTGAAGTAGGAGGCTATTGCTTGCTGCTCCTCTTTGTTTGAAGGAATTGATTCTATATGCTTGTGGATATCATTTCTGTTTAATGTTGGAACTCCAGATCCTGTTGCATATTTTTCAAAGCCTACATTTTGAAAGAAATAGTATACGAAACGAGGATAATTTTTATGGAATGTTGTCACCCATAATGATGTGTTATGAGGCCAATATTCTCCATGGTCAATGTATGTAAATTTGCCAATAGTACCAGAGCGACCTGTTATTATTGCAGGTGCTTGGCATTTTCCCTCATTGTGAAAGCGAAGGATTCCATTGCTATAAACAACAGGAATTGTTCCTGATATTACATTATTTGTAGGAAGATCATAACCTCTTTGTAAAGGAGCTATTTCTCCAATCGTAGAAGTCTTCCATTCCCCCTCAAACCCTTTAAATCTTATTTTTGGTTCCATCATATTATTCAATCTTCTTGTTCATAATAATAAGAATAGTCGAGACCTTTCATAAAGGTCTCTCTATCGTTTATTTTGTCAGTCAAAGCATCTTTGAGCTACCTTTTGATGGGTGAGTTATCAATCACCCAGAAGTTTCAGTTGGTTAGTGCCACTAACCAACTGAAACTTCTGTATCTTATTATCGCTCGAATTCATATATGATTTTTCTTTACTCCTTCACCAACTCTTTCAGTCCCTTGATGGCAAATTCATCGCCCGTGAGCTGTTCTACCAACTCAGCCAATTCGCCTGTAGCCACAGCCATGTCGTCGTTGATCTGCTTGTAGCTTACGGCGTATTTCTCGCTGAGGGCAAGGGCGGCTGATTCCAGGTCGGCAAGCACTGAGCGCAGGGTGCTGTCAATGCCTTCGCAGATAGGGTCAATCCACTTCATGTGAAGCAGCTGGGCTACTTCCTCGTCCGTGAGATTCTGGATAGCCTCGATGGTCTTTTCTTCTAAAGCCTGTTTATCGGCCTTACTCTGCTTGTCGGCTTTCGACTGCTCATTCCATAGTGCCACCATCTGCTTCAGCTTATCCTTCGTCTCAGGCTCTACATCTGCCTTGGGCTTGGCGTCTGCTGTAATCTTCTTCTTGTCGAGAGCATTGTCCTTCTCGCTGTCGCAATAAGCCTCCATTTCTTCCTCGGTGAAACTGTCGCGCAACTCATCGAGTTCTCCATTGATGGCTTCCACTCTCGACTGTAGATTGGCGATGGCTTGCAGTTCTGACTGGAACTTCATCTGCTGCACCATGCTGAAAGGAATGATGCGACCCTTCAGTCCATCAGGCACTTCCACCTCCTCATCGTTCTTCTTTTTCACCAATTTATATACGGTTTCCACCTCGCGCACAGCACGGATGCCTTCTTCCTGAATGGTCTCAATGTCGATGATGATAGACTGCCAGTGGTCTGCCAAAGCCTGATAAACGGCGTAGCGGTCGATGAGCGGAACAGGGTTGAGGCGGCGGAAAATATCGGTAGAAATCTCGTCCTGTGCCTGCAGTTCACGCACTTCCATCACATGGTCTATCAGCTGCTGATGGAGCCTGTCGGCGAATCCACCGAATGCCTGGGCAAACTGCATCTTGAAGTTTCTTACATCCTCATTCTGCTCGATGGCAGTCTTCACATCCTCCACCTTCAGGGCAGAATAAGGCTTGTCTGCTTCGGGCTGGAACAAGGCGCTGCGCAGCGAAGGCAGCGTGTCCCAATACTTCTGCATCGCATCGATTTCGGCATTCGGAATACCGCCAAACATGGTGGCGTAGATGTCGAAAGGTTGGGCTGCCTCGCTCGAATCCACGTAGCGTGGAATGTTGAGGTTGTAGCCGTTCTCTCTTATCTCCTCACGGCTCACCTTGCGGGAGAAGCCAGGAATATTCTTGCGGTCGCGCACGGTGTCGGCTATCTTCTTGATGTCGCAGGCGCGGAGCTTGTTCTGCTTGCCGTCCTTGACGAATCCCTTGCTTGCGTCGATGATGAGCACGTCGTCATTATCTCGATGCTGCTTGAGCACCATCACGAGGGTAGGAATGCCTGTGCCGAAGAATATGTTGGCAGGCAGACCGATGATGGCATCGATGTTGTTCTTCTCGATGAGGCGGGTGCGAATCTGCTCTTCCTCGCCGCCACGGAACAATACGCCGTGGGGCAGCACGATGGTGAGGATGCCATCTGGTTTCAGGTGGTGGAGCTCGTGGAGCAGGAAGGCATAGTCGGCCTTCGACTTAGGCGCCACGCCATAGTCCTTGAAGCGGGCGTCGGTCTCGCGGTCTTTCGGGTCCCAGTGCTGGGAGTAGGGTGGGTTGCTCACCACTGCATCCACGTAGAGCGGCTGACCAATCTCGCTGCCGGAGTTGATGATAGGCCAGTCTTCAGCGAGCGAATCGGCGCAGCGGGTATTGATGTTGCCCGGCTGGATTCCACGCATCACGAGGTTCATGCGGGTGAGGTTGTAGGTGTTCTCTATCAGTTCCTGCGCATAGTATTTCACTCGGTTCTTGTCGGCAATATGGCGACCTACAGACTTACCGATGGTGATGAGCAGCGAACCGGAACCTGATGTAGGGTCGTAGATTTCTATCTGATGCTTGTCCTTATGATGCTCGGCCACGATTTCCGACATGAGGATGGCCACCTCGTGAGGTGTATAGAATTCGCCAGCCTTCTTGCCGGCATTGGCTGCAAAATTGCCAATCAGATATTCATATACATAGCCCAGCACATCATAGTCTTGCGAACCGTCGGTAGGAATATCCCTGATCAGCTTGATGAGGTCTTTCAGGGCGCGGGTCTGGCTTGCAGGGTTTTCGCCCAGCTTGCTCAATCCTGCCTGCAGACCCTTGAAGATGCCGTTATATACAGCCTTGTAGTTGGGACTGATCAGGCGGTCGAAAGAGTTCAGCGCCACCGACATATCGGCAACGGTAAAGGTGCTGTTGGGCTGCAGCCATGTGGAGAAGAGGTTCTTGTATTCGATGAAGTAGCCTATGTTGTTCTTGCAGTATTCGATGATGACTTTTGAGTTCTCGTCATCATAGTTTTCAACAAGACTCTCCAGTGCAGCTTGCTTTTCCTCCTCAGAAGCCCCTTTCATATCCTTCAGGATATAGTTCACCTCATTGTCTGACAGAAACTTGTAGAAGATGAGTCCGAGGATATAGTCTTTATATTCGTTAGCATCAATCTTAGAGCGCATCTTGTTTGCCGATGCCCATATCTTGTTTGCGAGTTGTTGTTTGTTCATATTTATATATATATATATTGATTCTATTACAATATGCAAAAATAAGATTTTTTCTTGGAAAAACAAACATTTTTTATAAAAATAACACACAAAAAAAGATAAATGTTGTTTTCCCTTATTTTATCAGCCCTGGACCAACGGAAAATTCCTTAATGACCTTAATGACCGTGACCGAAAATGACCGGACTCTTTGGGATTTGAAAATGATAATGACCCTTAATGACTTTGACCCTTCATGACCGGATTTTAGGTAGAAACAAAAAAAGACCGCTCTCCTCGTATTGAGGTGAGCGGTCGATTTTCATTTTTATGGCTGAGTCTGCTTTTATAATAAAGGTGAACTCCATGTCCTTTATCCCATGCAGCTCGTTACTCCGAGCGTAGTAGCGATAGCGGTCAGTATGCTGATGGCTATCTGCAGAATTGTTTTCCAAGTGTTCGCTTTCATCTTTCTTAGTGTTTAATGTTTTAGTGTTTAATGTTGAATTTTTTGTGGGCGGATAGGCTGGGCTAGGGGCTAGCACCCTAGCCA
>OMAS01000100.1_pt1 | contig 53035 bp, 40 predicted proteins | sample 1674031 | NCBI WGS metagenome assembly OMAS01 (sample SAMEA103958138, study PRJEB25191) | human gut metagenome | biome: human-associated habitat [ENVO:00009003]; feature: intestine environment [ENVO:2100002]; material: feces | place: Germany | collected 2013/2015 | reverse complement strand
CGCGAGCTGGGTTCAGAACGTCGTGAGACAGTTCGGTCCCTATCCGGCGCGGGCGGAGGATATTTGAGAGGAGCTGTCCTTAGTACGAGAGGACCGGGATGGACGGACCACTGGTGTATCTGTTGTCGACCAACGGCATGGCAGAGTAGCCAAGTCTGGAAGGGATAAACGCTGAAGGCATCTAAGCGTGAAGCCCCCCTCAAGATGAGATATCCCTCCTTCGGGAGTAAGACCCCTTGAAGACTACAAGGTAGATAGGGCAGAGGTGGAAGTGTGGCAACACATGGAGCTGACTGTTACTAATCGGTCGAGGGCTTAATCAAGCGAAAGCATACAAGCGAGTATGTTGGCATTAAAGAATTTAGAAAGTCTAATAATCTGTATGAAGTTTTGAATGTATAAAGTTATAAAGAGTACAAATAATCGCCGAACAGTTTGTTCGGCGTTTTTGTTGTTAGGGCAAGGCCCTGTTGAGCAAAGCTCAACTAATAAACCACTTGCTATGCGAGTGGTTGAAGACGCTTTAGCTTACAGTAAAAAACCTCCTGTGATTAAATGCAGGTTCGCCAACCGCATTTAATCACAGGAGGTATCCATAATGGACAATAATAGTTTATCACATACAAAATGGAACTGTAAGTACCATATTGTATTCGCACCAAAATTTCGTAGAAAAATAATATATGGGAAGTTACGTCAGGACATAGCCAATATATTAAGTGCTTTATGTAAGCGAAAAGGTGTCAAAATAGTGGAGGCAGAAATGTGTCCGGATCATGTTCATATGTTGGTAGAAATTCCGCCAAGTATAAGTGTATCAAGTTTTGTGGGATACTTGAAAGGAAAAAGTACACTAATGATATTTGAGAGGCATGCAAATTTGAAATATAAATTTGGAAATCGTCATTTCTGGTGTAGAGGATATTATGTTGACACGGTTGGAAAGAATGCAAAGAAAATACAGGAGTATATTCAAAATCAATTAAAAGAAGATTTAGAATATGATCAAATGACGTTAAAAGAGTATATAGACCCGTTTACGGGTGAGCCAGTAAAAGCTAACCATTAAATTGAGCCCAAGGGGCTCGGTAAGTAAATGTATTGCGGCTGGCGGCCGATTCAACGAGTCTTTAGACTCAAACGCCGGAAACGAGCCCTTATAGGGCGTGAGCAAACCACCGGCTCAGCCGGTGGTTCTGATTATACAGAGGAATATATATGACATTACAACAACTACATCAGGTAATTACAATTGCAGAAAGTAAATCTATGAATGAGGCAGCTAAGAAACTTTTTGTTTCACAGCCCAATCTTTCGTCCGTTGTGAAGGAGTTGGAGGAAGAAGCAGGAGTGACCATTTTTGTGCGTTCCAATCGTGGAATTGTGATTACGCCGGAGGGTGAAGAATTCTTAGGCTATGCCAAGCAGGTGGTCGAACAGTATCGGCTTCTGGAAAAGCGATATATGGATGGAGAGGTAAAAAAGAAATTTTCAGTATCCATGCAGCATTATTCCTTTGCGGTGAAAGCATTTGTAGAGATGGTGAAGTCGGTAGGAATGGAAGAATATGAGTTTGCGATTCATGAGACACAGACGAACCAGGTCATAGAGAATGTCCGTAGCATGAAGAGTGAACTGGGAGTTTTGTTTTTGAGTGAATTTAATGAGGCTGTATTGCAAAAGCTATTTAAGGAAAATGGCCTGATATTTGAAGAGTTATTTAGCTGTGACACATATGTTTACATGTGGCGGGAACATCCGCTGGCAAAACAAAGTATGATATCTATGAAACAGTTAGAGGATTATCCTTGTCTTGCTTTTGATCAGGGAAAGAACAATTCTTTTTATTTTTCTGAAGAGATGAAAAGCACATATGAATATAAGCGAATCATCAAGGCGGATGATCGTGCGACCATGTTAAATCTCATGGTGGGATTGAATGGGTACACATTATGCTCAGGTATTATTTCCGAAGAGATTAATGGGGATGATTATGTGGCAATTCCGCTCAAAGAGTCAGAAAAAATGCGGATTGGTTATATTCGACATAAAGGAGCGAATCTGAGTCGTTTAGGGGAAATTTATCTGCAGGAATTGCGTAAAAATGGGAAAACGATTAAATAAATAACGGATAAAATTTGATAAAAATACTTGATATTGTGGTTAAACAGGCACCTTTTTAGCTAAAATGCATAGTATGATGAATGAGAAACTTCAAATTCAATCAAATATAGTATATTTGGAATGCATGATGGGGCAATATCTGTCGAAATGCTGCAAAATCCGTCAAAATACAAGTATTGTGTACGTTTGACATATGGAAACAAAAGTGGCATAATCCACAATAATGTAGTAAAACATTAGGAGTTGTTTAATTAGAAAGTAGGTGTTGAATTATGTATGAAACAGTAAAAGTAATTCGATTATCAGACATGAAAGATGTAAAGGATTTTGTTCGGGCTGCAGGAGATTGTGATTTTGATATTGACGTAAAATACAACCGGACAATCATTGATGCAAAGTCATTGCTTGGAATGATTGGTTTGGGATTGCAGAATGATCTTCAGGTATGCTATGGTGGAAAAAACGAGAATTTCGAGAATCTGGTCGATAAGTTTTCATTAGCATAAAGCAAAAAGATAAATAAAATAGAACAAATGAATATAGAAGAAATTCTATTCTGAAAGTATTCGGAGTAGAATTTCTTTTTTTATGCAATAGTTAACACAAATGATATAATAATAAATGCTATAATATTATAATATTTAAGAAAGAACAGGAAATGGAGATAGAATTAGTTCGATGGAAAAGGTGACGGAATCCGGCATACAGGAACTGCATATTTCGGTGCGAAATCTTGTGGAGTTTATATTGCGAGGTGGAGACATTGATAATAGAAGCAGCCGTATGGTGCAGGAGGCCATGTTAGAGGGCGGCAAAATTCATAGGAAAATTCAAAATAGCATGGGAAGTTCCTACACAGCGGAAGTTCCATTGAAGATAGAACGAATCGAAGAATCGTACGTTCTTGTGGTAGAGGGCAGGGCCGACGGAATCGCTTTTGGAGAATTTGTTGCAGACGAACCGGCAAAACAAATAGAAGAACAGAGACTGCTTGAGAAACAAAAGGATGAAATGCAAATTGGGGAGCAGCTTTGGTATATCGACGAAATCAAAGGCGTGTACCGGAATCTGACATCCATGGAACAGCCGGTATATGTACACAAGGCGCAGGCGATGTGTTACGCGTACATATATGCTCTGCAAAATCATCTGGATCGCATCGGTGTGCAGATGACATATTGCAATCTGGATACGGAAGACATACGGTATTTTCGGGAGATTTGGGAATGGGAAGATCTTTACGACTGGTTTGAGCATTTGATTGCGGAATATAAGAAATGGGCGGACTGGCAGATTGCCTGGCGCCAAAAAAGGCAGGAGAGCATTGCACAGCTGGAATTTCCGTATCCTTACCGGGAGGGACAACGTAAGCTGGTGGCGGATGTGTATCGGACGATTATACGGCGAAAGACGCTTTTTATCCAGGCACCTACAGGAGTCGGTAAGACAATTTCCACAATTTTTCCGGCTGTAAAAGCAGTGGGCGAGGGACTGGCAGACCGCATTTTTTATTTGACGGCAAAGACGATCACGGCCACGGTTGCGAAAGAAACATTCCAGATTTTAAGGGAACATGGATATCAGGCGAAGATTATTCAGCTGACAGCAAAAGAAAAGTTGTGCATGTGTGGGGAAGATGGCACGGAGGCGTTAGAATGCAATCCTGTGAATTGTCCGTATGCGAAAGGACATTATGACCGTGTGAATGATGCGGTGTATGATCTACTGCAAAATTCGGATTTGTTTACACGCGAGGAAATATTGGCGCAGGCACAAAAGTATCAGGTGTGTCCGTTTGAGATGAGTCTGGATGTGGCCACCTGGGTGGACAATATATTGTGCGATTATAATTATGTGTTTGATCCAAATGTGTATTTGAAGCGCTTTTTTCAGGAGGGAATCAAAGGCGATTACATTTTTCTGGTGGATGAGGCGCATAATCTGGTGGACCGGAGCCGGGAGATGTACAGCGCACAATTATATAAGGAAGACATGCTTGCAGTCAAACGAATCATGAAGCCGCACAATTTCATAATTGCGAAGACTTTGGACAAATGTAATAAAGCGATGCTGGAGTTTAAGCGTGTGTGTGAGACGTATGAAGTGCATGAAAGTGTGGGGGTGCTGACGTTTCATCTAATGCGGCTTGCTTCGCAACTGGAAGAATTTTTTGAAAAACCGCGCGAATTTCCAGAGAAAAAGGAAGTGTTGGACTTTTATTTTGAAGTGCGTAATTTCCTTAATATATATGAACTTGTGGATGAGCATTATGTCATTTACACGCAGATGGAAGAGGACGGGCGTTTTATGATTAAGCTTTTTTGCGTGGATCCGTCGCTGAATCTGCAGAAATGCATTGACAAGGCAAATGCCACGATATTTTTCTCCGCGACACTTCTTCCGATTAATTATTACAAACAGATTCTTTCGACGAAAGAAGACAATTATGCGATATATGCGGAGAGTACCTTTGCGGAGAGCCAGCGGCTGCTCGCTTTTGCGCCGGATGTAAGTACGAAATATACCAGGCGGGGACCGGCGGAGTATATGCGTATCGCGCAGTATATACAGGCTGCTGTAGAAGGCAAAGAGGGAAACTATATGGTGTTTTTCCCTTCTTATAAAATGATGCAGGATGTATATGAGGTGTTTCACCTTTTAGTGGAGGGCGAGGCTGCTATAGATGGCAGATATGGCAGAGACGGGAAAAAGCAAATCCTGGAAATTTGTATGCAGACCAGCAATATGCAGGAACAGGAACGCGAACAGTTTCTGCAGATGTTCGAACAGGAGCGGGATGGAAGTCTGGTTGCTTTTTGCGTGATGGGTGGAATTTTTTCGGAAGGAATCGATTTGAAAAATGATAAACTGATCGGAGCCATCATTGTGGGAACAGGATTGCCACAGATCAGCAATGAGAGGCAGATTTTGAAAGATTACTATGATGAGCGTGGAATGTCGGGCTTTGATTATGCGTTTCGTTATCCGGGAATTAACAAGGTGCTGCAGGCAGCGGGACGCGTGATCCGGACGCAGGAAGATCGAGGAATCATATTGCTGCTGGACGAACGGTTCCTGCAGGCAGATTATGTGCCGCTTTTTCCAAGAGAATGGCGGGAACGCAAGGTGTGCAATTTAAAGCAGATGAAGGAAGAAGTAGAAAGATTCTGGAAAGAAGTAAAGTAGAAATTATGGAGAAAACAATAAAAAACCGGGTGCATCAGAACAGTGATGCATCCGGTAATAATTTGAGAAATTCTTCGGTGGATGCGGATATGGGCAGCGTTGTGTTGGCGGATACAACAATCTGTCGTGTCGGCATCTTTTCTTTTGTGCGAAGAACAAAGAGATCATTGGATTCACGTGAGAGACAGAAGTCCGGGATGAAAGCAATGCCGAGGCCAATGCGGGCCATATCGATCAGCAGGTCATTGCTGCTTAACTCGACCTGGGGAATCAGTTCAAGCTGATGCTGCAAAAACAGGTTGTGCAGAAACTCACTGGTGGTACTGTTGCGGTCAAGCATCATGATCGGATACTGCTGTAACTCCTCGAACGGAATCTCCTGTTGCTTGAGGTTAAAGTATGCAGGGTTTGCGATAAACACATCGGAAAAATTACATACCGTCTTTTGAATGTATGCATGATTCAGATGAGAATTCGGAAAGTTTGTCACAATCAGATCGACTTTACGCTGCTCTAAAAGATTTACACACTGGATAGAAGTCGCATTCGTGATTTTGATCGGAACGTTCGGGAACGCCTTATGAAACTGCTTTAAATAAGGAAGTAGAAAGTAGCGGCAGATCGTATCGCTTGCGCCGATATGCAACTGTCCAAGACCGAGTGTACCGGAATCTAAAAGCTGGCTTTCACCGCGGGAAATCAGATTCATAGCAGGCTCCACATGTTTTAAAAGAAGAGAACCTGCCGGAGTCAGCTGCACTTTTTTGGTGCTTCGGATAAAAAGTGACTGCCCCAGTTTTTTCTCCAATGTCTTGATCGACTGGCTGACGGCCGATTGCGAAATGAAAAGCTTCTTGCTGGCATCCGAAAAGGACAGCGAAGTAGCTACATAATAAAAGACTTTGTATAGTTCATAATTGATATCCATGAGAATCCCCTTTGTGATTATTTATAACATATTATACTTATTATAAGACCTACTAATAAATGTGTCAATTTAGAATTATAAATTAAGGATTCCATAAGAAAATTTGTGTAAATTGAACGAGGTAAAAAATCGTTGTATAAGGTACAATAAGAGAGTATATTGCAAAAAGAAAATTGAGGAGAAAAGACATGAAAGAAAAGTTACAATTTCCACAGGCAGTACGCCGGATTTTTTGCGTACTGTTAGCACTTGTAATGCTTGTAACGGTAGTGGCGCAGCCACAGGAGACGTATGCAGCAAGCAAGAATCCTTACTATATTCGTATCAACCGTCAGCAGAACTGTGTTACGATTTACAAATTAGACAAGAAAGGAAAATATACGATTCCGGTCAAGGCGATGGCTTGTTCGGTTGGTGTGAACAATGCGACGCCGACAGGAACATTTCCCCTGTCTACCAAATACCGCTGGCATGCGCTGATGGGATCTGTATATGGACAGTATTGTAGCAGAATCACAGGTGGGGTTTTGTTCCATTCGGTATTTTACAGCACGACAAATCCGGGCACGCTTGCATACAATTCCTACAATCGTCTGGGAACGACTGCGTCCCATGGATGTGTGCGCCTGAACGTTGCAGATGCAAAATGGATCTATGACAATTGCAAAAGCGGAACACTTGTAAATATTTATGATTCGAACAATCCGGGACCACTCGGAAAACCTACACCGGTGAAGATTGATGTCAATAGCAAATACAGAGGCTGGGATCCGACTGATCCGAATGAGAACAACCCATGGAGAAAGATGGCTCCAAAGATTACCGGTACCAGAAATATTACCGTAGAGCGTCTTGCAAAAGCACCAAATATGAAAAAAGGTGTAACAGCAACCGATTATAAAGGGAAAACGGTCAAAGTAACCATGTCTGGCAAGATCAATATGAAGAAAGCCGGCAAATACAGAATTACATACAAGGCAAAGGATTCTCTGAGCAATGTGACAACCAAATATAGCTACGTAACGGTAAAGGATACCAAGAAGCCGGTTGTCAAAGCAAAGAAGAAAACACTTACCATCAAGGGAAATCTTTCCGAGAAAAAGCTGATGAAGCTGATTCGCCAGAATGTGAAAGCAACAGACAGCAAGGAAAAATTATCCAGCAAGTATGTAACCGTAAATGCAAAGACATTGCTGAAGGCAATGAAGAGTAAGAAGTACGGCACATATAAGGTAACTGTGGTTGCAAAAGACAAGGCCGGAAATAAATCCAAGAAGATTACCATCAAGGTGAAATATGTAAATCCAAATCCGAAACCAAGTAAACCGGACGACAACAAAACGGATGATAATAAAAAGGATGACAACCAGAAGCCGGACGACAACAAAACAGATGATAGTACCAAAGATGACTCCAGCACCGGAGACGACACAAACGAAGATGGTACAAACAAAGATGACACAGACAAAGACAACACAGACGAAGACAACACAAACCAAGACAATACAAGTAAAGACAACACAACAAACAGTTCCGACACAACAAACGGAACACAAGAGTAATTAACAAAAAGCCACAGCAGGGTAGAAACAGAATTTTGCCCGCCTGTGGCTTTTTCCCGTATCAGGTGTTTGTTGGCCGGGGCGTAAACAAAAAATATTATAAATAAGACTTGGTAATAAACATAGTTAGTTATATTAATTTTACTAATTGTGATAAATAAGATATACTGTTCACATAGCGTAATACGTCAGAAATTTTACAGACAGAATAAGGAGGACCATTTCATGGGCAACGTACGTCGTGTATATGTAGAAAAGAAACCAGACTTTGCAGTGAAGGCAAAGGAACTGAAGCATGAGGTAAAGCATTATCTTGGAATCGCAGCAGAAGGAGTTCGTGTGCTGATTCGCTATGATGTGGAAAATGTATCAAATGATACTTATAAGAAAGCATTGCAGACAGTATTCTCTGAGCCTCCGGTCGATGATATATATGAAGAAGAGTTCGATGCAAAGGGCGGCAAAGTATTTTCCGTTGAGTTCTTACCGGGACAGTTCGATCAGAGAGCCGATTCCGCAGAGCAGTGTGTGAAGCTTTTGAATGAGGATGAGGAGCCAATCATCCGCAGTGCAACCACTTATGTAATCAATGGAGATATTACCGAGGATGAATTAGAGGCCATCAAGAAGTACTGCATCAATCCGGTAGACTCCAGAGAGACCGGCGCACAGAAGCCGGAAACACTGGTGCAGAATTTTGAGGAGCCGGTAGATGTTGCTATCTTTGACGGATTTATCGATATGGCAGAGGCACAGTTAAAGGAATTATATGATTCATTGAATCTTGCCATGACATTCAAGGATTTCCTTCATATCCAGAATTACTTCAAGGGTGAAGAGAAGAGAAATCCATCCATGACAGAGATCCGCGTGCTCGACACATATTGGAGCGATCACTGCCGTCATACGACATTCTCAACAGAACTTAAGAATGTCAAGTTCGACGAGGGCTTTTATCAGGCACCAATCAAGAAGACATATGAGGATTACCTCAATACACATAAAGAAATGTACAAAGGCCGTGACGACAAGTTTGTCTGCCTGATGGATCTGGCACTTCTTGCAATGAAGAGACTCAAAGCAGAAGGAAAGTTAGACGATCAGGAAGAGTCTGACGAGATCAATGCATGTTCCATCGTCGTACCGGTAGAAGTAGATGGAAAGACAGAGGAGTGGCTTGTAAACTTCAAGAACGAGACACATAACCATCCGACAGAGATCGAGCCATTCGGTGGCGCAGCAACCTGTCTTGGTGGAGCAATCCGTGATCCGTTATCCGGACGTACTTATGTATATCAGGCAATGCGTGTGACAGGAGCCGCAGACCCTACCGTATCTGTAAAAGATACACTTGAAGGAAAGCTTCCACAGAAGAAAATCGTTCGCGAGGCAGCCAGAGGATACAGTTCTTATGGTAACCAGATCGGACTTGCAACCGGATATGTCAAGGAAGTATATCATCCAGATTATGTAGCAAAGCGTATGGAAATCGGAGCCGTCATGGGTGCAGCACCTAGACGTGCCGTACAGAGACTGACTTCCGATCCGGGAGACAAGATCATCCTTCTCGGAGGACGTACCGGACGTGACGGAATCGGTGGAGCAACCGGATCTTCCAAAGCACACAATACAGAGTCTACTTCCGTATGTGGCGCAGAAGTACAGAAAGGTAACGCACCAACCGAGCGTAAATTACAGAGATTATTCCGTAGAGAAGAAGTCAGCCACATCATCAAGAAATGTAATGACTTCGGAGCAGGCGGTGTGTCTGTTGCAATCGGTGAATTAGCAGACGGACTTCGTATCGAATTAGATAAAGTTCCAAAGAAATATGCCGGACTTGACGGAACAGAGATCGCAATCTCTGAGTCCCAGGAGCGTATGGCTGTCGTTGTAGCACCACAGGATGTGGAGCAGTTCCTGGCATATGCAAAAGAAGAAAACTTAGAGGCAACCGAGGTTGCAGTTGTTACCGAGGATCCTAGACTTGTCCTTGAGTGGAGAGGCAAGGAAATCGTAAATATCTCCCGTGCATTCCTTGATACCAACGGAGCACATCAGGAAGCAGACGTTGAAGTAGAGATGCCGGTAGAGGCAGACAACTTCTTCAAGAAAGTTGAACTTCAAAAGGTAGCCGATGCAGTCAAAAAGGGCGATAACAAAGCAGCATGGCTTGCAATGTTAGGTGACCTTAATGTATGTTCCCAGAAGGGACTCGTGGAGATGTTCGACGGTTCCATCGGAGCAGGCAGTGTATACATGCCATATGGTGGACGTTATCAGCTGACCGAGACACAGAGCATGGTTGCAAAACTTCCGGTTCTCAAAGGAAAATGCGATACTGTGACGATGATGTCTTACGGATTTGATCCATATTTATCATCCTGGAGTCCATACCACGGTTCCGTATATGCCGTACTTGAGTCACTTTCCCGTATCGTGACAGCCGGCGGCGATTACAAGAAAGTCCGTTTTACATTCCAGGAGTACTTCCGCAGAATGAACGAGGATCCAAAGCGCTGGAGCCAGCCGTTTGCAGCACTCCTTGGTGCATACGATGCACAGATCGGATTCGGACTTCCATCCATTGGTGGAAAAGATTCCATGTCCGGAACCTTCAACGATGTTGATGTACCGCCAACACTCGTATCTTTTGCTGTTGATGTGGCAAAAGAACAGGATGTCATCACACCGGAATTAAAGAAAGCCGGAAACAAACTCGTACTGTTTACCATTGATAAGAATGAGTATGATCTGCCGGTATATGAGAAAGTTATGGCATTGTATGACAGTATCCATACACTGATCGGTGAGGGTAGGATTTTATCCGCATACGCTTTGGACGGAAAGGGACTGGCAGCAGCAGTCAGCAAGATGGCGTTCGGTAACAAGTTAGGTGTCACCGTAGAAGACAGTGTCAGCGCAGATACCTTATTTGCACCGGGATTCGGTAATATCGTAGCAGAAGTATCTGAGGATGCGCTTGCTGCTGTACTGGAAAAAGTTCCGGGTGCAGCAGTCGTTGCAACCGTAAACGATACACAGAACTTCAATTACAAAGACATGTCTATCAGTATGGAAGAAGCACTGAACACATGGACAGGTACTTTGGAGCGTGTATTCCCAACCCGTGCAACCGAAGACAAAGAAGAAGTAAAGACAGATGTATTCGACACCAAAGAAATATATATCTGCAAGAATAAAGTAGCAAAGCCAACCGTATTCATTCCGGTATTCCCGGGAACCAACTGTGAGTACGACAGTGCAAAGGCATTCGAGAGAGCCGGCGCAAATACAATTGTCAAAGTATTCAAGAACCTGAGTGCAGCAGATATCCGTGATTCCGTCGATGAGTTCGTAAAAGCAATCGATCAGTCACAGATCATCATGTTCCCGGGTGGATTCTCCGCAGGTGATGAGCCGGAAGGATCTGCAAAATTCTTTGCAACTGCATTCCGCAACGCAAAGATGACAGAGGCAGTCAACAAGCTGCTCACAGAAAGAGACGGACTTGCACTTGGTATCTGTAACGGATTCCAGGCACTGATCAAGTTAGGACTGGTACCATATGGTGAAATCCGCATGCAGACAGAGGATTCTCCGACACTGACATACAACACCATCAACCGCCATATCAGCAAGATGGTTTACACAAAGGTAGTAACCAACAAGTCCCCATGGCTGCAGAAAGCAACTTTAGGACAGACTTACTGCAACCCGGCCTCTCATGGTGAGGGACGTTTCGTAGCACCGAAGGAGTGGTTAGACAAGCTGTTCGCAAATGGACAGGTCGCAACACAGTATGTCAACGAAGCAGGACAGCCAACCATGGATGAAGAGTGGAACGTCAATGGTTCCTACATGGCAATCGAAGGAATCACAAGTCCGGATGGCCGTGTACTTGGAAAGATGGCACACAGTGAGCGCCGCGGTGATCATGTAGCAATGAACATTTACGGTGAGCAGGATATGAAGCTGTTCGAGTCCGGTGTAGAGTACTTTAAGTAATTATCACAATAAGTTGTTCTCCAAATAGAAAATACAAAGAGATCTCGTAGAAATGATGCATGTTTCTATGAGGTCTTTTTGTTTATGGGAAAAATTGGAGAAGAAAAATGGAACCCGATTATACAGTATGACACCATTTTTTCTTAGCTAAATTTATTGATGAAATCGTACAAAAACGATATAATAATAGTACGAAAAATGGAAAAACTATATTCACTTACAAGAATACTGGAAGTGACAGAGAATGACTTTATAGAAGCTTTAAGATCTTCCATCAGTGACTATGAGGATGCTGTTGTTAAATATATGATAGGGGGAATGTTGGAATGAACAGGATCATGCTTCCAGTCGGAATGAGTAGTTTTACAGAAATATGCCGCAACAACTATTACTACATTGATAAGACAGGTTTGATTCAGGATCTGTTGGAAAAAGATTTTTCATCCGTAACCCTGATTACAAGACCTCGTCGGTTCGGAAAAACACTTGCGATGAGTATGTTGTCGGCTTTTTTTGATATTCGGGGAAAAAATGAAAAATTATTTGAAGGTTTGTATATTGCAACACAGAAAGAATTGTGTAAAAAATGGATGAATCAATATCCGGTTATTTTTTTATCCATGAAAAATATAGATGGACTTCGATTTGAATCAGCCTATGAGATGCTCACCTTAGAAATTGCAGATTTGTACAAGCAACATTCTTATTTACTGGATTCCGATATGATTGATACGGATGACAAAGTTATTTTCAGCAGAATCAAAGAAAATCTTGCTTCGGATGCTGAAATAAAGAAATCACTGCTGTTACTCACCAGAATGATGAAATCCTACTATCAGAAGCCGGTTATTATGCTTCTGGATGAGTATGATGTACCGATTGCAAAAGCAGAAGAAAAAAATTATTATGCGCAAATGCTTGATGTAATCAGTACAATGCTTGGCACTGCTTTGAAGGACAATGAAGCTTTACGATTTGCTGTTATTACGGGATGCCTGCGCATCACGAAAGAAAGCATTTTTACCGGAGCCAACAATTTTGTGACAGATACGATTTCTGACAATCGGTATAATGAATATTTTGGGTTTACCCAATCAGAGGTTCAAACCTTACTTTCCGATACCGGATGTCAGGCATATGCAGAGAAGATACGTGAATGGTACGATGGATATCACTTTGGAGATCTGGATATTTATTGTCCATGGGATGTATTAAACTATATTCGTGATTTACAAAGCGATAATACCGCTATTCCACAGAGTTATTGGAAGAATACGAGTGGCAACACCATCATTCGTTCATTTATTGATTATGCCGGAACAAGTATTACAAGAAAATTAGAAACCTTGTTGGAGGGTGGTTATATTGTTCAGAAAATAGAGGAAGATCTCACGTATGATTATCTACATTCGTCGGAAAATAATCTATGGTCGGTTTTGTATCTTACAGGATATTTAACAAAGGTTTCCGGTTCTGGGGTTATGGGGCTGAGAAACAATGGGGAAGTCGCTCTCACAATACCAAACCTGGAAGTAAAAGAAATCTTTGAGTCAACAATCATGAGATGGTTTGATGACAATGCAAAGATTTGGAATCGCGAGCAGCTGTTTACAGCAGTATGGAATGGTGATGCGCAGAGAATTACGGAGGAATTGAACAAATTGCTTCGCAGAACAATCAGTTATCATGATTATCGTGAAGATTTCTATCATGCATTTCTTGCCGGAATTTTCACGGGAGCCGGATACATGGTCGAATCCAACCGTGAGCATGGGGAAGGACGAAGCGATATTGTTATCTACAATCCGGTGGCAGGACAGGTTGCCATATTTGAAGCCAAGTATACGCACAAACTGGAAAACCTTGCATCGGATTGCGACAGGGCGATCGCACAGATCGATGATCGGATGTATGCGAAAGAATTTGAGGCTGAATACGATCAGGTATTATGCTATGGAATTTCTTTTTTTAAGAAAAGATGCATTGTGAAAAAGAAATAATATAATCAGTTTTATCATTTAACCAATTGCCAAGAATATAGACCTGGTTCGTAATTAGGGAAAAATTATCAAAAGAAGGGCTTATAGAGAGAAGCCGGAGGACACAGAAGGAATAAATATGGCAAAAGGTAAGAATGTTAACACCAGAAAGAAAACGGTTAACAAGGATCATATGGGCGTCACAAGTATTGCAAACCAGTTAAAGGATATGGCAGGAAGCCTTGAAAGAGATCTGCGTTTCTTCCATATATAATAAGAAGAAACTAATTCAAATCTAAGAAATCTATTGGGAAAAGAGTCCTTTTTATGTTAAAATAGCATGAAAAGGCTCGTTTTTTTTATATGCAGTTGAAATAGTTGTAATTTGTGAAAAAAATCTTAACAACTTAAGAAAATATTAAAAAGTTTTTTCAACAAAATGCGATTTTTAGGTTGCAAAGACACAATACTTGGTGTATTATTGTCACGTAGAGTAGTTAAAATAGTACTGCTAAAAGAAAAGTACGAGAACTGATTAGCAACTATTGGAGCTATGGAAACTGAAACTGAAAAGATAGGTTTCAGACAACCTTACAATTACAGATACATACAGAAGCTGAGATCCGTTAGGAGCAGCTTGCTGAATTTGATGCTGAACTATCAATGTTGGATTTAGCTCTACGCGACTTTGAGGGTTCGAGGCTTCAATCGAAAGATTTATGTGTTTGTAGATGATGCTGGCGATGAGTATTTACTCGAGGAGGTCGGCGGAGGCAATTAGCGATGTCGTTGGAACGGATGGATCGTCCGCAGCGAGTCAAAAGTGAAGATGGCTGAACTTAAACGTGTGAGGCAAACAAGTAGAATTCTGATGGAGGTTGATCAAAAAAGGAAAGAGAGGAAAAGACATGAAGACATTCAAAAAAGTGTTAGCTTCAACTCTTGCTGCTGCAATGGTTGTTACAGCTTTACCTGTAACTTCTGCAAATGCTGCTGCAGCTCCAAAGCTTAGCACAACAAAGGCTGCCGTATATGTAGGTCAGTCTAAGACAATCAAAGTTACAACTCCAAAGACTTGGAAGAGCGTAAAAGTTAAAGCTACTACAAGCAAGAAGAGCGTAGCAAAAGTTAAGGCTTCTAAGAAGAAGGTTACTGTTAAGGCTGTTAAGGCTGGTACAGCAAAAGTTACTGTTAAGGTAACTGGTAAGAAGTCTGGTAAGGCTGTAAAGAAGACATTAAAGGCTACTATCACAGTTAAGAATCCTTCTCTTACATTAAAGGCAGCTAGCGAGGTTGCAGTTGGTGCAAAGGAGACAGTTAAGGCAACAGTTAAGCCAGCTTCAACAAAGGTTACATTCTCATCTAGTGATGATGCAATTGCAACAGTTGATGCTACAACAGGTGAAGTTACTGGTGTTAAGGCTGGTGAGGTAACAATCACAGCTAAGGCTGGTAAGACAACAAAGACTGTTAAGATGGCTGTTAAAGATTTCATTCTTAAGGATGTTAAGCAGGCTACAACAACAAAGCTTACAGCTACAGTTGCTGGTAATACAGCTGCTTTAAAGGCATCTGATTTCGTAATCACAAATACAAGCTCTAAAGCAACTGTTGCTGCAAAGAGTGTATCTGTTGATAAAACTGATAAGACACAGGTTACAGTTGAGACATATGTAGCTATGGCTGATGGCAAGGATTACACTGTAACAGTAGCAGATGTAACAAAGACATTCACTGCTACAGATGGAAAGATTGTTAAGGCAGAAATTTCTCCTGCTTCAGTTGTAGTTCCAACTCCTGCAAATAATTCTGATGGATCAAATGCAAATGATATCGTTGCTAAGTTCACTGATGCAAGCGGTGTTGAGATTGCATCTGTTAAGCCATTAGAGGGAACAACTAAGGTTCCTACAGGATTCACATATGTTGAATTCAAGGTAGATGCTACAAACAATGGTTATCTTTCAGGAAATACTTTAAACCTTTACAAAGTAGGAAACACAGCTAAGGTTACAGCTATCGCTCATACTGGAAAGTACAATGCTTCCGCAGTTGAGGAAGGAAACATTACAGCAGAAGCTACTATCACTGGTGTAGATCCAACAGCTGTTACAACATCTGCATGGAACGTTAAACTTGGAAAGAGTTCAGATAAAGCTTCTGAGTTCAAGAACATCAAAGAAACAAAGCTTGCTGTAAAGGATACTGATGTATACGCATATATCCAGAGAGCAACTTCTGATGGAAAGACAGCTAATGCAAAGGATTATACATTCGAAAGCTCAAACAACGATGTTATGACTGTTTTAACAGCTTCTACAACTGTTAAAGATACAACAGCTGTAGCTGTTACTCCTTATAAGTCTGGTACAGCTTACATCATCGTAAAGGATGCTAAGAAGAATGTTGTAACAACACTTGCTGTTACAATTGGTGATGAGAGAAAAGTTACTGCTTTATCTCTTGATAAGAATTCATTTGTACTTTCTTCTAAGGATGGTATTGATAATGATGTAACTGTAAAAGCTACAGCAAAGGATCAGTATGGTGAAGAGGTTACTATTGCTTCTGGATTAACATGTAAAAATGCAAACTCACAGATTGATGATTCTAAGAAGATTACTATTACAAAAAATGCAATTAATGTAACAAAACCAAGTCTTACTAAAGATAATAAGGATTCATCAAATACTTACATTGTTGAGTACAAGGATGTAAAAGTAACATTTACAATCGTTGTAAAGGCATATGATGCAACAACTACTACACCAGCTGCATTTGATTTAGTTTTAGGTGCTGATAAGGCAGATGCTATCGTAAAGGCTGACGCTACAGCTAATACAACAATTTCAGCTGATGTTATCGGTTATGACAAGAATGGTGTAAAGGTTGAGAAGGTTGCTGCAAAAGATGCAACTTGGAAACTTGAAAAAGATGGTAAAGCTGCAAAAGATGCAACTGGTGTAACAACTGGTTCTGCACTTAGCACAATTAATGTTAACAACATCTCTAGTGGTGCACAGATGGCTTCTGGAATTTATACACTGACTGTTACATACAAAGAAAAGAAATTCGTTAAGACTTTCGAGGTTACAAATACTCAGCCTTCAGTAAGTGTAGAGCGTGTTGCAACAGAGGGCGCTAGTGTTGCTAGTTGCTTCAAGTTTACATATGAAGGAACAGAGCAGAAGAATGTTAAATTCTATGGCTTAGATGGCACAACAGAGGTTACAAATAATTCTGGTGAGGTATATGTTTCTAAGGCAGATGTTACAGTATCTATTGGAAATAGTAATAAAGTTGTTCTTACCGTAAATATTGGTTTAACAGTTAAAGTTAAATAATTATCTGGTTAAATTATCAAAAGGGAGTGATTCATTTGAATCATTCCCTTTTTTGATAAAAAATATGAAAAGGGAATCGGTATTGATCCGATTCCCTTTGGTGTTATCCTATCAGACTATATACTATGGATAAATTATTTTGTAAATGTTGTATTTATATCAACAGATACTTCATAAGAAACACTTGCACTATTAGTTATGAAAAGCTTACAGGAGAAGAACGATTATATAAGCTTGTTCTTCCAGTAGTTGGAAACAAGGGTACAGCAGAAGTTGCAAAGGATGCTCCAGATTGGACAAAGACCGTTACAACTGTAAGCAAATTTGCATTAGGTGATTCAGTTAATGCATATTTCCATTTTGTAGATACCAAGAAGAAAGATATTTTTAAACAACATTTTTATATTATTAGAATGTATCGCATAATGTTCCCACTACCGAATGCATTTAAAATTTACTGCGCTGAATGAGAAATGTGGAAACTGCAAAAAGAATGCTGTAAAGATAAAATTGAAAAACAAACATCAGGAATAGTTTATTCACAGGATTCCATGAAAAAAGCGGATTGGTATAAATTTACAAACACTAAAAATCGCAAGATTAAATTTATCTACGCAGGAGGAGTGACTTCCGGAAGCATCAATGTAAGTATCTATAATAGTGCGGGTAAGAAAATGGGGGCGTATTATCTCATGCCAACCAAGGACGCTTCTGTTACATACAAACTTAAAAATGTAAATAAAAGTCAAACAATTCCAAAAGGAACTTATTATATCAAAGTCACGAAATCCAGAAAAGAAACCGCTGACGTATATGATTTGAAATTTTATTAAAAGTATTATGTACATGGAAAGAGTTTATTGAAGATTTTTATTTTCGGTAATAAAATGAGGGCATCCTTGCGAATGCCCTCTTGTCAAAAGCAATATGCCTTGTCATCATCTTATTTAGAACTTGCCAGAGATCATAAATTTGGATGTCCGCAGATCAATCTTATCTTTTGAAGTCTTCAGACATGACTTCGGGATTGTGACAGTATATGCCGCTGCTTTATAGCTTGGCACACTTGCCGCAAAAGATGCCTTCTTGTATACAGCAGTCGTAGTTTTCTTAGAGTTTTTCATTGTCACTTTAAAATCTGATATCCCGGAAATTGTTCCATAGTTGTTGTTTACTGCCATAAACTTGACTACGATATTTCCCTTTTTATCAAATGCGGCCGAATATGCTCTCATTTCTGCTGTATTATATGGAATATCCTGAATATCAGCCTTGGCAGCTTTGAAACTATTTCCAACAACCGTAACCTTGCAGGACAATGTCTTGCCGCTAGTCAGTTTGACCTTGATTGTGGTTGTTCCATTCTTTTTTGCGGTAATCTTTCCCTTATTGGTCACTGTAGCAACCGACTTGTTGCTGGAAGTACAGTTTTTCATGGTACCACCATTCACAACCTTTATCTGAGATGTGAATCCTTTGGTGATTGTAAGCTTCGAAGCATTTAATTTAGCTCCAGAGGATACCTGCTCCATTGTAAAATCAAAGTTCGTATCATTTTCAAACTGAAGCTCTAAAACATAATTACCTGCATCCAGATTGATCTTGGCACTGTTTTTATAAATGCCAAGTTCCTTAATATACTGCATATTTTCACTGACTGCAGAAAGATATACGGTCTGTAACGGTGTATCGTGAGTTGGATCCTTTACAGAAATAGTGCTGCCGATACGCTCATTCGTTTTCATTGTAAAAACGATGTCCGATTTCTTTGACAAAGAAAAATTGTAGCGGATCGGAGAATTTGCAGTTGCTATACTTACTTTATTCAGTAGTGTAGTAGAATCGGAAGGAACCTACACAAGTAACATCCTTTGCAGGAGTCTTTCCATCAGCACTTGCAGCAATTGTAAACTTAGCCGTTACATTGTACTGACCAGCAGGAAGATTCTTTACATATTGTCTAAAACACAAAAAGGAATCGGCAAATTGCCGGTTCCTTTTTAGCTTTATAATGAAGAATTTGCAACCCTTCCCGAAATAGTAATTGAAGATGTACGAATATCAATTTTATCCTTGCCTGTTTTAAAGCAGGATTTAGGAATTGTTACAGTACATGCCTTTTCTTTATAACTTGGAATTGTTACAATATAAGAATTTTTGCTATAAGATACGGTTGTCTTTTTTTTGTTATTTTTTACTGTAATTTTAAATTTTGGAATATTAGTAATCTTACCGTAGCTGTTGTTTACAATGACAAACTTAACCACAAGATTTCCTTTCGCATCAAATTTAGCATTATAAGCTTTCATATCACATGTATTAAAAATCGTGCTATCAACATTGATTTTCTTTGCTTTATATTGATTTGATACAACTTTTACTTTACATGATAAAGTAGAACCATTTGTAAGTTTTACCTTTATTGTTGCTTTTCCATTTTTCTTTGCAGTGATTTTTCCCTTGTTGCTTACAGTTGCAACTTTTTTATTTGAGGAAGAGCAGCTGCGAATAATACCACCATTGACTTTTATAGTCTCTGAAAATCCTTTGGTAATTGTAGTTGTTTTTTTGCTCAATGTCGGATTAGGGGATAATTGATTCATTGCCAAATCAAAATTAACGCCGATATCAAATGTAACCTCTAAAATATATTTGCCAGAAGCGAGATTAATTTTAGCAGTATTCTGGTAAATTCCATTGTCTCTATTATATTCCCAATCAGGATTGGTTTCTGCTAGTGTGATTGTTGCACATGGAATATCATGCCCAGGTTCCTTAACTGATACAGTTACTCCTGTTCTTTCATTGGTACGGATGATAAAAAATATGTCAGATTTTCGATTTAAAGAGAAATTGTAATTAATAGGTACATTTCCCTGGGCAGTACTTACTTTATGTAAAATGGTAACATAATTTTGTGCTGCTTTTGTAGATACTGGTGAAACTAATACCGCTGTACAGAATAAAACAAATACTAAAAGAATACTTGTTGCCTTTTTTAAAAAATTTTTCATAGCAGATCTCCTTATTAAAAAAACAGACTACTGCAAGACGCAGCAGTCTGTTTTTAATTTTAAACTTTATGATATAAGATTCTAGTTATTTTAACCCTGTGCAATTCTTAAACTGATCATTTACTGTAACAGTTACAGGAACCTTAACAGTATTTGATCCAGATACAGTTACATAAAGCTTAACAGTAGTAACATATGCACCACCATTTGTAAGGGATGTTCCCTTAACTTCGATAACATCACCAGAAGCGATTGTCTGAAGCTGTCCATCATAGTAAACCTTTACATATGACTGATTTTCAAATGCAGAAGCAACTGTTGTTGAAAGGTTGTTGTTCTCAATTGTAAATGTAACCTTAGAATCCTGAGTATCCTTGATTACAAAAGAACCACCAACAGTAACTTTCTTGTAATCTGTAGCATCTGAAGCACTGAATGTGCTGCCTGTGCTAGTAGTCTTTACATAGAAAGTAGCTGTTACATTGTATGTTCCTGCTGAAAGCAGTTTATCATACTTCACACCGTTCTGACTTACAGCTGCAATTGTTAAATCAGCTGCAGCATTGGAACCAGCGTTGATTGCAGCAGATGTCTTGCCAGATGTTTCGAAGATAGTATCTGTACCCTTCTTTACAACATACTTAACATACTGAGCATCAACAGTATCAAATGCAGCACCATTAGCCATCTGAGCAACATTTACTGTAATGTTAGAAGGCTTATCACCATTTTTGTTGATTGTTGTGTCAATTTCTGCATTATCAACCTTAACTTCGTAAGACTGAGCAACACCATTTGCTGGCTTATCAACTACATTTACTGTAAATGTACGATCAAGAGTCTTATCTCCGTTCTTAGAGCTGATCTTGAAAGTATAAGTTCCCTTTGTATCAAATTTAGATCCATCAAATGTGAATGTTTTATTATCACTAGTTGAGAATCCGACTGTTACATCATCGCCAGCTTTAACTGTTGTGTTATTGAACTTTGCATCTTTGTTTGGTGTTCCAAGTACAGTAACCTTTGCAGAATCTGTGCTCATAGAATCGCCATACTGATCCTTGATTGTAGCTGTTACAGACTCAGTAACTGTGCTAACTGTTTTAGCAACTGTTGCAGATGTCTTGTTAAGATCAAGTGTTGTTGCAACTGGTTTTCCAACAACAGTAAGTGGTAAGGAAGCAACTGTCTTATCATCTTTCTTAACTAAGATGTAAGTAGTACCTTCAGCAACACCATTAACTGCGATCTGTGTTGCATTTCCAGCAGTAAGAGTAGTATCTGCAACAAGAAGTTTAGTCTTGTCAGAGCCCTCTACTTTGTAATCGCTATAGTTGTCAATATCAGATCCGTCTTCTTTTGTGATACGAACATAAGCTGTTCTTACATCACCAATCTTTACCTGATTGTTAGCCTTAAAAGAATTAGCTTTCCAAGCTGGTGCAGTAGAATGAGTTGCATCTGCGTTGTCAACAGTTACTGCATAAGTAAGATTTACTAATGAAGGATCTACAGCGGTAACTGTAAATGTATCTTCAATATTTCCTGTCTCTTTACCATCTGTTCCGAATGTACCAGTGTGGTATGTAACCTTAACTGTTGCAGTATCACCTACTGCTGGAAGATAAAGTTTTGATCCATCCTGATATCCCTTTGCAAATTTAACCTCAGATGTAGCATAACCCTTTGAAGTATTTCCTTCGTCAATTCCGAAGTACTTCAGAACAACACCATTCTTGTCAAGTGTTGTGGCCTTTACTTCTGTAGCAGAAGCAGCTGGGATTTCTTTTGTTGTGATGCCTACCTTAGCAACAGCTCCATCAGTAGCTGTAAATTTAACAGCAGTTCCAGCATATTCAACAGAGTAATCCTTAGCATCTGTCATTTCACCAAATGTTTCGATTACGAATGTATCAGCAACATTCTTCTTTGCAGTAACAGTCTTAACTGCTACAGTAGCGTTTGTTGCTGTATTTGTAACTTTGAAGTCGCCTGCTTTGAGATCTTTTGTATCACCAACGATTACAGCTTCAATCTTGTTTGCTTCTGTCTGAGTAGCACTCTTTAAGATTGCTTTCTTAACTGCCATCTTAACAGTCTTTGTTGTCTTACCAGCCTTAACTGTGATTGTTACATCACCAGCAGCAACACCAGTAACAACACCCTTAGCATCTACAGTAGCAATCTTCTCATCACTTGTTGTATAAGTAACCTTTGTGTTTGCTGGCTTAACAGTAGCCTTGATAGCCTCTGTAGATCCAACTGCAACTTCACTAGCTGCGGATACAGATAATGCTGGATTCTTAACTGTAATAGTAGCCTTTAATGTCTTCTTTACAGCCTTACCAGACTTCTTACCAGTTACCTTAACAATATTTTCCACTGACCATACTGTCAGCAGAGTGGATAAAACAGGTATCTGCAGCATAGCATGTTGAAGAAGCTTTCAATCTTAAGTAACGTACAAGCAACGCACAAGAAACGGGGTAGTACAAACTGAATTTATATGACCATATTTTGTGAGACATTTTTGCTGAAAAAATTTAAGTAACACACAAGTAACAATGCCGATTTTTCATATTTTGTCGATTGCTTCAATGAGTTCGTGGATGTCCAAATGCGTGTAGACACGTTCGGTTAATGTCATGGCTCCGGCATGGCCGACAATTTTTTTGATAATGGTCTGATCCACATGTGCATCGGCGAGCATTGAGATCGTTGTATGACGGCAGCAGTGTGGGGTACGGTCGATGTTCAGGGGCTGCAGCAGTGGTTTAAATACATTGATGTAATAATTATGGTAAGTAAAATGCTCACTGTCCATGGTGTGGATAAGGTATTCACTGTGCGAACAGTCATTGTACCAGGAGGTGTAAAAGGGCAGGACTTTTTCGGCGATAGGAACTTTGCGGATACCATTTTCTGTTTTGCTGTCAACTACGTCGAAGTATCGTTCAGGCAAGTGGACATTTTCTTTTTTCAAGTCAAGCAGTTCGGAAACACGGACCCCATTGTAGATGAGCATAAGAACCGTCTGGTAATAGCGGTCATCGGTATGTTTCCATAAGGTTTCTATTTCATCCGCCGTGAAGCGGTTGCGTTCTGCTTTATTTGGATTACGGTCTTTATATTTGGTGATGTTGACATAGGGAGAGTAATCTTTGCAGATAATTTCGTGTTTCATCGCATAGTCGTATAACTGATTGAACAGGATGCGGAGCTTTTTTAGGGTGGGATAATTTTTCCCACAGCGGTCGACGACGCGTTGCAGATCATCCAGGCGCAAATTGCGGAATGGTACATCTGCGATATCTTCACAAATGGAATATGCGGCGCGGTATCCTTTGATGTTGGAGGCGGAGGTGGTCGGAAATTTTTCTTCGGACCAGCGCAGATAGATGTCATGGAAGGTAAGCTTCAGGGCAGCTGCATCAATTGGATAGTCATTGTATTTGGCCAGTATTTGTAAGGCTTCGGCCCGGGAGGCAGCGTATCCGATAACTTGGAATTTTTGTACACGTTTTCCGGTTTTGTCATTGTGGTACCAGCCGGTGGTAATTCGCGCTGCGTAGGGTCTTCTTCGGTTCCCGGATAATTTTACGACTCCGCCGTATCCGTTTGGTAATCTCATGGTTGTAATCCTTCTTTCTTTTGTGATTTATAGAGTAGTTAACATAGATGGTACTATAGTTTTCTTGGTGTGGACAAAAGGAAAATTTAAGAGTATTATGTTGAATAGGTATGTACTTATAGAAATAATTGAGTAAAAACATACAAAATACATTGATTCGAAGGAGAAAATATCTTGAGTAAGAATGTTTATGCAAATAAGAAGAAAACAAACGCATTACTGATTCCAATCATACTTATGATGGGATTTGTTCCGTTGATCGTGCATATGTTTGAGTATGATGCCAATCTGTCGCAATTTGACTGGTTCCCAGCGAGTTCCGGGTTACAGACAGATTTCTTTTTCGCATGGAAAATGATAGCGATAGTGATCCTTGGAGTTGTGATGATCGGAATCATGTTATATCGGTATTTAAAAAAGAAAGAACAGTTTCAGTTTGAAAATTCATTTTATATGCTGTTTGTTTATGCAATGTTTGTTGCAATGTCTGCATTATTTTCAAGCTATAAGTACTGGGTTGTCAGAGGCACCTATGAATTGTTTGAGCCGGTATGGGCTGTATTTGCCTATATGATATTGTGCTATTACGTATATAATTATGTACAGGAAGAGAAGCAGGTGAACAAAGTTCTGTTATGGGCCGGAGTTGGAATGGCGATGGTAACGTTGATTGGCATCTTCCAGTACTTTGGAAAGGACTTTTTCAAGACAGGATTTGGAAAGCATCTGATCACCAACACAAGTTTTTGGGGCAATTTGGACAGTTTGAATTTCAATATGGCAGAGGGAACTTCTTATACAACACTGTATAATCCGAATTTCCTGTCCTTTTATTTCGGAATGTTAATTCCATTGTTGGCATGCTTGTTTATCGGAGCAAAGAAAGTATGGCAGAGAGCGGCATTGGTTGTGGCCGAAATCCTTTGTATCATATGCCTGAAAGGAAGTGGAAGTGATTCCGGTTGGATGGCTGTGGCAGCAGGTGCTGCGATTGCAGTATTGGTATTGCTGAGCCGTGGCAAAAAGCTCCGTTATGTAGGTGGAGCGTTGGTGGTGGCAGGCATCATTGGAAGTATTGTGATTGCCAATACCACATCTTTTGGGGAAAGAATCAAGAACACGATTACCGGTACCTATCATATGGAAGACCAGTATTCATTAAATGACATCGCTACAAATGACGAGGATGTTGTATTAAAAATCTGGGATAACGCATTGTCAGTTTCTTATGATATCGCAGAAGATGGAACTATTCAGATCCTGTGCAAAGACAGTGATGGAAATCCGCTGGGACAGACGCTGGCAGATGAAGGAACACAGACTTATTCCATCGATGATGAGCGTTTTGCAAATGTGCAGGTACAGCCGGTAATGTTTGATCAGACTGCTGGAATCAGTGTGTATGTTGATGGTATTTCCTGGAATTTTGTGAAAACCGATGATGATGGATATGAGTTCCTCAATCCGGCAGGAAAACTTGTCAAATATGAAAAGGTAAAACAGTCCAATCTGTTCAAAGAGGATGCGATGAGTTTCCGTGGACATATTTGGAATACGACCATACCGGTTTTAGGAAAGCATGTGTTTGTAGGATCAGGAGCAAATACCTATTTGCTGGAGCGTCCACAAAATGATTATTTTGGTCAGGCATATATCTATGGATTTAACAATTATGATGTAAAAGCGCATTGCTGGTATCTTCAGCAGTGGGTGGAGACCGGATTGTTTGGAACGTTGGCATTGATTGGATTTTTACTGTGGTATATCATTCGTTCCGTTCGGATTTATCGCAGAGTCGATTTGCACGAACATCTCAGCTGGGTTGGATTTGGATTGTTTGCAGCAGTTCTCGTGTATGTGATCGCAGCAGTTGCCAATGATTCTAACGTATGCACGGCTCCGGTATTCTGGGGAATGCTTGGTCTTGGCATGGCAGTCAACCGTATGCTTGTGACAAAGGAAAATCTGTTTGTAAAAGCAGAAGATACACAGACAACAGAGAACGACAATGCAGAGGTGCAGCAGAAGAATGATGCCGCGCCGGTTAATGAAAGTGTTAAGGCAGAAAACAAAAATGGAAAACAGAAAGCTTCAAGCAAGAAACAATCCAGAAAACAGCGTAAAAATCAAAAGAAATAAGAAAGCATAGGATAAAAATATATTATGTTACAAAAGAAATCGAACGGAAATGAAACGGCGAAATATATAAGAATTGCTGTATTATTGATTTATGATATTCTGGCAGTGTTTTTGGCAGAAATCATTTCTATTTGGACAAGATTTGAATTCAGTTTAAAAAATGAGCAGTGCATACCATATTTGGAGACTGCAGTTCGCTATTTCTGGATCAATGTATGTGTCACGCTTGTGATTTTTGCAATCATGCATCTGTATAATAGTTTGTGGAAATATGCAAGTGTGCAGGAATTGTTAAATGTGGTCGTAGCGTGTTTGCTCAGTGCAGCATTGCAAAGTTTGGGAATGCATATGTTGCAATGGAATATGCCACGTTCCTATTACATCCTGTATTTCTTCTTTTTGCTGGCATTGATTACCGGGAGCCGGTTTGTGTATCGTGGACTGCGTATTATCCGTCATAATTACCTTGGAATCAGTGTGGGAAAGGTAGTTCCGACGATGGTGATCGGTGCAGGAGACAGCGCATACTTTCTTATCAAAAATATGGAGAACAGTCCGCAGATCCGTAACCGCGTAGCTTGTGTCATTGATGCAGATCAGAATAAGATCGGAAGCCAGATCCTTGGGACCCCGATTGTGGGAAATGACAGCAAAATTCCATGGGCTGCCGAAAAGTATGGTGTGCGGGAGATTTTTATTGCAATTCCGAATCTTCCGGGAGCAAGAAAAAAGAAAATCCTGGAGCTCTGCAAGAACACCGGATGTAAGATTAAGATTCTGCCGAGTATGGCACAGATTGTCAATGAGGAAGTATCCGTATCGAATTTCCGTGAGGTAGAGATTGAAGATCTCCTCGGAAGGGAACCGGTAAAGACGAATCTGGATGAAGTGATGGGATATATTGCAGGAAAAGTCGTGTTGGTTACCGGCGGTGGCGGTTCTATAGGTAGCGAGCTTTGCAGGCAGATCGCGGCGCATCATCCGGCGCAGCTTATCATTTTCGATATTTATGAGAATACTACCTATGATCTTCAACAGGAATTGAAAAAGAACTTTCCAAAGCTGAATCTGGTCGTACTCATTGGATCGGTGCGAAACACGCATAGGGTAGATACCGTATTTGCAGATTATAAACCGGCAATTGTTTTTCATGCAGCTGCACACAAGCATGTGCCACTTATGGAAGACAGCCCGAATGAGGCCATCAAGAACAATGTATTTGGAACTTATAATGTAGCGATGGCGGCAGGAAGAACCGGTACGGAACGCATGGTTCTCATTTCTACGGACAAAGCCGTGAATCCAACGAATATCATGGGAGCATCCAAGCGTATCTGTGAGATGATCATTCAGGGAATGCAGCATCGTTTTACAAAAACCAATTATGTGGCGGTACGATTTGGAAACGTATTGGGAAGTAACGGAAGCGTGATCCCATTGTTCAAAAAACAGATCGCAGAGGGCGGTCCGGTTACGGTCACAGATAAAAATATCATCCGATACTTTATGACCATTCCAGAGGCGGTATCTTTGGTGCTGCAGGCAGGAGCTTATGCCAAGGGGGGAGAGATTTTTGTCCTTGACATGGGAGAGCCGGTAAAAATTGATGATATGGCAAGGAACCTGATCAAATTGTCCGGATATGAGCCGGATGTGGATATTCCGATTGTTTATACCGGATTACGTCCGGGGGAGAAGATGTTTGAAGAATGCCTGAAAGAAGAGGAGGGATTGCAGAAGACAGAGAATGATCTGATTTTCATTGGCAAACCGATTGAATTCGATCAGGAAGAGTTTTTTGAACATCTCAAGGATTTGAAGAAGACGGCATATGAAGATGATCCACAGATGAAGGTGGTAGTGAAGAGATTGGTGCCGTCTTATCAGTTGGAAAAGAGTTGATAAGTTTTAGGGGAAAAGGATCGAATTAGATTAGCTGAAAGTGGTTTATCTTGGAGGTTGTGAATGAATCGTTGGGTCGTTCATGTAAAAAATAGCAAGATTGAAGACGCCAGTGAAGCAGTACGGAAAGCAACGAAAAATCAAAAGAAATAACATTGTGATAGAGAAGAGAGTGGTGGCTCTCTTCTCATTTTACATTTAGAGATGAAAGGAATTCCGTGGATGCTTGGTGGTAAGGATGGCACGTTGCTTCGATGTGGTGACATGGGTATAGATTTCTGTGATATGAATCGAACTGTGCCCAAGCATTTCTTGAATGTATCGGATGTCCACGTCTGCTTCTAAGAGACTGGTTGCAAATGTGTGCCGGAACATATGCGGCGTAATGTGTTGATCAATAGAAGCCAGTGAAGTATATTTCTTTATCATACGACGTACAGCCTGATCGGATAGTGCCGCACCATTCTGTGTAGTAAAGAATTGGTTACTGCCTTGAATCTGAGGAAGATAATTATTGTGATATTCTATCAGAACTCGTAATACATCCTTATTTCCAATTTGAACAATCCGCTCCTTGGAGCCTTTTCCGTAGATTAGTATTGTGCCGTCATATAAGTCAACATCGTTGTCCCGCAGTGCACACAATTCTGAAATGCGTATTCCGGTAGCAAAAAGCAGTTCGATAACTGCAATATCTTGCAACGCTTTTTTCTTTTGATAATCCGTCTTTGCGCAGGCACGTTGCTGATATATCGTGGATAAGAGGGTTTCAAGCGTGTGTAAGGGAATCGTTTTGGGCAAAATTATGGATTCGCGAAATTTTATCTGCATTTTATTAAATGGATTCGTAGAAATACTTTCTTTATATTCCAAATAGTGAAACAGTGCTTTGATTGAAGCAATTTTCCGCTTGACCGTTTTGGGTTTGTATTCCTGGTGCAGGTCACTTATGTATTTTTCCAGCATATCTGGCGTGATATCGGAGATTTTTAGATTGGAAAAATGATTGTGAAACTGTTTAAGGTCAATGCGATATGCTTTAATGGTTTTGGTATCCAGACGCTTCTGATCCTGACAATGTTCCAGATAGGTATTGATCTGTGTTTGTAAATTATTCATGGCTTCTCCTTTGTGTATTATGCTTATTTATTCGAATTATATGGTACATGATACAGTGAAAAATTGGCAGATATTGGAGAAGGATAATTGAAAATGGGGGTGGATGGAAAAGATATCTTTCAAATTATTAGACGGGATGTTATAATATTAAAGAAAATACATATGAGGAAGGAATTGTTGAATTCTATGTGTAATCTTAGTCAGGAAATCAAAGAGGGAGCTTTAGAGCAAGGATTAGAGCAGGGATTGGCACAAGGACGAGAGTTGGAAGAGTTTTCTTCTGTTCAGGCTTGTGATTATGACATTGCACGTGGAGAGCAGAAACTCAATCTTTCTGTTGAGAGTTTGAAAAGAAAATGGTTGCTGCGGGATATCGTGTGCCGAAGCAAGATGAAGTACGTATTTGATGGATAATCATGTATTATCAGTCAATTAGGATAAAGAGAGGAAGATAATGTGAAAAAAACGACATGTTTATTATATGGTTCATTGATTGTTCTTGCTATATTTGCTACTATAATAGGTTTTATAGCATATGGAAATTTGTGGGCCGGAGTGCTTTCAACAGTTATAGTTATGATTCCGGCTGTATATTCGGCGATTCCATTTATTAGAGAATGGCATCAATTAAAGAATGCTAGAAAAAATAGATTAACGGAATCAATATTTACAGATCGGATGAGCGATTTAGAGGATATTATTCGAATTCTAAATATTAATGAACATTGTGTTGAAATCGCTGGAAACGAGGAACAATGTGGAAAAAGTTGGATGGCAAAACGACTTTGTGATTTTATCAATAATCCTAACGATTCAGAGTTTAAAAATATACAGTGTAAATGTCATTATGTAAAGGCTGACTATTTGGATATGGATAGTTTGACGGATAATGAATTTAATAAATATTTTATAGATAATATCGTCACGAATAAGACTGTCTTAATCTTTGATCATGTGGTAAAAATTAGTGTCATTTTAGACAAACAAAAACAGTTTCATTTTCAAATGATTTATATTTTAAAGCAAAGAGTTGATTTAGCACTAACAACACATACTATGTCTGAGTTTCCTCAAAATCATATTGATGATTTGCAACGTAAAATAGGTGAAATATATCCTAATATTAGTACACTTACACAAACTGAAATCAATACACTTTTCCAATTGACAGACGGAAATATTGGTCGAATCACAGCATTGCTTAGTGAACAAAAAGGTGTATCATGGATTAAAGATATATCAAATAATGAACCAACTGAATATGAAAAATGTCTTCGTAAGATAGAATTAGATATTATTGTAGGAAAATATCAGATAGCCAGAAAGAATCTGTCAAAATTCGAGGCAGAATACAAAAATGATTTTAATAGTAATATACATTTAACCTATAAATATAATTTTATACTTTCAAACTGCGAACATATGTTGAATCAATATGAAATAGCATTAGCTACATTATCTATTATTGAAATGCCAATGTATAAAAAATATAATAAAGGTTTTAAAATCGAATTACAAAAAGCACATTATAATAAGCATCTTTGGAATTGTAATGAAGCTCTTGAAATATTAGATAATATTAAAGACAATTCTTTTGCTGCTTTAGTTGATTCACTTGGCATTTTGGCAGCAAAATATTTCATCAATGATTTAAGTGTTCCATATTCTTCAGATAATTCGCTTGAAGAATTTAAAAAGAAGTTTTACAAAGCATCAAATAGTTCTTTGAAGCGCGATGATCAAGACAATTATAAATTAAAGCGTTATAAACCAATATTTCTTTTTTATGATAAGAAACCTAAAAAAGAAGATATATTACTTCAAAGCATTGATGAGGTGATTAAAGTGTATGAAGGAGAAAATAATCGACTTCGGGCAAATGCGTATTTTATCAAAGCTGAAATATATAGGCTGTATCAACAATATGATAAATCCATATTGGAATATAAACGCTGTATGGATGTAACAATCGACGATAACATTAGGATACAAACGAATTTGATGATATACTATTTAATTAAAGTAAAAGGAATTAAATTGGATTATGAATTGATGCCTGATGATGAAATTAGTTGCCTATGCCAAGATAATGTTTATTCTTGTATAGTGCGGCATAGGATAAGAAATATTGAGTTAAATGATCCAAATGCCACAGAAATACAAGAACAAATTGATTCAAGGATAATGCCTATTTTATAGATATATCCTCAAATGTAAAAGTTGGAGTTTTCAATGATATTAAATGCTTTCTATAATCAAGAATCGCTTGCTCATTATGGTTCTTAATAGCATATAATAGTTGTGCAAGCATTTTAATATCACATAAATTCCAGTTATAGCGTGCAATTTCTTGAGTTCCTATTCTTATACCATCATTAGCAAATAAGCGTTTATGTTTTTTGTTTAATGTAATATTATAATTTTCGGCTGTTTGATAAAAATCATTAGTGTCTGACTGGCTCATTAAGATGAATAACTGATGTGTATATGTATATTTGTTACTTTTCAATTTTGCAACATTAAAGCCTAAAACAGAAAGTTCTTCAGCAAGTTGATTTGCTGTTTTTACTGTCAAATTTTGATATAATTTTCCGAAATTTTCTTGTTCAATAAGAGCAAGTAATAAAGCCGCTATATGATTTGGTTGAGTATTTCTTAAATATTTGGGAGTAATATTTGTTTGCAGACACTGTTGGTAAGAATTACAATTAGTCATAATAAGTCCACATGCAGGCGCAGGCAATGTTTTGTGTGCACCTCCAATCAGAACTATATTGTTGATGTTTTCTAAAGGATTTTCCAATACACCAGCGGCAATAAGCCCCAGTGTTTGTGTCCCATCATAAATAATCCCCATTGAATCAGGCAATGATATTTTAGACATATCGGGTGGATTGATAATATCTGATTGACAAAATATTAAAAAATTGTATGTCCCTGATTTACATAAGTTATTTAATTGTTCATAATCAATTTGAAAATTATCATAATCATAAGGGATTGCTTCATAATTAATACCAAGTTTATTAAGAATAATAGGTATAGAGGCATGTCCTCCTTGATCTGGAGTGGTTATAAGAACGGAGTCTGTGTTCTTTAAAAGTGACATTGCACATACTGTAAAGCAATTAATTCCTGTTACTGTATCTGCATTAGTATATTTGGCATTGAATAATAACTGACATTCCTTTTTTAATAATTCATTTAATCTAAATACATATGTTCCACCGACGAAAGCATTATTGCCATTTGTATCAACAAATGAATATTTTCCTTCAAAATTAGAAATTAATGCCTGCTTAGAAAAATCAGAAATGTATGTTTCAGCTGCACAAAGCGGAATTTTATTTTTTTCAAATTCATTTAATTCTCTACATAGTTGTTTATATTCTTCTAATACTTTGCTCATTCACAGTCCTCCTTTTTTTATCCTAATTGACTGATAATACATGATTATCCTTCGCACAGTCCTAAAATAAGAGTTTGCCAACATTTTTAAAGAATAAAAAGAAATATCAGCGGATGGGAACATAAATCTACCAATAAATGTAGATATATGATATAATTAACAAAATTGTGTATTGTGAAGAAAGCTGAGGAATAGAAATCATGGAAGCGGAAAAAGAATGGCTGGCGGAAGATGGAGTCGATGATGCCGGCACTATTAGTGTTAATACAGATATCGAGTCGAATACAGAAACAATTTATCCGGCTAGAAATATCAAAATAGATAGAGTACAATTCTCTATTTTTGAGTTAAAACGTAGATATGATAAAGGTCTGATTTGTCTGGATCCGGATTTTCAGCGAAATGAAGTATGGAGTACAAGGCAGAAATCAGAGTTGATAGAATCTGTAGTTATGGGGATTCCACTGCCTCTCATTTATTTGGCGGAGACTATGGAAGGAAAATTAGTAATTGTTGATGGACGGCAAAGACTTACTACTTTCTTCAGATATCTGGATAATGAGTTTTCAATTAATGGTTTAAAAATCATGATAGAGTTAAATGCCTGCAAATTCCGGGATCTTGAGAACGATGCGAAAAAGAGCAAATATGCAACAGAAATAGAAGATTTTCAGCTGGTTATCCAAATTATTAAGTACCCAACACCGGATCGTGTACGGTTTGATATTTTTGATCGTGTCAATCGTGGTGGTACGCCTCTGAATAATCAGGAGATGCGTAATGCGCTCTATCAGGGACCTGCGACCAGATTGCTGAATGAATTGGCGGCAAGTGATGCATTTAAAGATGCAACAGGACATTCAGTTAGCCCGCTTCATATGAAAGATAAGTATATTATTTTGAGAGCATTGAGCTTTTATTTATGGAAAAAGGATATTCTTAAAAAGAAGAATGGTGAAAAGGTGGTCTATCGAAGCGATATTGAGGAATTTTTAGGTTATTCCATGGAGTATTTGAACTGGGTGGATGATGATTCGAGAGAAGATTTGAAAAGCTTGTTCTTCAAAGCGATGAAACGTTGTTATGACACACTGGGAGAGAATGCCTTCCGGATTCCTACGGATAGTGGAAGACGCAGACCTGTCAGTATGACATTATTTGAGAGTCTGTTCTATTTTGTGACGTTGATTGAAGAAAAACAAAGAGAATTACCGGAGGGGGCAGAGCGAAAAGCATTGGACGATATGCTTGAAGATGCCGTGTTCTTAGACGCGTTGACTTATAATGTAGATAGTGCAGTTCATGTACAAAATCGATTTGATACCGTAGAACAAAAATGTAAGGAGATTATGAATGCTTAAAGAAATATTCGTGGATGGATATAAAAGTATTGATCAAGAGAGCGTGGAGTTAAAACCATTCACGTTGTTTTCGGGTATTAATTCTGCCGGAAAATCTTCTATGATCCAGGCAATCAATTATGTACTTGATCTGCAAAGCAAACAGTCGGATTTACAAGATGATCGGGGCGATGCTGAAATTGGCAGATTTGTGGATGTCCGAAATAATATTAAGGGAAACAGAGAGATTGTTTTCAAAATGCAGGAAGAGGATCTGAGCGGAGAAAAATATGATTTAGAAGTGATATTTAGCGGAAGTGAAACCAGCGATGTCACAAAGTTGACGGCACCGGTAATTGAGCGGTATAAGAAATATGTAAACGAATTTAAGAAAATATATCTTTCCGTAGAGCGTATTGGTGTGCAGAATACCTATGAACTGAATGTTCATAATCCTCTGGCTATGGGGGACAGGGGAAAGTATGCGTTCTCGTATCTGGCATATTTTGGTCAGGATGCATTGAAGGAGTCGGATTTCCTGTATCATCCGGACGAAGTTGGAATGAGTCTGAATAATCAGGTGAATTATTGGATGGATTATTTGTTGGGATTTCAAATTCGGGTGAAATCAATCCCGGAGGTAGATCAGGTGATTGCAACGTATGCAAATTCGAAGAGCAATCGATATTACAGAGCTACGAATGTCGGAACCGGAGTGACCTATATTGCGATGCTGATTATCGCAGCACTATCCTGCAGAAAGGGAGACACGCTCATTATTGAGAATCCTGAGATTCATCTCCATCCAAGAGCACAGTCCAGATTGATGGAGTTTGCAGCTTTCTTATGTGAGCGAGGATTACAGATAATTATGGAGACACATAGTGATCATATTTATAATGGCATGCGTAAGTGTATTAAGCGAAAAGCATTAGGCAGAGAGCAAATCGCAGCATACTATTTTGAACTGGATGAGACAATGCAGACAAAAATCTACCACATTTCATTCAATGACCAGGGAGCTGAAGAAAATCATCCATATGGAATGTTTGATCAGTTTGATGATGATCTGGATGAACTGATCGGAATGTAAGAGGCGTCTATGAAGGAAATTTTACTAAATGAAAAATCGCTGGATGGGCAGTTTGAAAACATGGAAGATTTTTACCAGACACTTCCTGTGATGAGTCGGAACTTGAAGATGCTGAGAGATAATCAGGTGATTTTACAAAAACATAGTTCATTGTATCAGCATAAGATAACGAAAAATATATCATTATTTGATCTACAAAATAAAAAAGGAAATGTAGATCCGACCCAAAGAGATAAGTTGAATATGTGGAAACGACAAATAGCATCGCTTATGAGAACACCGCCGTTTTGGGATAATGATTCTGAAAGTGCAGATTCTATTCAGGAAGCTGCAAAACGAAATACGGATGTGTTGTCTTTTTCACATGATGAGTATAGAGACAGGATTCTATATGTTCCTTGTGATGAGGACATATATACGGTACGTTCTGCGGTCAGCACAGAATATCTTGCAGAGACGATGTTTCAAAAGAAGTATATTGACAGGATAGAGTATATCAGACAACGGTATCAGGATGGTAGAATACGGACTTGTTACATTGATATGGAAACCAACAGTGTTGAGGAATTGGAAAAGCAGGAATTGGAAGAATTGATAGAGGGGTTGGAACGGTTTGAAGCTGCTTCGACCTGGAAAGATATTTTATCAGATAGATTTTTTGATTATAAAAGCTATCAACCACCTTCGACTAAATATAATGTTTTTGGAAATGGACAATTTGCTGGTAAAAATATTGATAAATTTCGGTGCGGGCAGCATTCACAGGTAAGATGTTGGGGGTATCGGGAAGAAGAAAAATTTTATGTACTTCGAATAGAGAGAGATCATAGATATAGCGATCATGGTTAGATTATTGACAGGCCGTTTTTACAGGTTATGTTCGATCAGACGGTTTTAAAAATAGATTTCCATCTGGGTATGAATCTACCTTAGTTTTGTCGGTGACCGGTCTGCTTTTTGGTGATATCTATGGTTGCCTAGTTATCATTGGTGAAAAATAGGATAACTATTTAACAATAATTATGTAAGCGCAAAATAATTCGACGAATTTAGGGAAATCCGTCGTATTATTTTGCGCTTACCATTTATATGTGGAAAAGAATGTTATAGAAAACACAAAAGTAGAGAGGTACAGAGAGGAGAACATGATTGATTTGGAATGCGGATATTATATAGTGAACCGAAGCCGGAAGCAAAAGAATTCTTGAAGAGTCTATATGGAATATGTTTCCTGATTCTTGGTATTATGATTATACTGGCGTATCGCTGTATACGTATCTATTGGGGGATGCGCCGGGAATTAAAAGCAGGTCGCTTGCATGCGCAGCCGGAGAGTTATGACTATAACTTAATGGAGGCGTGGAAGTGTCTGGAGAAAAAAATACAGCATTCAATCACCTGCTTTACTTTATCCAATATCAGAGAACCGGACATATAGAACAGGCAAATGAACAAATACGGAAGGCAGAACTGGACATATATAAGGAACAGTAAGATGCCGGATAGGAATCGGTGTATGTTTGAAGCGTCTGTGGCACGAGTTATATGGTCTTTACGATTGAATCCGGTTCATATTTTGCAGGCACTAAATGCAGACAAAGAACGCATAAGGCAATTGCCTATGCCCGCAAGATACCATTGTTATAAGAACATTCAGTCATTTTTTGAAAAACACTTGTCAGACACTTGCCCGACTATTGAGGAACTAATGTTGGCATATGAGGATAAAGCAGATGAAGAAAAAAGGAAAAGAACAATTTTATGAGGAGCTTGAAAAATTTGTTGTTACGCGATTGAGAGCCTTTCCTACGTTACGTTCCTATGAATCGGGGGAAAATTGGGAAAATGCGGAAGAAAGACAAGTGCATATGGACATAGATTGGGTAAAACGTCAACTTTTGCGTCAATCACGAGGAAATGTTGAATGTCCGCATATAACCAATCATACAATCTGTCATGAAATGTTTTGGAACGCATGCAAAGGATATTCAAGGCTTTATATTCAGATTAGAGATCTGACATCAGAGCAAGAGGGATATTCTGATTGTTTCAAGACGAAAGTAGAAGGGGAAGAAGAAAGCGGGGTGGTTACCCTTTCGTGCACATTGCTGTCGTTGCAGATGCTTGACTATGACACAATGATGTTTCAAGCGATGGAGAATGAGGAATACCGACAGGCTGCAATAAAACATTATCGGCCATATCTGTTTGATTATGTAGCAGAGATTAATCAAGAACAGTACAAAAAAATACAGGAAATACAGAGGCAGCAAAAAAGTGAAGAAAGCGACTTATCTTTTATGGAGGACTCGGATAATTCCTATTTTTGGTTGGAATGTACCTTTGAACCAAATGATAAAAAGTCTTATTTAGAACTTGATGGATATGTTGTGCAGAGTGCCAGCCGTATCGAGAAGATTAGAGCACAGCTGAGTATACTGGAGAATGATAAAAATTCTGCCAAAATGAAAAAAGAAGTTTTGGATGCGTATAAACTGAAAAGACCTTGTGTCTCCGATCCGCAATTCTGCAATGAACTAAAAAATAAGCTTGACCGTCTGGAATCAATATACATATATCGCATCGGTAATGGAAATTGCGTTTATGCAGAAAGCAAGAACCAAGACAGTAGCTTTTTCTATGACATAGGATTTAATTACAAACATCAACCGAAAAAGCTTACAAGCAGATCGACCTATAATTATTCTTCTGCGATGCATAAAATATATGCACAGACCCCTTCCTTTTTTATTTTATCGCATTGGGATATGGATCATGTCGCTGGAAGTTATGCAGCTAAGAAAGGTTTCCTGGACAAGAAATGGTTTGCTCCAGATTGTAAAGATGCTGGTACGAATATCATGAGACTGGCAAAATATCTTGATATGAAAGGAAATCTGTTGCGTGTGGACCGGTCAAAGGGCGGTCGGTTGCTTGGAAAATTTAAAATTGGAAGTGATGATGTGACATATAAGCTGTTTATGGGGCAAAAGGCTTCTTGTGATAGCAGTTATGCTAATTGTGAAGGCATAGTCATTAAATACGAAGAGCCCGATAATACGGTGCTGATGATGGGCGATGTGAATTATGCATCGTATAATATTGCCGTCACAAAATATAATAATTCGGTGAAATCAGCTTCCGGTACTCCGGAAACCGAATTTGCAGACACGCAGATAGATTATCTGATCGTTCCCCATCATGGCTCAGAACATACGGCGTATGATTTGATTACGGATAGTGGAAGGGTGGAGATTCAAGGAAAACAGGCTATCATATGTTGCACGAATAAAGAAAGTGATAACAGACCAAATAAGGATCATAGAGATGAGCTTGAAAGAAGGTTTGAGGTAGCTACGACGGAGAAGGAGGGAAAGGCAACCGATTTTATACAGATACAATTGTGAAGCGGATTTTGGAATACGGGGGGAATTGAAACTGGCGAGAAATTCGCCGATTACGCTTCCACGTATGTTCGTTGGACCGGGGAAACGCGGAAGTAATGCTGGATGGAGGAGCAAATTCCATGGTTGTAGTGTTGTCGAAGGAAGATTGTCGCGACTTTGGTGAGATGGCTGGATATGTGTGCGACTGGGAGAATCGGAGAGAGATGCGGTTTCTTGATTATCTTGGGGAGATAACACGCGAAGATTGTGAACCGTATGAGTGGGAATGAAGGGGGAGAATGACCAATGCAATGTGAAAAAAGCAGGGGGAATCGGCGGCAATTGATAAATCTAGTCGTAGGCTGGCTTAGGTTGGCTTAGAGTTACTGTTTGCGGAAAATGATAGTGATTTATGATATAATGAAGCCAGCTGATGCTGGCGTAGGTCATGGATTACGCTTACAGGTGACAGGACTTAGCGGATATTATACGTTGTTGGATCAGTCTCAAAATCATTTTCCTAAAACACAAATGCCAAAGCCAGAACTTTCTGAACACATAAATTCATATCAGAGGGAGAGAGCTGGATATCGGATGGAGCCTGGAACTTCGGTTGTTATACGTTTGAATCCGGGTAAATTAGGAACTATGGATTTAAAGAAAACAGTGAAGAAGTATTTGTGTGGTTCCAGAGTGCCGGTGTATTACAATAATGAAAGAATTGGGCAAACCTATGAAGAAGTTATGGAAGCTGCTCATGCGGTGGAGGGAGAAAAGGTTTATGAACTGACAGATGAAATGAAAGAGAAGTTCGACGGTACATTTGTTGTGCAGATGCTTTCTATCGCAAAGGAATTACGCTAGATCATCCATTTATGATATGGTTAACGCAGAATGGATTTCGGTTAAATAAGCATTATCAAAGACAATTTGCACAAATTATTTCTTGTATCCGATGTGATGATGCGAAAGATATTATCTCTGAAATAAATGTTATTCGTCAGCAATTGATTAGTTTGCCGGAACATCATGGAGTGGATATAAATGGTTTTCCAGAACTTAGCGAGAATGATTTTTGGTTTATGGAAGAGAATGACACAACATTAATTGAGTGAGACATCCATAATCAATGTGCATGTGTCAGAAACATGGCGAAAAAGGAGAAAACTTAAGGATGAAAGGTCAATATACGAAGCTATTCCTTATAGGAAATGGATTTGATCGCTGGCAAGGACTTCCTACATCTTACGGTGATTTTAGACAATATTATTTTGCGCACATCCTTGAAATTACCAAAGAACTTAGAATCAAAACGGAAGTGGACGATGCTGGACGTCTTATTACGCCGGTAGAGAAGATTTTTGGCAATATTTTCAATCCAGAAGCATTACCTGGTGAGTTCTTCTGGAATTTTGAATCTTCAATGGCGTTGCTAGATGATCAGAATATATCACTGTATTTTGGCAAAACAGATAAAGGTGTTTATCAAATGCAGGAAACACTTAATTCTGCGTTGAAAATTCTACGAAAAGTTTTTGGAGATTGGATTAAATCAATCTCGATCGCAGATAAAGATACAGGGTATAGATTTGATGATAGCTGCTATTTTATCAACTTTAATTACACTAATACATTAGAAAAGAGATTTCAAGTTGATGAAAGAAATGTGAATTATATCCATGGGGATTTTTCAGATACAGAATCAATTGTGTTTGGCCATTCTACGCATCCGGAAAGGGCCTTTCCTGAACTTATGGAGCAAAAGTTTATTCATAGAGTTGGTGGAGACAAGAGTAAAAGATTTAGAGAACTATACCTTGTAGAGAATGCCTTGTATGAAACCGACAAACAGGTACAGGACAATATAGATGATCTCTGCGAGTTTATGACTATAGATGGAGTGCACATAGAAGATATAACTGATATTTATGTTTTAGGACATTCATTTGAACGTCGTTTATGCAACACAGCATCGAAGATTGGGACTTCAGAAGGAAAATATTTCTTTTCCAAAAGAAGAAATGCTGGAGAAAAGATTGTTTGGAAAAACAAATGTCTATACAGATGGAGAGGGGAAGATTCATGAAATAGATGAAATTATACCCAAAGCCCGGGAGGCTGTCCGCAAGAGATTTATAATGGAACAGGCTGCTAGAACAAAGGAAGTGATAGAAGACCTTTGTATATTAAAGCATGTAGACCAGCTCCCTGATGATTGTTATTCGGTACTTGCCGCTGCGGATTATATAGATGGCGGCCATGACAAACGTGTTCAGAATGCAAAGTGGCATATATCCTATTTTAGTGATAAGGATAGAGAACAGATTGAAAAAGTAATGAATAGAGCTGGTTGCGCAGATTATAAGCTTTATCAAAGTATAGATGAGTGTATAGAAAAGTTTGAGAAGTAGGGGCTTTTGGTTGTACAGTTGACTATATCTTTGTGCACAGTAGCGGTTAGGTTGTTTGCTATAACATATCTTGACAACAAAAATAGTCGAAAAAGGGAAAGAATGTGGATATATCTGCATACATATGATATAATCCCATCTTTGACAGTTGGAAAGCAAAAAAACGGTTGTAAAGCCAGTGAAATGGTGTGGAGCTATATAGGAGAATTGATTTTTAACATGCTTGTACTGGTCGGTGCAGTGAAGATGTCAGACCGAGTGGTTCGGGAAATGATGGGATTGTAAAAAATAAAATTGCTGTAAATTTCACTGCGAATAAGTTGAATGATTCACAGCGAAAGGGTATAATATAGAAGTAGAGAAGAGGTAAGCAATTTTTCGAGGAGGAAAGATTATGCCAAATATTAAACCTATTTCGGATTTAAGAAATTATACAACAGTAATCAATGAAGTCACCTATGGTAATAGAGTTTATCTTACAAGAAATGGACATGGACAGTGTGCAATTATAGATATGAAAGAGCTGGACGAATTAGATAAACAGAAAGCACTTTATACATTAATGAGCAAACTAAACGAAGCAGAAGTGTCTATTCGAGAAGAAGGAACGATATCAGCAGAGGATCTGGAAGCAGAACTGGGGGTATAATTGTATTGAAAAAAATAGAATATTCACAGATTGTGAGGAAAAAACTGAATCAGAGAAAATAATTATTGTTGAAATGTTTGATGAAAGAGAAGATTTTATGTATAAGCTATTCGGAATTTCAACAAGAACACAGGAATCAATAGATTACTGGGGCGATGAAGATTAAATAACAACAGGGTATGTATGGTAAGAAACTGTACATACCCTGTTGTGCGTTGAGAACTTATTCTATAATATTTCCGCTATTGTTATACCGCATATTTCCATGAGAATCGAACATTTGTGCTTTTTCATTATGCAATTGGTGTTGATATTTATAGAAAATAGTAGTGTTTTATGGTACAATAAAATATCGGTATATCACATATGACAGGAATTTATATAAGAAACAAAGGAAGGAAATAGATGGTCCATTCAAAAAAAATAGATGAAACTGCAATATGGAAAGAATATGAGAAGAAGGCGGATGCCGGAAGTGAAAGATGCATATGGGTAAAAGACGTTTATGAGTATGCAGCAAATTATTTGAAGGATGTTCGTAGAACGTTTGAAAATTATACATTACATGACGAAACACACATCTTAAATGTATTGGATGCCATGGGTGGATTGTTGGGAGATCAGATTAGTAATCTCACTGTAGGGGAACTGGAACTGCTGATTCTGGTTGCAAGTCTGCATGATGTGGGCATGGTTTACACAGAGGAGGAGAAGAAAGAACAGTATGAGGATACAGCGACCTGTAAAAATTTCCTCAGAGAATATTATCCGGAATTTCTGGGGAGCCCAGCAGAAGAGTGGACGGAGGATATGCAACAGAGGTATCTTCGTGAGCTGCATTCTAAGCGTGTGGCGGATGTATTAAACAATAAAGAATGGAATGAACTGATCAGCAAGTGTCCAATGGAGATCGTATCACAAGAGTGCATTATAACTGTCTGTGAGGCACATGGCTATAATATGTCAGAAATTATCGGCAATCACAATTTGGATTACTTACATGCAAATGACGTAAGTCCATTATTTTGTGCACTATTGTTACGATTGGGCGATTTGTTGGATTTTGATGATACCCGGGCACCTCAGGTATTGTATAGTTATGTAGAATGTAACGAGAAAAGTCGTGAAGAGTGGAAGAAACATCAGGCATCTGCAGGCTTTTCTTATCCTGCATCCCCTACAACACAAGCGCTACCTTATAAAGCCCGATGCATGAATCCCGGAGTGGAGCATGCGGTTCGTAATTTTCTGGACTGGGTTGATGATGAATTGGGAAATTGTGCAAAATTACAGAAGTATTGTTCTCAAAACTGGCAGCAGAATTTTCCATTTCCAAGAGCCATCTTGCGCAATGAAATTGAATCCGTTGGATATGCGAGCGGAGATTTCTGCATTACAATGGATCAGACGAAGATTCTGGAATTGCTGACAGGCGAAAACTTATATGATAACCGGGATGTTTTTGTGAGAGAATTACTCCAGAATGCAATCGATGCCACTTTACTTCGAGGAGAAATGGATCCTGATTTTAAACCGGAAGAGTCGCGTATTGATTTCTCTGAGTGGAATGATAAAGATGGTAACATCTGGTTCCGTATTGATGATGAGGGAACCGGAATGACCATGGGAATGTTGCAAAGATATTTCCTCAGAGTGGGAAATTCGTATTATTCTTCCAAAGAAATCGAGAGAGACTTAAGAGATCACCATAAAAAAGAAAAGTATCATGGTATCAGTCGCTTTGGAATCGGATTTCTGTCATGTTTCCTTAACGGAGACTATGCGGAGGTATCGACGCTTTATTTTGACTCTGATAAAAACCGTCGGGAAGAAGAGACAACGAACTCGAACTTCAACAAGCATTATGGATTACGGTTGCAGGTAACGGGACTCAGTGGATACTATACGTTGTTGAACCAGGCACAGAACCATTTGGCAAGAGAGCAAATGCCAAAACGGGGGAACTCTGATTCTGAAACTTCCTATCGACAGGAAAGAAACGGATATCGGAAGAATGCCGGAACCTCAATTGCGATACGTCTGAATCCGGGAAAGCTGGGAACATTGGATCTGAAGAAAACAGTGGAAAAATATCTGTGTGGTTCCAGAGTGCCGGTGTATTACAATAATAAGAGAATCGGACACACTTATGATGAGATGATGAAAGCAGCTCATGATGTAGAGGGGGAGAAAATTTATGAGCTGACAGATGAAATGAAAAAGCAGTTTGATCAGGTGTTCCCAGAGGTTCGTGGGCAGTATCCAAAAATTGCTGTGACAACCATTCCTTTGGATACAGAAGAGGATCGTGTACTGCAAGGTGTATCTGGTGTACTTGTAAAATATGACATACGTTTTGAAAAAACTCCCTGCTGGCAGGTGAGAGATTTAACATATCAAATTGAAGGACATGTTGAAAAAAATGATAATTCGCTTCAAATGCTGTTATATAGTAGCTGTACGGGAAGTCATATAAGTTATGTCTACGCATGGGAGGAATTCAAGGAGAAATATGGTGCGAAAGCTATAGAGACACTTGCAGAAACATTTGAAAAATGTGATGTGTGTCCAAAATCAGAAGAACAGTTGGGAGAGGTATGGAGTCCGTTTGAATCATCCGTTAGTTTATTTGAAATCTGGCGAAGCTATCATAATTACACACAACGTCGGAGAATGAAAATTTTACTTGAAAAATGTGGATGCCCAGATATTGTTCATCAGAAATCAAATTCTCGAGACGAATTGATCAGGTGTGCATATCAAGGCGTTTCCGTGGGCGCATTGACGGGGATACATCCTTCAAATTATTCTTGTATGGGAATATTTTTCCTGGAAAATAAGTGGCAGCCAGGGACACAGGCCAGTCGTGCAAAAGTGACGCAATTGCCGATAGAAGTAGGATTATATATTTGTGGCGTTGCAAATAAATATAAGATGCTAGATCTTATGGAAAACCAATATATGTGGATCGGATCTGTTGCAAACTTTACACAAAAAGATTGGAAAACGGTCAAAAATCTGCCGCTGCAACAATGGATGGAAAATTGTATGAAGGATTATTTTGAGCAAAGAATAAGTTTCTTGAAAGAATCTGCCTTATCAAAAAGCTATAGGGTTAATATTTATATACAGGTTTATAGTGATAGGGCTTTAGTGAATCTGTATCAGGATATGTGCTTACAAGAACATAATCGAATGGAAATCAATTATGAAAAAGGACAATCTATATCATTCGATGAGAGAGAACAAGAAGAATTAGAGGAGGTCCTGGATTTATTCCCACCAATGAGATTCTGCGAAGCTGCAAATGACAAGAGCAGAAGATATCTTTGCAGTGCAGATTCGAACTATCGGAAAGGAATTACTATAGATCATCCTTTCATGATCTGGCTCATGAAGAATGCTGTCTTAATGAATAAATATTACCAAAGGCAGTTTAGACAGATCATAAACTGTCTTCGATATAGTGACGCAACAGTTATTATCTCTGAAGTAAATACTATTCGCCAGCAATTGAGCAACTTGAAGGAGCATCATGGAGTGGATGTGGATAATTTTCCACAACTTAGCAGGGACGATTTCTGGTATATGGAGGATGAAAGTGAGACTTTCGTATAGGTGGAAAGTAGAAAATTAATGAAACTACGTTCTTGGTATACAAGAAGCAAATTCATATAATAATAGTACAAGGACAGATTAGTTTGTCTGGGTGAGCTGACACCATAAAAATCTGACATTTTAGCCGGTTTGTAGGCTGGCAGGTTGGGGAGCAACAGAAAAACTCCACAGTTAGGGCGCATATAGAGAGGCGAACAGTTGGCAGACAACAGAAAAATCAGCATCAAAAGATAAAGAAAGGTTGTCCAAAAAGGACAACCTTTTTGAAGTTAATTGGGGAATATGGCAAAATACAATAAGAAAACGGCTTTGAAGGTCATTAGAGTCAAGAATTTGGGATTATAAAATCATTTGAGGGTCTGATGAAAGCCGGGCCCTCTATTTATATGTGAATAGAGAGAGGTACAAAGAGGAGAAGGTATATGACACAAGAAGAAAATTTATGTATTTATACAAAAGAAAATGATACAGAAGCACATTTTAGAAATCAGGAGCACATTATTCCGGCGTGCATTGGTGGGATACAAAAATTGCCGAAAGGATATGTCTCAGATGAAGTGAATACTTTGTTTTCGGCATTAGAATTGAAACTGGCGAGAAATTCACCAATTACACTTCCACGTATGTTTGTAGGTCCGGGAAAACGTGGAAGTCATAATCCCAAGAGACGCGGAGGAGCCAGTAAGATTGTCTCTGTGATGAAATCGAATGAAAATGGTATGTATAGTCTTGGATATATCCGAATGGGAACGCCTATTACCATTGACCAGATTCATATTACACAGATGGAGAACGGAAAACATCAGGTTTCGTTTTGCTTTGACACAGAAGAAGTGGATAAGGAGCATTATCTGGAAAAGGTGACAGAATGGATGCCGGAGGTGAAGTCGTTTGATGGACAGACTTGTGTGATAATAAGAGAAGAAGGGCTGGCTGAGAATGAAATTATACTGGGACAAGCGGGAAATCGATGGTATCTGGCAGCTCGCCCGGAAATGGATGAGGAAAAGCTGAAGTCAGAGACAGCAAAGGAAATCCGGTTGCTAGCATTAGCATGTGAACAGGAAATGTTAAATCAGTCTGCAACAAGTGAGGAAGAGAAGATACCATCTGGCATTGACGGTTTTGGAAATTTGTGTGTAGAAAAGAGTCAGGTAACTTCCAATATGCACCAAATGATTGATATGAATGCCTATAAGCGCGTCGTCGCAAAGATTGCATTTAATTGTCTTGCAGAAGTCCGTGGCAGAGACTACGTTATGCAACCGAAATTTGATTCTATACGTGAGGCTATATTAACAGGAGAAGAGATTAATCATGTAGTATTCTTTCAAGAGAGAGATAAAAAACACACGGAAGTTCTAGACAGTTTAGGAAATGCAAAAGGCTTTGGAGTCTGGAGACATACAGTAATCATTACATGGACAGGGGACAGGCTCGTGGCAGAGGTTATGTTGTATGGAACCTCTAGTCCTATGCTCGTAATTCTGGCACAGGAGAATTGCCGTGACTTTGGAATCATGGATGGATATGTGTGTGATTGGGAAAATCATAGAGAGATGCGATTTATGGATTATATTGAAAATACGGTGGCGGATGAGTAGAAAGCGTATGGGACATTCGGCGAAGTCAGACATAATCGGCTGGAAAAGAAAAAGATGCGGCAAAATACAAAGCATGTGGATATATACACATATATATGCTATAATAAATTAGTTTGAGGAAAATTAGCGTAATATAGTTATTAATTAAAGGAGCGTTGCAATGGCAAACAAAAAGCTTTGTAAAACCTTGAAAATAGTAGCCGGAGCAGCAGGTGTTGCATTTGTTGGTATGCGACTTATTGCAAAAAAGAAAAAGGCTGATTATACATATAAGAATGAATCGACAGAACGAAATCCGTTTGAAGGCAGGAAAGTTGTTTTTGTAAAAGATGAAAACGATGCAGAGAATGCGGATGGTGTCAGGGGACATTTAGAGGATGCAGGAATTTCTTGTAGCAAAGAGTCTTTTTATGGAAAATATGGTAAGAGAGCATTAGATGTCGCACTTTCATTTGGTGGGTTGGTTGTTTTATCACCTGTATATGCAACTATTGCACTTGCTATCAAGATTGAAGATCCTGGTCCGGTCTTGTTTACACAGAAGCGATTGGGACAGAACAAAGAATATTTTAAATTGCATAAATTCCGAAGCATGAAAGTATCTACCCCTCATGATGTGCCGACACATCAGTTGGAAAATCCGGATCAGTACATAACCAAGGTTGGCAAATTTATTCGTGCACATAGTTTGGATGAGTTGCCACAAATCTGGGATATCTTTGTTGGAAATATGAGCGTCATTGGACCGAGACCGGGCTTGTGGAATCAGGACCTGCTTACCGCAGAAAGAGATAAGTATGGTGCCAATGATGTGAAACCAGGATTGACTGGATGGGCACAGATTAACGGAAGAGATGAGCTGGAGATTCCCGTAAAAGCGAAATTGGACGGCGAATATGTGCAGAAGCAGTCATTTTTATTTGATATGAAATGCTTTTTAGAAACTATTTCTAAAGTTTCCCATGACGATAGTGTTGTTGAGGGTGGAACCGGAGAAATGAAAAAAAATAGTTACAATTATTCAGAAGGAAAAACAGATGAAGAACTGATTGGACATATTGGATTTGGTGAGACGGTAGAGGTGGATTTCAACACAAAGAAGAAAGTGCTGATTACCGGAGCCAGATCATATATTGGACAGTCGTTTATAGAATATGCACAGAAGTATTATCATGACAATTTTGAAATTGAAGAACTGGATTTGAAAGATGAATCATGGAAAGAAAAAGATTTTTCAATCTATGATATTATCTATCATGTGGCTGGCATTGCGCATGCGGATGTTGGAAACGTTTCGGAGGAAACAAAGAGAAAATATTATGAAGTAAATACCGGATTAGCTGTTTCAGTAGCGGAAAAAGCAAAACGAGAAGGGGTAAAGACATTTATCTTTATGTCTTCTATGATTGTTTATGGAGAATCTGCACCGTATGGAAAGAGAAAGGTGATTGATGCTACAACAATTCCGCAACCAGCAAATTTTTATGGTGATAGTAAGTTGCAGGCCGATGTGGCTGTTCGAGAATTAGCGGATGATACTTATAAAGTCATTGTTTTACGTCCACCAATGATCTATGGAAAAGGCAGCAAGGGAAACTATCGTACATTGGCTAAGCTCGCAAAGAAATTGCCGGTATTTCCAAATGTGGATAATGAAAGAAGTATGCTTTATATCGAGAATTTGTGCGAGTTCTTATGTCAGATCATGTTGCTCAAACCATATCATAGAAACTCGGTTGTATTGTTGCCTCAAAATGGAGAGTGGACAAAAACATCAGATATGGTAAAACAGATTGCAAAGGCTAGTGGAAAAAGGATAGCAGAGTTAAAATGTCTTGCACCGACAGTCAAGATGGGTAGTAAGATGCCAGGAAAGATAGGTGGTCTTGTTAATAAGGCATTTGGAAATAATTTCTATAATAAACGAATTTCTCATTATGATGGATTGAATTATCAACTAATTTCTGTAAAAAAATCGATTGTAAAGACAGAGGAGTAGGAATATTGAAACCTAAAGCATTGGTAGTTGCTTCTGTAGCTTCTATGATTCAACAATTTAATATGCACAATATACAATTACTTTTAGATCAGGGGTATATTGTTGAGGTCGTTTGTAATTGTAAAGAGGGAAATACTATTTCTGATGAGAAAGTGAAAGAAATGGTAAGAGAGTTGGCAGAAAAAGGAGTTTCTGTTACACATGTACCTATTCCACGTAAGATATATGACATAAAAGGGATTTTTAAATCTATAAAGCAGATTAGGAAAATGTGCAAGAAGGAAAAGTATGCACTTATGCATTGTCAATCGCCAATAGGTTCAGTGGTGGCAAGGGCAGCCGCTATAAAGGCTAGAAAAAATGGAATGAAAGTGATATATACAGCACATGGTTTTCATTTTTATAAGGGAGCTCCAAAGAAGAATTGGATTATATTTTATCCGATTGAAAAAGTGTTTTCTTATGTGACAGATGTTTTGATTACAATTAATAAAGAAGACTATAGATTTGCAAAACGAAATATGAATGCCAAAAAAACAGTCTATATTCCAGGTGTTGGTGTTGATGTTGAAAAGTTTTGGAACGTCTCTTGCAATCGAGTTTCAAAAAGAAAAGAATTAGGATTAAAGGAAAATGATTTTTTTATTTTATCTGTAGGGGAGTTGAATCAAAATAAGAATCATGAAGTTATTATAAAAGCAATCGCATTATTGAAGAATCCGAAGATACATTATTATATTGCAGGAATTGGTAATAAAGAAGAATATTTAAAGGAATTAGCAAACGAATTAGACGTGCATTTACATATGCTTGGGTATAGAGAGGACATTCCAGAACTTTTGATGAGTGCTGACTTGTTTGCATTCCCATCGTATAGAGAGGGGCTTTCGGTTGCATTGATGGAGGCGATGGCAGCAGGACTTCCGTGTGTAGTAAGTAACATTCGTGGTAATATAGATTTAATACAAGAAGGAATGGGAGGTTTTTTATGTAAACCGCAATCAGTGAATGTTTTTTCAAGAAACATTAAAAAGATTGTAGATGATAGAAAATTAAGAATGAAAATAAGTGTATATAATTTAAATAGAGTAAAAAAATTTGATATTGAAAAAATAAAAACAATGATGTGTCAGATTTATTTTGAAAACAATGAATGGTAGTGCTGGTGAAAGAAAGTACGGAGAATGTATCAAATATACGCAGAAAGAGGAATAGGGATATGAATTCGATACCTAAGAAAATACATTATTGTTGGTTTGGAAGGGCAAAGAAACCAAAAGAAACTGTAGAGTGTATAGAATCATGGAAGAAAATTTTACCAGATTATCAAATTGTTGAATGGAATGAGGAAAATTTTCATATTGAAGATAGCAATGATTATGTAAAAGAGGCTTATGCTGCAAAAAAATGGGCATTTGTATCAGACTATGTTAGACTTTATGCGCTGTATCATGAGGGTGGAGTGTATTTTGATACTGATGTGATTTTGTTTAAGAGATTTGATCAATTTTTAAATTACGATTTGGTATTTTCATTTGAGTCAAAAGACTATGTTGCAACATCTTTTTTTGCAGCAAAACCTAAGAATGAATGGATTTTTGAATTTATGAATGTGTATCATTCTATACATTTTAAAAAAAATTCGGGAATGTTAAAAACTGATGTGACAAATGTAATGATTTTAACGCATTTGTTGGAACGTAAGGGATTGACATTAAATGGGAAAACCCAAAAAATTGGAAATGCTATAATACTTAAACAGAGTACTTTTTCGCCTAATGATTTAATTAACATATTTGGAAAGTTTAGAAAACGAAGTTATGCTTATCATTTTGCAGGGGCTAGTTGGAAAGAAAAGAAAAAAAGTAGTGGATTTAAAAGCAGGACTCGTCGTTATTTGATTGGCATAGCTCGTAATACAATTGGTACTGATAGACTGGCGAAAATGAGCAAGAAGATAAAAAGAAGCGTGTCTTAAAAGAGCAAGTAGAGGAGAAGTGCTTTTGTATAGAAATATTTATTTGAAAAAGTTAAAAATATCTGAATATTTAATGCTTTTTATATTAACAACATTTCCATTTTTGAATTTATATGCTACCCCGATTAAATCAGTTGGTATATCTGATTTATTACTTTTGATTATGTTGATATATTATATTGTGGTAGCGCTCAGAGAACGTATGTTTATCACATCAATATTTAAGTATAGATTTTTAATTATATGTTTAATAGTAGTCAATTATTTAATAGTGATGTATTTTACAGATGGGTATATGTATAAAAGTATATTGTTAAGAACTTTGCGCTTTATTATATATATGTCTGTGGGACTTTTTTTCCAAATCACACCTGAGCGAAGAAAAATTGTGAGAAAAATTATTAATATATCATGTATTTGGGCGACCTTAATATTAGTATTAGAAAATATTATTTTTAAATTATTCGGAGTGTATATACTTGGTTTTATACCAGGTATACCACTAATGCCGGAAGAGGCTATCAGAGAGCAGGTTGAAAATATTTATATGATGGGAGGGCGGCCATTTTCTATTTTTTCTGAGCCATCTGCCTATGGAATGTATGTTGGACTTGGACTTGCATTGGAAATGTTTGCATCAGATGAGAAGGATAAATTCTTTTTAAGATGGTTCTTGACTGCTGGGTTGATTTTATCAGGGTCAACAACGGGATTGGCCAGTGTAATAATTATTTATTTGGTTGTTTTTATAAAACGTTTGTTGAACCATAATATGAAATTTCAAAAAAACGATTGTTTGTTTGTGGCTACGTTATTGCCATTAGTTATTTATGTTTTGTTATCTAGCTCTAGTGTTCAGAGTATGATTGCAAGAATTGCAGATGGTAATAGTTCATATGACCGAATAGAGGGATTTAAGATATTTGGAAATACGAATTATAGTTTTGTAGAAATTCTATTTGGTCATGGCATGAATGATAACATAGAGGAATTTTTTATGTCTTCATATCCAAGACTTTATTATTATTGGGGCGTATTTGGAATAATTATGGTAGGTTTACTTTTGCTTTGGTTATATAAAAAAGTAGATAGAAAATCAAAAGTAGTAATTTGGTTCATTCTTTTTTTGAATATAGCAACGGGATGGTCATGGGGACAATTTAATCTTGTATCATATGCATTATTGGTTCCAATGGTTCCAATGGTTACAGGCAATGAAAATGAGAATGAAAAGATGGAGGGGGGATTTACAGAGTGAATAAGATAATACTTATAATTCCATATTTTGGTGCGTTTAACAATTATTTTGAACTATGGCTCGAATCTGCGAAGAAAAATTCAAGGGTTGATTTTTTAATTGTTACTGATAATAATAAACCACAAGAGTTAACAAGCAATATAATTTGGAAGGAAAAAAATTTTCAAGAAATTATCGAAAAAATAAATGAAATTGTATGTGAATTTAAGCCTAAAATAAAAGAACCATACAAGCTGTGTGAGTACAAACCTCTTTATGGTAAAATTTTTAAAGAATATATTATGGGTTATGAATTTTGGGGATATTGTGATATTGATCTTATATTTGGAAATTTCGATTCTTTTATTAATGAGAAAAAATTAGAAAAATTTGATAAATTCTATAACAGAGGCCATTTGACATTTTATAGAAATAATGATTTTTTTGAAAATTTGTACAAATACGAAGACTGCAGAATGCCCGTTACATATAAGGAAGCTTGGACAACGAATTATTGTTGTCATTTTGATGAAATGCCAATATGGGATACTATAATAGAAGAGAATGGATACAGGTGTTATAATGATATAGATTTTGCAGATATAGATATTAAAAGTTATCGTTTTCAACTTGCAATGGGAAAAGATGCTGCGAAGGCTAAACAGCTTTATTATAAAAATTGTGAAAAGCTATACAGATATTATATAGATGGTAAATTGAATAAAAAAGAGATACTATATGTACATTTGCAAAAGCGCACAATGAAAATAGATATGAATTCGTCAATAAAAGATGATTATTTTATTATTCCAAATAGATTTGTACAATTTAATAAGCTATATTCTTTAGAAAAATTTATAGAGGAAAATTCAAAGGAAATTATATGGAAGGAATACTATAAAAGGAGAATTAAGGAAATAGTTAACAATATAAGAAAAGGTGCTTTGAGGATGAGATGGATAAGATATAAGCGCAAATTTGCATGTTTAAAAAATAGCTGAAAATCTTGTATATCAATATTAAATGCATAGAATAAGGGTGAAATATGAAAAAGGTATGTGTTCTTATGTCAACATACAATGGAGAACAATTCGTGAATGAGCAAATTGAAAGTATATTAAATCAGATAGAGGTTGATATACATATTATTATAAGAGATGATGGGTCAGTTGATAACACAGTTAATATCATAAAAGCATTTAATGATCCTAGAATAACGCTTGTTGAAGGTGAAAATATCGGATGGAAAAAGAGTTTTTCAGAATTATTAAGAATGGCACCAGATTATGAATATTACGCATTTTCTGATCAAGATGATGTATGGGAAAGGGATAAATTAGTATCAGGTGTAAATAAAATTAAAAATGCTGATTTG
>OMAS01000087.1_pt1 | contig 55262 bp, 56 predicted proteins | sample 1674031 | NCBI WGS metagenome assembly OMAS01 (sample SAMEA103958138, study PRJEB25191) | human gut metagenome | biome: human-associated habitat [ENVO:00009003]; feature: intestine environment [ENVO:2100002]; material: feces | place: Germany | collected 2013/2015 | reverse complement strand
GGATCTGCGCAAGGGTGGTTTTCCCCGCGCCGTTTTGCCCCGTTATGGCGGTCACTTTGCCCTTTGGAACGGACAGCGAAACAGCACTAACATCGATGTGTATGTTGCTGCTGAGCAACTCACATTTCAAATGATATAGCTTCCACTGGACAAGCTCGTCCCAAAAACGCGCTACATACTATTCCTGTTTTTCAAAGGAAGCTGCAATCTTTGTAATTTTCATCCAAGTAACCATAAAAGAATACACCTATTCCTTTGCTTTTATGTTGAACGATGGAAAACGGCCACGCAGAGAGCAAAATGCCCTGCGTGGCCGACTGCTTTATGCCTCTCACATCATAACAGAACCAACGGCTTGATAAGGTCAGCGGGCTTGTCCTTCATCAGCATAAGCGCGGGTTCCACATTTTTCAATCCATGGAACTTGTGCGTAATGAGCTTTTCGGGATGAATGCGACCGGTCTGAACCAAACGAGCCAGTTTCTCCGAACGTAATCTCCCACCGGGCATTAGCCCTCCGACGATCTTCTTATGTCCCATCCCGCAGCCAAGCTCAATTCGAGGAAGCCCGATGGTGTCTCCTTCTCCGAGGTAATTGACATTGCCGATCACCCCGCCTGGCTTCAACATTTGGATGGCCTGAGAGAATGTATCATTGTCGCCTCCGGCAACAATAATACGATCCACACCTTTGCCGGACGTTTTCTCCATGATCTGCTCTACAATGTCACCCTCCCGATAGTTGATGATGGCTGTTGCACCAAATTCCAAAGCAAGTTGGGCGCAATTCTTTCGCGATCCCACCGCATAAATATCGGCCGCCCCGCGAATGGCTGCGGCAGCAACAGACATGAGACCGACCGGACCAATACCAATCACAGCTACGGTGTCGCCAAACTGAATATCCGCCAATTCCGCTCCATGAAATCCGGTGGGAACCATATCGCTAATCATACAGGCCGCACCGAGATCCATTCCATCCGGCAATAGCGCAAGGTTCCCATCTGCATCGTTGACATGGAAGAACTCTCCGAATACGCCGTCTTTGAAATTTGAAAACTTCCAACCAGAGAGCATTCCCCCAGAGTGCATGGCAAATCCGCCCTGTGCCTCCAACGAGTTCCAATCTGGCGTAATCGCCGAAACAAGCACTCGATCGCCAACCTTGAAGTCCTTGACGAGTTTACCAACCTCGACAATTTCACCGACGGCCTCATGGCCCAGGATCATGTCCTTTCGGTCGCCGATTGCCCCCGCCCAGACGGTGTGAATGTCGGAGGTGCAGGGAGCCAGGGCAAGGGGCTTGCAGATAGCATCCATCGGGCCACAGGTGGGTTCTTTCTTTTCGATCCAGCCGGTCTTTCCGATCTTGATCATTGCGAATCCTTTCATTGCAGAGACTTCCTTTCTTTATTTATTTTTATCTGGCAATTAGAGGACGATAGTCGATGGTGGGTAGCGTATACCGGCCTACTACTGCCAGATTTTTTCATGAGCAAAACTTTCTATAGAAATTATAGCACAGCTTTGTGAATATTTCCACTATTTTCTGCATCTTTCGCATCTCTGCGAGGTTTCTGTTTGCCATGCTTTTCTACTCTGTGGGCTGAAGTACTATCGAGCAGTACTCTCGGCTGATTTAACATATAGCAGAGCAGCACCAAATCGCGGCCACTTTTGCTTTGGATACAGGAATATATAGAAGATTTCCATACGCTTTTGTTTTTTCGCTGTACTTTGAGAAGAAACCTGTGATATACTTTTAATTAAGCGATGAGCAAAACAGTTGGAAAGAGCAGCCCGAAGGCGAACCCGGCGCACAGCCCCTGCTTCACCAGATTCCGCGCATCCTTTTCCTCTCCTGCGCCGATGCGCTGCGCCACCATGACGGAAAAGCCCACCACCAACGCTCTGCACAGCCCGCCGAACAGCCACGTGCTGGAGGCCACCAGTCCGATGGCAGCGGAGGCGTCCCGCCCCAGCTGTCCCACCATGGCGGCGTCGATGTACTGCATGACGATGGACGAAATTTGCGCCAAGATCGCGGGGAAGCTCAGCTGTAATGTCAGCGCGGTCTGCTGCCGCAGAGCCAGCGGACGTCCCACGCGCAATTCAAGAAGATCCTGCTTCGCCATGTGCTTTCTCCCTTTACCATGTGTTTGCTCCCCCTATTATACAGACCCCGCCCCACAGGGTCAAGCGGGATGTTTCCCGGCTCGCCGCCCCTTGACGGCAGCTGCCGCCTCCCCTATAATGGTGCCAAACCCCCTCCCCCGTCTCCGGGAGAAGAAAGGACGTACACCATGAAAAAAGCTCTGATCGTTGTGGATATGCAAAAGGATTTTGTGGACGGCTCGCTGGGAACCCCTGCGGCGCAGTCCATCGTCCCTGCGGTGGTGGAGAAGATCCGCGCCTTCCGGGGCGACGCCCTGCTGGTCACGCTGGACACCCACGGTGCGGACTACCTGCAAACGCTGGGGGGCAAAAAGCTCCCCGTGCCCCACTGCATCAAGGGCACCCCCGGTCACGCCCTGCACAGTGAGATACAGGCGGCACTATCCGGAAAGCCCCACACCCTCGTGGAGAAAAACACCTTCGGCTCCTTCGATGTGGCGCGGCTCCTTGCGGAGCGATTCCCCGGCGAAACGCCGGAGATCGAGCTGGTGGGGCTCTGCACGGACATCTGCGTCCTCTCCAATGCGCTGCTCCTCCGCGCCGCCTTCCCGAACGCCCCCATCACCGTGGACGCCCGCTGCTGCGCCGGCGTAACAGAGGACGCCCACCGCGCCGCCCTCACCGCCATGCAAAGCTGCCAGATCGACATTCTCGCCCTGTGACCACAAAAAAGACACGCCTCAGGTGACCCTCAATAAGACAGTATGAGGACATTACTGGCATAGGGTAGCTGCCGTGCAGGAGTGCGACAAGAAAAAGGCGATACTTGGTTTTCACAACCAGGTGTCGCCTTTTTCTATCTTTAGCAGAATGTTTGAATCTTATTGGAGGTACATATGATGCAGGAACTGGACTATATCCGTTGCGGTGATTATTTTTGTTTTGTGGGCGGCGGCGAGACCGTATCAAGGGCTTGTACTGGGAAAAAGATGGCTTCATCCTGCTGTACAAGCGGCTGGAACAGGGCGCATACCAATGGCCGCGCTCTGAATCCGAGGTGAAGACGCTAACACCGCAGCAGTACCGCTGGCTCATGGAGGGGCTGCAAATCGAGCAGCCGAAAGCCCCCGCCCGGTGACGGGATTGACCACAGTCTGAGCAGGGAAAATGGGTGGAAACCATTGAAAATACTGGCTTTTTGCCGTGTTCTGTGGTATAATATTTGCATGGAAAACAGAGAAATACAGACAAGTAACACAGAGGAAAAGCTGACCCGATGAAAAAAGCCCGTACAGAAGTACTCTGTGCGGGCTTTTAAGATGCCTGGAGGCCGGGGCAGGGGAGAGACCCCGTCGGTTTTACAGGGATCGGCAGGCGGCGAACAGCGCCCGGCAGCCGTCATAGCCCAGACGCTCCGCCAGCTCTGCGCACCGCAGGTCGTTGTCGTTGATGGATTCCTCCTGTTCCGTGGGGAAATAGGGGAGATGGGGCGTCACCGCGTCCACGATGTTCCCGTAGGAGGCGCCGGCCAGCGCCGCCGCGTTGTGGAGCCGTTCCCGGGCGAAGGGACAGCCCCTCACCGCATACCGGGTGTCGTTCAGCACCGCCGCGATGGCCTCCGTCAGCATCCCGTCGGTAAACTCCGTGCAGCTGGGGTCCAGATAGGCCCGGGCCGCGTGGGAGAGGATCTCCAGGGCGCAGGTCTTTACCTGCTCCGCCGTCAGCGTGGCGGTGAAATCCGCGTCCGTCACGGAGATCTCCGGCAGCAGATGGATGCTTTTCAGCGAACAGTTCCGGCCCTCGTCATTTTCCAGGATGGCAAAGGGAGAATTCTGGGCGCCGCTGGAAAAATTGGTGGCGATCAGCACCAGCTTGGCCTTGGTGCATGCCGGGATGCGGGCCGGGTCCGCCGACGCGGCCGCCAGGTCCAGCTCCGGGTCCTGGTACAGGGCCAGCAGCGCCTTGGCGGCGCTCATGGCGTTGTTGCCGCCCACGCCCACGATAACGTCCGGCTGGAACTCGTGCAACTTGGGCAGTGCGCTGCGGAGGTCCACAAAGGACACCCGCTTGCCTATGGTGAAAAACTCCGCCGCCCGGATCCCCTGCTTCCGCAGCAGGTCCACCACCGGCGCGGCGATCCCGGCCCGGTACAGTTCCGGGTCCGTCACCAGCAGGGCGCGGCTACAATGGTAGATCTCCCCCAGTTCCCGCAGGGCCACCGGGGTACAGCCGGCTTTGAAATAAACTTTCTTGGGAAGGTTCAGTGCCTGTATCATCACTCACCTCGTTTTCTTGCATGTCCGGGGGCAAGTCCCCGGAAGGAACAGGTGTGCCAGGAAAGCCCCTGTGGACTTTTCCCCACCTTTGAGTGCCAGGGGGCCGGTGCCGAAGCACCGGCTCCCTGCATGAGTTGGTTGTTGTATATGGTTATCGGAGATGCAGGCGCTTCGTTTAGTTGAAGCCGCCGGTCTTCTCCACGCCCAGATCGGCGCAGAGGCCCATAGGATATGCGGCGTGGGTGTCGGTGGGCAGCGTGACGGGGATCTCCCAGGTGTCGCCGTACTTCTCGGCGTACTTCTTCTCGCCATAGAACGCCTTCAGGTAGCAGCCCTTCAGCTCGGCGATGGTGGGATAGACGGGGTTGCAGCCGGTGCAGGCATCGTGGAAGGCCCACTCGGACATCTGGTCCACAGCCGCCAGGAACTCGGCCTCCCACTCCTCGGCGCTCTTTTCGGGATGGGCCTCCAGCAGCCAATCCAGAATGGTCTCGGGGATGTCGATGTCCTTATTCAGCTGCTGGCAGGCTTTGATCCAGTTCTCGAAGGTCTGCTCGTCAGTCTTGCCCTTGACGCCGATCAGCTCGCCCAGCTCCACGTACCGCTCAAAGGCCTGAGGATACTTGTACTGGGAGAAGGTGCCCATCTTGTAGGGATGACGCTGGGCGTTGAAGCGGCAGACGTAGGGGAACAGCAGGGCGTTGGCGGTGCCGTGAGGAATGTGGAACCAGCCGCCTATCTTGTGGGACAGGGAATGGTTGATGCCCAGGAAGGCATTGGCGAAAGCGATACCGGCGATGGCGGAGGCGTTGGCCATCTTCTCACGGGCCACGGGGTCAGCCTTGGCATCCCGGAAGGCGGAACGATAGGCCCGGGGCAGGTAGTCGAACACCATCTTGGTGGCGTCGCGGCACATGCCGTTGGTGTACTCGGTGGCGTAGGTGGAGACATAGGCTTCCACCGCGTGGGTCAGCACGTCATAGCCGGAGGCTTGGGTGGCTCTGGGGGGCAGCTTCATCATGTTGTCAGCGTCGATGATGGCCATTTCGGGCATCATCTCATAGCCGATCAGGGGCCACTTCATGCCGGTGTTGCCATCGGAAATGATGGTGAAGGGGGTGCATTCGGAGCCGGTACCGGCGGTGGTGGGGATGCAGACCAGCTTGGCCTTCTTGCCCATCTGGGGGAAGAAGCGGATACGCTTCCGGATGTCCAGGAAGGTGGTGGCCATGTCCAGGAAGCCCTCTTCGGGATTCTCGTACATGATCCACATGATCTTGGCGGTGTCGATGGCAGAACCGCCGCCCACGGCGATGATAACGTCAGGCTCGAACTCGTGCATCTTGGGCAGACCCTTCATGGCGTCCTGGATCTGGGGATCCACCCGGATGTCAAAGAACTCGGCGGTCTCGATGCCCATATCCCGCAGCTGGTTGATGATAGCGTCGCAGGCGCCCAGCTGATACAGCGTGGAGTCGGTGATGATGAAGGCCCGCTTGAAGTCATAGACCTCCTTCATCTCCCGCAGGGCCACGGGGGTGCAGCCGGTCTTGTAGTAGACCTTCTTGGGCAGCTGGAGCCAGAGCATATTTTCCTTGCGGATGGTAACGTTCTTGATGTCCAGCAGCTGCTCGTAGTTAGTGTTGCCCATAAAGGCGGAGTGGCCCACGGAGCCGGGCCCCAGGGTCAGGGAGGGAGCCAGGCCGAAGTTGTACAGGTCGCCGATGCCGCCGAAGGATGTGGGCTGGTTGATGAGGATGCGGCCAGCCTTCATCCGCAGGCCGAACTTGGTGATCTTCTCTTCCTCGGTGGGGTCGATGTACAGTGCTGCGGAGTGGCCTGCGCCGCCCTCCAGCACCAGCTTGTAGCAGATGTCGAAGGCCTCGTCCAGCGTCTCGGCCTTGTACATACCCAGCAGGGTGGTCAGCTTCTCGTTGGCCCACGCGCAGTCATGAGAGGTGTCGTTGGTCTCATAGATCAGAACCTTGGTGTCATAGGGAACCTCGATCCCGGCCATTTCAGCGAGGCGGCAGGCGGTCTGGCCAACAGCGGGGGGCTTGACGCCGTGGGTCTTGGAGTTGAAGAACACCTCGGCCACCTTAGCAGCTTCGTCGTCGTTGAGGAAGTAGCAGCGGGCTTCCTTCAGCAGACGCTTGACCTCGTCATAGACGTTGGCGAGAACGGTGATATGCTGCTCGGAGGCGCAGATCATGCCGTTATCGAAGGTCTTGGAGTGGATGATGGACTCCACAGCCATCCGCAGATCGGCGCTCTCGTCGATAACCACGTTGCAGTTGCCGGGGCCGACGCCGATGGCGGGGGTGCCGGAGGAGTAGGCCGCCTTCACCATACCGGAGCCGCCGGTGGCCATGATCAGGTCCACGCTCTTCATCAGCACGTCGGAGATCTCCATGGAGGGAACGGAGATCCAGCTGATGACATGCTCGGGCAGGCCCGCCTCGATGGCGGCGTCCCGCATGATCTTCGCGGCGGCGATGGAGCAGTTCACCGCATGGGGATGAGGAGAGAGGATGACGGCGTTGCGGGTCTTCAGCGCCAGCATGATTTTATAAATGGTAGTGGAGGTAGGGTTGGTAGTGGGGGTAATGGCGGCGATGACACCCTTAGGGGATGCAATCTTTTTCACGCCATAGGCCTTGTCTTCGGAAATGACACCGCAGGTCTTCTTATTGCGCATGTAGTTCCAGACATGCTCAGAGGCATACTGATTCTTGGTGACCTTATCCACAACGATGCCGTAGCCGGTTTCCTCGCAGGCCATTTTGGCCAGAGGGATCCGCATTTTGGACACGGCCATGGCCGTCTTTTCACAGATGGCATCCACCTGCTCCTGGGTAAAGGTGCTGTACGCTTCCTGAGATGCACGGATGATGGGAAGGGCTTCCTGCAGGGTCTCAACAGAGTTGATGGTCAGTGGGGTAGACATACACGTTCCTCCTTCATTTTTGACCGCTGGGTGGTTGGTTCTCTTCTCGTGTTCAGCTGTACTGGCAAGCGTAATCAAGATCCAAATGACTCACGTCAATTGCTCCGCGTCCGGAGCGTTGGCTTATCTTTTAAAATGTTCCTTTTCCCCGCAAAAGTCAAGGGGCGGCGCGGAGAAAAATCCGGACGTTCCACACGGGCTTTTCCTCTGATTTTTCGGTATTTCATTCACCTTAATGGAGGATGGAGCTTGCCCAACATGGGAACTTGTCCCAGACACATTCTTGGGCGGTTTTTCTGTGGGGATTTTTTCGGGATCAAGTGCGCTTCTCGCGATGTCAACGATGGAACCTCCCATGGCACCACCCATCATAAATCCGCCAACAGCTCCGCCAATATTCCCCATGGTGCCTTGATTGCTGGCAAACTTTTCAGCAATTACCATCTGCCGCTCTTCTTGACATGTATAGCCTTCGATCAATCTGCTCGTTCTTCGTTCTTTCGCTTCGCTGACCTTTTTGTAATCGGCCTCTGGAACCTCAATCGTTTCAATGTTGAAGAACTCGATCCGGACACCATATTCCTCGAATACTTTGTCTAAACGTTCTTTAATAACGCCACTCAGTTCGAATAGGTGTGCATTCATCATGAAATAGCTCAGCATGCCGTTAATCATGATTTTAGAGATGCAATCCTTGACATGGCTGGAAATAATCCCTCTGAATTTTGCAATTAAATCATCGGGAGTAAAATGATCCCTGAAACCGACGATTTTTAGCATGAACTTGCGGGAATTCTCCACAGAAACAGACATACTTCCGTTGGCCATGACATGCATGAAAATATCATATAGAGGATCTTCTAAAGCAATAGGACCCTGTGTGCCCCAAAGGAGATCCATTGCGTGAATTTTGTTGATGAAAAAGACCTTACAGGGGAATGGGGAATTCCCTCCGGTAGGAATTTCAATAAGTGTTCTGGCGATGGGAATGTTGGGAACAGACAGAGTCCTACGACCTGCAGTAAACAAATCTGCAGCATTACCGTTTACAACGAGCAATGCCTCATGAGTTTCGTCTACAATTAATTGAGATGTTGCGTTAAAATCTTCTATGGGAAATTTCCAAACCAGCGCATCTTGCGGGCCTTCAAATTTGATTACCTCTGCGATAGCCATACTATTTTCTTCTTAATTTATGTGACAGCATTATTGTTAAATTGCTCTACCAGCTGAGTCGGATATACACCAAGTTCTCTTATCATTTTTGAGGTTTCTACCGCTGAGTCAAAGAAAAAGATTAGTGACAGATAAGTATTCCAAGACATTGCTCTTTTCCCATTTTCTATTGCATAATATGTCTGCCTTGATATGCCGATAATATTTGCAAGGTCTTCTTGGGATATGTCTGTATGCGCTCGTTGTGCAGCGAGCTTTGAAGTGAGTATCTCGACATATTTATCTTTTTGCGATTGTGAGAGCCCCCAACACTTTTTACCTCGATTTATCAAGCACATGCCTCCTAATACTTTTTCCAATTAAACAATACTATCTTTCGTGAAGTATCTAACTTGAGGACACAGAATCCGGCAAGATTCGATTAGTATTATTCTACAAAATGTTGTCGGATTTGTCAATATGCCGCGCTCTGATTGCCAGAAAAACTCCCATTATTTTGGCAGAAGAAGGTCAGACGCTCCTGAATCCGTGTATTCGTTGCGATGTCTACTCTCAAAGCCGTCATAGTAGCCGTCAGCAAGGATCAATGAGAGGAGTGTTTTCTGTGTCCAAAAGAGGCGAGAATATTTACAAGCGAAAAGATGGTCGTTGGGAAGGCCGGTACATCAAGGAGCGTTCTGCTGACGGGAAGGCGAGATACGGAAAAGATTCCATTATAGGGTTGTTCTATAAAGAATCCGTTCTCATCCTCAAAGACGTAGACAACACATCCGCTCAGCCCGTGGGAAACCTCAAAAAGAATCTTTATAATGTGGTACTCTCTTGCAACAAGTAGAAAGATTTGAAATATACACCGCTTTCTGCGGAGATAAGACCTCGCGCTATTGCTGGGGGCTATGTGCCATTTCATTGGAGCTTTCTCGCCCTTTGTGTGAAACGCTCTTTTCTCCATCCGATCACAGTATCTACATCTTCATGAAGGAGGATAACAACTGAAATTAAGCCGACTTGCAGGATGAGAGCTTTCCATGTTTGTTCTTTCTCTGTCTTAATTCTCCGATAGAGTGGGCTGTTCCGGTGGGCTCATATTGAACCCCTCCTCGGTCCAGCAAACAGGTATAGTTGCCCCTTGGCGTGGCGATTTTTGTTTTTTGGCTTAATGAAGTGGATCGTACCAGGGCGCTGTACGATCCACTTTTCATTTATTTCAGCGTATAGAGATTGGAGGTATTGCTCCCATTGGGGCGATACCGGGGCAGCTTAGCAAGATAGCCGTGCTGCTCCAGATCCGCCAGCGCCCGCTTGACGGTGCTGCGGGAGAGGTTCATATCTCTCGCAATCGTCTTGATCCCCGGCCAGCAGCTTCCCGCGCTATTGGACCGATCCTTGAGGTACATATAGACGGATACAGCCCTGGGCGGCAGGAGCGTGTCGGCGTAAATGCTGTCAAAGTAGCTCACCGATCTACCTCCTGTCGGGGAAGATTATAAGGGGCGCGCTTGTGCGGCATACGGTCATAGTCGATGTCCTCCGCCACCACCATCCCCTGCACGGGCGTGTCGTGGAGCTGACCCTCGCCCTTAACAGAACGGGTAGCCTTTTGCTCCGGCAGCTTGGGCGGATACTTCCGCACGATGGCGCGGGTCAGCGCATTCTGGTCGGCATAATATACTTTTCGGGCCGCCTGTTCCTCCACGCGGTATTCCTCCTCGAAGGTGATACCCCATTCGAGGAACAGGCGCAGACGGGTACGCATGGGGTGGCATCCGGTCTTCTGCACAATGAATCTGCCTTTCGGAATCGACTTGAGCTCATCTGCCGTCAGCAGGGGGCGCTCCATCATCTGCAGGCTCTGGCTGGGATCGTTTTTCCCTCGGCTCACAGAGCCGGAGAGCACCGTGCGGCTGCCGAGGGCTTTGGAGAAGGTATCCGCCGCTTCACTGTTGGGCGCAAAGCCGCCGCAGATCACATCCTGGCAGTTATCCATCAGAATGGATGCACCTTCTTTGCCATAGTTCTTTTCCAACTGCGCCAGTGACTGGATAATGGGTACCAGCGTCAGGCGGCGAGAGCGTCCAGCACTGAAAAGCGGCAAAATGTCAAAGGGCGGCATGGTACCCAGCTCATCACAAAAGAGAATAACGCGGTTTTTCAGTTTGCCGCCGTTCTCATCCGCTACCGCGAACAGCTCACGGGAGAGGTTCTGGATCATCAAGCCCGCCATGAAGTTCTTCGTCTGATCCTCCTCCGGCAGGATGAGGAAGATGGCGGATTTCTCCGCCGCAAACATTTCAGCGTCAATGGCACTGTCGAAGCACAGGATTTGCTCCAGCTCACTGTCGAGGAACGAGTTGAGCCGGGACAGCACCGTGGACATGACGGATGCCATCGCCTGCTCGGAGCTGTTGAGCGCGGCGCCTGCCAGCCAGCGCGCTTTGTGCTCGGACGGCAGCTTATCCATGAGCAGCTGGAAGCGGGAGCATCCCCGCGCACCACGCGCCGGCTCCAGCAGATCCTGCACGAGCTTGAATACCGACACGATGTGCCGCCGCTCCTCCGGGTGCTCCTCATCCGGTGGCAGAAACTCCGCAAGCAGCAAGATCGTGGAAGACAGCAAGCCCTCCGCCGCATCGTAGAAGAAGGCGTTCTGTCCGTGGTCGGAGTTTCCCTCCGGGCTGACGATGGACTTGGCGAGGATCTTGGCGTACTTTTCGGCTTTGGCGCGGGCAGCGAGGTTGTCCGGTTGTTTTCTGGCGATGTCCATATAGCGGTTGATGAGCGTCAGCAGATTGTTGCCGTCCGAGCGGGTGGGGTTGCGCAGGTCTATAACGGAGATATGCTTATAGCCGTAATACTTTTTGGCAATAGAGCCGTAGTTGCGGGCGAGATCACCCTTGGTATCCAACGCCAGAAAACTCATGCCGGACGCGCAGGCATATTCAAGGTTGGGATAGAGGAAGAAAGCCGTCTTGCCCGCGCCGGAGGCGGCGATCATCAAGCAATGGATGTCGTCGCTGTCCACCAGTGCAGTCAGTTCATCTTTCTTACCCTTGCAGCCCAGCACCAGACCCTGTTCTGTGGGAAGGCTTACTCCCTTTCGCCAGTCTCTGACCTTGAACGGCACATGGGCATAGGTCTTGCGGATTTCCTTATCGGTCGCCCAACGCGCCGTGCCGTGCTGCCCGTCACCCACGGTGCGGGACTTGATGCCGCTGAGTGTATAGTGGTAGGACAGCATGGAGAGCCCTCCGATGATGGCGAACATCCCCAGCCCTGCCGCGCCCAATATCCCGATGTTGGAGCTTTTGATCGTGTCCCACATTGTCAGCAGAAGGTTTGGCATAGCTCGCTCCTTTCCCATTTTGTTTTCCTGTTCTGCCTTGAGATCGTCATTCCAGTCCTTTTGCTGCGGTACGAGCCGCTCTGCGGAGATACCACGCTCCTCCAGCAGCTTCGCCATACGCTCACTGGCGGCATGACCGGCAGCGTCATTGTCCAGGCAGAGATACACCTGCCGGAGCTGGGGGAGCTGCCGCAGCATCTCCAGCACGGGGATGGAGGATGTCCCGCAGCAGGCCATATAGTTATGCTCCTGCCATCCCTCCGGGAAAAGGGAGATGTAGGAGAGCAGGTCGATAGGGGCCTCGAAGACATAGAGCGTGTCATCGCCGCCAAGATAGTGAAAGCTGTGCCGCGGGTCGCTGCCCTCAATGTTGCCGCGATAGCTTTGCCCCATGGTATACAGCCCACGCTTATGCCCATGACGGGGAACGCCGTGTTCATCGAATCCGACGAACACGGCGTTGTGGTATTCCTTTGTCCCGTCCCTGGATCTTTCACAGCTTTCGCAGATGAGCTTCTTGCGCACGAAGGCATTGAGTATCTCGCGGTCGATGCAACGCTTTTGCAGCAGGTAGACATACACACGGCGCATAGAGTCGCTCTGCGGTGGGAGTGCGAAGGGCTTTGCAGGCTCCGGCTCCTTCTCCTTTGCCGCAGGGTAACTCCCACCCAGATCATCGCCGAGGAGCAGAGACATGGCGTCCGGGTAGCTGAGTCCATAGAACTGCTTGACGAAGCTGATGGCTCTGCCGCCCTGTTCAGTGGCGTGATCGAACCACTCGCAGCCGCGGATGGTGATGCTGTGGTCGCTGGCAAGGCGTTTGTCCCTGCCGGAGGTAATGAGCTTTTCCCCCCGGCGGCGGAGGAACTCCTCCAAGTCCACCGATGCGGCTCGTTCTTTCTGCTCAGTTGTAAACGGAATGTACTTTGACATGGTCCCTCCTTTATTGTGTCTGTTGCGTCAGTCCGCGATCCTCATGGTCATCCGCCTTGTGTCCCATTGCCATGCGTTTCTCCTGCAATCTGCGGCGGCGCTTCTTGTCGATCTGCATTCCTGCATAGATGGCAGGCTGGGCGGCGTTTTCGCGGAAAATACGACTCATCTGATGGAGCATCCGAAGGACAGCTGTTCCCGCCGCCGCACCGGAGAAGTCGTCCTGATGGTCAATGAAATACTGCGCGTAGGTGTTGCCTTGAGCCGCCGCCTGTACAAGATAGCGCAGAGCTTCCTCACGGTCTGCTTGCACCTCTTGCCCCAGCAAATAGAGCTTTCCCAGCGTGTATTGGGCAAACTGATTGCCCTGGGCAGCAGAGTCCTTCAGAAGTTTAATGGCGGCAACTGCATCCCTCGGCACCCCCTCCGCGCCGGTGAGCAGCAGCTTGCCGAGCCGGTATTGCGCGTATGGATCGTTCTGATCCGCTGCCTGCCGCAGCCAGTGAATGGCCTGCGGGATCTGCCCCTGCTCCAGCAGTAGTTTGCTCAGCGCATATGCAGAGCAAGTATTTCCGGCCTCCGCCGATTTTTGAAACCACTCTGCCGCCGCTTTTCGGTCAATCGATGTGCCAAGCCCGTCCTGATATGCCTTTCCCAGCTGGTGTGCCGCGATGGTATAGCCCTCCTCCCACAGACGGTGGAGTGTGACCAATGCCATTGACTTCTCACTGGGATCTGCGTCTGCAGCATCTAATATGCTTTTTGCTCTGCGGTAAAACCGCGCCTGCTGATAGATCATCCGCTCCGCACTTGGATCTGGAGGAACAGGCGATTCTTCCGGCTCCGGCTCATCCGATATGGCATCATCCTCAAAGGTGAAGTGCATCTCCGAAAGCCGGAGCGTTTCCCGGATGACCATGTTGCGCACGGTCTTGAACTCCTTTTGCTGCGACAGCGGTACTCGCTGCGGCGGTGTCTGATTATAGTCAATGCAAAGCTGCTCTCGGAGATCCTGCCATAGAGCATAGGCGGACGACACCCGTTCGTCCTTTGCCAGTTCATCCACGATCTCATCCACGATGCGCTTGACACGGGGCGGCAGATAACCGTAGACCTTTTTGCCGCTGACCTCCTGAAGCCGCTGGGCGAGATCCGTCACCAACAACTCCAGCTTATCGCTTTGCAGAGTACCGGTTGCCATCTGCTCGATGAGCGTTGCCATCCGTGCTTCCGCCTCCTGCCGGAGCAGGTCGCGCTGTTCATCCTTCTGCTCATAGATGTGCAGGCGGTCGTTCCGGTAGATCGTGCTGACCAGCGCGGACTTGATGCTGCGGATACCTTGCCGGGAGAGGTAGCCCTCCTTCGGATCGGTTGAGAATAGCACCATGTGAACATGGATGTGCTTCTCCTTTTCGTGCATAGCCGCGTACCAACGAAGGCGGTCCGGATGGATCTTATAGCCCTTGGCGATGTCGGTGATAGATGCGTTGATGAGCTCCTGCCAGTTTTTAAGGTCGGTATAACCCAGCCGCTCCGCGTTCTCACGGGAGAGGGAGATGACTGGCGTCCACACATTTCCCGTGTGCCGCGCCACCTCTGCCACGGCATTCTCCAGCGACGGGACCTTGCCATGGGCATCCCACAGGCCATGTTCGCCCAACGCTTTTACGCCGGGGCGGTTTGCGACATAGTCAAGATAGTTTTCCCGGCCATCCATGGGCTCAATGAAGTCCTCGTGGATCTGCGCGATGAGCGCAAAGGCAGTCTGCCGGTTAGGTGTGTTTGCATAGTCCTCATGCTCCGGCAGCTCCCTCGCCTCTGGGAAGCTGCGGAGCAGACGCCGGATATACTGCTGCTGTTTCTTCGTGACAGGAAGATGAGCATTGTCATCCTTGAGGAGCTGCACGCCTTCACGGGTGGCGAAGTAGCGGGTGCGATGGGCCAGCCGAGCGGCATCTCTGCCGCCCTTCATGTATGGAGAGATAAATATCAATCTCGCCATGTGTCATCCGGCAGCTGCCGTTGGACATCCTGGGCATCCTCGAACCTGATCTGACCATTGGTGCGCTTTACCTCGTCCACCACATACCCGCGCAGGGCGCGGCGATCCTCCAGCGTATCCCGGAAGTGGGCGGCGATGGTGTGCGCCATGATGCCCTGCTCCACCGCACACTTGAAGAGAATGCCGTTGGTGCGGTTGGTGCTGTCCGCGATGATCCCGCGCAGCGTTGCCACCAGTGCGTCCGAGAGATACTCGGTAATATTCTCCGTGCCGAGATAGCCCATATAAAAGCGCAGAGCCTTTTCCACGAATTCGTTTCGGTTTTTGCTGTTGCTTTCTTCCAACCAGCTATCCATTTGTCTGCGCGTTTCGGGATAAAGCCGGATAGTCATCTGTTCTTTTGACATAGTTGCCGTCCTTTCTGTTGATGTCGCTTGTTGTGGGTGCAACCCCCTGCGACGCGGTAGTTTTTCGGAAAATGCGCCTACAACTCATTTGAAATCCAGTGAAAACGCCTACAACTCCGAACGCTGAAAAGCCCCGCACTGCGGGGCTTTGTGGCCGGTCCGGGGCGGAAACGACACCGGGCCTTTATCTTGTGCTTTTATCGAACAGGTGGGTTCCCAGCACAGTTCCCCATAGGCGGTGCGAAAGCGGGGGCAAACAGCGCCGATACCTGTCCGGGGTTCGGGATGCCACTCTCGCCCCCAAAGCCGCACACAGCGGCTCACAGGGGGCATAGCTGGCGAAACAGGGAGGAGCCGCCCTCTGGGGGGCGGCTCCTCCTGTGTGGTGTGGTCAGCTGACTTGTTCCATCCATGCCTGCTTTTCCGCCGGCGTCTTTTCGATCCAGTCCAGCAGGTTCTGAGACTCCTCCAGCCACTTTGCCATCTCGAACAGCCTCGTCCTGGCGTATGCACTGTCTGCGCGCAGAGTCGTTTCAAACAGATCCCAGATGTTATCCAGCGTTTCAAGGCCGCTGGCATTCATGGGCAGTTCTTCCTCCGACAGCACATGTGTCACCGTGCCATTTTTTTCTGCGGCGTGGATGGCATCCAGCTCGCGGTCCAGGAGTGAGATGACCTCCTGTGTGTCACCAACGGGGATGTCCCATGCCGTTCCAATGTGGGAGATGCACTCTCGGTGGAGCTGCACATCTGCGGTGGGGTGGAGCACCAGCAATGCCAGTCCCTCTTTTGCGATATTCATCTGCAGTTCCTTTGCGGTATCAATTGTCATGTTTGTTTCCTCCTGATTTTTGATTCGGGCAATGCCCGTGCAAACACAATGGCACGGCGCAGGGAGAAAAGCTATCCACGAAAAGCAACAAAAAATCCATGGCTGGTTTTGTGAAAAGCCAATGGAAACCGCAGTTATTACATGGTTTGCTCCTGCGCGGTGTTCCGCATCTTTTAGATAAGCCGCGGGTGCAAAAGGGAGAGCCACGCCAGTTGGCACGGCTCTCCGGGCAGCGGATTCGGTTTCACACATTCCCAGCGCCGACGAATCGCGCTGCTCCTGTTCCGGTGTTAGGATAACCGGCCAAGAGAAACTCCGCTTTCTTTTCCTTTACGATCACAGCTGCAGCTCCGCAGTCTGTGCCTGCTCCTCGTGAAGCTGCTGTGCATACTCGCGCAGGCTCATGCCGGTCTGCTGCTGACAGAATTCCTCCATCTTCCGCATCAGCACTTCCTGCTCGGCTGCGTTGAGCGGATAGCTCCAGCTCTCCTCGGAGCCGTCACCCTTGCAGAGCGTCAGCTCCAGCGTGTCGCAGGGTCTATCCTCCGCGATGTCGTAGTTGGCATAGATGTTGAGCCAGTCATCGTTTTTGTCCGTGAGGACGAAGGTTCCGAAGGCAGCGTCCACATCAAAATCTGCGTCCACATAGAAGTTGAGCTTACCGTCTTCCTCCATCATGATCTCATCACTGAAGGAAAAATTCCGCGCGGAGAGATGTCCCGCCGAGGTGATTTCCATGCCATCCAGCAGCTCCAATAGTTTGGAGAGCTGTTCATCCGCCGAAGCAAAGCGCGACCTTGTGGCAAGGTAGACGGACGGGGAGACATCCCGCATCGCCCAGGTTCGCCAGCCGTCCATGATGTGTACGGCGGAGAACTCCCGCTTGTCGAAGTTCACATCGAACACGCCGCGCACCTTGCCGGTGTTCTCCATGCGTACAGCGGTCAGGGCGTCAAACTCTTTTGCTGTGATGGGTTGCCCGCCGAAAAACATTCCGATAAATTTGTCCGGCGCAGTGCCTTTCTCTGCGGCGACATAGCCGCGCAGCTTTTTGCAGGCGACCAACAGCTCCTCACCGGGCGAGGTCTTGAAGTACCACTCCTGCCCGTACTCCGTCACATGGTAGGCGGCGTAGGTGCGGGCTGCTTCTTCCTCCGTGCGCCGCGCGGCATCCTCCGCGTAGATCTCGGCACTGATGCGTTTGTATTCCTGCTCCGGGAGCTGGTTGCACAGCTCATCCAGCACATTCTCAAGATGTTCCTGCAAGGTTTCACCTTTGAGATGCTTCTCAATGGCATCCTTCCAACGCCGGTCGATCCACAGTGTGATGTCTACATGATCCGCCATCTCAGTTGCCCTCCTTCACAGCCGCAGGCTTCGGCTCACTGCTCTGCGGCTTGGGTGCGGCGGACTTGACCGGGCGCTTGGGTTTCACCGCCGCGGGAGCGGCCTTGCTGTCCAGATACTCCCGCAGCGGCTCCGGTACGGTTTTTTCATACAGAGCGTTCAGCGCATCCTCCAAGTGCTCCTGCACAGAGGAGTGTTCCTTGCGGAGCGAGAACTCCAGTGCGCCCAGCTTCTCATCGTCAAAGGTGACGGTGACAGTTGCTTTTTTCATGTGCGTGTCCTCCTTCTATATGCTATTTTCAGCGTTTTTGTGTTGTGGGTGGTGTAACTACCCTCGGCACGAGACAGGTGTTGTTGAAACGCTGCGCGCGCAGGGGTCATAGCGGCTTACTTGCCGTTTTCCGAGCCCTTGCAAGAGCTGCTTTTTGCGCTTCACTTGCGATCCGAGGCGGTACGATCTTTATCCATGATTTTGGAATGGTGTAGTCAACTGCCCGTCCGCTGCGGGACGCTTTGACGAGCCTGCAATCCTCCGGTCTGTCCCGCGCCAGTGCTGCCAGCTTCTGACACAGTATCTTGTTGTGGGTGTAAATACCGGCGGTCTTTTCTTCCTCGTTGAAGTTGATAATGGTTTCCTGCTCATAACGAGCCATATTCATGCAATGCACCTCCGATCACAACATCTGCGGCTCCTGCGGAGCCTGCTCCATTTTCTGCTGTGGGTGGTCGGTCAGTGCATACCAGCAACCATGCTCGCCTCTTTTTAAGGACAGCACCTCCATCTCCAGAAGTTCCTGCGCCTCGACCGGCATCTGACATCCGCTGACTCCGGGATGTGCCATAGTCGCTTCGCCGTGTAAGAGCTTCTCCGTTTCGGAAGGAGTCAGATCCACAAAACCGCACGGCGTCATGAGCTGAAAGTAATCATCCGGATAGCTTGTCAGCAGTTCCTCAATAGTCTTCGGCTGTATTGCATAAACCATATCACGCACCTGCGTTTGCCGTGTCTCGTCATATAGACCTGTGAGCAGACTTTGGAAGGTCTCGCCCACATCCACAGTCTGATGCTCCATCCAAGCCTCACTCAGAAGTTCCAGTGGCTTCTCCTGCTGCAGCAGAAAAATCATCTTCTTGCGGGAAAGATCTTCTCCAAACGCCATCAGCTCGGAGTGGCAGGTCATCATGGCGGAGATCTCATCTGCAGCCTGAATCAATTCGTCACGAGAGAGCTGGTCGAGCCGGTTCATGTACCCTGCCATCTCGTTCTCTGTTTTGTTGAACAAAGCTGACCACGCTTCGCCAGATGTCAGTTGCTTTTGACTAATGATCTCACCATGAAGGAAGGCTGGTACATCGATGGTTTCCACCGTACTGAACCAAAGGTCACCGCGGTAACCAATTTTCAAAGCAGAAAACTCCTTTGCTGCGTTGATCAGTTCTTTCGGACTACCGGGCGGGACTTCCTGATCCCAGCGATACCAGTTATCCTTCGGTTGGCAGGGAGCGAGTTTAAGGAGGACATAGTCCTCCGGCACGAACTTTGGATAGCGGCAAAGCTGACCACCTACGGCATAGTAGGGTTTGCCCTCGCACATCACGGTTTGCTCCATGTACGCTTTCATTTTAGGGAGGCTCTCACAGAACCAACACTCGCTGTCCTCGAAGCGGCGGATCTGACCGTCATCCAGAATGCTGTCGAGGCGATCTGCTTTTGCCAAGTGGTACACCACCGATGGTGCAGGTACTTTTACATAGGCCATTCTATATTCCTCCTACATCTTCAGTTCAGGCACCGGTCCGCCACCGAACAGTCCGCTTGCCGCCATATCAGACAGTTCTTGTGAACTTGCACCCTGCTCCGCGGCTTCCGCTGCGGGTAAGATCTCATTGCTCAGCAGCGCATTGCCTGGCGCATGGATCACCTGATAGACCGTCTCCACGGCACGAGGACTGAACCGCTTTGAGATCTCTTGGAACGCAGCTACCAGAGAAGACATTTCCTGCTCGAAGGCGGTCTCCGCACCATCTGCCAGTTCCTCCGCAAATGTGATCCACGCGGCAGTGGTGTGACCATCGTGCTGCGGAATCAGCTTGTCCAGCATGTCTGCATACTTCCTCTGCGGTGTTCCCACTGCCCATTGGTATTGAAAATGCTTCTGCTGATCATCATGTCCGTAATCCGCTGATTCCGGTGTAGTACTGTCTAATTCTTGAGCGGCGTATTGCTGCATAAACAAATTGAACAATTCCAGCGTTCTCCGCTTTGCCTCCCGGACAGAATAGTACGGTCCGATGGTTTCGGCACATTCCATTTTGTCGTCACGCACATAACCATAATAGTGATTGCAGAGGCTTCCGGGGTCGTGTGCATATCGGCGCTCCATCTCTGTATAGATAACGACCTGAAATCGTTCAAAGGTCGTGGCGGGGTCGCGTCCCTCGAAGGTGTATCGAGGTGATCCGTCAGTAAAGTCTGCGCCTTTTGTCCAGACGACTTTGTTCTTTACTTCATCTTTGTGGAATTCCATTCGATCCTCCTCAGTCATAATTGATATACGGAATCTTCAGCCAGTGCGTCCAACCTCGACCAGCCAACTCTGTTTTGACAACACCATACCTTGTCCCCATAGCTTCGATGACCTGACCGCTGCCGATGTAAACACCGATGTGTCCCTCATGCCAAACCGCAAGACCGGGGATGTCCGGCATGGTGCTAATGGGTCCGGATTCCCTGGCGTTATAGTACATCTGGTTTGCGCCGATATCCGGCATCCCATGGGTACCATAGTCGATGGTCATCGTTTCCGGGGACAGCCAGCCGTAGCCCTTGATGAGCCCCACGCAGTCGGCGGTCCTGCCGCCCAGCCAATTGGCGCGGATGATGTCCTCATGATTGCCAACACCGTCCGGGTATTGCTCTATCTTGTAGGCGAGGAGTGGCTCCGTCAACACATTACCATAGGTGCCCCAGACATAGCCCCAGCCGGACTCCCATGCGTGGATGGCGTAGGTCACAAGGTCGGCTGCATTTTTATTGGCGGGATCAACAAAGGCGGAGATGTCCAAGTCGATACTGCTTCCATCCCCGCGAAGGAATTCACCATTGTAATTTCCGCCGCCTGCGGTGCCTGCGATCATGGTATAGATGTGGTCGATGTTGCTTTTATCATCCTCCGTGATCGTCCGGCCAAGTTCTGCTTCCAGATTGGCATACGCCTGATATAACGAAACCGGAACAGCGACGGTGTATTCTTCTGTTGTACTGGTAACCGTGCCATCCTCGTTCTCCACTTCTACCGTGCGGGTACGGGTTTCCCAAGTGTAGAAGCACTCCACAAAGCGGTTTGCCGCCCGTCTGCCGGGAGCGTCCTCGCCAAAGCAGAGGGCATAAAAAACAGCCTTGACTCGGATCGGGTCAAGGCTGTTTCCACCTTCCGTCCGCCCATTGACGGAGGCGACCGCCGAATCCAGAAGAGAAAACGCGGTGCGCATCTCCTCAATGTGAGAGCGGAATGCCATAGGCACCTTGGTCGAGTAGCTCGTCCCATAGAAGGCTGCGGCTACCGCATGGTTGTTGTGATCCGCACCGCCTGTGCCGATGGAGCACAGCGCGGCGATCAGGAGGATGACGGGCGAGAGAGCAGTGACCAGCCCCCAGCCGATCCCTTTACGGAGCTTCTCGTTGGAAAGGGCTGTCGCCGCGGCTCTGGCGATCATACCTGCAGTTACTGCCATCAGCGGCCACCCGCTGTGCCAAACAGCTTTTCCTTGTAGGCGGGGGCGTGGACTTCCAGCAGATATCGCTCGTTGCCGCACTTGTACAGGCAGACACCGCGCTGGGGAAACTTGATGAGGTTGTATTCCGCCTCATCCAGCTGGAGCATCTCCATATAGCTGCGCTTGTCAATGGAGCCTGCGTTGAACAGGAACTGGTGGGGCGGGATACTGAACAGCGGCTTTGTCATCTCACGGATACCCTCCTGGTCAAAATCCTCCAGATTCTGACTTGCCAGCAGCATGGCGGATTCCTTTTTGCGCACACGCTTGAGGCAGTTTCGGATGTACTCAATGGCCGTGGGATTGGACAGCCAGATATACAGCTCGTCCAGCGCCGCCACGGTATTGCCCTCAGTCAGCAGCTTGTCCGACAGGAACGACAGAATATTGAACAGCATGGCGTTGCGAACATTCTTCGCTGCGCCCAGCAGTCCTTTCACACCGAAAACGAGGAAGCGGCTGGAGGTGATGTTGGTATGCCCGTTGAAAAATTGTGCGTCCGCGCCCTTGCACATGGAGTGCAGCCCCAGCAGCACCTCACGCAGGATCTGCTCGGTGTAGAGCTGGTGGGCGGCCATGTCATAGCTTTTGTACTCCGCCTCGATCAGGTCATAGAGGTCAGAGAGGATGGGATAGTCCTCCGAGCGCATACGGCGGAAATTGGACCGCTCTGTGATGCCCCATTTCCCATACAGCTTGGAGAGCATGATCTCAATGGTGTCGATATGGGCGTCGCTGAAGTCTTTGTAAGCTCGAAAGAAGTCCTTGAGAAAGGAAATGTGCTGCGCCAGCAAAGTGTTTTTCCGAAAGGCTTCCGGCGCGGATTTATCTTCGGGGTCACCGCCGTCATCCCAGCATTTCGGCTCCAGCACATTGATGATGTACTTACCGGCCATAAGGTCGGCAAAGCAGCCACCCACAGCCTCGCACATCTCCTGCTGCTCATGCTCGGCATCCAGCGTGATAATGGATTTGCCGGACTCCAACAGATTGAGGATCAGAAGCTTCATCAGATAGCTTTTGCCCTGACCGGAATTGCCGAGGATAAGGATATTGGCGGAGGTCTTGTCCTCGTCGCGCTGATCGAAGTCCACGAGGATGTTGCTGCCATACTTGTCCCGTCCGACATAGAAGCCCCTTGCGTCCGTTTTACCGCTGTAATTGAAGGGGTAGAGATTTGCTACAGAGCTTGCCGGCAGGACACGCTCGAACTGCGCTCCGAAGGCATTGTATCCCACAGGGCTGGCGCAGCAGAAGCCCTGCTGCTGGCGGAGCAGGAGTCTGTCCACATTGAGTTTGCTACGCACCAGCTCCGTCAGCACATCGGTCTGGAGCAGTTTGAGCGTGTTATGATCCGAAGCGGTCAGCTCGATGTAAACGGCACAATGGAATAACGGCTCCTTGTTGCGGTGGCGGCTGCCCTCCATGGAGATCATGTCCTGCAGATTGCTTTCCGCCGTGATCGTCTGCTGCAGGTCATTTGTGTTGGAGCTGCCCATGCGGTTTTTGTTGGCGGCATTCTGGATGATGCGCTTTTCCTCGGCAGGTGTGAGCTGCCGGGTATAGATACGCAGGGTGATGCCGTCCTTCTCGCCCAGATGCCGCAGCAGAGCCTGCTCGTCGGTCTGGGTAGGATATTCCCGCAGAGCCCACACGCAGCGGAAGGTGTTGCCGCAGATGAAGTGGTCGGGATTAAACTGCACCACGGAGGGTGCGATCATATCCAGAAAGGATTTGACAGGTGTGTCCTCCGTGTGCCTTGCTGTAGCTTTTTTCTTGTTTGCTGCCAAGTGATATCCCTCCTTATTCTCCGAAAAGGACCCAGCGTTCGCCGTCGTGATCCTCGTACCGCTCGGTGGTCACGTTCTGCTCAAAGTAGACTCCCAGCATCCTTTTGAGATCCTCCTCGGTGGCACGACGGACGGTGAAGCCGTTATCCTTGATGCTCTTTTCGATGCGGGAGAGGTAGCTGAACACATCGGATTCCTTTTTGCCCTGCAGCCGAACGAGGATATAAAACTCCCGGCTGGATGCCATGAGCACCTGAATACGATCCAGGTGCTTGCTGTCCTGCTCCAGCAGCTTTCGGATGACGGGCAGCTCCTCCTCGTTTGCCCGCTGGCGATAGAATGCCTTGTTGTTCTCGAAGGACTCCTTGGAATTTAACGCCAGCATCTCGATCTCCGCCATGCCCTTGACCACATTGAGCAGGGCATAGATCCTTGCGCCCACGCCGGTGTCCGGCAGAACGGAGATATTGGTGGGCTTGATGGCAAAGAACACCAGCTCTCCCATGCGGGTGGCGATGCCATAGTCGGTGATATCATCAATGCCCATGAGCTGCCGGGTGGACTGCTCACGGGCATCTTTCTTTTTCTGCTTTCTGCTCATGAGTCGAGCCTCCATTCATAGTATTGCTGTTTTGTGATCAGAAACGCGGCGGCATAGCGGATGAAGTCCAGAATACTGGTGCCCTCATGCCGGATCGTCAGGAAGGCGAAGACCGCCGTCAGCACCAGCGGCAGGGCGATGCCGGTCTGGGTCAGCACCAGGACAGAGAGAAGAAGTCCCACGCCGATGATGCCGATGTCCCGCAGTTCCCACAGCCACAGCGTGGCCTTTGCGGACAGGTTGTCCGGGTAAATGTACATGGCTGATTACCTCCAATGAGAATGAGGGAGGCCGCGGGAACACCCGCGGCCTCCTATGATGCTTGGTCACTCCGCTTCCGTGTCATCCAGCGCATTCTCGATGAGCTGGATGAGGAACTGCTTTTGCTTGAGGTTGCGGGCTGCCAGATATTCCTTCAGCCGCTCGAAGAGCTCTGCCGGGATCTGTACCGCCAAGGTGCGCTCTGCTTTCATGCTGATCTGTCCTCCTTCGAAGTGTTCGGTGAAGATGCGCTCCACATATTCCGCCAGTGTGTTCAGCTCCAGCTGTTCTTTTTCTGCCATGATTTTTCCGTGGAGATCGGTGGAGATCATGGCACAGAGGTTCTTTTTTCCCTCCATCGGTTCTGCTCCTTTCCTCGATTTTGCAAGCAAAGCATACCGGAAGAAGGCGCGGAAAGCTATTCACCAAGTCTAACGAAGAAGCATGGCAAAACAGAAGCGATACCACCAAAGCGGCTATGCCGTCCGCAGCCAACAGGCAAGGGAATGAAAAGATCAGCCGCCCTGCGATTCGCAAAGCGGCTGATCCATTGCGCTTACGCTGTATTTGCATCACAGCTCCATTTTCGGCGCGTAATCCGCGGCAACTTCCTCTCGGACATCGTCCTCGGTGGTATCGAGCTGCCGTGGCGTCTGCGTCATCGCAAGCTCCTGCAGATGACCGATCCGGCGCTGCACGCTTTCCGTGATCGCATGGATACGTCCCTCATCGATATAGTCTGCAGCTTCCTCGCAAGACAGTACGCTGGAGATCAGCTCGTCTACATCGGAGAGGCGATCAAAGTCGATCCAATCAAAATCGGTCACCAGCTTCAGCTGCTCGGCGTGGTGGTTTTTGAAGGGCTTGCAGACCACATCCTTTTCCGAGCGCATCTGACCGGGCATCTTATCATAGCCAAGGGAGGAGCCGCTGTCATAGATCGGAGCCATACCGAGCCATTCCAGCGTTTCCGCGTTTCGCAGTGCCCCAAAGTTATTGAAGTGGCGATCCTCGTTTGCGATGATATAGTCCAGCACCATCATCCGGTCTAAAAACGGCGTAATGTTCCCGATGCCGAGCAGCTCGCAGCACTCCAATAGATGCCGGTATCGGGAGGTGCTGTTCTTCTGCTTTTTCGCCTGCAGCAGCCTCCACGCCGGGATCAACTCCGTATTCTCCGTAACAAGATCCTCACAGACCGAGTAGGGTGCATCCTTGCTCCAGATGACTGTATATGATACATGAGGAATGCCGAGCCGCTCCATGATGCCGGAGGCGATCGCCTCGTTGAACGGCTGCTGCCGGAACGGATTGCTGCCGCCCTTGATCAGGCATCGCTTCCCATCGATGATCTTCCACCGCTTTTTCAGATTGCCGTCCGATGTGCTGTCGGGGGAGCTGAAATTGAGTGCGTCCTTCTTCTTTCGTTCTCCGAACAGCACATCTCCGATGTCCTCCGAGAAATCATTTTGGAAAAAGTTGATGTCCTCCCACCGAAGCTCCGCGCCTTCCGGACAGATCCAGTACTGATCCGAGAGGCTCAGCCCGTAGCAGCGGACAAGCAGCATTTTGGTGTCTGCCACCCCCAACGATTCCAGTGCTTCCCGCACACCGCTGCGGCTTGCCGGAATAGAGCGATCCCGCCACCAGTCGTTAAACGCCGCACGGTCGGCGATCTCGTTTCGCACAGGGATGCCGATAGGCAGATGCTCCGGTGCGTAGACACTGCCGATTTTTTGTATAAAGCCAGTCACATCGTCCAGCTCCAGCTCTGCCACGGGGGTTCGTTTATGCATAAAGGTGCATTTCATACCTGTCGCCTCATTTCGTCTGCTTTTCTGTGATTTCAGCATGCGCAGCTGCGCCTGCAGCTCCTTGCGCTTTTCGATTTTATCTGCCAGCGGCGCGATCTCACTGTCGTGCAGATAGCGGCTCTGCTTGACACCGTTTTCCGACCACTGGTGATAGTAATAGACCTTTCCGCCGATGGTTTTTTTGGAAAGATACCCCTTCGGCAGTCCGGCGATCTGCTCGGTCAGTTCCGTGATGCGCCTTAGCTGCTCCCTGTTATCCATGTCTATCACCTCGTCTTTCAGGGACATTATACCCCGACTTAACCCCCGTTGTCAACGCTGTGCTTCATAAAAGCGCGGCAGCGATGCGCGACATGATAAACTCCACGCAGGGTATCGCCACGCTGTTGCCGAGGGCTTTATAACGGGCACTGTCCGAAGCACCGGGTATATCCGTCCAGCCGTCCGGGAAGCCCTGCAGTCTTTCACACTCCAGCGGAGTAAGACGACGAATGAGATGGGCACAGGCTTCTGCCTGTTGGCAAATCAGGTCGGTTGCGTCCTTGTACTGACGGGCACTCTGGGTACTTGCCACATCATTATGCCGAAAGTCATCCACACGCTGGCGGCTGTAGACCGCGTGGCGGTCAAAGCCCGAGGATTGAGTTATCCCGAGATTAGGCGTGGTCTGTTCGCAAACGTCTTGGTTTATCAATGCTTTTTGTGTGTTGTTCATAAATAACCTCCAGATAAGAAAAATTATAAAAATACCTCTATAATGGAGTTGGCGGCGAAAGTCGACTAACTGCATTCAGAGGTGTTTTTATGTCCGATGAAATTGTATTTGATGTTCTATGCACAAAAGTGCTGGATGCATTGCGGGCTCTGGGGCTTGGTAAGTTCAGCATACGAAACTACTACTACGAAGGAATGTGGCCAATCATAAAGGTCTAAAGAGATGAGCAAAACAGTTGGAAGGAACTGCCCACAAACAAGGCAAACGGGAATCAAAAGAGTTTGGGGCATCTCAAGGGCGCAAAAACCACAGCGCGGTAACTGCCGCACCTGAAGAAGGTATGAAAAAGGCAGATCAGGCGGAACGCCGAAGCTGTTTGGCAGAACGGTAGGAGTGAGAGCCGTGCAGAACGGCGGCCAGCGCAACCACTAAGGCAGAGATATGAGCCAGTGTGTTGAGATTAGCAGCACTGCTGCCATTTCGAACCCAGAGCCTTTCTTGACCAGATGCCTTAAAGCGGGAGTTATAACGCTCACACTCTGTACGCAAGGCATAGATACGCTTAAAATGCAGGCATTCCCTGTCAATGGAAAGTCTGTAGTCTGTTGGAATGGTCTTATATTTGGTGCAGCCCCGGTTCCTCTTGCCGTTATTCCAGTTTTTGTGGTTACAAGGGCAAACACCGGTTTTGGACTGGCGGAAGGGGCAGCAGTATTTCTGCCGGATCCCCCCTTTGCCATCGGTGGTCTTACCATCCTTGTGCATAGCCAGCCCGGCCTCACAGACCGGATTACCGGCAGAAAGCGTTTTAGAGGCTTTCGTGCCGCGTGGATTGAGGGGGATAAAAGTTTCCCCATCATAGACTGTTTTTACGGTATTGTAGATACTTTTCGCATCGTAGCCCTTGTCGGCAAGGAAGGCGCATTCCTTCAAAGAGATTGTCTGATCCGCGGCCGCGAGGATCTCAGCGGCGACGGCAGAATCGGCGATGTTGCCCGGCGTGGTCAGCTCGTAGAGCGGCAGTCCAGAGATACAGTCCACCAGCACATGGCTTTTATACCCCCAGTAGAACTCATACCGCCGCTCATTGTGCTGGTTGGAGGCCGAGTGGACGCCCAAGGCGCAGTCCGGGTCGCTTTTGGGATGGTTTTCCTTGGAGAACTTGCTTTTTGCAAAGGATTTCGGGTTGTTCTGCTTTGTATTTGCTGCAACGGGTGTGGAGTCCAGACCAATAAATGAGGCGTCCACAATCCCCATCTCATAGAGTTTCTTCACCTGTGCCGCCATAATTTCTTTCAATGCAACGTTATCCATTTTTTTGAGGAAACGGTCATACGTCCAGTAGGACGGCAGCGGCTCCATGATGTTGAACCCGCAGTAGTGGGCAATGAGCCGGTTGTTGTCCAGATAATCCATCAAATCTGTGATTTGCGCGAAGCCCTCGCATTTCATAACGATAAAAGCACAAACCATGGCTTCCTTCGGAAAGCCCCGCCGCCCGGTTGCCGCTCTGGGCAGCGTGAAGTCCAAGCTGCTGAAAAGCTTGTCATAAAACATGGCGGCGCTTTGGGATGTGAACAGCGTCACATCCTGAATGATTTCCTGTCGGTAGATAGCGGCCAGCCCCTTTCTGGTTGGTGTGATTTGCAACTTCATTTTACCAGAATGGGGCTCCGCTTTCTATATCAATGGAGTGATTTTCGGTTTCAGCCATGGCCGGGAACCATTGCAATTACTACTCTTTTAGAGTTTTGCTCATGGCTGTAAAGGTCTACCGTTCCGAGGGGGTGATATTGTATAGTGCTGCCTTTACAAATGAAATTGTGGATCGTTTTCGCTTGGAACACGAAAACGGCTTGGTAGCCGACCGAATCTGGGCGAAAGTCAGAAAGGCTGCAGCTCTCTTTGAGGAGTATGTCCAAACCGGAAAAATCGTTTGGAAACGTGTTAGACCTACTCCAAAAATCCCCTTGACTCCGTACTATCAAGAACTCCTGTGTAGCTTCTGTCAACATGAAGCGAATACACGAGCCATTGGATTTGAGAGTCTACGGGACGAGGAGAATATCTGCCGCAAATTCTTTGCATATCTCGACGACAACGATTGCCATACTTGCCAAGATATAAACTTGGGAAATGTCAACGCTTTTTTGGTGTTCATCGCATCTCACCGAAAATCAAGCATGGACAGAGTAGGCAACACATTGAAACATCTGAGCGCATACCTGGTATCCACAAAAAGCTGTCGTGATTTCAGCGCCGCATTGATTACTCGGCCCGCGCCCAGGAAGAAACTGCGACCCGCCTTTTCCTCAAAAGAGGTCCGAATGGTCATGGACACAGCGGCGAAAAATCCAACCCTATCGCTCCGCGATACCGCAATGTTTGCTGTTGCCGCCAGTTTGGGGCTGAGAGCTGGGGACATTGTTCGTTTAACGCTTTCTGATATTGACTGGATTCATCATGAAATACACTTCGTACAGAATAAAACCGGAGTTGAACTGCATCTGCCTCTTGAAGCATCAGTAGGAAACGCCATTGCGAATTATATTCTTCACGAGCGACCCAAAACGCAATCCCGGGCCCTCTTTATTCGTTCCCGTATTCCTTTTGACGCCATGACCTCGACCGCTGCAGGAGACCGCCTGAGAAAATATATGAAACTCTCAGATGTTGAGTATACTCCGGGTGACGGCAAAGGTTTTCACAGTTTCAGAAGGTATATCGCCAGTTCCATGATAAACCAAGAAGTTCCCATCGATACCGTGAAGGAAATCTTAGGCCATACGCAGATAGGCTCATTGAAAGCATATATGCGAATCAGCCGGGACAAGCTGGCAATGTGTGCGCTCGGATTTGACGGCATCGAGGTCATTCAGGAGGCCCTGTTATGAGATATACGTTCACCGGGGCATTTGCACCCCATATTTGTGGCCTGATCGAAAAGAAACAGGCACTCGGCTATGACTACCACGGAAGCGCGTGCATTCTTCAAACCTTTGATAAATTCTGCCGTGAGCAATTTCCAAATGAGACCTGCTTGACCGCGGAGTTAGCCATGAAATGGGCCGAGAAGTCCAAGACCGAGCAAAATCTGTCCAGATTGAATAGGGTATCTGTGATTCGGGAGCTCGCCAAACACATGAATAGTGTAGGAGAACAGGCGTATCTTTTGCCACTTCAGCTCACGAAGAAAACCGGACGGCATATCCCGTACATTTATTCAAAAGAAGATCTGTCCAAGTTGTTCAAAGAAATAGATTCTCTGCAGCCCAGCCTTAGAGCACCCACAAAACATCTGGTGGTATCTGTAATATTCCGAATGATTTACTGTTGTGGTCTCAGACCTATAGAAGCCAGACGGCTCCGAAGAAAGGATGTCAACTTGTTTAATGGGACGGTGAATATCCTTGAATCGAAAGGGCACAAAGACAGAATCGTTGTATTGTCCGAAGATATGCTTGAATTGTGCAGAAATTACGACCAGTGCGTGGAAACGATATATCCCGACCGCAAATATTTTTTCCCGAGTCCAAGTGTCCGAGGCGACGGAATGTACTCAATGGAGTGGATCATTCCGACATTCAGAAGGTTCCTTCAGGCGGCAGGCATATCCGGATACGGTGAGATCCAGCCCAGACTTTATGACCTGCGGCATACATTTGCAACACATCGGCTGCATCAGTGGGTAAAGGAAGGAAAAGATGTAAATGCCTGCCTTGCGTATTTGAGCGAGTATATGGGCCATTCAAATCTCGAGAGCACGGCATACTATATTCATTTGCTTCCAACGCTTTATACCGATTTGCCGGAACTGCACCTTGATAGTTCCTTTGAAATGGAGGCAGATTTATGCGACTGAAAGATGAGAAATTCTATAAAACAGTAAGGGATTTCCTTGACATCTACTTGATTAGACATAGAGGCTATAGTTTAAATACGCAGAAATCGTATCGAGAGGCAATAAATCTTCTTCTCCTTTATTTTAAGGCGGAGCGTGGGCTTGAATATTCCAATGTTGGCTTTGAGGACATCACTTACTCAAATATAACTGGTTTTCTCGAATGGCTCTCAAAATCCAGAGGATGTTCTCCAGCAACGGTAAATCTGCGGTTGATGGCAATTCGTTCTTTCACAAAATATGCAGGGATATTAGATTCCGGCAAAATCTATATGCAAGTCGAAGTCGGCAATATTTCTGTCCGAAAAACTCCGGGAAAAGTTGTGGAGTTTTTGACGGCTCCTGCATTGGAAACTCTTTTTGAGCAACCCAACCGCTTCAAAACGAATGGATGCCGTGACTTCTGTTTTATGCGATTGATGTACGACACCGCAGCACGTTGTCAAGAACTGGTGGATGTAAAAATCCATGATTTGAGCATCCAGAATTCTCATGCAACAATCTGCCTTACCGGAAAAGGAAATAAAATGCGAATAGTTCCCATTTCCCCATCTGTGGTTGAATTGCTCAAAACTTATTTAGATAAAGTCCATCCGACCGAGCAGAGAAAGAGTGATGACTATCTTTTCTTTACAATACATCATGCCCGCAAAAGCAGGATGTCCACCGATGCCGTTAATCTCTTTATGAAAAAGTATGGTGAGATGGCAAGGCAAACTTGTCCTGAAGTGCCGGAACGAGTACATCCACACCAGCTTAGGCATTCCCGTGCTATGCATCTGTATCGTGCCGGGATGCCGCTTGTCCTCCTCTCGGAGTTCCTTGGGCATGCCGACGTCAACACCACTCGAATCTACGCATGGGCCGATACAGAGATGAAGCGGCAGGCAATTCAAAAGGTATCTGGAGATACAGGCAGAATTCACATTGAACCTATCTGGGTAAACGATGAAGAGATGATAAAGCGTCTATATGGTTTGGCCTGATTTTACCACATTTTAACCGTGTTCATAATGCGACGACCAGCTATGATCTGGTCGCCGCAAATTTATTATCCGGAGGATTTAACATGAATTACAGCAGAAAAAACACTATCTCTCAACAAAAAAACGATGGCCAATCTTACTCCCTCGGGATAACTCAATCCTCGGGATTAGACCGCTTATCTGGATATCCAGATAACCGGTCTGTGGCGGTCAAAGTATACGCCAAGTCATCCTGACAGCCAAGACCGTTGCCGCCGTTCTGCGGCTGCCGGTCGACTGTATTGCCTGCAATGCAGATGGCATCTGCCTCCTGCTCGACCAGCGGCACGTTGTTGCCGCCCGTGCCGTATCGTGCAGACATGGTAGGGGCTACCTTGTGCGGGCCGGTGTAGCGGCTGTCAATGCCGTGATTTTCGTAAACAAGAGGCTGATGTCCATGCTCCTGCGCCCGCAGCGTGCCGGATATATTTTCAGAGCAATTCATCACGCTGCCGCCCTGGTCGTTGAGGCACAAAACAGACGGCATACAGTTCCCTCCGGGGCTGCCCTTGAGTGTGGGAGCAACCGATTCGTTGTATCCAATGCCGCCCGCACTGGCACCTGCCCCGGCAGAAAAACCAGCCACGAAGGTCTGCTGTTTCATTCCCGGACTTGCTTGCAACGCGCCCGCCACATCGTACAGATCCCGCACCTCGTCCCGTTGATTGGCGGCAAAGGCCATGACGCCATTCCTGCCGGTGGACATCCCACAGTTGACGCCGAGCGTGGCCGCTACATCGCCGGTCAGGTCGCCGTTGAAGCCGTCAAAACCCTCCACAGCATCGTCCGGCTGCGTCACGAAGGTCTGCATCTGCATATTCGTCGTTGCCAACAATGCGCCTGACACGCCGTGCAGGTCGATGCCCTCGTCTCGCTGGTTGATGTGGTACGCTTCTAATCCTGTGGGCTGTCCGTCCGGGCGCATGAGTCCCGCCTGAATTCTCAATGCCCGTTCCAGCTTTTGGGGCAACTCCTTTCCGCGCTCAAAGGCTCGGCGCAGGATGCCAATGCAGGCGACTTTCGACAGATAATACTTTTGCGCCGGGTTTGCCTCCAGTATGCCGGAGAGCGGGACTCGGATCGGACGACGGGGGGCAGCCCCGGTATTGAGGGGGCGTTTACCTTTGCGCCATGGAGATCGGAGCTCCCAGTGGCGCTGCCCGAAGAGGTCGACAGAACCGGATACCAGATCCAAGTGGAAATACGGGATCGAAACCAGTTCGGAGTCCGGTTTGCCCGGTCTGCGCTTGGGCGGAGCCCCGGTCCCTTCGTCCGCTTCCAATTCAAGCATCATCAGCTGCCCGTTTGCATCGAATCGGTACATCTATGTGACCTCCTTCCCGCAGTTTCCCGTTTCGCCAAATACATCAAATAATAGCTGCGGCGCAAGCGGTCCGGCGAAGTCAGCAAGGAGAAAAATGCGCTTGCGACGCTGCGCGACGCCCCAAAATTGCGCATCCAGACAGCGCCATGCAAGAGAAAACGCACCGCCTGCCGTGAGCTCACCGGCGTCAGGCCATGCGTAAGGATAGGGGCTTGGGATAAGCTCATTGGGAAAGCAGATCCGCACGATCTCCTCCAGCACGATCCGAAAATCCTCGTACTTCGGTGTCCCGCTTGAAAAAGCACCCGGCACATTCTCCCAACACATCCAGCGCGGCCGTATGTTGACACCCTCCTGACCACGGGCTTTCTCTGCCAACCTCATTTCGCGCACGATGCGCATCTGCTCCATAAAAAGGCCGGAACGAGCCCCCGCAAGACCTGCCCTTGCGCCGGCAACAGACAGATCCTGGCATGGGCTGCCCCCGCAGATGATGTCCACGGGCGGCAGCTCCGCACCATGCAGCTTTGTGATGTCGCCCACGTGAACCATGTCGGGGAAGCGTAGCTTTGTCACCTCAATGGGAAAGGCTTCGATCTCCGACGCCCACACCGGCGTGATGCCACTGCGGATCGCGGCCAAAGGGAAGCCGCCAATGCCATCGAATAAGCTGCCCATCGTCAGTCTGCTCATTTCGCCACCGCCTGTACGACCGTGCGCGTGGTGTTGACGGCGGCCTGTGCGGTATAGACAGCACTCATGAGGTTTGCCTTGGTGGAGGTATCCAGTCCAAAGGCTCCGGCGATACGGGGGATCTCGCCGGCAGAGAGCATGAGGCCAAGCCCTAACAGGGCATGATCCTTGAACACCATAAGCCCGGCGACAAGGATCGTCGCCTGCAAGAACGCCGACAGGCATAAGCCGATGATCTGCTTGCACCATTGGATAAAGCCGTCCGTATATCCGCGAGGGACGCTGAACATATAGAGGCTTCCCACGGCGATCTGGATGAGCAGGATGCCGCCGCGCTTCAGATTGGCGAAGAAGACCTTGATGATCGCATACGCCATAAGGATGATGCAGAACAGGATCATGATCCCGCTGGTAATGCTGCCGAAGCCCAGCAGCGGCCCTGCCGTCAGATCGGATATTGATTCCACGGCGTTGAACTCCTGCATGACCTCTCCGGCCACATCCCCGATGGAAGTCCCATAGCCGGTGAGTGCCGCAGTGAAGGTCCCCTGCAGAGAAACACACAGCTCATAAAGCCGGACCGGAACAACGGTGAAGAGGCTGACAGCCATAAAGCCCTTGATGGCATTGAGGGCGGTCTCACGGATGTTGCCGCGGCCGCTGGAATACTCCACACCGGTTTCAAAGCAGGCCACCACCAGCCCTGTGCCGTAGAGTGCCCATGCCAAATAAGAGAAGAACAGCACGATGCTCTGCACCCAATCCATGGTGAAGAGCTCCGCGCCCATGTTTCCCATCTCCGAAAAGAAGTTGCCGAGAAAGCCTACGATCTGACTGTAGAACCAGTCCACGATCTGGCCTAACACCTTGGCGGCAACAAAATCCCAAATGAACATTGATCGGTTTCACCTCCGGGTGAGGCCGCACCAGCTGCTTTGGGATATGGCAAAGGCCGTACAGCTGGTACGGCCTTCAAATCACACTTTTGTTACATTGTCTGCTCCCACGCCCGGTCAGCGGACTGGCTTATATCCTGAAACACCTCCAGATAGTCTGACACCGCATCGGACAGCACCTCATAATCCTGCCAGGTGGGGTGGTATACATACCAGCTCACCTTTCCATAGTCATCCCAAATGTGAGGGATAACCCCATCCCGGAAGTTGGGATTATTCACCATCTTCTTGCCGAACAAGTCAGAAAAGCGAAGCAGCAGATTGTCTACATCACCCTCCTGACGATTCAGTACCGTCAGCCGCAGAGCGCTGTATTGATTTGCGATGCCGGTAGTGACAAACTGGATTTTTGCCCGATTCATCTCGTCCAACCGGACATAGCAGGCTCTGCCCACATAAGTGGCGTCAGGGTACCGTTCTCCGACGATCTTCCGAAGCTCCTGTTCGTAAAATGTCATCGTCTGCACCTCAAATTCCGATGATCTGCCAGATGTACAGCGGTGCTGTCAGCGTGAACACGAGGCACGCGAACAGAATGGCGGGCGCCGATTGCGATAGGTAATCCTTTGATACCATCTCCAGATTTTCCCCCGCTTAGCACCGTGCATGAGAGTTTCCCCTCACACGGCGCCCCATCGTTAAGGGTTTCAAAGTAATTCACACAATTTACAAGTAGCTTTTAACCGTTATTGTAAAATTTCGTTTAGATGAAGAAGATTTCTCAATTTATTTACCTTTTCCAGTTGCTTTTTGTCCAGTTGTAGGGTCACAAGGAGCTTTTTCACCGTTTCCTCTTTTGTTGCGTGAATAAGCGTGTGTACATCAACATCAATCAGTATTAGATTTGCGTAGCTGTCGTTGCCACCAAGGTGTTTTGCTGTTTTGTGGTGGCAATGCATTCTGCCGATTTCTAAAATCTTACCTGTCACAGCACATTTTCCCTGCTGTGAGCAGTACAGTGACAGCCTATTGTCGTTGTATTCAATACTCATATCACGAACAGGATTTCGCATGAGGTAGTGGAGCATTCCCACATTGATATTCGATAGCCTTTTGTGTATCTCGGCTCGCCCCTGTAGCGTGTAGCTGTTAATGCTGCGCTTCTTGTCAATGGGGTTTTTGTGCCGCACATAGGCAATCGGAAGAATGGGTGTTTCTCCGATAAACCGAATTTCCTTGCTTTTGCTGTATTTTATATAAACTGGACTTATAATAGGCTTTGAGATTTCTCGCTTCATCTGCTGTTCGAGTTTGCCTTTTGCAGCGGACTTGACTAAGAAAGCAATTTCACTAAAATCACGACTGACGTGCGTGGCAAAATGATAGTAACCGTGCCAGCCTATGACCAGTGCGTTGTATCTTAATATGCTATTGCCCTTTTCATCCATCTGTTTGAGTTCATTTACGGCTTTGACTGCTTTTTGCTTAATTTTAGCCATTGTTTTATCAGAAATATGAGATTGCACAACATACTTGCTCTGACCATTAGGTTTCTTGCCTTTCTTGACCGCTTTCATTTTGAACCCTAAAAACTCCGAATACTGCCTTTTCAAGTTGACAATTTTAGATTTTTCAGGACTAATTTCAAGTCCTAACCTATGATGCAGCCAATCCTTTACGGCTACAAATATCTTTTGGGCATCGCTTCGGTATCGGCAAAATATCTTGAAGTCATCGGCATATCGTACAATGTAGCATTCCTTTAGACCAGTTTTCCTAAGTTGCGAATAGACCCCGCTATTATCCAGCGTTCCATTTCTTAGCACTCTGCGTTTGTAGGGTACTCGTGTTGGCATTGTTTCCCACTGGCTCGCTACCCACCAATCCAATTCATTTAGGACGATGTTTGAAAGCAAAGGTGAAATAATTCCACCCTGTGGCGTGCCTTTTTCGGGGAAGCCGATTCCTGCAACTTCCGCCTTTAGCATGGCGGAGATAATAGATAACAGCTTTTTGTCCTTGATACCTAACGTCCACATCTGCTTTAGTAATTTCCCGTGATTGACATTATCGAAGAATCCTTTGATGTCAATATCGACCACAAAGTGCAGATGTTGCCCCTGTATGAATTTGTATGACTGAGATATTGCGTGTTCCGCACTTCGATTGGGGCGAAAACCATTGCTACGCTTAAAGAATTTAGCTTCACAAATAGGTTCAAGAATTTGCAAGATACATTGCTGTATCAGCCGATCCATAATCGTTGGAATACCAAGTGGTCTGGTCTTGCCGTTGCCTTTTGGAATTTCTACACGGCGTACTGGCTGTGGGTGATAGTTGCTTAGTCTTTTCTGAACATAGGCTATAAGCTGTGGGCTTGCCCATTGCTGTAAATGAACAATCGTCTTTTTGTCTGTTCCTGCGGTTTTACTGCCACTGTTTTTCTTGATGTTGCGGTAGGCAAGCATAATGTTTTGTGGATTGCAAATCAGCTCTGTCAACTGTTGAAACTGACAGCCGTTTTCACTATCCGCATACAGCTTATCTAACACATCTTGAAAGTCATAATATTCTGCATTTCGCAGGGCAGACCGTTTTGTCGGTTTTGCTCTTGTCAAAGTCAGCTTTATCCTCTCTATTAGGGGATTTTGCTTTTCTTAGTCATACTCGAACCTTTGAGATTGTGTGTTTACTTGTTTATTTCCTTAACGACTGGAGCCCGTCCCTCCACGGCTTATTATCACCGTTTCATCGGTACCATGGCTCCACTCTCAGTTGGATAAATGCAGGTTATGCGGTTTGCTAACCTCTTTCCCTGCAAACGCCTCATAGCAATGTAATTCGCTCCGCGTTCCAACCTTTCCACGTTCCGATATTCCTATCATTTCATATCGCCCTTAGGTGTCCCTCTAAGCCTGTATGCTTGATGTCGCCTGTAACGACATAAGGTATTTCATAAATGGCTTTTTACTTTACCTCACATACCCGCCATATCTGGCGTATGCACATTTCTATGCACCATTCGTATAGACTTTTTATATCGGGTGTTCGTCTGTGACCCATATTTTCACATACTCACCATAGGCAAATTATTGACCTCCGGCATATAGGCAACACCATTCACCTCTGAACAGCTTTCGTGCAGTTAAAATATCTTACCTGCTTACGGTTGCTCTCTGCCGACTTCACCGAGCTTCGTACATTATAGCTATTACACGCTATTTGCACGTCGGAGTATCAAGGCAGGCGTTTTGGGGCGTTACTCCCTCGTTCCACCTGTCGGAATATCAGTTCTCCTAAACTGAACATTTACACGTTCATTATTTAGTGCCTAACCTTTTCAGTTAGGAACGTGTCGCACTCCACTCGAACTGGCCGTTTTTTCTGAAGTCGAAATAGGCCGTCCCCAACTTGGCGAAGAAGAATACCGCCAGGATCAGGTCGATGGCGGGAAAGACTACATTGTTCACCACGGTCTTGATCTGACCGGAGGCCGTTTTCCATGTGCTTTCCACCGCGCCGGCCACATCGCCGGTACCGGCAGCAAAGGCCGTGGTTCCCATCACGCAGACCAACAGCAGGGACAGCACCAGTGCCGCACAAAGGCGATTGCGTTTTGTGTTGTTCATAGATTCCTCCGTTTCTATCGTCGTTTTGCGGGAGCAATATGCCACTCCTCCCAGAGATTCCCCCGGATGGTGACGCGGTCCGTCAGGTTCATACTGAGCATTCCCGTGGGTGTCCAGCAGTCCAGGAGCCAGGTATACGGCGTGTAGCTGCCGTCCGGGTACCAAATGGGCGTGAAGTGGGTGCGGCGGTTGTAGGTGCTGTAGGGGTTGGCTTTGAATTGGAAGGTCGTGCTTCGCCCGGAGATTTCTGCCTCCAGCAGCCGCCAATAGTTCTCATAGCCAAACTCCGGGAAATAGGTCACGGCGTTCTGGGCTGCCGTCACCGCCGCACTCTGATTTGTGGTGACTTTTGCGGTCACCTTCTCCTGAACGCCATAGCCGCTTTTCAGCGTGGAGGCTGTGGCTGTGGGACTTTTCTCATCCGGCGTGATCTTCATACTGCCGGTCAAGCTGGCGGTGTAGCCGTTATAGTCAAACTCCCACCAGCCATGATCCTCCCACCAGCCGTTGTCCACCCAATGGTACCAGCGGTCCGTGTGGGGCTTGCCGTCCGCATCCGTCCAGCGGTCTGTGTGCCAGCATTTCTGCCAGTTCTCTACCCACTCCCAATTCTCCTGCCACCACGGTGACCAGATGCCCCAGGACGCCGAAGTCACCTGCTCCTTTTCGGGAACAGACGCCGGCCTGAAGCCGTTGTTGCGGTCATCCGCCAGGGGATTGGGCGGGTCATTGCCGTCCAGATCCACGATATTGCAGGTGATGGTGCCCTGCGCCGAGCCGCCGCCGTACACGCTGACGGAAATCGTTATGACGCAGGGTTCCGCGGGAGTACGCCAGCGCACCCACGCCAGCTGGCTGTCGCCGTCCGGGTAGTAGACATTGCTGACAGTGTAAGTCCTGCCCTGAATGTTAAAGCGTACCGATACGGGGTTGTCCGGGTCGGACTGTCCGCCGCGCACCTCCACGGAGGTGATAACTTCTGTGTTGGTACGGTATTCGTAGTCATATTCGCCGGGTTGGGGCGGCGTGGTCACCTCGTTGAAGCGGACGATGCCGATGCCAAGAGAGGAGATGATGTCGCCATTGGATGCCTTCTCCGTGCGGCTGCCGGACCATGCGGCGTAGCCGAGATCCGCTTCCTCCAGAAAAATCGCCAGCGGCAGATTTTTATGGGTGAGCGTCCCCAGCTTCTTTCTGAGATCGCCGTTGACGATCTGGTCATACAGAGCCGCTTCCGTGGCGGTCATGGCAAACTGCTGACCGTTGTAGCAGAGATAGGCCAGCGGCTCCACTACGATTCTGTAATCTCCACTGATAAGCAAATCAAAGTCGATTCCCACATATCCGGCAATCGCTCGGATGACCTGTTCATCGGTGAAATAGCTGCGAATCGCAGCGATACTGGCCTTACTGCTGCCGGTGGAGATGATCTTGGGCAGCTTCTGCGTTGGCTGCACGCAGACATAGCCACCCACCGCGGGAGATAAGGTTCTCCCAGCATTATAGGAGAGCTTGGACACTTTTCCGAAATGAGCAATGTTTGCGTTGGGCTTCTGATTGCTCCAATCCACCACACTTCCAATAACTGATCTGTTGTCAGCATGAACGACAGATAATCTCACTCCGTCCATGCCGGGATTCCAGTAGTTGGTCTTGGTGCCGTCCCCCATGCCGCTGCCGCCGCTGTCCATGTTACCGTCCCCTGTGGCATAGGCAGGAATAGCGGCGGATATCGCTATCACCAATGCCAGCAGCAGGGATATGATCCTTTTCATACGCATTCCTCCAGTCGTGAAGATAAAAAGAGACACGGCCGTTTCTCAGCCGTGTCTCTCTTGGAAGGGCGAGGTCAGCCGCCCATGATACCGATCTTGTTGCCGTTCTCATAGATGTCCTGCCCATCGATGACTGTGTTTGGACCGCTGGGCGTGATGTAGCCGAAGCCAGGAACATATACCTGTCCGGCATCATTGGTGCTGCCGCCCGCAGGCTCTGTGGGCTGGGGCTTCACTTCGGTCTGCTCCGGCTTGTAGGTGGGCGGCGTTTCCATATTGCGGTCCGTTTCCGGCACATCATCCGCCGCATGGTCCTTCTCCGTCTTGCCGGGATACTCCGGCGCGTCCGGCTTGGTGGGCGTTCCCTGAATGGTCTGCTCTGTGCCGGAGCTGTCAGCATCCCTGCCGGGATCATGCTGTTCGTCATCCGTCTTGCTATCCACCTTTACCTCTGGATCGCTGATGTTCACAACCGGGTCTTTCGTGTCGGGTGTATCGTCCGGGATGGCGGGGTCGATGGGCATGGGCACCGCCGCAAGGCGGCTGACGATCCCCACCACCAGTGCCGCGCAGAGCAGGACGCCTGCCGCAATGAGGATGATGCGTTTTGTTTTGTCTGTCATAGGTCGAACTCCTCCTTTGTAGGGGTCAGTGATTTTTCTTCTTATCCCGAACATACCACAGCTTTCTTCGGAAGTCTACTGCAAGAAGTGAAAAGAACTAAAACTTCGGGATATACTTGGCCTGCACCTGCAGATTTAGGCTCACGGGCGGCAGCACCCGTCCGGCAAAGCGGGTGGGGACCTCCAGATGGAGGGTGGCGGTTGCGAGATACCCCTCGCTCCGGCCTGATGCGATGGCGTTGTTGGAGATGCGGACGGACAGGTCGGAGATCGTATACTCCAGCTCGTTTCCGGCGTATTTCATGTAGCCTTCGCCATCTGTGGTAAGGCCAAGAATATAGGATAGGTTGCCGTAGATATCACCGGCGTCGATGGACTCGAACCACTCGCCGTCCCCCTCCGGGAACCAGCCTGCGGCATAGCCCTCCCGCACAGAGTGGTACACATCGTCATAGTTCTCGTTGACCGTGGCAATGACCGCCTGCTGCACCGCGTCCCGCACACCCTGCACGATGATGTTCACCCGGAAGTATTCCGCTATGACCATAAAGAGCATGAGTAGGCAGAGTGTCACAGCGATGACCATGGGATAGCCCTCACCGGAGCGGGAGCGAAAAAGCAGCTTTCTCATTTCCAATACACCTCCGATCTGCCGCTGGCCTGTGCCGTCAGCTCAATAGGGAAGCTGCCAAGCCCGCCGAAGCCGATGTCCACATCCATGGTCAGCGTCACCGTCACCTCCTCATTGAGTTGGATGCGGCCGGTACGGGACCAGCGGATGTCCGGGTCGATCTCCAACCGCTCGGAAAGCACCTGCGCGCGGGAGGTCGTTTCACTCCCGACTCTGCCGGTGATCTCGGCTTCCCGCACCAGCTCGGCGGCGAAGGTGTCAAGCTGCTGCTTCGCCACATACACCGGCAGCACCTTCACCGCCAATGCGATCACCAGCATGGCGCAGAGGATGAGGACACAGGTATCGATGTAGCCCTCGCCGGAGCGTTTCTTCCATTTGTTTTTCATCCGAACAGCCCTCCCATCGAGGTGAGGATCTGCATGAGGATGACCACAATGTAGATGAGCATAAAGCAGACCAGCATGACGAAGGAGTACACACGGATCTTGGGCGGGATCTTCGCTGCCTGCGCCTTGAGCCGCTGAAGCTCCAGCTGTTTCATATCGTGGGAGAGCATCTGGAAATAGATGCGCCCGTCATCGCCGCGCAGGACGCCGATGAGCCCGCGCACGATGTCCGAGAGCATGGGCGACGCCAGCCTGCCCTCGAAGCGAACCAGTGCCGCTTCGTAAGAGGAGGAGCGCATATCCGCCGTCAGCACATCCAGCTCACGGGCGAAGTCGGGACCGGCGTGACGCTTATAGTTTTCAAGGATCGTCAGCACGTCGCGGCTGGCTCCCAGCTCCTGCTCCACTGTGGCAGCAAAGCGGGGCAGCTCTCCCTCGATCTTCTCGCGGCGTTCGGTGACCTTTTCCTCCGCCTTGCGGCTCTCCTTGAAGTAAAGCAATATCGACAGCAGCACCACGATGGGCGAGAGCAGAGGGAAGATCAGCAGACACGGAATGACCGCCAGCAGCGCGGCGGCAGGCTTGAGGATGGTATAGGCCAAATAGACCTCCGGCGTCATGTCCATGCCGGCAGCACTCAGCGTGCGCTCCAGCCGGTGTCTCTTGTATTCATCCATTCGGATAAACTTGGAGAGCTTGATGGCCCAGCCAAGGAAGAGGGCGTCCAGCGACCTCATCCGCTTTTTCTCGGCTCGCCCTGCGGACAGGAGGGCCCTCTCCGTGGAGAGGCGGGGCAGCTTCAGAATGTCTGCCAGAATGAAGAATAAGCCCGCGGCAACGGCCACGCCGAAAAGGAATAGTAAGATCGTCATGTCCGTCACCTCCGATACTCGATTGGCTGGGTCAGCTTGACCACTCTGGCAAAGGAGAGAAAGATAGCGGCGGCACAGACCGCCAGCACCGCCTTGCCGGGTACGGTGGTCATCAAGGCTGCATACCAGTCCTTGTTGAGAAAGTACAGCAGCGGGATATTCAGCACCACCAGCGCCGCCATGGAGATGAATTCCTTGCGGGGAGCGAACACGAGATTCTCCAGCTCCCCATTGATGATGCGCATATCCGAGAGCTTTGCCACAATGGGATTAAGGGTGCTTTTCATGCTGTGGTCATACTGGCAGGCGGAGAATGCCTCACACCACTCCCGCCACACCTCATTGTCAATGGCAGACTTCAGCTCCGCCAACGCCGCATTCATATCCGGGTCGATGTGCTTGATGCGGGTGAGGAAGCTGCGGAACACACCTTGCACAGGCGGGTTCAGGTAGTTGATATTCTCCTCCACGGCGGTCTGCAGATCCTCACTGCGGAGGTAAGCCGTGGTGATGATGGAGAGCGCCGTTTCCAGCTCGGCGGTAACAGCTCTCCTGTAGTGTCCGGCTGTGAGCTTGATGTACCAAAACGGCAGGAACATCATGCCGGCCGCCAGCACCGGCACCAGCAAGAGGTTATTCATGATGATGGCGATGCCCGCACCCACGGCAAAGAGCAGCAGGGATGCCGCGCAAAGCACGGGAAAGCGTTCCTCCTTGCCGGTGGCTTGCAGGACCGTCTGTGCTTCCGATATCTCACGGCGGAAGAGACCGGGCTTTTTGCGATGGGTGGTCTCGTTGATCTCATCCCGGATGCTTTTGGGCCCGGCGGTCAACCGGCGGAACACACCCAGCGTGAAATCCATGGGTGAGATGCGGAAGATAAGAAATGCGCCGGTGATCATGCCGACGCACGCAGTCAGCAGCAGGGCTGTCAAGTGGCGTTCACCTCCTTCTTGGTTTCCAAAATAGCCTGCAGTTCCTCGTTGGGCATACCGTTTTCCAGCAGGCGTTTGCGTAGGCTGGCGGAGATCTCGTTTATCTGCGCATGGTGGCCCTCAATGATAAATTTGTCATTCTCCATGTGATTTTCCGTGATGACATAGCGGAACAGCGTGTTGTAGCGGCGATCCCCATTGGGCAGGATCTCGCACTCCATGATCTCCATCATGCGGCGCTGCTTATTTTCCAACTGCTTGCAGAAGACCACGATGGGGTATGCCTCCGTCACATAGCTGAGAAGCGTTTCGTCCGACATATCCACGGCTCGTTTGCACAGGGACACCATACGGCGGTAGGTCGCCTCGCAGGAGTTGGAGTGGATGGTGGTCAGCACCGCCACGCCCACACGGGCGGCCTCCTGCGCGGCATTGGCCTCGGCGCCGCGCATCTCACCCACCACCAGGATATCCGGGTTGAAGCGCAGGCAGATATCCACCAGCGCGATCTGGTCGATCCGCTGACGCTCGTTTTCACTGTCGCGGGTCAGGGTGTGGACCACCGAGTTGACCACCTTACCGTTTTCCTCCCGCACCAGCTCCAGCTCACGGGAGCCGTTCTCAATGGTGAAGATGCGTTTGCTGTCTGGGATCGTGGTCAGCAGCCAACCTGCCGCCGTGGTCTTGCCGGAGGAGGTGGCGCCAGCCACGCAGATGGAGATCCCATAGCGTAAAAATACGGAAAGCCAGTCCAGCATTTCCGCTGTGGCTGTGCCGCTGCGCAGCAGATCCTCACGGCTGAGATTGTGGCGGTTGACGATTCGGATGGAGGCGGCGACGCCCACATCCTCATCCACCACGGGGGACTTCATAGCGGCAATACGGGTGTTGCGGGTCAGATGTCCCGTGACCAGAGGGCTGGCGTTGTCCAGCACCATGCCGGAGGCGTGGAGCATTCGCCGGATGACAGCAAGCGCGTGTTCCGGCGAATCGAAGTGTTCCGTGAGCTTTTCGCTTCGACCGTCCGAATACTGCACCTCGATATCCCGCCACGAGTTGATGTTGATCTCCTCAATGCCGTCGGCGTAGATATAGCGGGTCAGGAAGCCGAACTCCGCCATCTCGGAATAGATGGCGTCCACCAGCTCCGTCTGCGTCATGCCTGCTACGGCGATACGCCGGTCCTGCAGGTACTTGGTGATGTAGCGCATGAGCTGTTCCTTGGAGTCCTCGCCGCCTTCGGTGATGAGTGCGGCGTAGGCGCCGGAGATGTACTCCTGCACCTCCTGCAGCACGGAATTGAAGTCCCTGCCCTCTGCCGACGGGGTAAAGAACAGGTTGTGCGCCCGTCCGAGGGTGCCAATGTCGGTGCTCAGAGTCCGCTGCGGCGTGTCATCCACCACTACGGGGACAATCTCCGGCTCCGAGGTGACCTGATATTCCGCCGCGTCCCGCCGCTGCGCAGCTGTGGCAAAGACCGAGCCGTTTCGCTTTTCGCCAAGAGCCATATTAAAACACCTCCGCAATGATACGCTCTAACTCCTTGCGGAAGGGTCGGCTGTCCTTGAGGGCGAGGTCGGCAAGCAGATTGCCCGCCAGATACTGCTCCTCCAGTTCCTGCGAATAGGGCAGCACGAAGGCTGTGTCGCCCAGCACCTTGCCGATGTGGTCCGCCGCCTGATAGGGCTTCACATTGGATGCCACCTTATACTGCTTGTCCATGTCCCACTCAGGCCCGTCCAGCAGAGGGAGCTGACTTGCAAAGTAGTTGACGCTCTTGGGGTCGCAGTTGGCAAGACGCAAAACGCTGTCCGCCTCCATCAGCGCAACGGCGGAGAGGATGTCGTTGGCAATGTAGCTGCCGCAGTCCACGATGACATAGGGCGCGATCTGACGCAGGCCGTCCAGCAGCTCTACCACCTGCTTCTGCGTAAAGGGCGGAGTGCTGTACTCGTTCTGCCGTTCGAGCAGCCCCAATACCGCAAGGCAGCTGTTGCGCTTAAAGGTGACAAGGTTATGCTTGATGAGGTTCTCGCTGATGCGGGCGGCTGCCAGGACGCCGGCAAGAGAGCCATTGCTCTCCAGAGCGTCCGCGGGACAGATGCATGGCAGCATGGGTGCGGCCATGTCACAGAGCAGAAGGATGACATTTTTCTTCCTGGCAGAGAGCATTTTTGCGATCTTCACCGCCGTTATTGTCTTTCCGCTGCCGGGGCTGCCCCAGACCGCCAGCATACCGCCGCTGTCATTCTGCTCCTCCGGTTTCTCTGTGTCGCGCTGAAAGATGCTGGCCTTTCTGAAATTCATCCTGTCACCTCACTCTCCGGCGTGGCTGCGGTAGGATCGGCGGATTCGCCCTCCTCAATGGGATCTTCCTCCGGCTCTGCGTACAGCTCCTCAACGAGCGCGTCCTGTGCCTCAATGAACTGCCTTGCGCCATCTGTTGTGCCGCGGTAGACGAGCGCTAAATGGAGCTTGGCGACCTGCTCCAGCTCCGCCAGCACCTTGGCCTGCTCCGGCAGAACAAGGAAGGTCACGGTAGAGGGCAGCTCCTTCTCGTCACCCTTCGCTTCACCGGTATTGGCGTCATAGCCGGTGCTGGCGGTAACAGAGATGATCTCCACGTACTGCAGCTCGGCGGGGATGGTGGTTTCGCCGTCCTCCGGGTAGTCCGCTACGATGACCGATACGATGTCGCCGCTCTGGAGCTTGCCGGACAGTCCTGTGGCGAAGCTCTTGATGGTGACGGAGATGGCCTGCTTCGTGCCATCCAGATTATAGAGATACGCATTCTCGGCGGCAGGCGCATCCGAGAGCTTGGCGGCGAGAATATAATCGCCAACGGCAAGGTCCGCCTTGGCGTATTTGCCCACCACATTGTCTTTCGCGGTCATAAGGCCGGAGGGGAGATTGTAGGAGCCGACCTCGGCCGTGGTGACCATGTCTTTGGTGATGAGCTCGCCGGCGTGAATGTCCTTCGTCACACGGACGATCTCCGCCTTCTGGCTGATGCTCTGATTGAACAGCGGCGTGATGCCGAAGCAGATCACCAACGCCAGCAGAATGCAGATGACGCCGATGACCGTGCGGTTTTTGAAAATACTCATGGAGCAAGTCCTCCTTATTCTTAGATGATGTATGCGGTAAAGAAGCCCACTGCAAGAAATGGCGCGAATGGATAGCTCTCCGGTGGACGCTCTTGCCTGCGGATCTTGTGCAGGGCGGCTATTACAAGGTAGAAAAGGCAGTACAGCACCAGTGCCAGCACCAGTCCGGCGACTCCGCGCAGAAAGCCCAGCAGGAAGCCGGAGGCGGCGATGAGGAACGCATCTCCCATGCCGCCGCGTCCTCTCCGGCTTGCCAGCCAAAATGGGACGGCCAGCGCCAGGCCGAGAAGCCGGGCGGGGCTGAAGGAAATCAGCCCCGCCCCTGCGATGACGATGCCGGAAAGGTCATAGATCTGCCTGCGCCGGAGATCCGTCCATGCCGCGCTCATAAGTCCGATGAGGAACAGCGCCCCCTGCAGGACGGATGCCACGGATCAGCCGCCCAGCGCGCCGGCGTAGTTGAACATATCCTTGATACGCTGGTTCAGCGTGGGCATGACCACATCGCCGAACAGAGCGTAGAGGCCCGCCAGCAGCAGAGCACCCAGCACCACGGCGATGAGGATCTTGACGGCGGTGTCGATGTAGCCCTCACCGGAGCGGCGGGTAGCGGCAAGGCGGATGGCCTTGGTGCGGATGGAATTGGCGGTGTTCTTGATAAACTTCTTCATGTGATAATTTCCTCCAAGTTATATGTTTTGTGTTGTGGGTGACTTACATGGTCTGCTCCGCGGCGGGAGCATTGTCCGGCTGCTGGGCCTGCCCGAGCGACTGCTCGTAGGCGTTCAGCACCGCGTCGTTGAACTGCTGGCGGGCCTCCTTCGTGCAGGGGAAGCAGATGTCGTGATAGTCCCCATGGCTGTCCTTGTACTGCGGCATGGCGACAAAGGGGCCTTTCTCGCCGCGGATGACCTTCACGCCGCGAATGGCGAATACGCCGTTGATATCCACATTGGCGTTGGCGAGAGTGTACTTGCTGTCCTTCACGGGATAGACTCGGACATCGAAGGACACGGGGGACCGGCTTTCCTGCGCGGGGACGGGGGTGCTTGCTTTGGTCTGGTTCTTGGGCATTTTCCTTTCCTCCATTTCTGATGTTGATATGAAAAAAGCACCCGGCCGGGTGCTCAGTTCATGGACACAGCTCCATCTCCTGCCGCGGCGCGAACTCGATCTGCCGGAAGCCGACACGGTCGCAGTAGTAGAACTCGCTGCCGTCGGCGTCGTACAGCTCCAGCACATCCGAGATGCCGATGGGTCTGCCGTCGTAGCCGGGAACTGGGTCGCGGAAGAGCGTGTAGATCTCCTCCGGGTCATTGGTCCCGACCAGACCGTCATAGACGGTTTCGTAGTGCTTACGGTCGGGCTGTCCGAAACGCTCCAGCAGGGCTTCATACGGGATGAAGCGCATATTGATGGGGCTGTCCCGCGTGAGCTGCCACACACGGCAGCTTTTCAGGGGCGGAGCCTCCGGGTCGAAGCGGCCGCCCCTCTGCCCCAGCAGGAGGCGGTCATAGACACCGTCCTCCCAGCGGATGGTGAGCGCTTGCTTTTGCAGAAAACGCTCCAGCTCCTGCGTTTGGAACATGGTATCCACCACCGCCTCCTTTTCCGCGATGTATCCGGCAGGATTGCTGTAATAGAGGATGCGGTCATGGTTATCAATGCAGATGCGCTGCACTTGTTTCACCTCCGATCATTCCAGCTTCATCTCACCCGCGGCCGGTTCCTCCTGCCGGGGTGCGGTCAGCTCCATGAGCTTCTCCCGCGCCCAGTCCGGCAGGTATTTTTCGTCCAGCACGCCGATGAACTCGTGCCGATTCCAGCGTGTCGTCTCGCCGTCACCCAGGCAGGTGCAGCGCACCGAGCGGCCAATGGCATGGGGGCTGCATCCGAAGCCGTCATGGGCATACCAGAGTTGGTTTTCCTGACTCCAGCAGGATTCCTTCAGCGTATCCGGCGACAGCACCAGCACCTTGCCGGTGAAGTCCTGCTCGGCGCGGTCACCGAAACAATGCTCGGAGCCAAACAGTCCCAGCTTCTGATACGCCTTCCGATAGAGAGTCACGAAGCCGTCCAGTACGGCAGGATGACTTCGAACGGTGATATCGGCAATGTGCCGTTCATCCCGCGGAATGTAGTGCCGTGCTGCCCAATGCTTGTTGGCGTAGCTGAAACGCCCGTCCCACTTGAGTTCATGCAGGGTATTGGCAAGCACCCATGCGGTGCGTTTATAACCGTATTCGTCCAGCACGGGTGTGATACAGTCCTTGTCCAGATGCATTCCGTCGAAGCTCCGGCGGATGGCGTCCTCGATGGCATCACGGCAGGCGATGTTGGCGCGATGGCTTTCCCTCCAGAGCGAAAGCTCATTTCGTTCTCTGGCCTCCTTCGCCGAGGAGGGATAGAGATAAGTTTCATTCATTTGGATCTCTCACCTCGTTTCTTCTTTGAATGCCCACGGTATCACTTATCGTAGATGACATCGTCGTCCATCAGCATATCCTCCAGTACGGACAGGCAGCAGCCGGACTTACGCAGGGCCTCCAGCAGCTCGGCGGGAATATCGGAGAGGTCGTGGTCGTAAAATGTCTCGCACACGGTGATCACACCGGAGCCCTCGTCCACATGGCAGTCCAGCTTGGCGTCGGGCGCGATGTCCGCTTCCTCTCTGGCCCAATCGGGAACGGTGACGGCGGGGCGGATCAGCTCCTCGATGTCCGCGTCGCGGAAGGTGCAGTGCCCCTCGGTGCAGCCCTCGCAGCTGCCGCAGAGATCCGTCAGCTCCCGCATCAGCTGACCGGCGCGGTCCGTCAGGGCGAGGATCGTGCGCACCATCTCCATGGCGGTCATCTCGCTTTTTGACAAAATGACCGCGCCCCTGGCGCCGGCCATTTCCAGCTTCACCTCATCGTCCAGCCCGCAGACGGTCAGAACGGCGGGAGGGATGGTGACGCTCTTGTTGTCGTTGTATTTTACAAATTTCATGCTGCTTCTCCTTTTGTTGTTCAGATTTTTAAGGGATTCTCCGGCTCATGGATCAGCTCGTAGCGGGTGTCGCCATCGCCGCCCAGCAGACTATCCATAGAGAGCTGCCAGCAGGCTTTGCGGGGGTCATAATTGGTGATGACGACCTCCTCATATTCACTGCCTGCCGTCTGGGACATGCTGTTGGGACGGGAGGTGCGGAAGATATAGCAATCCTGATAGATCTCGCAGATGTAGTCCTGGTAGTTGTAGGAAACGATGAAGTATCCTTCACAGGTGACCAGTACATCATGGAGCCGCCGATGATCCTCCGGGGGAAACTCCACCTCGTAGCAGCCCTCCGCCTTGTAGTAGGGCGGGTCACAGTAGATCACGGTGCCTGCCCGGTCGTACTGACGGATGACCTCCTCGAAGTCCTTATTCTCCACGATGACATTCGCCAGCCTGCGGGAGCATTCCCAGATCAGGTGAAAGAAACGGCGGATGTCGCAGGGCTTGCCGCCGAAGGACTTGGCGCCGCCGCTGAAGCTGTAGCGGATGAGCTTGAAGAAATCCGCTGCTCGACGGACATCTCCGCGGGGCGCGCGCTCCAGCATAAGGGCGCGGATGACCTCGGCGTCGGGCGGCTTGAGGTAGACCTCCGTCAGATCCATCTCCTCCTGCAGGTAGTCGTCCGTGAACTCGCCCTTGGAGAAGAACTTATAGAGGACATTGAAGTCATCCCGCGTGTTCAGCGGCAGGAAGCCAAGCTCCGCCAGCAGTGCCATGGGGCGGTTCTTCACGCAGCAGAACAGGTTGGTGAGATTGCCGTTGAAGTCGTTGTAGACCTCCATACAGCCGCGCTGGATGGGACGGCACATGGTCACCGTGCCGCTGCCGCCAAACACATCGATGAAGCGGGTGTAGCGGTCCGGCATCAGCTTGTTGATGATCCACAGCAGCTTGCCCTTGCCGCCTACCCAGGGAATAAAGCTGTTCAAGAAGTGTCACCTCCCTCCAGCGGGAGGGAGAGCTGACCGGTGTCCTCATAGTCAGGCAGGGTGCGGGACAGGCCGCGCTCCGCAAATGCGATTTTCTTGATCCTGCTGCGGAGCTGCCGGATGGTGCGCCGCAGCTCCTCCTCGGTGGCGGCATAGTAGTAGCCGCCGTCAAAGCTGCAGATGGGGATGCCGTCGCCCCGCAGGGCGTTGATCTCCCGGCGCAGCTCAGAGCCGCGCATTCGGAAGGCACACTCCAGCTCCCGGCTGGTGACGGCGTTTGCCTCGCCCTTGTGGTAGAGTTCAAGATACTCTGCAAGGGCTTCGTTGATCGGCACAGTTCCTCCTTTCCGGGCCCGTTATCCCGGAGCAGGAGGTCAAATCAGCGCAAAAAAGAAGGGGCCGCTTTTCCCCATCCGGAAAAACGGCCCCTTGGTGTATTTGATCCACTTGTTATTTAGGAGCTGCAAAGGCAACTTGTTTATTGCTGGGTAATATATGCTGTGCCAGAAAAAACAAGCGAACCAGCTTCGTGAGTATGTGTATTTAATTGCATCTTGAGACTGCTTAAAGTGAACCAGTCCGGGACGTAAAAATGAGTAGCCGGATATTTTTCACGATACCAGTCTATTTGCTTCTTTGCGTGAGCTAAGAACTTTGAGTCGGAATGTAACTTGTGCAGTTCCTTTTGTTTTAGTTTTCCTATTTTCTGCATCCGCTCCGTTCCCGCCGGGTAGATAGCGCCAGTCCATGCGTCCAGTCTGTAACCCGAGTCTACAGCATGTGCGTGGGGAACAGAGGGCTTATCATCCGGATCCCCAATGGTAAAGACCCAAGTACATCCGCACAGCTTTACTTGAGGAGTATACATTTTCCGCTGTGGAAGCGTTTTTTCATTGCGAAGGGCTCTCACTTTTGAGACGCTTTGCCGGACTCGTACTTTTTTCTTCATTATTGGGACTCCTCTTTCAATCTTGTGCTTATATTTTACCACAGCGACTTGATGCCCGCAACGGCTTTGCTCACACAAAGAACCCGTTAATGATGCTTATTTAGTATGTTTCGATTACTGCATTCTCATTTCCGCTGTTTCCTGCACCGGCGTCTGCATCGGCTGGTAGTCCTCCCGATGCAGCAGGCCGTAGGATGTGAGGGCGGCGTTGTCCGCATGGATGACTGTCTCGCCGTAGTTGAAGAGGTTCACATACGGGATCAGCCGAACGGCTTCTTCACGGTTCATGATGAAGCAGAGCTGGTCCAGCGCTGCCTCCTGCGGTGAACTGATCCCCGGCGTGAGGATGTAATCGGACAGATGCTCCGTTAGGAGCATCGCCGTTTCTATGTCCTGCACCTCGAACTGCTCCAGCAGAGCCTTCAGCTTTGGCACCTCGGATCTCGGAATGTCCCGCGCGGCCTTGGTAAAGGCATTCAATTCCTCCAGCTCCATGGGCAGGTCGGTGAAGTCCGCCGCATAGGGGATGATCCCGTCATAATCCATGACCGTGACGCCTTCCCAGCCCTCCACACCGAGCTGCGCCTGCGCATCCAGCAGCTCCGCCTCTGCAGCGGGAAGATCCAGCGTCACCGTGCGCGCATCGCCAATGTCGGGATGCAGTCCGAGCGTGAGCCGGAAGAGGTATCCCGGCTTTTCCGGCAGCGTCTTTTGGACGGGCGGCGCGGTTGTCAGTTCGCCATCCCGCAGCACATACAGGTTTCCCACAAATACACCGTTTTCCCCATGACGCATCATTCTTCCGATACCGGCAAAGTCCAGCATCTTAAAGACAGCATCCGACACGCCATCCAGTTCGGGGATAAAATCGTTTTCTGCGTAAAACTGGCCAAGCTGGGCGTCATCCGCGGCATCCACCACATGATAGCAGTCGGTTTTTGCGCTGACCGCCAGATCCCGCAGATCCTGCAGCGTGATGACACCGCCGTTGGCGTTTACTTTTCTCTGCACCTCTATGGAGAACATCCCCTCAAAGGCGATCCCTTGTACCTCGTCCAATGCCGCAAGCTGTGCGGCGAGGTCATTGAGCTCGTTGAGGCTGATATCTAATCCATCCAAGTGGGGCGAGAGATACTCAAAGGCAAAGTAGTCTTCGATCTCCATGTACAGGATATCGTCTGTCTGAAGCCGCACCTTTTCCATGGCGTCCCACAGCTCCCACGGGGAGGCGGGCAGATCCAGCTTTGCATAGGCTGCGCTATACGGCGTATCGTTTTTAGCGAGATACACACGCAGTATTTTCTTACCCAAGGGTCATCCCTCCCATTTCCTGTTTCTGTTCATAGCAGGCGGGGTCCGCGCCGGGGACGCCCCAGCCGAACATGGAACCCGTTTTCATGGCTTTCTCCTGCGCGGGGGTAACGCCAAGCCGCTCGTTGTTATAGTCCGCTATCTCACGGTTCTGCGCGGGATCGTCTGTGTTCCAGTCGCTGGGATAGTAGCCGCTTTCACCGCGCTTGATGCAGATGAGCTCGCCGGTACCGGGGAGCGTGGAGAAGCACATCTCCGGCAGGTCATCCGCCAGCTTGGGGGCGAACAATTCCTGCTCCGTTTGGATGCTCCACTCGTCCGAGTTCCAAAAGTGGACATACAATTCACCGCCGTCATCCACGGAAATTTCCCGCTGCTCAAAGCCCTCGCCCCAGCCGTCCGACGCCTGCCCGGTGAGGTATTCCTTTAAGTTTCCCAGTTCTGTGTCCGATAATTCCCCGGCGACGCGGCATTCCGCTACACCCCAGAGCTGCCGGTCACGCTCCTCCACGGTGAAGACGGCGGAGCGTACCTTACGGTCAACGCTGTCGGCTTCATCATACCAATGCATGAGACCTCGCTCGGTCTCCTCCGGCATCCGGCTTTTCACCAGTGCCGCCGTGATCTGATCCTGATAGCCGCGCAGCTCACTGCCCTCCAGCAATGTGCTGCTGTCATCGAGGTCACCGTACTCGTTCCGCTCGTAGAGATCGGCGGTCAGGGGCATATACAGCTTGAGAGCGGTCAGCTTGGGCGGCAGCACCGTGAAGCTGTCCTCGCCGGGGATGAGCGGCAGCGTGCGGCCATTGTCCCACTTCATAAAAATTTGCCCCTCATCGTCCACGAAGTCCACCTCACCCTCGGTGCCGGGAAGAATGGGATGATAAGGGTCCCCCATCGAATTGAGCCGGATGCGGGTGCCGGGGGGATACTGCTCCTTGATAAAATTCACCATTTTTCTGTCCATCATCGTTTCCTCCATGTTTTGCTTTCTGTCGTAAAACTCCAGCTCGTAGATCACGCCGCGATCTTGCTTTCGGACATCCTTCACCTTGACCGTCGTACCATCAAAGATGTAATTGCCGGCTTTCCCAAAATCGGTGTAGAAGCCCTTGCCGTGGTTGCAGGTGGAGAAGGGATGCTCCGGCTGATCCTTGACCTTGGAATAGAAGCCCACCGTCTGCACCGTGGTCACCACACGGGTCAGCCCCACCATATCCGCGTGATTGGCGTGGCTGACGGTCTTGAGCTCCACTCCGGGTCGGATGAACCGTTTCAGCTCGGCAAGGCTTTTGAAAGCGACCGGCTCTCGCTGCTTTTTTGAAGCGTCCATTACATTCCACCGAAGGTCATGCCCTGCTCGGACCGAGGCTCGTGATCCTCCTGTCGGCAAGGGGCTTCCTCGCCGCAGAAGTCGAAGATAATGTCATCCACCTGCTTGCGGACGCTGGGATCGTCGGTCAGCACCTCGTAACGGAAGCCTGTGGTCGGGCGGTACGGAAGTTCTTCCCTCACACACTTGAGAAAGACTTCGGCATCGGTAAACTCCTGTGCATCGCCATTGGCATAGGTGACGCGGCCCACCAGTGGCTTGTCCCACGCCATGTTCTGCCGCTGGACATCCAGATCATAGGCCGTACAGTAGCAGTTGTAATCTCCGGGGGACGGATTGCAGCGCAGGCAGTAGTGGTAATGCTCCGTTTCCACGATGTAGCCGTAGTTTTGTGTCCAGCCGCCGCTGATTTTCCCGCCGTGTTCATAGCAAAAACGCTCCATCGCGAAGCGGTTTTTCAGCACACTCTCCCGCAGCGTGTCCACGACCTCCTGCAGCTCCGCTTTGAACACGGGGCTGTTCAGCTCCTCCGGGCCACGGGGCCACCAGGTATGCCAGAACTCGTTGCCGCTGCGTCCGAAGTCCATGCGGACATGGCCAACGGTACCCAGCCGCTTATCTTCTTCGGGGTGCGGGGTATAAAATAAGCCCGCCTCCTCCGGGCGGGCAGGTCGGATATGAAATTTCATGTTCTCCGCGGGATACGAAAGCTGATGCGCCTCGCAGAACTCACGGAGCGTCATGTTGCCTTCATCGAGAAAACCGAGCTCATCCCGCACATCCAGCCGTCCGGACTTAGGCATCGCCAGCTTTTCCGGCATCAGCACCGAGCCTGCGTGGTTGACCACAACATTTTCTTCCATGTAACACAGCTCGCCGGGATCATCGTCAGAGCCGCGAATGTCATAGCAGTACCAACCCTCCGGCACAGTCGAGCGGTCGATTCGGGCGTTGGTGAACAGCGCAGGCTTATCAAATACTTCAATGTGCTGGAATTTATCTGTTCTTGCGTTGACTTTCAAAATTTCATGCCTCCCATCTGCGGCGTGTACGATTCATCCCGCCAGTTGTTTTTACATCCTTCGAAACGGTTGACCAGTTCTGTGGCAGTAAGGGCTACAGTAGGCGGTTCTATCGTTTCTGAGAAGCAGTCCTCATCCAGCTCGAACCAGCAGTGATCCACCGCAGGATCATACCGGTCGAAGCGGCGTTCCGGCAGTCCTACTTGCCTTGGAATGAAGTATTCGCCCATTTCGCAGCTATCTTTGATGGTACGAGTCTGTTCCGTAGTCAGTGTACCGGCAATGACGCATTTATTGTGCATCTTGTAGTTATCGGCATCTCTGTACAGATATGAGATCTTGGTGTTCATAAGTATCCCTCCCTTCTTTTGGGTAACGGCAAACATACTACACATCTGCCGCAAAGTCTACTGAAACATTTGCTGCCCCTGCCGCTGCTCCGGGAACGGCGAGTCCAAGCGGCGCAGCAGGCCGAACTCTGTTTTTGTCACGCAGTCGTTTTCCATGCAGTCCTGACCGTATTTCTCAAAATCCATGTAGCCG
>OMAS01000085.1_pt1 | contig 56267 bp, 41 predicted proteins | sample 1674031 | NCBI WGS metagenome assembly OMAS01 (sample SAMEA103958138, study PRJEB25191) | human gut metagenome | biome: human-associated habitat [ENVO:00009003]; feature: intestine environment [ENVO:2100002]; material: feces | place: Germany | collected 2013/2015 | reverse complement strand
GATTTTGTCTCAGCAACCATCCAAGATATATAGATGGTTGCCAAGCCTCTGTGTCCCTTATATAAAAACATTATAAAGCCTTTAGATAGAGCTCGTTATCCCGAACTGAGGTTGGCGATAGTCTGGCAATACGGTGTAGTCGATGCACTCAGCAGCCTCCTTGGTGTGGAGCTGACGATAGTTGCCATCCTTGTCCTTGCGCTTGAAGTCGTAGATGCGATAGGTAACATCGCTGGTCTGCTGAATCTCGACAACGAAACAGCCTGTTCCGATGGTGTGGATTCTGCCGGCTGGGATAAAGAAGCAGTCGTCCTCCTTCACGTTATACTGAGCCAGGGCATCGGTGATGGTATCGTTCTCTACCATCTCCTTGTACTGCTCAGGAGTAATCTGCATCTTCAAGCCGTTGTAGAGTTTGGCATCCGGCTCGCATGGCAGTGCATACCACATCTCGGTCTTGCCGCGTTCCTTACCTTGCTTCTTGGCAATTTCATCATTAGGATGCACCTGGATAGAGAGGTCGCGGTTGGCATCGATAAACTTGATGAGCAGTGGAAACTCATTGCCGAAACGCTTGTAGTTCTCTTCTCCAAGGAAGCTTCCCTTCCGTTCTGCAACAACCTCGTTGAGGCTCTTGCCCTGCATCTCGCCATCGGCTACGATGCTTTCATTTCCTGGTACTCCAGAGATTTCCCAGCTTTCTCCCACATTCTCTTGCTTTACGTCGAGATGCTTGAAAGTGATAATCTTACTGCCACCCCAGATGGTGGATTTTAATAGCGGTTGAAATTTTAATGGTTTTATTATTACCTGTATTTAGTTTATAAATGTACTCTTCTGTACGGTTTCTTACTCTCCGGTAAGGCTCTTGCTGAACCTATACCTTATTATATATAACGCTTTTTGTGCGAAATATACTTAGTCTAGTAAGCGTATTTCTTACTTCAAATATCAACTTCTCTTTTATTTTCTAACTCCCCCTCTGGGTATGTTAGTTCTCTCTCCAGAATGCTGGCGTTAAGATAACCAGCACACTGAATATTTCCAGACGACCGATGAGCATCATCAGCGAGCAGAACCATTTTGCCACATCCGGCAGTTCGCTCCACGACATGGTTGGTCCGATTTCCGTACCCAGCGTAGGTCCCACATTACCCACACAACTCAGGGTGATGGTGATGGCATTGGTATTGTCGATGCCCATGGCTATCATCGTGAACGATATCACCAGACAGATGATGAGATAAGTGGTGAGGAAGGCAAGCAGCGTAACACGCTTCTGCATCGGTACGTTCACACCATCAATCTTCAATGGCAGCACGGCGTTAGGATGCAGAATCTGGCGGAATTCATTCTTCACCATTCTTACCAGCATCACGCCACGGATACATTTCAAACCTCCACTCGTACTGCCCGAGCAGGCTCCGAAGAACATGCAGGCTGCCAATACCACCCAGGTAACGTGAGGCCAGAGGGCTGCATCGTCGTTAAACAGACCGGTGGTAGTGATGAAAGAAACCACCTGGAAGATAGCACTTCTGAAGGCATGTTCCACATCGTAGTTGCGCATCGCTATCAGCTCTACCATGATGAAAGCCGTGAAGGCTGTAACGAGGAACATATAGAACTTAAACTCTGAATTCTTGAACAGATCCTTGATCTTGAACTTGATGACGGCTGCATAGAGCAGGGTGAAATTAACACCCGACAGGAAGCAGAAGAAGGCACAGATGTATTCCAGTGCCGGCGAATGGAAAAACGAGGTACTGCTGTTATGAGTAGAGAAACCTCCTGTAGCCGTAGTGGTCATCGCATAGTTGAAACTGTCGAAGAGACTCATTCCTGCCACATAGTAGGATGCGATGCAGGCAATGGTGAGCATCAGATAGATACTCCATATCCATTTAGCCGAAGTGGAAAGCCGGGGATGCAGTTTCGTTTTGATAGGTCCTGTTGCCTCGGCAGCAAACACCTTGGTCTGTCCACCTACAAGCGATGGCAGCAGGGCGATGGTGAAGAACACGATTCCCAGACCGCCTATCCATTGGGTGAGCGAACGCCAGAAAAGCAGTCCGTGGGGGAAGCATTCTACATCGTCTAATATTGTAGCTCCCGTGGTCGTAAATCCCGACATGGTTTCAAAGTAGGCATCGGTAAAGTTGTTGATGTATCCACTCACCATGAAGGGGAGGGTTCCGAAGAAACTGAATACAATCCATGAGAGCGTTACCACGAGATAGGCATCACGGCGCGACATTGAGTTATCGGCTCCATGACCTCGCCATTTCAGCACCAGTCCGCCTCCGATGGTGGTAAGTGTTGCCACAATGAAGGCAAAGATGTCGTCCTGCTGGTAATAGAAAGCTACCAGCAGACTGACGAAGAGCAGGAATGCTTCTATGAAAAGCAGTTGCCCTAAAATCTTATATATTAATTTGCTGTTTATCATATATGAAGTATTTCTCTATCTCCTTCACGCTTAGATGAAGTATTTCTCAATTTTCTTCATGTTGATGTTGTGGCAGAAAACCATCACCGAGTCGCCCGGTTCTATCTGGGTATTACCCGAAACGAGCATTCCTTCTTCACCGCGAACCAGTCCACCGATGGTTACACCGATAGGCATGCCGAGTTCCTTCACCGGTTTCTTGGTTACCTTCGAACCTTCTTTGGCTATAAACTCAGCTACATCGGCGTTAGCGCTCATCAGGAATCTCACGTTCATCACGTCGGCATCGAGCATCATCTGGTAGATGTAGCTGGCGGCAATCATCTTCTTGTTGATGATGGTACCGATATCCAGACTCTCTGCCATGCTCACGTAGTCTACGTTTTCTACGGCAGCCACCGTCTTGCGCACACCCATTCTCTTGGCGGTAAGACAGGCCAGGATATTGGTTTCGGCGTTACCGGTCAGTGCCACGAAGGCCTGAGTACTGCGGATACCTTCTTCTACGAGCAGCGGAATGTCGCGTCCGTCACCATGAATGATGAGCGTCTTGTTCTCATCGAGAATATCGTTGAGATATTCGCAGCGCTCCTCACTCATCTCGATAATCTTGCATTCCATATATTCCGGCATCTTCTTCACGGCTCTTACGGCTGTGCGTCCGCCACCCATAATCATCACGTTCTTCACATCCACATAGTGCTCCTTGCCCACAATCTTGCGGATATATGGAATATAGTTGCGGGTGGTCATGAAGTAGGCGAGGTCGTAGAGTTTCAGCTCGTCGTTACCGCCAGGGATGATGGTATCACTGCCTCGCTTGATGGCTACCACGTGGTATGGGTCGTTAGGACCGCTGATGTTCTTGAGCGGTTCGTTCAGTATCTCGCATCCTTCGCGCAGTTTGATGCCGAGCATGACGAGTGCGCCGTCGTGCACATCCCAGCGCTGACGTACCCAACTCATTTTCAGTCCGTTATTGATATCTACGGCTGCGAGCATCTCCGGATAAATCAGTTTGCTGATACCTAATTCTTTGAAGAATTCCTGAGCCTGCTGATCCATATATTCCGGATTATCCACGCGGGCCACCGTTCTTTTGGCACCCAGGTTCTTGGCAAGGATGCTAGCTGTGATGTTGGTACTTTCTACCGGAGTAACGGCTATGAAGAGGTCGGCATCTGCTACCCCCGCATCGCGTAAGATGTGAAGACTGGTAGGCTTGCCCAGCATGGTGAGCAGGTCGCAGTCGGAGCCAATGCTGGCCAGGCGCTCTTCGCTTTCATCGATGAGCGTAATCTCTTCATTGCTGCGTGACAGGAGTCTCGCCAGGTGAGTACCTATGGCATATGCGCCAGCTATAATTATTTTCATTTCTTAATTACTTCTTTGATTGATTCTTTATCGAGATGTACGATTTCTCTGAGCTGTGCCACGGTTCCGTGTTCCACAAACTCATCTGGCAATCCCATTCGGGTCATCTTTGGCTGATAGTCATGGTCGTTCATCCATTCCAGTACGGCTGAGCCCATACCGCCCATACGAACGCCGTCTTCGATGGTGATGATGCGGCTGAACTTTTCGCCCACCTCTTTCAGAATGTCTTCATCGAGTGGCTTGAGGAATCGCATATCGTAGTGGGCGATGCTCATTCCGGTTTCGGCTTCTACCTCAGCAATAGCCTGGGCTGCATCGTTTCCTATAGGACCGATGGTGAGAACGGCTACATCGGTGCCGTCTTTCAGCTTTCTGCCGGTACCGGTCTTGATTTCCTCCATCGGGTTGCGCCAGTCTACGAGCACACCCTTGCCTCTCGGATAACGGATTACATAGCTGCCATGACCTGGCAACTGGGCTGAATACATCAGGTTGCGCAACTCATGCTCGTTCATCGGAGATGCGATGGTGAGATGCGGAATCGGACGGAAAGCCGCCATATCGAAGGCACCATGATGGGTAGGTCCGTCTTCACCTACCAGTCCGGCACGGTCAAGACACATGATAACCGGCAGGTTGAGCAGTGCCATGTCGTGGATGATGTTATCGTAGGCACGCTGTGCAAACGAACTGTAGATGTTGCAGAAAGGGATGAGTCCGTCTTTCGCCATACCTCCTGAGAAGGTGACGGCATGCCCCTCGGCAATACCTACATCGAAGGTACGGTTTGGCATCGCCTTCATCATGATGTTCATGGAGCATCCTGTAGGCATGGCTGGTGTCACACCTACAATCTTCGGATTTTTCTGAGCCAGTTCAAGCAGCGTCTCACCGAAAACATCCTGATATTTAGGAGGCTGGTTACTGGTATCGGCAATGATTCTCTCACCCGTTTCCGGATCGAATTTGCCTGGCGCGTGCCAGATGGTAGCACTCTTCTCGGCAGGTTCGTAACCCTTTCCCTTGGTGGTATGCAGGTGCAGCAGCTTAGGACCCTTCATGTTCTTGAGCTGTTTGAGCACTCTCGCCACTTCCTTCACGTCATGACCGTCGAAAGGTCCGAAGTAGCGGATATTCATACCCTCGAAGATGTTCTGCTGATGACTCAGTGCCGACTTCAGTGCATTGTTCAGGCGCAGGATGCCCTTCTTACGGTCTTCGTTGAGATAGCCTTTGGAGTGCAGCCACTGCGATGCCTTGAAGCGCAGGCGGTTGTAGGTCTCGTTGGTATCGAGGTTCAGGAGATATTTCTCCATACCGCCCACAGCCCGGTCGATGCTCATATCGTTGTCGTTCAGGATGATGAGCATGTCGTTAGGTGTACTTGATACGTTGTTCAGTCCCTCGAAAGCCAGTCCGCCGCTCATGGCTCCATCGCCAATGACGGCTACCACATGCCTGTCGGTATCTCCGTTTTCGCGTGCGGCAACGGCCATACCGAGTGCTGCGGAGATGGAATTGCTCGCATGTCCGCAGGCGAAGGTATCATATTCGCTTTCTAAAGGTGTAGGGAATGGACGGATGCCGTGCAACTTGCGGTTGGTGCAGAAGTTTTCGCGGCGTCCTGTTAATATCTTATGTCCGTAGGCTTGGTGTCCCACATCCCATACAATACGGTCGTATGGGGTGTTGTAGATATAATGTAGGGCTACAGTTATTTCCACCACGCCAAGAGAGGAGGCAAAATGACCGGGGTTGACGGCAACCTCGTCGATAATGTCTTCTCTTAACTCTTTGCAGACTTGTGGCAGCTGGTCAATGCTCAGCCGTCTCAAATCTTCCGGGTATTTTATACTACTTAATAGACTAAACTTGTTCTTGTCCATGTTTTCTTCGTGAAAATCTTGTGCAAAGATAATGCTTTTTTCCTATATAAAGCACTTTTGAGGCAATATTTTCGCTTTTTCCGATTATTCTTTGTATTTTTGCAAAGGAAATTTCTGAAAAAGGAATGAAATCTGGAATTAGTTATATAACAATAAGCAAATAAATACCTTTATCGTGATGAGAAAAAATGTATTACTTTTGGGAGCCATGATGATGGCTTCCATGTCTCTGATGGCGCAGACCAAGGGTGGCGGCATCAGTCAGTCTGCTCTCCAGCAGATGGAGAAAAGCCAGCAGGCAGGTGTAGCCAACAAGGCACTCTTCAATGCGATTGCCAACAACAGCATTGATGACCTTGTGAAGAATCATGCCAACGAGGCCCCGGTTGATACTCATTTCAGCATCGAGACTCCTTCGCAGAGCATTCACAACCAGAAGAGTTCGGGCCGTTGCTGGATGTTCAGCGGTTTCAATGTGCTCCGTTCTAACTTCGCCCTCAATGACAAGCAGGGTAGAGTGGTGGAGTATTCTCAGGATTATCTCTTCTTCTATGACCAGCTGGAGAAGGCTAACCTGATGCTTCAGGGTGTTATCGACCTTGGCAAGAAGAGCATCGAGGATCCTCAGGTGCAGTTCTTCTTCAAGAATCCGCTCAATGATGGTGGTACTTTCTGTGGTGTTGCCGATTTGGCAAGCAAGTATGGTCTTGTACCTATGAGTGCCCAGCCTGAGACTTTCTCAAGCAACAATACTTCCAAGATGAGCCGTCTCGTAAGCAGCAAGCTCCGCGAGTATGGTCTGGAACTCCGCAAGATGGTGGCTCAGGGTAAGAAGTCGGCAGCTATCCAGGCTCGCAAGAACGAGATGCTCGGTCAGGTTTATCACATGCTGAGTCTTACTCTCGGAGAACCGGTAAAGGAATTTACCTATGCTTTCCGCGACAAGGACGGCAAGCAGATTGGCGAGGCTAAAAAGTATACTCCTAAGAGTTTCTATGAGGAGACGGTAGGCAAGGACCTGAACGGTACCTTCCTGATGGTGATGAACGATCCACGCCGTCCTTACCACAAGACATACGAGGTAGAATACGACCGCCACACTTACGATGGCCATAACTGGAAGTATCTGAACTTGCCTATGGAGGAGATTGCCCAGCTCGCCATCGCCTCTCTGAAGGACGGTCATAAGATGTATTCAAGCTATGATGTGGGCAAGCAGCTTGATAGAAAGCGCGGCTATCTGGCACTCGACAACTACGACTATGGAAGTCTCTTCAATACCTCATTCCCAATGAACAAGGCTGACCGCATCGCTACTTTCGATAGCGGTTCTACTCATGCCATGACGCTGACTGCTGTAGATCTCGATGCCAATGGCAAGCCTGTAAAGTGGAAGGTGGAGAACAGTTGGGGTGCTGACAATGGTTTTGCCGGTTGCTTCATCATGACCAACGATTGGTTCAACGAGTACATGTTCCGCCTGGTAGTAAACAAAAAGTATGCTTCTGAGCAGCTCTTGAAGGAATTCGACCAGAAGCCAACCATGCTGACTCCAGATGATCCTCTGTTCCAGTTGGAAGACTAATAATAAGAATATTCAAAGCCATATATGGTGTATCATGCGCCATATATGGCATATTGTTTCTAGTAATCAACATAGAATTAGGTATAGATGAATAAGCGGGAAGTTTTTGGGCATTTTTTCAAATCATATTATGGTCGATTATATTATTATGCGCTGCAACTCCTGAAAGATGAGGAGGCAAGCCGAGATATCGTGAGTGGCGTTTTTGCTCACGTATGGGAGAAGTTCGACTCCTATGACATGCAAACCTTGCCTGCCTTCTTGCTTAAAACCGTGAAAAATAAGTGTTTAGACTATCTTCGGCATACAGCTGTTCATGCACAATATGCCGATTACTATCTTCATGCTGTAGATCAATGCTATGAAGATAATGATATCCAGAAAGAACGTCAGCGGCAAGTAGAAGAAATGTTGGATTTGTTACCGGATACTACTCGTCATGTTTTGGAAGAATGTTATCTTAACCATAAGAAATATCGGGAAGTGGCAGATGAGATGAATGTCTGTCAGGAAACGGTCAAGCGCCATATCATAAAGGCCTTGAAACTGTTAAGAGAACATTATCATCAAATAAAAACTTGAAAATAATCAAAAGAATCTCAATTGGGGATGTTACCATTTTGGTAGGTAAAACGTATTATTTTAAGTAAAGAAATAGAAATATGATGAAGCAAACAGATATTTTTAATGATGAGAGTTTACAGAATGACATCCAAGACTTGGTTGCCATAGAACAGGCTATGATACGCAAAACATATCCTCTGCCAAACCTTGACAAGGAGTTGGAGAAGATAGTAGGCAAAGAAAATTCGGATGCCGAAGAGCCTGTGAAACATCAATATCCGATGATGAGAATGCTGATGAGTGCTCTGATGGGCGCTGCTGCTATGTTGGCGATAGTTTTTGTATGGCAGTGGGTGAGCTCAAGGCAGACTATTGATGGAGCTACCGGAAATCGGATAACGCAAAATGTATCTTCTGAACAAGGTATGACAATGCTTCAGACTGCAGATGGTGAGATGATTACTCTGACACTGGCTGATGGCACTGAAGTAAAGCTCAATAGTAATAGTAAGATTACTTATCCCCACTGCTTTAAGGGAGCAGAGCGTATGGTGCATCTTGAAGGAGAAGCATTCTTCAAGGTAAGGCACGACAGTAAGCGTCCTTTTGTGGTGGATGCAGGTGGTGTCTTGACCAAGGACTTGGGTACTTCTTTTAATATCAAGGCTTATCAGGGTAGTGACTGTAAAGTGACTTTGGTTGAGGGAAAGGTGGAAGTTCTGGCAAAGAACAGTCAGCATAAACCTGTGACATTGAATCCGGGACAGCAATATTCCTTAAGTGCAAAGGAGACAGTTTCTGGGCAGATAATTAATGTAAATACGGATGAAACTACCGCATGGGCAGATGGTGTGCTCTATTATCACGACCAGACTTTGGAATACATCTTGGATAATCTTGCAGCATATTATCAGAGTAAGGTGGTTTTTAGAAATCCTGCAGTCAAAACCAAGCATCTCGATTTCTCCGCAGATAAGAGTGGCAGTATAGAGGATGCTATAGAACTCTTGAATAATCTGGGAGTTGCAAAGGTTAGTTTTAAGGGAAATACTATATATATAGAATAAGGTATTTAAGTAAATCTTGATGTATCGTCACATCGGCATTTCTGGGAAATTATAATTCCTGAAAATGCCGATGTTTTAGTTTTATTTGTAAGAAAACAAACTTTTTTTATTATTTTTTGAAAGTAGATGTTACCGATTCGCTGTCAGAAACGTATTTTTATTATAGTATTAACGAAAAAGAGAGAAATATGAAAGAAGTAAGATGTGTATTCATGTTTGCTGTCCTGACTTTATGGATGGCATTACCTGTAGGAGCACAGAATGCAAAGAGAGGCATCACGATGTCGCTCGTTAATGAGTCTTTGGCTTCTGCATTGAGAAAAGTACAGCAGGAGTCGGATTATAAGGTGAGTTTTGTGATAGAGGACGTAAAGACCTATACCACAACGGTTCATCTGAAGAATGCTTCTGCCTCAACTGCCGTAAAGCAGATTTTACAGGATAAACCTTTCACTTACTCAGTAAGTGGTAAGTTTATTACCGTCAAGAAGGTTTCGCAACATAAAACTGCAGCTGAAGCTACAGATAATGGAGCTGCCATCCGCCCCCTCTCAGGAACAATTACCGATGAGGATGGAGAACCTATGATTGGCGCTTCTGTTGTTGTGCCTGGCAGTCCTTTTGGAACCGTGACTAATACGGATGGTAATTTTGAGTTTTATATTCCTAAAGGATGTCATGAGGTTACGGTTTCGTATGTCGGTATGAATGACCAGAAGGTAAAGGTGGCTGGTAGGGATCATGTGAAGATTGTGATGTCTGAAAATAAGACCATACTTGGTGAAGTGATTGTAACGGGTTATCAGACTATCTCTAAGGAGCGTGCAACCGGTGCTTTTACCAAGGTAACAGCTGATGAACTGAAAGACAAGAGGTTGGGTAATCTCTCTACTGTGCTGGCTGGCGAGGTTGCCGGATATAATGACGGCATGATTCGTGGCGTAACCACGATGAATGCCTCTGCTTCTCCTCTCTATGTCATAGATGGCTTTCCAGTAGAGAAAACTAAGTTGACCGGCAATGGAACTGGTGATATTACCGAGGAAATCCCTGATTTGAATATGGATGATATTGAGAGTATTACTGTTCTTAAAGATGCTGCAGCTGCTTCCATCTATGGTGCTCGTGCTGCCAATGGTGTCATTGTCATCACTACCAAGAAATCGGCAGCTAAGGGTAAGACCAATGTCTCTTTCAATGCTTCTCTTACCTGGCATCCTTATTCTTATTATACAGATTATCTCGCCAATTCTTCTCTTGTTATTGATTTGGAGAAGGAGTGGGCTGCGCAGAATCCGAATCTTGCAGGCAATGGAGCTAAGGTATACGCTCAGAATATGTTGGATCAGAAAATCTATACGAGCGCGGGTATCTGCAATATCTTGAATTATTATGCAGGCAATATCTCTGAGTCAGAAATGAATGCTAAACTGACTGATTTGGCTGGAAAAGGTTATAACTACTATGACCAGATGAAGAAGTATGCTAAGCGCGATCCGTTGTATCAGCAGTATAATATGAATATTGTAAACAACTCGGTGAATAATCTCTTCAAGGCTTCGGTCACTTATAAGTATAATACCCTCGAAGATAAGTATTCCAATAATCAGAGTTTAGGTATCAACCTTACCAATACTTCTCATTTCACGAAATGGCTTTCTTTGGATTTAGGTGCTTACCTAAAGGTGGGTGAGGATCAGACACAGAACTACAATGTCCTTTCTCCTGGATATTCTGTTTTGCCATACGATAATTTAGTGAATGCTGATGGCTCTTGTTATACCAAGCCGATGAGTGAGAGATATGATGCAAGTACTTTGGCTATCTATCAGAAGTATGGTCTTTATAATATGGATATCACTCCTTTGGAAGAGCTGGATCGTCAGATTACCACCAACAAGGAGTTGGCTTTACGAACTTTTGCCCGTCTGAATGTACAGATTCTGCCCTGTTTGAAGTATGCTGCTTCCTTCCAGTACGAACGAGCTTCATATCGTGGTGAAAACTGGGCTGATAAAGCTTCTGCGCAGGTTCGGGGTGTGGTAAACGGGTATGCAACCGATAATGGTGATGGCTCTGTCAATTATGTGATTCCTTATGGGGATATCTTGGTTCGTTCAGACCAATATACCTCTGCTTATAACTTCCGTCAGCAGTTGAGTTTTGATCAGACTTTCAAGGATGTTCACAGCGTAACTGCTATTCTGGGCACGGAAACCATCCAGAACAAGCAGGAATTGCATCGAGACAAACTGTTTAACTATGATTCTCAGATGTTAACATCCAGTATGGTGAATAATGCTGATTTGTTGAAAGGTATAGCGGGTGTGCTGGGATATAAATCTATGACCGCGACTGATTTGTCTGCTTCTTATGAAAATGTAAACCGTTATGTTTCGGTATATGGTAATGCTGCTTATACTTACGATGACCGTTATAGCTTGACTGGTAGTTTACGATGGGACCGCTCTAATCTCTGGGGAACCAGTTCGAAGTTTCAGAACAAGCCTATCTGGTCGGTAGGTGCCAGTTGGATTATCAGTAAGGAGAAGTTCTTCCACGCAGATTGGGTCAATTATCTGAAACTCCGTATTTCTGATGGTATTGCCGGTAACGTATCTAAGAATTCTGCCCCTTATATGGTGGCAAGCTATAATAATAACGGGCATGTGGGAGGTACACAGGGATATGTGCAGTCGCGTGCCAATCCGATGCTGAGCTGGGAGAAAACCAATACCTTTAATATAGGTATCGATTTCTCGCTCTTTAAGAACCGACTCAATGGTACTGTAGAGTATTACGACAAGAAGGGTACCGACCTCCTGGCTTCTTCCATGGGTGTACCTACTGAAGGTTGGGGCTACAGCACCTATACCATCAACAATGGCGAGATGTACAATCGTGGTGTAGAAATTTCCCTGAGTGGTGAGGTTCTGCGTACCAGGGATTTCTCATGGAGAGCCAATATGACTTATGCTTATAATAAGAATGAGGTGACTTATGTAAATGTAAAGGCGCCGGTTTATATTCTTCAGTTGGATTACCCTTCGGCTTATCCTATTATCGGCAACGAATATAATGCAATCTATGGCTATAAGTGGGCTGGATTGAGTGAAGAAGGATTGCCACAGGTGTATAACGAGAATGGTGAGAAGGTAACTAATCAGCCAACGACATTGGATGCCATCTCTTACATGGGTACTACCACTCCTAAGTATAGTGGATCTTTCGGAACCAGTATCAGCTACAAGGATTTCGATTTCAGTATGCAGTTCCTTTTTGCGGGTGGTCATAAGATGCGCAATGCCAATCCTGCTTTCCTCACTTGCAGTTATTCCAGCGTAGGATATATCTCCAATATTGCGGGAGCTAGTGCCGGACTTGCTAATCGTTGGCAGAAACCAGGTGATGAGGCTTATACCAATGTGCCAAAGGCTGTTTTTGCCGAAAGTGGTTTGTCTGCATCTTCTTTGTATAGTACTTATTTTTATTCTGATATCAATATCCTTGATGCCAGTTATATTCGTCTGAACAACATTTCTCTGGCTTATCATTTGCCAAAGTCGCTGTGCCGTTCGCTCTATATGCAGAGTGCCCGTGTTCAGGCTAATGTGGAGAATCCGTTCTTCTGGGCAAAGACCAAACAGGCTAAGTACCAGCTGGGTGGTTATAATGCCACCAACTATGTGTTAGGCATTTATCTCAACTTTTAAATAATGAAGAAAATGAAACAGAAATTAGTATATATGGTGTTGTTGCTGGGCATGGTTATGGGACTTGCCTCCTGCGATAACTATCTTAATATAGAACCAAAGGGCAAACGCATCCCTAAGTCGCTCGCCGACTATGAGGCTTTTCTCCGTTACGAGTATGGTACTCATCGCATGCCGGTTTTGCAAACGTGCTATTTGCTTAATGATGAATATCTCACCAATTCGTATGCCAGTTATTATCCGATGTATAAGGCTAACTACAATTGGGAGGAGGAAACCGATCGTGCCTATTGGAACTCTGCAGATGAGAGTACTTATTATGTGGCTTATGGCACTATCAATACTTGCAATCTGATATTGGAAGATGTGCCTAATACAACAGAAGGTACTGAGAAAGAAAAGGCTGAGGTGATGGCATATGCCAGAGTGTTGCGTGCGATGAACTATTTCAATCTCGCTAATTATTATGCTGATACCTACGAGCCTTCAAATGCTGCCAGTAAGTTGAGTGTGCCTCTGATTACAAGCAGTCTTCAGAATGCTCCTTATCATCAGGCCACCATTCAGGAAATCTATGAATTCATTTTGAATGATTTGAACACGTCGGTAGCTGATCTTCCAGATATGGGTACCACGCTCCTCCATCCGGGCAAGGGAGCTGCCTATGCTATGTTGGCACGTACCTATCTTCAGATGATGAACTATGAAAAGGCGTTGGAGTTTGCTGATAAGGCTCTTGCCATTAATGATAAGTTGGTTGATTGGGTTGGATTCTATAATGATAATAAGGGTGTGATAGGCCAAGAGGGTGTTTATCCTTCTTTGAAAACGCCATTGGGATTTGATAGCCAGGACTGTTATAATTTCAATTATGCCGATAATAGTTCCAACTATGCATCTGCGATATTCAAGATACCGGTAAATCGTGCTGCCGGATTCGAAGAGGGAGATGCTTATTTCTTGAGCAATTGGAAACTAAGAACGATGGGTGCAGAAACTTATTATCAGGGGTTGACCAATGGCTATATCAATCTTGCTGGTATGAGAACCGTGGAGCAGTATCTTATCAAGGCTGAATGCTTGGCTCGTAAGAAACAGTTGACAGATGCTATGGATGTGCTCAATGAGGTGCGTAAGACATATATCCTTCCAGAGAAATATCAGCCACTATCGGCGTCCTCTGTGGCAGAAGCTATCCGGTATATACGTCAAGCAAAGGATAATCAACTTATCTTCTCTATCGTGCCGTTTGGCGATGCTCGTCGCTTCAATGCTGAAGGTACCTATGCCCACACGCTGACAAAAGAGATAGATGGCAAGCAGATAAGTCTTGCTCCATCCTCTCATCTCTGGACCTTCCCATTCCCAAAGGGAGCCATTGATAATCCTGGCAACGGAAGTTTCGTACAGAATGTGGAGAAGTAATGAACGTTAAAATAAATCTTTCTAATAATTGTACAAATATGATGTTTAAAAAAACAATTTTCTCATTGGCATTGGCGCTCATCTCTGTGATGAGTGCTCATGCTCAGAATGCAGACGAGTGTATCATTGATGCAATCTTGAATGGTGTGCCTGATGGTACGGAAATGGAAGCTGTCCTGGCTGCTACTCATCGCAACGAGAAACCTCTCGCTAAAGGTGTGGTAAAGGGTGGAAAACTTACTTTAACCATCCCTGTTACAGAGGCTCGTTTTATCGGTGTCGGTCCAAGAAATGGTGTTTTCACTTTTAGTCTGATGACCAAAGGTGGCGAAAAAGTGCAGGTGTCTCTCGATGCCAAACCTATCAATGATGGGGGGAACACTGGTTTTAATGCCAGCAATGTCAAGATTTCCGGCAGTGCTATGAACGATGAATATCAGACAAAAATCGGTTCAGTGAGGGATATGCTTGATAAGATGTATAAGGATATAAACGATAAGCATAAAAAATTGATTGCAGAACAGAGCAAGGCTTACCAGGCAAAGGATAAAGCTAAGATGAAAGCTTTGGAAGATAGTGACGAGAGAAAAGAGATGGCTACCGAACAGAAGAATTTCTTTGATACGGTGGAGTCTTCTTATGGAAAGTTGTATTCAGACAACAAGGATTCCTGGTGGGGACCTTTCGCCATGCTTTGTACCTTGAACTATTTTACCAAGGAAAACTCCAAGGAATGGAATTCGTTCTCAGAAACTGCTAAGAATAGCTTCTATGGAAAGTTGCTCAATGAGCAGATTAATCCACAGGGACTTGCAGGTGAGACCTTGCCTCAGTTCGAACTCCAGCAAGTTGATGGTTCTAAGGTGAGCATGGCTTCTTGTGTAAAGGGAAAGAAGTATTATCTGGTTGATTTCTGGGCTTCATGGTGTGGACCTTGCCGCAAGGAAATTCCTAACCTCAAGAAACTTTATGAACTGTATAAAGGAAAGGGACTGGAAATAGTAAGTGTTTCTATCGATAAGAATGAAACTGCTTGGAAGAAAGCGCTTGCTGAGGAGAAACTTTCTTGGCCTAACGGACTTGACCGTGCCGGTATAGCTGATTCTTATAAGGTAAAGTTCATTCCTGCCATCTTCCTGGTAGATGGTACTACAGGTAAGTGTATTGCTGAGAATATCCGTGGTACGGAATTGGCTGCAAAGTTGGCTGAACTATTCTCGAAATAAGATATTTAGACGAAAAGTTTGGCTAAAGTGCTCCATTTATATAAAGATAAACCGTATTTTTCGATAATATCGTGAAATACGGTTTATTTTTTGTATTTTTGTACCCGAAATAATGGTAAGAACGTTATTTATATAAAAGCTATATAGATTATGTTAGAGAAAAGTAAGCGTGAGCGCATCATTGCGCTCGTTAATAAAGAGGTGGTTCCTGCCATCGGCTGTACCGAACCGATGGCTGTGGCACTATGTACAGCCAAGGCTGCTACTACATTGGGCAAGCGCCCTGAACGTATTGAAGTTCTTCTGAGTCCTAATATGCTCAAGAATGCGATGGGTGTCGGCATTCCTGGCACGGGTATGATCGGTTTGCCTATCGCCGTATCGCTGGGTGCGCTCATCGGAAAACCTGAATATCAGCTGGAAGTGTTGAAAGACCTCACTCCTGACAGTCTGGAGCAGGGCAAACAATATATCAAGGATGCGGATATCAACATCAAACTGAAGCAGGGTGATGTAGATAAACTCTATATCGAAATCATCTGTCATGCCGGTGAAGACCAGGCTACGGCAATTATCTCCGGTTCACATACCCATTTTGTGTATGTTGAGCGTAATGGCGAGGTGGTGCTCGATAAGCGTGGCGGTACTGTGGGCGATGAGGCTGATGACGACATCCAACTCAATTTCCCGATGGTTTACGAGTTTGCAACAACAGCTCCGCTCGATGAGATTTCTTTCATTCTCAAGACCAGGGACTATAATATGAAGGCTGCCGAGTTGAGTATCAAAGGCAACTATGGCCACTGTCTGGGCAAGACAATGGACCGTCCGTTGAGTCATGGTATCTTCGGTGATAATATTTTCTCGCATATCATCTCCAGCACCGCTTCAGCCTGCGATGCCCGTATGGGTGGCGCCATGATTCCGGTGATGAGTAACAGCGGCAGCGGCAACCAGGGCATCTGTGCAACGAACCCTGTGGTGGTTTATGCGCTGGAGAACGAGAATACCGAGGAGGAAATAATCCGTGCCCTGATGCTCAGTCATCTGACTGCCATCTATATCAAGCAGAGCTTAGGCAAGCTTTCAGCTCTTTGCGGTTGTGTGGTAGCCAGTACGGGCAGCAGTTGCGGCATCACCTATCTGATGGGTGGCGATTATACCCGCATCTGCAATTCTGTCAAGAATATGATAGCCAATCTCACCGGTATGATTTGTGACGGAGCGAAACCAAGTTGTGCCCTGAAGATTTCATCAGGTGTCAGCACCGCTCTTCTTTCCGCCCTCCTTTCTATGGAAGGCAAGTGTGTCACCTCTGCCGAGGGTATCGTAGATGATGATGTGGATAAGTGCATCCATAACCTCACGAGCATCGGTGCCGATGCAATGCGAGCTACCGATGATATGGTGCTCGATATCATGACGCATAAATAAATTGGAATATAGTATATTCAAAAGGCTCGCAAGAAATCGAAACTTCTTGCGAGCCTTTATTATTTGCTAAACTATGAATCTGAACCTGTTAAACTCATCATAAAGTTCAATGTTCAAACCTCAAAGTTCAATGTCTTTACACGAGTGTTGCAACGATTTCTTCACGGGTTCCTGGCAACATATCGATAACTGGAATCTCTGGCATGGTGTAGCAACCTGGCTGCAGACGGAATGAAGCACGAGCCACGTTAACCAATACCTGAGCGGTGAGGGCTGGGTTGTTGATGCTCATGTTGAACTCGAAACGCTGGTTCTGGGTCTTGCCTGATACACCCTTGCGAACGAGGTTCACACCATGACCCATATCCTTTACATTATCTACAGATGCTACGGCAAATACGTGGGTCTCATCATGAGCGAAGTATGGATCGGCCTTGATTTCGGCTGTTACATCCTCAAGCTTGGCACCTTCTTCCAACTCTACATAGACCATACGGCGGTGGATACCCTCACCCAATGGGATGGTTACAGAGAGCGCTTCCTTTACGCCCTTCTTGCCACGAACACAAACAGAGTGACCCATACTCATACCAGGACCGAAGTTGGTATATGTCAAGCCTTTAGGAGCAAGGCTCTCCATCAGAACACGTACGATAGAATCAGAACCTGGGTCCCAACCAGCAGAGATAACGCTTACCTTGCCAGCCTTCTTGCAGTTTTCCATCTGCTTGGTACGGTAGTCGAGGATGCTGGTGTGGATATCGAAGCTGTCTACGGTGTTGATACCGAGGGCAACGATCTTCTCTGCATACTCAGGGCAAGAGCGGGTAGGGGTTGCGAGGATAGCAACATCTACATCCTTCAACTTGGTGATGTCATCTACTACTTCATAGTTTGCCAACTCAGCTGGTTTGTCCTTGGCACCCTGGCGACGTACAATACCTGCAATCTCAAAGTCAGGAGCTGCTTCGAGTGCCTCAACAGTAAACTTACCGATGTTGCCGTATCCTACTACGGCTGCTCTAAATTTCTTCATTGTCTTATTTCTTTTATTTTGTTGTTTTTATTTCTTGCGGTTTAGTCATCCAACGGATATGTTTTCCGCTTTTCATTCTATTTCCGGTTGCAAAAGTATAGCTTTTTCTTGAAATACGTGACGTTTTAATAGAATTTTAACTCATAAAAGTTGCAAAAAGTAGTAAAATCATAGTTTTTAGGTATGAATAAGCGGAGATTTGTAAGGTATCTGCAGCAAGAGCCTTACAGTTTCGTTATTTTGTTGCGAAACATCATACATCCCCTTTCCGATACCTCCCGATGTGCTTTGAATTACGTCCTGACGTAGCTTTTGCTGCGTCCCGACGTCTCTGGCTCTGCGTCGGGACGTATTACATGCTACGTCGGGACGTAATTTTATGGAACTCTATTACAATAATCCCGCCCTTCGCACGTTATTAATATATTAATTTAATTAGGAGAAAAAGAAAATGATAGAATATATTCATGGTGATCTGACAGAGCTGACACCTGCGCTGGCTGTTGTTGAGACTGCGGGGGTGGGCTACGGACTCAATATATCGCTCAATACATATACTGCCATTCAGGGCAAACAGGAAGTGAAACTCTATGTTCACGAAGTGCTGGTGACTGGTGGAAGAGATGACTCTTTCACCCTTTTCGGCTTTGCTACCAAACAGGAACGTGAACTCTACCGCCTCCTCATCACCGTTTCAGGAGTAGGCGGAAATACAGCCCGCATGATTCTCTCTTCACTCTCGCCACGCGAACTCTGCGAAATCATCTCTACTGGTAACGACAAGATGCTGAAAACCGTGAAGGGTATCGGACTGAAGACGGCACAGCGAATCATCATCGACCTGAAAGATAAAATCGTGAGCCTTGGCATTGCTGACGAACTGCCAGCCAGCGGAGGCAATGTGGTGATGGTGAACAATGACGTAAAGGATGAGGCGGTAAGCGCCCTCACTATGCTCGGCTTCTCGCCAGCACCATCAGCCAAGGTAGTAGTAGATATCCTCAAGGCACAGCCTGATCTCCCGGTAGAACAGGTTGTGAAACTGGCATTGAAGCAAATCAAATAAGTTAGGAGTTTTTTATCGATGAAACAGAAGCAAAGATTCATATCTTTTCTATTGGCTTGGCTGATGGTAGCAACCTTCGGCTATGCGATAGCTTTGCCTCAACTTCAGGACGATAAAAAGAAAACCCATACCAGCACAGCCCAGCCCGTGCAGCTCGATGAAGATACCATTCCCGATTCGCTGCTGCATACCCGCTGGCAGATTCAGCGCACCCAACCTTACTCCCTGAGCGACCTCTATCAGAGTCCGCTTGACCTGAAACGTCCTGATAATCTGCAATATCAGGTAGTCTACAACGATACCCTCGACCGCTATATCATCGGCAACCGCATGGGCTCAACCTGGCTTTCGGCTCCTATCATGCTCACTCCGAAAGAGTATCTTGCATGGACTGAACAGCAGCAGCGCAACAGTTACTTCCGCAAGCAGAACGATGAAATCTTCCAGGCAAAAGGCAAGGAGAAGTTCGATTTCTCAGATATGCACTTCGACTTGGGACCTGCCGAGAAAATCTTCGGTCCTGGTGGCATCAGAGTGAAGACACAGGGTTCTGCCGAACTCAAGTTCGGTATCAACAAGAAGAGCATCGACAATCCTTCGTTGCCTATCCGCAACCGAAAGACGACGATGATGGATTTTGATGAGAAAATCAACCTCAACGTCAACGGAAAGGTGGGCGATAAGGTGAACATGAACCTGAATTACAACACCGATGCCACCTTCGATTTCGATGCACAGAACATGAAACTGAAGTACGACGGCAAGGAAGATGAAATCATCAAACTCGTTGAGGCGGGCAACGTCTCCTTCCCTTCCAACTCTTCGCTCATCAAAGGCGCCAGCAGTCTGTTTGGTGTTAGAACCGATATGCAGTTTGGCAAACTCAAGCTGCAGATGGTAGCTTCGCAGAAGAAGAGTGCATCGAAGAGCGTATCTACCAGGGGCGGTGTGCAGCTTACTCCTTTTGAGTTGAATGTAGCCGATTATGAGGAAAACCGCCACTTCTTCCTCTCCCAGTATTTCAGAAACCATTATGATGCCTGGATGCAGAAACTTCCTAATCTCACCACGGGCATCACCATCAACCGTGTGGAGGTGTGGGTTACCAATAAAACCGGCAATACCACCAATACCCGAAATATCGTAGCCCTGACCGACCTGGGCGAGAACCAGAAACTGAGCAACCCGATGTGGGCGGCGAGCGGACAGGTGCCTTCTAACCAGGCGAATACAGAGTATGCGGCGATGACAGGGCAGTATGCTGCTGCCCGTGACATCGACCAGGCTGCAACCACTCTCGATGGAGGCGGACTGGTTGGCGGAGCCGATTATGAGAAACTGGAGAGTGCCCGTCTGCTCAATTCTTCTGAGTATACAGTCAATACCGCCTTGGGTTATATCTCATTGAAAACCAGTCTGCAGACCGACCAGGTACTTGCCGTAGCCTATGAGTATACATCGGGAGGCGTTACCTATCAGGTGGGCGAGTTTGCATCCGATCTCAGCGATACCAAGCAGGCACTCTTCGTGAAATCGCTCAAGAATACCAGCAACAATCCGCGACAGGGCAACTGGGGGCTGATGATGAAGAACGTTTATTATCTGGCTTCTACCGTAGAGAAGGAGAAGTTCCGCCTGGATGTAAAATACCAGAGCGATACCACCGGCGTATATCTCAGTTATATCCCTGAGCAGCAGGTGAAGGAGCAGCCAATCATCCGTGTGCTGGGCGCCGACCGTCTGGATAACAACAACAAGGCACACAGCAATGGATATTTCGATTATGTAGAAGGCTATACCATCTCTAATGGACGCGTGTTCATTCCGAAGGTAGAGCCTTTCGGCAGTTATATGCGTGATTATCTGGTCAAGCGGGGCGTGGCTGCCGACAAGGCTGAAAAGTATGCCTTTACCGAACTCTATGACAGTACGAAGACCGTAGCCAAGCAGATAGCCGAAAAGAACAAGTATCAGATTGTGGGACAGTTCAAGGGCTCAGCAGCCAATGTCATCTCGCTCGATGCCTACAATGTGCCACAAGGCTCGGTGGTCGTTACGGCAGGCGGTATCACCCTGAAAGAGGGCACCGACTATTCGGTAGATTACAGTGCCGGTGAGGTGACCATCCTGAACCAGAGCATCATCGATGCTGGTACGGCTGTCAACGTTTCTCTGGAGAGTAATACCGATTTCGGACAAACCCGAAAAACGATGTTCGGACTGAACTGGGAGTATGATTTTACCAAGAACTTCCAGTTGAGCGGTACTATCCAGCACCTCTCCGAACAGGCGCTTACTACCAAGGTATCCATGGGCTCCGAACCGCTGAAGAACACCCTTTGGGGCATCAATCTCAATTGGCGCAAGGAGAGTCAGTGGCTCACCAATGTGCTTGACAAGATACCATTCCTGCATCTTACCCAGCCATCGCAGATATCCTTTACAGGAGAATTTGCCCAGCTTATTGCCGGTGAGGCAGGTGGCACACAGGACAATGCATCTTATATCGATGACTTCGAGGGTACGAAGACCACCATCGATGTAACGACTCCTACCTCCTGGTTTATATCCAGTGTGCCTTCGCTCAATTTCAAGGACGATTACAGCGATAAGACCGGTCTGAGCAGTGGTTTCCACCGTTCGCGCCTAGCCTGGTATACCATCGATCCGCTGTTCACCCGCCGTGGAAGTTCGCTCACTCCGGGACATATCAAGGGCGACCTCAAGCAGTTGAGTAACCATTATGTTCGCGAGGTCTATACCAAGGAGCTCTTCCCATTGCGCGACCAGAGCAGTTATCAGGGCGTTACCAATACCCTGAATGTACTCAATCTGGCTTACTATCCAAGCGAGCCGGGACCATACAACTTCAATGTAACAGATTTGCAGGCTGACGGAACCCTGCAGAATCCGCAGCGCAACTGGGGCGGAATGATGCGTAAGCTGGATACCAACGATTTCGAGCAGGCAAACATCGAATACATCGAGTTCTGGATGCTCGATCCGTTCATCTATTCCCGCGAAGAGGCTGATGCTGCCGATTACGGTGGCGATTTCTACATCAACCTGGGCGAGGTGAGCGAGGATATCCTGCGTGATGGCAAGAAATTCTATGAGAGTGGCATGCCGGTGGATGGCAGCAAGAGCTACACCTATACCCAGTGGGGTAAGATTCCTACCCAGAGCACCGTGACCTATGCCTTTGCTACCACCAGTGGCAGCAGAGCCTTGCAGGATGTGGGTTTCAACGGACTGACTGATGCCGAGGAGCAGGAATTCTACAAGAGTGCTTATCTCGACCAGATTCAGGGCAAGGTGAACCAGGCGGTATTCGACAGCATCTTTGCCGATCCGGCACGTGATGACTACCACTATTTCCGCGGTTCCGACTGGGATGAGATGCGCGCTCCTATCTTGCAGCGATATAAGTATATCAACAATCCTCAGGGCAATTCGCCTGACAGCGACAGCCGTTCTGAGAGCTATGATACTTCTTATAAGTCAACGCCGGATGTCGAGGATATCAACCAGGATTATACCCTCAACGAATATGAGAAATACTTCCAGTATCGTGTCAGCATCCGTCCGGAAGATCTCGTGGTGGGTAACAATCATATTGTAGATAAGCGTGAATACAGCCAGACCTGGCGTGATAATACCAAGTCTACCGTTACCTGGTATCAGTTCCGCATACCTATCGATGAGTTTGAGAGCCGTCAGGGCAACATCAACGATTTCTCCAGCATCCGCTTCATGCGTATGTTCCTCACCGGTTTCAAGAAACCTATCGTGCTGCGTTTCGGTACCTTCGACCTCGTGATGGGCAAGTGGCGTACCTATGATCAGCCGCTTAGTGCAGCCAGTGGCGGAACCCTCGATGCAAGCAGTGTGAGTCTGGAGGAGAACGGCGAGAAGACACCGGTCAACTATGTCTTGCCTCCGGGTATCAGGCGCGAACAGGATCCTAGTCAGCCTCAGTTGGTTGAGGCGAACGAGCAGGCGTTGAGTCTGGTGGTCAAGAATATGAGCACAGGTGAGGCGAAGGCGGTTTATAAGAATTCTACCCTTGATCTGCGCCAGTACAAGCGCATCCAGATGTTTGCCCATGCCAATGCCCTGGAGCAGAATACCACCCGTCTGCAGGATGGTGATCTCTCAGTCTTCATCCGTCTGGGTAGCGATTACAAGAACAATTACTACGAGTATGAAATCCCGCTGAAACTCACCGAGCCACGCTCCAACTATAACCGCTATGTGCTTGCCGACTGTAAGGCGGTATGGCCTGAGGAGAATATGCTCGATGTGCCGCTGAGTGTCTTTACGGCATTGAAGAAAAACCGCAACAAGGCGAAGGCACAGGGTGTGGCTTCTTATCTCGCTCCTTATTCCATGATGGATGCAGAACATCCGCAGAATAAGATTACCATCGTGGGTAATCCGAGTCTCGGCGAGGTGAAGACCATGATGCTGGGTGTGAGAAACAATTCTGCCGACATCAAGAGCGGTGAGGTATGGATAAACGAACTCCGACTCAAGGAACATAATAATTCGGGCGGTTGGGCTGCCAATGCCAACCTCAACGTACAACTCTCCGATCTGGGTAGCGTAAATGCCACCGGCAGATACATCAGCGAGGGATTCGGCGGTCTGGAAGATGGCGTGGCAAGTCGCACTACCGATAATTACGGTACCTACAGTGTGACCACATCGCTCGAAATGGGTAAGTTCTTCCCTGACAAGGCGAAGGTGAGCATACCTTTATATTATAGTGTTACCAAGGAGAAGACCACTCCTAAGTATAATCCGCTGGATACCGATATGGAGTTGAAGGATGCCCTCGATGCCGCCGGCTCCAAGCATGAGCGCGATTCTATCGAGAACATCGCTGCCACCAAGATTACGCAGACCAACTTCTCCATCTCGAATGCCCGGGTGGGTATCGCTACCAAGCGCCATCCGATGCCATACGATCCAGCCAACTTCTCATTCACCTACAGTCATCAGCATCAGTATACTACGGGTGAAACGACGGTGTATGAGCGCAAGGACAACTGGCGCGGAGCCCTGGATTATTCGTGGAGCCCGGTTTATAAGGCTTGGGAACCATTCAAGGGACTGAAGAACAAGAGCAAGTGGCTCGACATACTGAGACGTTTCGGACTGAACTGGCTGCCGCAGAACATAGCCTTCAATACCGAGATGACGCGCGACTACTACGAGTTGCAGGAGCGCGATATGGAAACCCTGATGAGTGGAGCTGCCGGAGTAGACTCCAAGTTGCCGCTCACCTTCAGTGAACAGTTCCTCTGGAACCGTGAGTTCTCCATCAACTGGGATCTGACCAAGAACCTGCACATGAACTTCCAGAGTGCTACCCATGCACAGATAGAGGAACCATATACACCGGTCAACAAGGATCTTTATGCCGACCAGTATCATGCCTGGAAGGACTCCGTATGGACCAGCATTCGCCACTGGGGTGCACCGCTCGACTATAGTCAGAATTTTCAGGCATCCTACAAGGTGCCTCTCAATCTGCTGCCTGTCTTCGACTGGGTGAACAGCGATGCCTCTTACAATGCCAACTATTCTTGGGAGCGCGGTACAGAGGATGAGGAGGGCAACTCGTATGGAAATACCATCAATACCCAGCGCGAACTGACATTGAACGGTAACTTCAACCTGGTGAAACTCTACAACCATGTGCCTTTCCTGAAGAAGGTAAACGATAAGTTTGACCGTACCCAGAGTAGGGCACAGATGCAGCGCAAGAAGCAGGAAAAAAAGAAAAAAAAGCAGGAAGCAAAGGAACAGGCGGCTGATCCGAAGAAGGCGCTGCCTAAGAACAAGCGTGCCTTCGAACGGGAAATCACCCTCCTGCCTGATACCACATTCAAGATACGCCACGGCAAGAATACCAAGCGACTGATTGTGAATGCCAAGACGGAAGACGGCAAAGTGTTCCCGCTTAAATATAAAAAGGTGGATAATAACCAGATCAGAATCATCTCAAAGGTAGATACTGCCATGAAGGTGAAACTCTCCGTACTGGCTAAGGAACCGCTTGATGATAAGAAATGGTATAAGGGATTGCAGTTGGCTAGTCGCCTGGCAATGATGGTGCGCAATGTGAGCATCAACTATCGCAGCAGCTATCAGCTCACCCTGCCGGGCTTCTTGCCTAGTGTGGGTGATGCCTTCGGACAGAAGAAGGTGGGACAGATGGCACCGGGTCTTGACTTCGCCTTCGGTATGGTTGGCGACGATTATATCGAGAAGGCTAGAAACAACGACTGGCTGCTCTGCAATGACAGTATCGCAACACCAGCCACTACCAGCAGAACGGATAATCTTACGTTGCGTGCCACCCTGGAGCCTGTCAAGGATTTCAAGATTGATCTCTCTGCCACACGCACCAAGACCACGCAGAAGAGCATACAGTATATGTATGAAGGAACGCCAACTACCCAGAGTGGAGCCTTCCAGATGACTACCATCTCGCTGGGTTCGGCTTTCGAGGGAATGGGCAATGCCAATTCGGGTTATCGCAGCAAGACCTTCGAGAAGTTTGTCAACTCGCTGGCTGGTTTCAGAGATAGGGTAGAGGCGCAGTATGCCGGAACTGTTTATCCGGCTGGTTCGGCTCTGGCTGGCGGCAAGTTTGATGCTTCCCGCACACCGGTCAACCAGTATAGCAGCGATGTCATGATTCCTGCCTTCCTCAAGGCTTATACCTCGATGGGCGGCAATTCGCTTTCGGTATTCCCGGCATTGAGCCGGATGTTGCCAAACTGGACCATCCGTTACAGCGGACTGGGACGTCTGCCTTGGTTCAACGAGCACTTTAAGAGTATCAACATCAACCACTCTTACAAAAGCGTCTTTGCAGTTGGCAGCTACAACAGTTACAGCACCTTCCAGGAGTATATGAACGGTCTCGGCTTCGTGAGTGATGCCGCTACGGGTAATCCGTCGCCAAGCAGCATGTTCAATATTTCGCAGGTAAGTATCAATGAGTCGTTCTCGCCATTATTGGGTATGGATGTCACATTCAACAATAATATGACGGTGAAGGCAGAATATCGCCAGACCCGTGTATTGAACCTCAGTATGACGAGTGTGCAGCTGAACGAGGCATTGAGTAAGGACTGGGTAATCGGTATGGGTTACCGCATCAACAACTTCGATGTTTTCGGTTGGGGCGCCAAAGCCTCCCGTTCCAAGTCGAAGGGCGGCAACAAGAATGCAGCCAATAAGAATGCGTCGACCACCAAGACGGTTCAGAATGGTACCAACCATGATCTGAATCTTCGTCTTGACTTCAGTTTCCGTAAGCAGGCAGCCATCGTTCGTGATATTGCCTCAATGGTAAGCAGTGCCAGCAGCGGCAACAATGCTCTGAAACTGAGTTTCTCTGCCGATTATACCTTCAGCAAACTCCTTACCATGAGTTTCTATTATGACCGTCAGACCAACACACCGCTCCTGTCGAGCAGCAGTTATCCTACCACCACACAGGATTTCGGCCTGAGCATCAAGTTCTCGCTGACGAGATGATGTTTTTATCGCCCAACTGCGGTGCAAAGGTACAATAAAAAACATTGCTTTATAAGAATGGGGTCATGTAAATCGGAATCAGGAGTGTTTGCCCATTTTTCTGCAAATCTTTGGTGTAAACCAAGTACGGATTTACTATCCTGTTGGAGAATTTTTGACAGAAAGCATCAAGCGAGGCATGCGTTTTGTATCCAGACGACTTGACCTCTATAGGGCACAACTTACTGCCGCGTGACAACAAAAAGTCGATTTCGTAAGAATGCGTGGCATCTTTTGGAAAAGTATAGTAAAAGAGTCTGTTGCCTGAGGCTCTCAGCATTTGGGCAACCAGATTCTCAAATACGTATCCCATGTTGGTGGATAGCTTGTCGCTCAACAGTTTCTGGTAGATGATGTTCTCCGTATAATCCTTGTCCCAGAAAGCCAAAGTTATGAATAGTCCCGTATCGCCTATGTACAGTTTGTACTTGTTGATGTTGGCTGTCAGTGGCATTCCTACATTCGGATCATCCGTGTGGTATGCAATGTTAACAGTCTTGCTGTCTTCTAAGTTGAGTATCAACTCATCTATTTTCTCAGCAGCCATTCTTCCTACAGCAGAAGTAGGCTGATAGCGGAGCTGGTTCCTGCTCAATTGGGCTGGGATAGACATGAATAGTTTGGATATTTTGCCCGATGGGTCTATCTTTCTGAAATCATCAGCATATAGTTGGAGAATCTGTCGCTTTACGGTATCTACTTGCTGTAGATTGTTAGTGTAAAGATAAGCATTGACAGCTTGTGGCATTCCTCCTACCAACATATATAGGCGTAGCTCTCTCATCTTCAATCTGTTGACTCCCTCGCCTAGAGATATTTTCTTATCGAAAACTTGACGCAGCAGAGGCACGCTAGCCGTGTCCCCCATGGCCCATCTGAACTCTTCGTAATCCATCGGAAACATCTCGATACGATGTTCTTCGCTAGGGATGCTAATGTCCTTAGTGCTCTTATGTATGCTGATAAGTGAGCCAGTCTCTATATAGTCATATCTACCGTCTTTTACCAAATACTTGATGGCTTGTCGGGCTTTCGGACATTGTTGTACCTCATCGAAGATGATAACCGACTTTCGCTCATGCAATGTTTTATTGTAAGCATTCTGCAGGAAAAGAAAAATGAAATCCATATTCATAAGATCATCAAAGAGTGCTTTCACTTCCTTGGAAGCCTCATTGAAATCTATCAAAATGTATGATTCGTATTCATTCTTGGCAAATTCTTCTACGATAGTTGACTTTCCAATACGGCGAGCACCCTCTACAAGGAGGGCTGTACTTCCCTTGGAAATTTCCTTCCATTCAGCCATTTGGCTATATATTTTTCTCTTGAATACCCTATTCTCCATATTTTCAATGTTTTATGGGTGCAAAGATATATAAAAAATATGTTTTACCAAAATCTTTTTAGTAAAAATATGTCGTTTTACCAAAATCTTTTTAGTAGAAATATGTCGTTTTACCAAAATCTTTGCAGCAAAAAAGGGTTTGAGCTTTCATATAAACAAAGAAAAAGCCGCTAGGATATCGTGTGAGAATATCCTGGCGGCTTTATATGGTAGCTTGAAAAAAAATTTATTTCTTGTCGTAAGCATGAACAGGGTAGTCGATGGTATAGTGGAGACCACGGCTCTCCTTGCGCTCAATAGCCATACGGGTGATGAGATAACCCACGTTGATCATGTTGCGGAGCTCGCAGAGTTCCTTGCTTACCTTTACACGCTTGAAGAGATTCTCGGTCTCTTCGTAGAGAAGGTCGAGACGGTCCCAGGCTCGCTTCAGACGGAGATCGCTGCGCACGATGCCTACATAGTTGCTCATGCATTCGCCAACCTCTTTCACGCTCTGTGTAATCAGCACCTTCTCTTCGTTGGTCAAAGTACCTTCATCATTCCATGCTGGAACCTTCTCGTTGAAATCATATTCATCTACATGCTCCAGACTGTGCTTGGCAGCTGTCTCGGCATATACCACAGCCTCGATGAGCGAGTTGCTGGCAAGACGGTTACCGCCATGCAGACCGGTGCATGAACACTCGCCCAGGGCATAGAGACGGTTGATGCTTGAACAGCCGTTCAAATCTACCTTGATACCACCACACATATAGTGAGCGGCAGGACGAACAGGGATATACTCCTTGGTGATGTCGATGCCGATACTCAGACACTTGGCGTAGATATTAGGGAAGTGACGCTTGGTCTCCTCTGGATTCTTATGGGTTACATCGAGACAGACATGATCCAATCCGTGAATCTTCATCTCCTTATCGATGGCACGAGCCACGATGTCACGAGGAGCCAGACTCAATCGCTTATCATATTTCTCCATGAAACTTTCGCCGTTAGGCAGACGCAAGATGCCGCCATAACCACGCATAGCCTCGGTGATGAGAAAGGCAGGATGGGTTTCGCCCGGATGATAAAGAGCGGTTGGGTGGAACTGGACAAACTCCATGTCGGCTACAGTTCCCTTGGCACGGTATACCATCGCCTCACCATCGCCAGTGGCAATCACAGGGTTGGTGGTAGTCTGATAAACGGCACCACATCCGCCGGTACACATCACGGTAACCTTACTCAGATAGGTATCCACCTTCTGGGTATCAGGATTCAATACGTATGCACCGTAACAGTTGATATAAGGAGTGCGGCGGGTAACACGGGCACCCAAATGGTGCTGAGTGATAATCTCCACGGCGAAATGATTTTCCTTGATATCGATATCCGGACAGTTGCGCACAGCCTCCATCAGACCGCGCTGGATTTCTGCACCCGTATCATCTGCATGATGAAGGATGCGGAACTCGCTGTGACCGCCCTCACGGTGGAGGTCGAACTTGCCGTCCTGCTGCTTATCGAAGTTGACGCCCCACTGTACGAGCTCCTTGATCTGCTCCGGTGCCATGGTGACAACCTGCTTCACTGCTTTATAATCGCTGATATAATCACCAGCAATCATTGTATCCTGTATGTGCTTGTCAAAGTTATCCACTTCCAAGTTGGTAACTGACGCCACACCACCTTGTGCGAATGACGTGTTAGCCTCGTCGAGCGAGGTCTTGCAAATCATACACACCTTACCTTTATGCGCTCTGGCTACTTTCAGGGCGTAACTCATACCGGCAACTCCTGAGCCGATAATCAGAAAATCATACTTATAAACCATTGAGTTTATTCTTATCTAATTTCAATTTTAAGAACGGGTGTTTTTATCTATAAAACAGCTCCATTCTCTCAGAATTAATTCTTAATTCGTTGCAAAAGTAATAATTAATCTTTAAAATGAGTAATAAGAGAGGGATTTTTTGTAATTTTGCAGCGAAATTTAAGGTTATATAGTCTTTTAGACTATCAAAAGGTCGTAAAAACGACAATAATATAAGGTAATAAATCAAAGTTATGGCAGATAGAACTTTTCATAAGCGCTTTACGCTGACGGCACGTATCGGTGTGGCGGTGTTTGCAATCCTGGCTCTCTACTTTTTCTGGGTCAAACTGGCTATCATCGGCATCTTTGTGGCTATCATCATCGTGGGCATGATAGAGCGCATACTGAATACAACCTATACCTTCAAGATGGTAAAACCGATAGACCTCGATGAGGAGATGGAATATCTCATCATCAATGAGGGCAGGTTCTCTTCCAACAGAAATGTGCCGCTATGTGATGTCATTGATGTACACATCGCCAAGACTTTCTTCGGATTAGACCATTGTGTGGTCATCGAATACGGACATAATAATATTGTGACCGTTCAGCCGGATAATGAAGAGGCATTTATGGAGAGTATCAAAAATAAATAACTGAACTTTCGCATATCATGAAGTTAAAGGAGTTAAGGAAGTTAAGGAGTTAAGACGTATGTCTTGCTGCTTAAAAACTACGCCAAAAAGACTGTTGTCTTAACTCCTCAGCGACCGTAGGGAGCGATAACTCCTTTAACTCCTTTAACTTCTGAGCTTGCGAAATTTGAATAAATAATTTCTTTTAAGTTCAGGTGAACTGATTGTGATGAAAAAGATAATATATATGATGTTGGGTCTGATGATGGTATGGATCTCTGTACCGGTGCAGGCCCAGAATGTGATTGAAGATGAGAGAATAGAAACGGTTGATGAGGAGGAGGTTTCCGACTCTACACTCGTTGACTCCCTGGCTGCGGATACGCTGACGCAGAAATTGCTTTGGCCAGAATCGGTGAGGGTGGGTATTGATAAACTCCTTGAGAGCAAGATGTTCGAAACATCACAGGTAGGACTGATGGTCTGGGACCTGTCTGCTGACTCTTGTATCTATCAGAGAAATGAACGACAGCTGATGCGTCCGGCAAGTACGATGAAGCTCCTGACTGCCATTACGGCGCTCGATAAGTTGGGCGGTTCTTACCAGTTTAAAACCACTCTGAAATATACCGGTACCATTGAGAATGGGGTGTTGACGGGTGATGTCTATTGTATAGGCGGTATGGATCCCCGTTTCAACAGCGATGATATGTCGGCATTTGTCAATAGTCTGAAGGATATGGGGGTTGACACCATCCGTGGCAGCATCTATGCCGACCGCTCTTTGAAGGATGCCGACCTGTTGGGTGAAGGCTGGTGCTGGGATGATGACAATCCGGTGCTTTCGCCACTGGTGTTCCAGCGTAAGGACATCTTTATGGATAAGTTTCTTGCCAAGCTCCGTGAGGAGGGCATCGAATATTCCTGCTTTGGGGCTTCAGAGAAGGTTTGTCCTACGAGTGCCTTTACGGTCTGTACCCGATTCCATACGATGGATCAGATTCTGCACAAGATGATGAAGGAGAGTGATAATCTCTATGCCGAGAGCATGTATTATCAGATTGCGGCTTCTACGGGCAATAAATGGGCGAGTGCCAAGAGTGCCCGAAATGTGGAAAAACAGCTTATCCGTAAGATAGGACTCGATCCGGCAAGATATAAACTGGCTGACGGCTCGGGACTTTCGCTCTATAATTATCTCAGTGCCGAACTGGTGGTGAAACTGCTGCGTTATGCTTATCTCAACGGCAACATCATGGACCATCTGAAGCATTCGCTGCCTATCGGTGGGGTTGATGGTACATTGAAGAAGCGTATGAAGAACAGTTTTGTGCATGGCAATGTGAAAGCAAAGACGGGTACGCTGATGGGCATCATCTCATTGGCGGGTTACTGTACCGCAGCCAATGGTCATGAACTCTGTTTCGCCATCATCAACAATGGTATCATGCATGGCAATAATGCCAGACACTTTGCAGATAAAGTATGTACTTTGCTCTGCCAACCGTGAGCGTTAGTTGATAGTTTATAGTTGATAGTTAATAGTTTTATGGAGGAAATTCGTAAGTTTGTAGATGAAATGATAACATGGGCAGGAGTCACTGGTGATTTTGTGCCCATGCTGCGCCATATCTTGCTCACCATTACTGCCATCCTCTTGGCGATGCTGAGCGATTTCCTGTGTCGCAAGATACTGGTTCCGCTCATCAGTAAGATTACTGATAAGACGGACATCACTTGGGATGATGTGCTGCTGAACAAGAAGGTGCTCACCTCGGCTTGCCATATTGTGCCGGCGGTGGTGATATGGTCGCTCATGCCGCTGATTTATCTGGAGTATCCGATATTCAAGGAGATATTGGAGCGGGCTACGGGCATCTATATCGTGGTGATGTCGGTGCGTACGGCTCTGGTCTTCATCGGGTCTTTCAAAGGATTGGAGGATTCTCAGGAACGACGCTCGTCGACTCAGCAGTATTTCCATACTTTCTGCGGTGTTCTCAGGATATTGATGCTCTTCGTGGCTGCTGTGGTGGTGGTTGCCATCCTGTTGGACAAGAACCCGATGACCCTCTTTGCCGGTCTGGGTGCTACCTCGGCTGTCCTGATGCTGGTCTTCAAGGATACCATCTCGGGATTGGTGGCTGGTGTGCGTCTTACCAGCAATGATATGTTGCATAAGGGCGACTGGATTACGGTGAAGTCGGTGGATGCCAATGGTATCGTTGAGGATATATCACTCACGACCGTGAAGGTGCGCAACTTTGATAACACCATCGTTACCATTTCGCCTATTAACCTGGTGAATGGTTCGTTCCAGAACTGGATTGGTATGCAGAAGAGTGGTGGACGAAGAGTGAAGCGCGTGGTTTACTTCGATTTCCGTAGTGTCCGTCTGGTGGATGAGACATTAAAACGTAATCTGCTTGCCAGGCATTTCGCCACCGAAGATTTGTTTAAGTTGAAGGAGTCGTTGCAGAAGGCGATAGATAAAGATATACAAGAAGGGAAGGATATTGAGGATTTAAAGAATCCTGCAGCCCTTGCTCCTACCAATCTCCAGCTTTACCGTAAATTCATGGAGAAGTATCTGCGCCAGCGTCCGGAGGTCAATACCGATCTCACGTTGATGGTGCGCCACATGGAAGCCACGCAATGTGGTCTCCCTATCGAGTTCTATTTCTTCATCAAGGATAAGGTATGGGTGAATTATGAGCACATTCTCGCCGATATCATGGAGCATGCCTATGCCTTGGCGAATGAGTTCGGTCTGAAGATTTACGAGCAATATCCGGAACAGTAATTACTTTGAACATTGAGATTTGAACATTGAATTTTATGAATAGTTTTTCGGCTGTCATTATCCTTTGGTTTCGTGAGAATGGTAGGGATTTGCCTTGGCGCGAAACCACGGACCCTTATGCCATCTGGCTGAGCGAAATCATCCTTCAGCAAACCCGCATCGCACAGGGATGGGAATATTGGGAGCGGTTCATGAAGACCTATCCCAAGGTTGAAGACTTGGCTGCTGCCAGCGAAGATGATGTCTTGAAACTCTGGCAGGGATTGGGGTATTACTCGCGAGCCCGCAACCTTCATGCTGCTGCCAAACAGATTGTGGAGCTCGGTCATTTCCCTGATACGCTTGAAGGTATCAAAGCCCTGAAAGGGGTGGGCGATTATACTGCGGCAGCCATCGGTTCTTTTGCCTTTGATATTCCGGCGGCAGTAGTAGATGGCAATGTGTACCGGGTTCTTTCACGTTACTTCGGAATAGATACTCCTATCAATTCAACGCAGGGGAAAAAAGAGTTTGCTGCGTTGGCTCAATCACTCTTGCCTGCTTCGTCTGCTCAGCAACTTTCTGATACAGCATTATCGCCTGTTGCTGCCTATAACCAGGGTATGATGGATTTCGGAGCTATCCAGTGCACTCCTCAATCTCCAAAATGTCTTGTCTGTCCGCTTGCCGAAACCTGTGAGGCGTTGAGGACTGGAAGGGTAGAGGAGTTGCCGGTGAAGAACAAGACACTGAAGGTGAAAACGCGCCATCTCTCCTATATATATATAAGGTGTAAAGGCGAAGTGGCTATCCACCGTCGCGGCGAGGGTGATATCTGGCAAGGATTGTGGGAACCATATAACGCATCAGATGCTCCGCAACTGCCTGCCTTTGTCCATAATCCTCTTCTCCTGGCTAAGGATGTGAAGCATGTGCTTACCCATCGCATCCTCCTTGCCGACTTCTATCTGCAGGAAACAGAAACCCGCCCCCTGCTCCCTGATGATTATATCTGGGTGAAAGAGGACGAGGTAGAACAGTATGGTGTTCCAAGGTTGATAGAAATCATGTTGGAAATGGTTCAAGCTAAATCATAAAAAAGAGGGTGTGTCATAAGGCCATGACACACCCTTTCTTATTTATATATGTTCTGTTAGATATTGCGTCTCAAGTAAGAATTAGTAATTCTGTGCTTCAATCTGGAAGTAGCTCTGTGGGTGGTTGCAGACTGGGCAAACCTCAGGAGCCTGCTTGCCTACTACGATATGTCCGCAGTTAGAGCACTGCCAGATGCAGTCGCCGTCACGAGAGAAGACGAGCTTGTCCTGTACGTTCTTCAAGAGCTTGCGATAACGCTCCTCGTGGTGCTTCTCGATTTCAGCAACCATCTCAAACTTAGCTGCAATCTCCTCGAAACCTTCTTCGTGAGCCTCCTTTGCCATGCGTGGATACATTTCTGTCCACTCGTCGTGCTCACCATTGGCAGCAGCTTCCAGGTTCTTCTCTGTATCCTGGATAGCACCGCCCTCCAGATACTTGAACCACAACTTAGCGTGCTCCTTCTCGTTAGCAGCTGTCTCCTCAAAGATATTAGCTATCTGTACAAAACCGTCCTTCTTTGCCTTGCTTGCAAAATAGGTATATTTGTTACGAGCCTGTGACTCACCAGCGAAAGCCTCCAGGAGGTTCTTCTCAGTCTTTGTACCTTTTAATTCTTTCATAATGTCTACTTTTTATAATGTTTATATGTTCTTTATTAAATTTATATGCAAAGATATTGAAAATATTTCAAATATACAAATAAATTAAGAACTATTTACCTTTTTGGCGTTTATTTAGATAAAATAAAGCAAAACCGAGCATGGCAACACCGAATATCCACGAGATGATGGCACTCGTTACCATACCCAGCGTATGAGTGAATCCCGCCACAATGAAGGTGAAGAAACTCACACAGGCTACAGTCAGGGCGTAAGGCAACTGTGATGATACATGATGTACATGCTTGCATTCCGCTCCTGCACTCGCCATGATGGTGGTATCGCTGATAGGAGAGATATGGTCGCCACATACCGCACCAGCCATACATGCCGAGATAGAGATGATGCGCAATGGGTCGGCTCCTGGGAATACGGCGATGCAGATAGGAATCAGAATACCGAAGGTTCCCCAGGAGGTACCCGTTGCAAATGCCAGGAAGGCAGCAACTAGGAAGATGATGGCTGGCAGGAGCATCTGGAGTTCAGAAGCGCTGCTTGCCACTACGCTAGATACATATTCTGCTGCACCCAAGGAGTCGGTCATGCTCTTCAGGGTCCATGCTAGGGTAAGAATCAGAATGGCTGGTACCATCGCCTCAAAACCTTTGATGAGACTACTCATCGCCTCATCGAAAGGCAAGGTCTTGCGAATGGTAAACATCATGATGGTAAGAATCAGGGCAGCCAATGAACCGATTACCAAGCCCACAGAGGCATTGCTCGCAGCAAAGGAATCTACAAAGTTGAGATAGTTGGCATTATTGGCATCGAAGAATCCGCCCGAATATACCATACCCGCCATGCAGAAGATAATCAGCATGATGATTGGTACCACCAGGTCGCTCACGGTTCCCTTGTTCTTGGAATCCTCTTCCTGTTTGGCTCCCACACCATGCTCTACAATCTGCAGTTTGGTATCGCTCACTTCATCGAGTTTCCCGCCATTGGTTCGTTCGTACCATTCCTTCAGTCTTGCATCATATTTGCTCATCGCCTTGAAGTCGAAGCCCAGTATCACGATGCCAAACATAAAGAGGATGGTAAAGAATGCGTAGAAATTAAAAGGTATCGCCTTGCAGAAAAGTGCCAGTCCGTTCTCACCTCCTGATACGAAGCCCGATACCGCAGCTGCCCAACTCGAGATAGGGGAGATGATGCAGACCGGAGCGGCCGTAGAATCGATGAGATAAGCCAGCTTCTCCTTGGTAACACCGTTGCGCACTGCGATAGGACGCATCACCGAACCCACGGTAAGGCAGTTGAAGTAATCATCGATGAATATCAGAATGCCGAGCAGAATGGTGGAAATCTGTACCCCAATCTTCGAGTGTACGTGTTTGGAAGCCCAACGGCCGAAAGCAGCCGAACCACCCGCCTTGTTCATCAGTGAAACGATGCAGCCTAATACCACCAGGAATACCAGAATGCCCACGTTCCATGGGTCGGAAAGGCAATGTATCAAACCGTATGCCTTGGCATCATCGCCTTCACCTACAGTGTGGTTGGTCAGGTGAACGAGGAATCCGTCGAAACCTGTTCCCATCGAAATGCAATATTGAACGGCACCCAGTATGATACCGATAAAAAGAGAAGAATAGACCTCTTTCGTCTTCAGCGCCAGAGCAATGGCGACGATAGGAGGCAGTAACGACCATGCGGTCCCAATCATGTTGTAATCCATTTTATTGTTTTTTGGCAAAGGTAGTTTTTTTCGGTAATATATGCAAGCTTTTGGGCAGAAAAAATGGTGTTTATGGGTTGATATGGGCTGTTTTAGCATATTTTATCATTATAAAGTGTCGTTTTTCTATATTTTTATTGTATCTTTGAAAACTCAAATTGCAACTCAATCTGAGATAGAATGGAAACTCAATTTTAGCAACTTAATAATGGAGGACTAATTATGAACATCAATTCTGGTATTAAGCAAGCCGTGATTTTAACCATCGGCATCATGGCAGTTGTTTTATTTCTACCATTTCTTGTTTCTTGTTCTCAGAACAGGAAAGCACCTGCTGTTTCTCCTCAAACGGCTGTAGGAAAAACTGAGAAGAATGAAACTGCCAAGGTGCAATATCTCACCACATCTGATTTCAGAAAAAAGATTATGGATTACGAGGCTCATCCGGATGAGTGGGTCTTTGCCGGTTCCCGTCCTGCCGTCATCGATTTCTATACCACCTGGTGTGGTCCTTGCAAGATGATGGCTCCCGTAGTGGAATCTCTCGCCGAGAAATATGCCGGCAAGATAGATTTCTATAAGGTGGATATCGACCAGGAGTCCGAACTTGCTTCTGTTTTCGGTATCAGCAGCATCCCTACCTTCCTCTTCATCCCCGTGAAAGGCAAACCATCTGTGCAGATGGGGGCTATGCAAAAGGAGGATTTCGAAGGACTGATTGATAAAATTAAAACAAAATGACAATTTGGTAGTATCTCAAATGTCTTAACTCCTCAGCGACCGTAGGGAGCGATAACTCCTTTAACTCCTTTAACTTCTGAGCTTGCGAAACTTAAATATTTTATAGTTTAAAAACAAAAAATGCAATGACAAACGTATTGATAAGTGCCGCCGGACTGTGCGGTGCCACCATTATCGGTGCCATTCTAGGTTTCTTCGTCAAGGAGTTGCCTCATAAATGGAACGATGCTGTGTTGGGATATTGTGCCGGAATCATGCTGGCAGCTTCCACGTTGGGACTGATAGTGCCAGCCTTCGAACAGACCAGTCTTTGGTGGCTGGTAGTAATCGGCGTGATGGCAGGAGCCCTGTTCCTGAATGTGCTCGACCTGGTAACTCCCCATCTTCATCACATCACGGGCCTAGACCCCGAGGAGCATCGCCACAATGTCAGGCTCAGTCATGTGATGCTCTTCGTGATGGCGATAGCCCTGCACAAACTGCCCGAAGGCATGGCGGCTGGAGTGAGTGTCTGTTCTTCTGAGGGAGCAACGGAGTGGGGGGTATCCTTCGGCATTGCTCTGCAGAACATCCCTGAGGGTATGGTGATTATCGCTCCTTTGATGATGGCTGGTATTACAGCAGTCCGCACCTTCTTCATTTCCATTTTCATCGCCCTGCTCGAAGTGGTAGGCATTCTGTTGGGTTTCGGTTTGGGCTCAGCCTCTACCACCTTCCTCCCCGTGATGCTGGGTTTTGCCGGTGGTGCCATGCTCTATGTAACGAGCGATGAGATGATTCCCGAAACCCATGCCCATGGTTTTCAGAAGCAAGCCACCTATGCCCTTCTCCTGGGATTCATCACCTTTGTGTTGATGGAGAAATATGTATAACTGAACTTTCTCATGTCAGGAAGTTAAAGGAGTTAAGGAGTTAAAGGAGTTAAGACATATGTCTTGCTGCTTAAAAAACTACGCCAAAAAGACTGTTGTCTGAGATAGCTGGATATAGCTTCTGGTTCGGCTTTTTTTCTTTATTCTTCCTTGATTTTCCAATCTCTGATAGTTCTCTGGGTACTGTCGAAGCTGATACCGATTTTAATCAGTCGCTTACCTTCAGAATGATAAGGCAACATGTAGCCTTTTTCGTCTATCTGAGCCAAAGCTTCTTCTGCACTCTTATCTACCTTCAGTTCGAAGACGTATATCGTATCTGGCATGTGCATTACAGCATCAGCCCTGCCAATGGCGCTCTTCACTTCCGTACGGATATAGATGTTGAGGAAACTGAACATCAGATAGAAGATAGTCTGATAATGCTTCTCGCTGTGATTCTCCAGATCGTATGGTATCGTAGCCATATAGGTGCGCATGTGTTCCAGTGCCGCCTCGATATCATTCCGGTAAACCGCCTTGCAGAACCCCAAAAGGAAGGCATTGTTGTCAGAACGGCGAGGATTCACATAATGGGGAATCAATGAATTGAGCAGTCCGTCGCGTACCTCTTTGTTTGGGATGCCCAGGGTATATTCCTGAAACATCGGCTCATATTTCTTGATGGTCAGATAGCCACTCTGGTAAAGCAATGGCAAGGCATCTGTCATTTCTTCTGTAGATTGGTCGAAGGAACTCAATACCGCCTCCTGACTTTCCAATGTAGAAAGATTGACATGATACTTATCCAAGAGTTTCAAGAGGAAGGACGGCGTGCCGGAACCAAACCAGTAAGGAGCAATCTTTCCTGCATTCAGTGCCTTTACCAGACTGAAAGGATTAAAGATATCTTCTGATTTCTCACTGAAATGATAACCATCATAGAATTGCGTCAGCTCTTTCTGACACTCCTCATATGTCATATTCAGTGCTTCACCCATAGCTTCAATGTCCAGTTTCATCTGCGTGGTAAGTTCTGTCTTGCTGATGCCGCAGATGGCTGAATACTGGTCGAACAGACTGATATTGTCGAGGTTGTTGAGTTCGCTGAAAATGCTGAGCTGTGAGAACTTGGTGATACCAGTGATGAAGGTGAACTCCAGGTATGGGTCGAGCATCTTCAGAGGACTATAGAAGTTCTGCATGATGCGGCGGAGCGGTTGCAGGTTCTCTTTTTCATGAACTACGTCCAGCAAAGGGGCATCGTATTCATCGATGATGACTACAGCCTTTTCGCCCGTTTTCTCGTAAGCTTTCTTCACTAGGTCTTTTAGGCGGAGGTTTGCATCCACCTGATGAGTCTTATACCCCCAGATAGTCTCCTGCTCTTCAAGCATATCAGCCAGATATCTTTCCAGTTGCTCTATGCTCATGTGCTTGGCACCGCTCAAGTCGAAATGAAATACAGGATGCTTCACCCAATCCTTTTCATAATCTGCAATGGCTAATCCCTCGAAAAGTTCCTTTCTTCCCTCGAAATAGGCTTGGAGGGTAGAGGCAAAAAGCGATTTGCCGAATCGTCTTGGGCGACTCAGAAAAACATATTTCATCCCTTTTTCTCTAAAATCCACGATGTATTTGGTCTTATCTATATAGAGATAACCTTTCTCGCGGATATCTTCAAAGGTCTGAATTCCTACAGGATATTTATTTACTATTTTTGCCATATTCTTACGCACTTTACGTTTTGCGCTGCTAAGGTACGAAGAAAATCTGAATTAGCCAAGCATAAATGCAAATATTTATTCTACCCGTCATCTTATTCTTGGTAACCTGGTTTGCCCCAAAGGGTATGTAAATCAGGAAACAAAAAAGCGGAGCGTGATTTCACAACCACACTCCGCGCAAACTTAAACAACCAATAAAACAAGCTAAAACAAAGTAAACTAAACTGCAATGATTATCAACTAGTTATGTAAATTCTTAGAGTTGTGTTTTTCTTTATTTTGAGCTTTTTTGGTGCATTTTTGGGACTATTTTGGGACTTTTTGGGACTTTTGATAGAAAAGATTTGGTTGTTTCAGAAAATAAGAGTATCTTTGCATCGGTAACAAAATAAAGCAAGACAATGGGAAGAAGAAAAACTATTGTAAAAGCTAAAGAGCCTATAAGACTTAGGTTCAAAAAGCTAAAGAATGGCAATAAGTCAATCTATTTGATGGCTTATGATGCTAGTAAGGGTGTGAATAACTGCTATGCTTATGAACATCTGGGATTGTATCTTGTGCCTGAGGTTGATGAAGCTGCAAGGATTCTGAATAAGAACACGATGAATGCAGCCAATGCTATCAAGGCACAAAGATTGCTTGATTATGCTAACGGAAAGGCTGGCATAAAGAAACCTGATAAGGGTAAGAAGATTCTTTTGATGGATTGGATGAAACTATATGCAGCCAAGAAAGAGAAGTTAGGGCAGAGCAAGAGTAATGCCGTGACAATTAAGAACGTTATGTTGCACCTAGTTAAATACAAGGGTGATAAGATAACTATGGATAGGGTGGATAAAGCCTTTTGTGAGGGTTTTGTGTTGTATCTTGTCAATGGGAAGACGATTGGCACAAGAAACCCTAAGAAAAGCGGTGAGCATAAGGAAAAACCGATTGCCAATAGTACTGCTAGACTTTATTTCAACACCTTTGTTACTGCCCTGAATGAAGCGGTGAGGGATGGAATAATAGGTAGAAACCCTGCAAACCAACTAAAGAAAGAGGAAAAGAAACCTTTAAGCAGAAGTGGTAATGATAGAGGGTATCTAGAGATTGATGAGGTCAAGAAGCTGATGAACACTCCCTGCAATGATGAGCAAACTAAGATGGCTTTCTTGTTTGCTTGTTTCTGTGGTCTTAGACTATCTGACATAAAGGATTTGAAATGGAAAGATATTAAGTCGGGTGAAGATGGGACGGTTGTCAGTAAGATTCAGGTGAAGACACAACAGAGTATTATTGTGCCTTTGTCTGCCAATGCCCTAGAGTGGTTGCCTGATAGGGGTGATGCAAAAGGGGAAGACTTAGTGTTTACTTTACCATCACATTTCTCAATAAACAGAAGTGTGAAGAAATGGGCAAGGGATGCAGAGATAGAGAAGAATGTAACGTTCCACCTATCTAGACATACATTTGCCACAACTTTGCTTACTTTGGGTGCTGACATCTACACAACTAGTAAGTTGATGGGACATAAAAACCTGAGAACAACCCAAATTTATGCAGAGGTAGTAAACAAGAAGAAAGTGGAAGCAGTTAATTTAATGGATAAGGTATTTTAATGATTAGAAGATATGAGAGAAAGTATATTAAGAGATAAGTTAAAAGAGTTTCAACTCTTTATAATGGAGAACAGATATAGTAGAGGTTTGGTACATGATAGCAAGAATGATGAAGACAGAAAGAAAGGAGAGGCTATTTTGAAAGACTTCTTTATCGGTATGGTTGAGGGCAAACCAATAACTAAAGCTATTGAGATACTGGAGTATATCAAGGAACACAAGTGGGAAAAGACAAAATTTAAAAATGGAGATAATGAAGAAAGATTTGGTGTTTGGCAATATGGAGAAAACTTCTTTGTATGGTCTGATTTGGTTATAGATTATCTGGTAGATAGTCTTGAAGATATGGCTAAAAAAATGGGCGGTTCTTCTTTGGTTACTAAAGAACAGAGCAAGCAGCCTCAACAATTAGAGCAGCCACAAGACGATGGTGTCTGCCCTGCTGATAGTGATACACTAAGCGTGGGCGGTGTATCTCCTGAGGATGGCAAGGAACAGAGCAAGCAGCCTCAACAAAATAAAAAGCCATCTTTTTCCGCTTGCATACTGGCAAATAACAAGGATGAGTATTTGAAAGGGTTGCATGGTTTGATAGATGGAAATGTAGGCAAATTTGTTGCTATGGTTATTCAGGCAGCTATTGAAACAAAAGGAATTGTTAGACCATCATCAACACAAGTTAAAGATGAATTTGGAAATATCGGGAATATAAGCGGCTATAATAATTATATGAAAGTAGATTTTAGTAAAGAATTAGATTTTAAAAACCTCAAAGATGTACTTTTAGAATTGAAAAAATAGCCTTTACAGATAGCAGAAAATAGCAATTTAGATAGCAGAAAGTAGCACAAATAGTAGTTTTTAGTTGTGCTATTTCTTGCTATCTAATTTATTTTGAGATTGTTAGAAAACCTATTACCTTTGCAAGCAGCTAAGACAAGGTAGGCTATAATTTAGGGCTAGCTATTGCCTTGTTGTCTGTGGTGGGTAAGACGGAAGCCCCTAAACTTCTGTGAATAGCCTACAACTCCTTAAATAAATAAGATATGACAGAAAATAAGGAGATTATGCAGCAGTTGGCAGAGATAAAAGCATTAACTTTACTCGCTGCAAAGGATATGCTAACAATGGATGATGCAGTATTATATACTGGATTGGGTAAATCATACTTGTATGTTCTTACTTGCAAGAATAAGATACCATATTACAAACCAAATGGTAAGAACATCTATTTCAAGAAGTCTGAGTTGAATGACTGGTTACAGAGAGGTCGGGTAAACTCTACTGCTGAGGCTGAGAGTGCAGCAGCCTTGTATGTTGCCAAGAAAGGGGGTGAAGTATGCTAACGTTGCCAAGAGTGAAATTTTATGCTTACTTTGTCCGTGAACAGAACGACAACAAAACTCCAAGCTATGTTATGACTAAGCGTTTTGGAGAGTATGAGCCGATAGAGTATCTTAAACCTAGTAGGGGTAAGTACATAGGTCAGGTAAGATTCTATCTTAATGCTCACGACAAAAGAACATCTAACCTAAAGGAAAGTACTCCACCGATGTTCTTGCAAGGTATCAAAAGTTTCAACTTTACTGGCTTGAAACATCTGTATGAGGGTGGCAAACTGAGTGGTGTTGCCTATGGCTATCCAAGTGAACAGAACACTTATGGTGCAGTAGAAGCACATAAAAACCCTTTCTTTGAAAATAAAGAAGATTGTTTTCTGTTCAAGGTATATCAGGATGGGCGGCAGACTGATGCAAGCGGTAAAATTATACCTTGCTCGTTTGAATTGATTGTTTTGGATGGATGCAAACAAATGGGTGCAGACTTCTGCAAGGTTCTAAAGATGGGCGGTTATGATGATGTTCTGAAAGATTTGAGAACAAAAGTAGTGGACGTTTAATAGAGTACCCAAAAATCTTAAATCCCAATATAACAAGTTGTAGGAATTACCAAAAATTGGTAAATTGATAATTAAGAAATTTGTAGTATGATTGATAACGTTAAACTATTCATGCCAAGGTGTCGGGATATGCCTGATATAGTCGGGTATCTTGATAGTGGTGTTGAGCAAAACGACATAACAACTGGAGAAACAAGATTGTTTGGAAAGGTTGGAAACGTCAGAGTGATTCAGAGTGTAGGCGGTTACTCTATCCAAGGGAGTTTGCCTAAGTTCCTGAATGGAAACAATATTGTAACGCTGAATAGGCACACAATAAAAGAAGCTCTAGAAAAGCTATCAGATACCCTGCATTTGGATATGAACATTTCCAAGGTAACTGGATTGGAGTTTGGAGATACCTTTGTTATGAGCAAACAACCGTCAGCGTATATAAACCTATTGGGGAATATGCCAAGGTTGGAAAGACGTTTGGGCAAAGGTGATACTTTATACTATATAGGCAAGGGGCGAGTACACCCAAGGGAATATTATTTCTATGACAAAAAGAAAGAAGTATTAGATAAGGGTGGTACACTTCCAAACGGATATGAAAGTTTAAATTTGTTGAGATATGAAATGAGATTGTATAACAGACTACCCAAAACGATTGGAGTAGCAGAGGTGTCAGGGGCTATGCTCTATGATGGTTCTTTTCTTCACGATGTTTCCGATATGTGGGTAGATGGTTATAAGTCTATAAAAAAAATGAGTGGTATGAATGAGGAATGTTTGAAAGGTATCAGAAGCCCAAAGGATGCAGTAAACCTTTTGCTTGCCAAACTGATTGGTGAACGTGGTGGAGATACCATAACAGACTATCTGAACACTCTTAAATCAGCCAAGGTGTTTTCTGACCCAAAACAATACACTAGGGTAAAGGCAAAACTTGATGATGTATCGAGCCAAAAGATTTCACCAGATAGCAAGGATATTGGAGAGTTGTCCGATAGCATTTTGAATAGTACTGCATTTTTGTAAATTCCCAATATAACAAGTTGTGGAAATTACCAAAAAGTGGTAAATTGATAGATAGGAAAATTAGTATAAACAAGTGTCTTCTATGGCACATTAAAAAGCAAAGATTATGGAAGTAGAAAATTATAATTTAAGCGTGTTGGATTTAAAGGGCTTGTTCTGTGGCTTTCTTTCTAGACAACTGGAGAATGGCACAATAACCAAGCAGTTTTTAGAAACTATGAAAAAGCGTGGTGTGTTGCCTAATTCTAAGTTAAGCAAAAGAGCAGAGCAGTATATAAACTTCATGATTCATGGAGATAAAGATTTCTTTGCTTTTAATAGTTCACTTGTAATAAAGCAAAACACAATGAGCAGCGTTGAAAAGCTAAGACAAGAAATGATTAAGGAAGAAACAGAACGTTTGGTGGCTGATAGTGAAGAAGAAACAGAGTAGGCACAAATAAGGTTTTCTGTGGCTTTATCCTTTGGGCGGTGGGCGATTGTTCCACCACAACAATTAAACTCCACCAAAGTAAACAGAGCAGCTTCAAAGGTCGGGAGTTCCTGATACTGGCTGCAACTATATGATTGCTGAGGCTGAATGCCAACTTGCTTAACGTCTGGTCGGTGCAGTACTGGGAGCCTCAACAACAATGAACATTTCCACTATGATAGAGGGAAATAGTGGGTAAAAAGAAAGGGAGTAGGCTTGAAACCTATTCCCTTTGTTCTTGTCTGATGGTCTTATTTCTTCTGCTCGGCTACCTTGTCAAGTGCCTTTTTGATTTCCAACATTACCCATACAGCCTTTTGTATGGCGGTATAGTCTGTAATATCGGCAAGCGGTGTAACTGCAACTTCAAGAGCAGCGTTGCCAAGTTCTTCACTAAGTTCTGATGCACTACCAAAGGTAGGCTCTAACAACTTCAACAGTTGTTCTGATTGGTTCTGTACCATATTCCTAGATATATAAATAGCAAGACTACCTTTTGTTCAATGCACTATCTAGGGAATGCACCTACACACCATTACAATGTGTAGAAAGGGTCTTGCTAATATGTTATGCCCACAAAAGCAGTTGAACGGCTGCAAGATTGGGCGATTATTTCTTTTAGGATTTCTCCTAGATATTTGAATTTTGAACGCTGCAAAGGTACATCAAAAGCAAGAAACCACAAAAGAAAATACAAGTATTAACAAAAGATTAACACTTCAATGTGTTGGGATTCCTGAGAAAGTTGTATCTTTGCAGTCGTGAAACGTTGGATTGAGGGAGAGGGTCATAGACGTTCTCATTTTTACCGCCAATGCTTTCTACCTTTGGTTTGAGAAAGAGCGGTGTCACTTCTCAACTAAGTAGGTGTGGTGTCCATACTCTCATATCTAGCCAAGGGGTTTTTGCTCTCCATTTGGTTGTGGTTCTTGAATGGTTCAAGAGTGCCACGATTGGATGGAGAGCGTTTTCCTTTGGGTGTGCTCACTTTTGAGCGGTCTATCCATGATTAACCAAGGAAAGTTTTCTTTGGTCGGGCATACTAGCTGCAAGGTGGCTAAGAAGTTAATTTCCCTATATAACAAGTTGTATTTTGTCGCTGATTTTGGTGACATAGGTATTTTCAGGAGTTGTTCTGTTGGTGTCTTCACTTTTGACGATACCCAATGATAGTTTTCTCTGGTCGGTGTAGGGTTGGGCGGTCTGTGCTGATAGTGATGCAGAGATACGGGCGGTTAATAACTGGGTGGTGTTCCACCTTTGCCGATATGCTTACAAGGATGCACGATATTTGCTTTCTGTAGCTTTATCCTTTGGGTGGTGGGTGATTGTTCCACCAAGAAGAAAGAGAGTAGCAGAGCAAAGAAATATCTTTGTGGTATCTCCTGACCTTAATTGCTGAGGCTGAATGATAGAGCAAAGGAAGTCGGGGAACATCTGGGCGGTGGCTATCCTGCCAAGGTCGGGGAGTGTTTTTCTATGGGATTCAGCCAAGGAAAGCAAGCAGCCTCAACAACTGGAGCGAGAAAGAAAGTTGGCTAAACCTTTGGTGGATTCAGGAAGATTTATTATCTTTGCAGCAGAAATCCCACCTTAGTGCCCTAGCACTTGCATTATTTTGTTACCCACCTTATTGCAAGGTGGGATTTTTTGTACCTTTTTGGGACTATTTTGGGACTTTTGGTTAGAATATGCCTAAAATATGTGGGTGAAAAAGTGTGCTAACTATCTGAAAATAAAAAGGCTACACCATTTCACAATGATGCAGCCGCGCAAACTTAAACAACCAATAAAAGAAATAGATTGATCGTTCAATTGTTATATCTGATGAAGAGTAGCTCTTGTTAGAGCTTTGTGTTTTTATCTGTCAGAAATATGTCTTATGTTGGAAGACATTGCTGATTAGCGGATGAACAGGAGTTCACGATATTTAGGCAATGTCCAGAGCTCATCGGCTACTGTCAACTCCAACTTATCAATCTGATAACGGATTTCCTCCATCTTTGGAGCTACCGTGTCATGATAAGCAATCGCCTTATCGTGCTCATTCTCAATCTTGTTGGCTACCTTGCGGGCATTTACCAACTCCTCAACACCGGTCTCGATAATCTGAGTGCGCTCGGCAATCTTCTTGATGATATTGATGTTGCGGGCAGTCAACTTCTTGCCTTCTTCGTCACCGAAGATGTCAATCATGTTCTCCACATTCTTAGCCAACTGGCTCTGATAGTGAGTAGCCACTGGGATGATATGGTTCATGCTCAAGTCGCCCATTACACGAGCCTCAATCTGAATCTTCTTGGTGTAGGTCTCCCATTTCACCTCGTTACGGGCTTCCAACTCGTTCTTCTTCATGACACCCATATCCTCGAACATCTTGATAGATGCAGGGTCGAGATAACGCTCGAAAATCTTAGGACAGCTCTTCTCGCAGTCCAAACCACGCTTGGCAGCTTCCTCTACCCACTCATCTGAGTAACCATTGCCGTCGAAACGGATAGGCTTGCAGGTCTTCAAATCCTGACGAACGATATCAATGATGGCAGATGTCTTGTCCTCACCCTTGGCAATCAACTCATCCACACGCTTCTTGAAGTCGGTCAAAGCCTCAGCTACGGCTGTGTTCAATACAATCATTGCTGATGCACAGTTAGCCTCAGAACCTACGGCACGGAACTCGAAACGGTTACCGGTGAAGGCGAATGGTGATGTACGGTTACGGTCGGTGTTATCAATCATCAACTCTGGAATCTCAGGGATATCCAACTTCATGCCCTGCTTGCCAGCTACGGTGAAGAGATCCTTCTTGTCGGCTTTCTCAATGTGCTCGAGAAGGTCGGTCAGCTGCTTGCCGAGGAATGAAGAGATGATTGCTGGAGGTGCCTCGTTGGCACCCAGACGATGTGCATTGGTTGCACTCATGATAGATGCCTTGAGCAAACCGTTGTGCTTGTATACACCCATCAAAGTCTCTGTGATGAAGACTACGAAACGGAGGTTATCCTCTGGTGTCTTGCCAGGACCATGGAGCAGAATGCCTGTATCTGTAGCGAGACTCCAGTTGTTGTGCTTACCGGAACCGTTGATGCCTGCGAATGGCTTCTCATGGAGAAGTACGCGGAAACCGTGATGGCGAGCCACCTTCTTCATCAAGCTCATCAAGAGCATGTTGTGGTCAACGGCAAGGTTGGTCTCCTCGAAGATAGGTGCCAACTCAAACTGGTTTGGTGCTACCTCGTTGTGACGGGTCTTGCAAGGAATACCGAGTTCGAGAGCCTGGATTTCCAAATCCTTCATGAATGCCTGAACACGCTCTGGGATGGCGCCGAAGTAGTGGTCGTCCATCTGCTGGTTCTTGGCTGAATCGTGACCCATCAGGGTGCGGCCTGTCAGCATCAGGTCAGGACGTGCAGCATACAAGCTTTCATCTACCAGGAAGTACTCCTGCTCCCAACCGAGATTGGAAATAACTTTCTTGACATCTGGGTTGAAGTAGTGGCAAACCTCTGTTGCTGCTACGTTTACAGCGTGCAATGAACGGAGCAATGGAGCTTTATAGTCGAGTGCCTCACCTGTATAAGAGATGAAGACGGTAGGGATACAGAGTGTATCATCGATGATGAATACAGGCGATGTTGGATCCCATGCAGAATAACCGCGTGCCTCGAAGGTAGAGCGGATACCGCCAGATGGGAAAGATGATGCATCAGGCTCCTGCTGAACGAGCAACTTGCCTGAAAATTCCTCGATCATACCACCCTTGCCATCATGCTCGATGAAGGCATCGTGCTTCTCGGCAGTACCTTCTGTCAATGGCTGGAACCAGTGGGTGTAGTGGGTTACGCCATTCTCGTCAGCCCACTGCTTGATGCCTTTGGCTACGGCGTTGGCGATGTTACGGTCGAGACGTGCTCCGTTGTCAATGACATCTACCAGTTTCTCATAGACATCTGCAGGGAGATACTTGTACATCTTCTGTCGGTTGAATACCTTCTTTCCGAAGAATTCACTTGGTCGCTCGCTAGGAGCGGTTACCTCAACAGGCTTTCTCTTGGAAGCCTCTGAAACAGCTTCAAATCTTAAGTTGCTCATACCTTATATAATTTAAAATTTCTGATTTTCAATGTTTTTATAATCTGTTGGAACGTTTATTTTCCTAGCCATTTGGCAATTCTCTCCATGGCTTCCTTGCAGTCCTCATGCTCGCCGAAGGCAGTGAGTCGGATGTAGCCTTCGCCCGATGGACCGAAGCCGACACCTGGAGTGCAGACTACGCTGGCACCATAAAGCATCTCTTCGAAGAATTTCCAGCTTGGCGTGTTGTTTGGTGTCTTCACCCAGAGATAAGGTGCATTCTCGCCGCCATATACTCTCAAGCCGAGTTTCTGGAGTTCGGCTCTCATGAAGTGGGCATTCTCCATATAGTAATTGATGATTGCCTTCACCTGTTCCTTACCCTCAGGGGTGTAGATAGCTTCGGCAGCACGCTGGCTGATATAGCTTGTACCATTAAACTTGGTGCACTGGCGGCGGTCCCAGATCGGATTCAATGCCACTTCCTCACCTGCCAATGTCTTTGCCTTCAACTCCTTAGGAACGATGGTGTAACCACAACGCACACCGGTGAATCCGGCAGTCTTCGAATAACTGTGGAATTCTATCGCTACCTTTCTGGCTCCACGAATCTCGTAGATAGAATGAGGAATTGATGGGTCGGTGATATATGCCTCGTAGGCTGCATCATAGAGGATGATGCTCTCGTTCTTGATGGCATAGTTTACCCATTTTCTGAGTTCTTCTTTCGAGATGACCGTACCCGTAGGATTGTTTGGATAACAGAGATAAATCATGTCCACACGGTGGTCTGGAATCTGAGGGATGAAGTCATCGCTCTCATCGCAAGGCATGTAGGTTACATTGCTCCACTTGCCGTTCTCGAAGATTCCCGCTCTGCCTATCATCACGTTAGAGTCTATATAAACCGGATAAATCGGGTCGGTAACGCCGATGTTGTTATCCCATCTCAAAATCTCCTGGATATTTCCCGTATCGCTCTTGGCTCCATCGTTTACGAATACCTCGTTGGCGTCAAGATGAATGCCACGTGGCAGGAAGTCGTTCTTGATGATAGCCTCTCGGAGGAAGTCGTAGCCTCGCTCCGGACCGTAGCCTCTGAAAGAAGCCTGCTCAGCCATCTCGCCTACAGCCTTGTGCATCGCCTTGATGACGGCAGGGCAGAGAGGCTGGGTTACGTCACCGATGCCCAGACTGATTACACGCTGCTTGGGATGTGCAATCTTGTAGGCGTTCACCTTCTTTGCGATGTCGGCAAACAAGTAGTTGTTGGCCAACTTCAGGAAATGTTCATTAACTAATGCCATATTTTGTTTCTCCTTTTATTTGTGGTCATTATCGACCATTTGTTATTTAAGTTTGCTCTTATTTATAATTCAATTTCTCCTTCGAATGAGAAGGCTGCAGGCCCTGTCATGTAAACATGGTCATCAGCCTCGCTATATTCTATTTCCAGCGTTCCGCCATCCATCACGATACTGCTTTTTCTGCCGGTACGCTTGGTAAGGGCTGCGGCAACGGCTGTGGCACAGGCTCCTGTTCCGCAAGCCATTGTTATTCCGCTTCCCCTTTCCCAAACTCGTGTCCTTATGATGTCTGTATCAGTTACTTGTGCAAATTCTATGTTGCATCTTTGGGGAAATGCCTTGTCTCTTTCCAGGATTTTACCATAGTGGGCGATGTCGATGGTGTCGATGTCATCCACGAAGGTAACGAAATGCGGATTACCCATGCAAACATAGGTGCCTTCAAATTTTCTGCCGTCAGCTTCGAGCACCGAAGGGCCTATGAATTGCTCGGGATTTTCAAGTTTGGGTTTCAGCATGTCTACTGTTACCGATTCCACAACTTCTTTATTATCCTGAAGATGAAGTTTCAATATCTTGATACCCGAAAGCGTTTCCAGTCGGATGGTGTCCTTTCGGGTCAATCCTTTTTCGTAAAGATACTTACCGATGCATCGGCTTGCATTGCCGCACATCATCGCTTCTGAACCATCGGCGTTGAAGATACGCATCGAATAATCTGCTCTTCTGCCGTCGTGCGGCTTTCCGATGAGAACCAGTCCGTCGCTTCCTATGCCCGTGTGATAAGCACTCCAGGCAATGGCCGCCTTCTCTGGGTCAGGGATATCGTACATCTGGGTATCTACATATATATAATCGTTACCCGCTCCCTGCATCTTTGTAAAATGAACTGTTTCTTTCATCTGCATTGTTCTTTATGTTTGAATACTCTTCTTTTATCTCTCACGTCTCGTCTCTTTTGGGATTTGACTTTTTGCTAGTCTTTCGAATATTTCGATGACTATTTGTTTGATTTCGGTTGCAAAGGTACGACGATTTGTTGAGATATGCAAGAAAATAAATACAGAAATCTTGATTATTTTTCGCAATCTTACAATTTGTGTTATAAAAATGCTTTCTGCCTTACAAATTGTAAGGAGAATATGATAAGCCTTGATAAATTTAAAATGTTCGACAAAAAGCAAAAGCGAAATGCTTGCCTTTTCTTTAAAATACTGACAAAATGTATTAATTTTGCAGCCGAAAACGAACATAATGTAAAAGAATGACTTAGTTTGGATAACAACCAATAAAAGTCCGTTTTCGAAAAGAGACAATCAATAGAAGTATTAACACATTATTAATTATTAAAGGATTATGAAGAAGATTGAGGCAATTATCCGCAAGTCTAGATTCGAGGATGTCAAGAAGGCGCTTTTAGCAGCAGACATCGAGTGGTTCTCTTATTATAATGTAAGAGGAGAGGGAAAAATGCGCCAGGCTCGCATTTACCGTGGTGTGATGTATGATACCAGCAGCATCGAACGTGTGCTTCTGAATATTGTGGTTCGTGACAAGAATGTGGAGCCAACCATCGCCGCCATCCAGGGGGCTGCCCAGACCGGTGAAGTAGGAGACGGCAGAATCTTCGTGATTCCTGTACTCGATACGGTAAGAATCAGAACCGGCGAACGTGGCGACATCGCATTGTATAATGCTGAGAAAGAGGAATAATTTAAAATGTTGAATGTTAAGTGTTGAATGTTGAATTAGGCATTCTTACTTATCTTTAATAAATATTATTTAGTATTCTAATTTAACTATAAGATATAAGTATGAGCAGTTTATTGTTGACGACACTTGATACGGGTAACACAGCGTGGATGATTATGGCAACCATCTTGGTGCTTTTGATGTCAATCCCGGGTATAGCACTTTTTTATGGTGGTTTGGTGCGCCAGAAGAATATTCTCAGCATCCTGATGCAGACGGTTTTCATCGTGGCAGTAGTCAGTCTGATATGGGTAGCCTTCGGTTATTCTTGGGCTTTCTCTACAGAATATGCCGATTCGGGCAATCCTCTGGCTTGCGTCATCGGTGGTTTCGATAAATGTTTCCTCCACGGCATCGGCTTGGATGCCATCATGCCTACAGGCATTCCGGAACTCACCTTTGCAATGTTCCAGTGCATGTTCGCCCTCATTACTCCAGCCTTGATTCTCGGTGCTTTTGCCGAGCGCGTGAAGTTCAGCGGTTATGTACTTTTCACCATCCTCTGGGTTATCATCGCTTATCTTCCTATGGCTCACTGGGTATGGGGTGGCGGTTTCCTGCAGGAGATGGGAGCCATCGACTTTGCGGGTGGTACCGTGGTACATATCAATGCCGGTGTAGCCGCTCTGGTCATGGCACTCTGTGTAGGCAAGCGTGATGATTACCGTGCGGGTCATCCTATCACACCTCACAACATCACCTTCGTGTTCATGGGTATGTCATTCCTCTGGTTGGGATGGTTCGGTTTCAATGCCGGTAGCGGATTGGCAGCTGATGGTCTGGCAGCCAATGCCTTCCTTGTAACCCATATCGCCACAGCAGCGGCAGCCACCACCTGGATGCTCATCGACTGGATTGTGAACAAGAAGCCAACTACAGTAGGTGCTTGTACCGGTGCTGTTGCCGGACTGGTAGCCATCACTCCTGCAGCCGGCAGTACCGATATTTTCGGAGCTTTCTGCATCGGTATCATTTCCACCATCGTCTGCTTCTTCATGGTAGCTGTAGTAAAGGAGAAGTTCAAGTATGATGATGCTCTCGATGCCTTTGGTGTTCATGGTATGGGTGGTATTCTGGGATCTATCCTCACCGGTGTTTTCGCCACTCAGTATGTAACAGGATCCGAAGGTGTACAGGGTGCCCTCTATGGCGACTGGCATCAGCTCTGGATTCAGGTTGTAGCCACCGTGGTAAGCATCATCTACAGCGTAGTAGTTACCTACATTATCTTCAAGGTAGTAGATAAGAGTGTAGGTGTACGTGTTGACAAGCGAGTAGAGGAGGAAGGTCTCGACATCTACGAGCATGGTGAGAGTGCTTATAGCAACTAATTGCGAAATTCGATTATCAGCATAAAATTTAGGTTAATGGTGTTTCATTTTGAGGAATGAAACACCATTTTTTTACGATAAATCCTCAACTTGCACAATGAAAATACCACAACTTGCACAATGAAAATGCCTCAACTTGCACAATGAAATTGCCTCAACTTGCACAATGAAATTGCCTCAACTTGCATAATTTAACGTTTAAAATGCTAATATTCAGTAACTTTTGATTATCTTTGCAGCGGTGTTTAAAAAATATGATTATGAAGAAATATAAGGCAAGAATAGCAGATAAAATGTTAAGTCGGAGACTTTTGGGGAGTGGTGCCGTTTTGATACAAGGTCCCAAGTGGTGTGGAAAGACGACAACTGCAGAACAGCAAGCAAAGAGCGTTGTGTATATGGATGATCCTGAATACATGGCGCAGAATGTGGAACTTGCAAATCTTTCTCCCAAAAAGTTGCTTTCAGGAGAAGTGCCTCGTCTTATTGATGAATGGCAATTAGCCCCACAACTTTGGGATGCTGCCCGTTTTGAGGTAGATCATAGGGATGAACTAGGGCAATTCATCTTTACTGGTTCTGCAGTCCCTGTTGATACAAGCAAAATTCACCATTCAGGGACTGGTCGATTTGCATGGTTGACAATGAGAACAATGAGTCTTTCTGAATCTGGCGATTCTACAAATGAAGTCAGTCTTGAAGAATTGTTTGCCAATCCCGTAGCAGATGTTTTTGCAACTAATCCTCTCAATATTGATTCTTTGGCATGGTTGATATGTCGGGGTGGTTGGCCCAAGGCAACGATGGTTAGTAAGGAGGTAGCACTTGATATGGCATATAGATATTATGAAGCCGTGGTGCACTCTGACATTTCTCGTGTAGATAATGTGAGCCGTGATCCGGAAAGAGCAAAAAGAATATTGCGTTCTCTAGCAAGAAACCAATGTGCTCAGATAACGATAAATACTATCTGTGCTGATTTGGAGAATACTGATGTTGTAGCCACCAATCGCAATACGGTGGCTTCCTATATAGAAGCATTGAAGAAAATTTTCGTATTGGAAGATTCCTTGGCATGGAATCCAAATTTGCGAAGTAAAACGGCTATTCGCACTTCGGATACCCGATATTTTTCTGATCCTTCTATTGGTGTTGCGGCTTTAGGTATAGGTCCAAATGATTTGGTGAATGATCTCAGTACGATGGGTTTGTTCTTTGAATCAATGTGTATCAGAGACTTGCGTGTTTATGCCGATGCTATTGATGGAACAGTGTATCATTATCGTGATGGTAATGGTTTGGAGTGTGATGCTGTAGTTCATTTGCGTAATGGGAATTATGGACTGATAGAAGTTAAATTGGGTGGTGAGAAGAACATCGAAGAAGGAGCAAAGAATCTAAAGCTCTTGGCTTCTAAAATCGATGATACGAAAATGAAATCCCCATCTTTCCTTATGGTTCTGACAGGTACATCTCGTTATGCAGTTCGCAGGGACGATGGCGTCTATGTTGTGCCAATAGGTTGTTTGAAAGATTAATCAAAATACAGAATCTTTGTACTCTAGCACCTTGACTGTATGTTTAGTACGGTCGAGGTGCTATCTTTATATAATAAGGTGTAAACCGTTTTTTTACTGTAATCTCCTGATTCTTCTTTCTTTTGGGATAATTTGGGGAAAGTAATCAATTTGCAGTTGGTCTGTGAACGCTGAAGGTTGATGCAGTTTTGTCGGTGTAAATGTCGGTGTAAATGTCGGTGTAAAATGTCGGTACAAATATTGTTTTGGCGGTAATGTGGCGGTAATAGTGGCGGTAATGCCGATGTAAATGTCGGAGAAAAATGTCGGAGACATGTCGGTAACATGTCGGAAAGGAAAATGATTGAAAACCAATACGTTATCGTTTTATGGGAAGCTGGTTGCCGACAATAAATGTCGGAGACTTTGTCGGTAACCTTGTCGGAGACTTTAAGAACGGAGAACTGATTTGGCGGTAATGAAAATAACAGGTATTATAAGGTATGAAGGCAAGGTTCATGTCGGTGTAAATTAGCTCTAATTGTCGGTGTAAATATCCGAGCTCCAGAAAAAGTTAAGCCTTTCTTCGCTATTTCGGTTCCGACTATAGAATCAACAATCTTGCGAATTTCTTTGATTTCAATATTAGCTATTCTACCTGTTTCGTCTGCGCATGCATCACATTTTGTAAGACCAACATAGAAACAAAGTCCACGCAATCTTGTAACAGCACTATTTGCCTCTTCTTGTAGTATAACCTGATTGGGAGCAGGCTTCTTTGTCTTGTCTTCCACGTCAATCATTATTTGTCCTCCTTGTGCATTGGCTAAAGCCACACAAGTGGTGACGAGTTCTTTGAATCCTTTCTCTCCTGTTCGAATCTTTTGCAGACTCTTGTATTCTATCTTTTGTTGCTCTGTATTCATTTTTAATTATATTTTGTTTCTGTACGGAATAATTGACTTTTTAATAGGAATATCCAATAACTTAGAACACAAGAGTGCTTTGACTCTTTTTACATTGTTGTCGGAAGCTTGGCAAGGACCTATGATAATTTGTTGTAGGCAACTTATTGGTATTCCTACTTCAATGTATGGTGTTGGAAAACCGTCTTTTCCTTTGCGAAATTTGGGCATATCTCCGATCTTTACTATGCGATGTTCTTTTTCAGCTTCATATTTGAAGTGTTTATATTTGGGAGCTTCTTGGCAGTCTATTAAGTGCTGAATAACATCTCTCCATTCTTTGTCTTTATCTTTATCTTGAAGATTTTGTATTGTCCTACGACATGTATCCTCTTCTATTTTTATGTCATTTGGTTCTGTATATACACATTTTATGGGATAGTCCTTGTTGTATATAAGACGAGTATCTAGTTGATAATTGTTATTTTCAGGATTATTTCTATCTCTTAAACGCATGAGAGGAGCACCCGGCAATTTGTCAAAGTCGAAGCCTAAACTTATGCCATCTCCATTTTGACCATAGCCGCGCCACATGGTTAAATCATCTTCTTGTTCCGAAAAGGAGATAAAATACAAACTCA